>ENA-OWPD01000027-OWPD01000027.1-human-gut-metagenome-genome-assembly--contig:-NODE-27-length-184572-cov-5.591208_pt1 | contig 184572 bp, 166 predicted proteins | sample MGYA00248262_ERZ651842 | MGnify/ENA primary metagenome ERZ651842 (study PRJEB26924, sample SAMEA4378253) | human gut metagenome | biome: human gut; feature: human-associated habitat; material: faeces... | reverse complement strand
TCCGAAGCTGCCAAACAGGTTCATGTAGAATCTCATGTGCTTCGTTACTGGGAGGAAGAACTGAACTTAAAGATCGGGCGCACGGAAATGGGACACCGATATTATACCGAAGATGACATACAACTTTTTCTCTGTATCAGAAAACTAAAGAATGAAGGCATGTTATTGAGGGACTTAAAACCATTGATCCCGCAGCTTACCGCAACCCGAAAAAAATTGACCGACGCAGTACACGCCGAGGATACTCCGGAACATACTTCGGACACAATGGAAAATACATCGATCGCCGCAGCGGACAATACCGGGACAAGCAAGGCTCACTCCGGTGCTTTGATCCCGGCAGACGCAGAAGTCATCCCGGTCACACAGTTAGAGCAGGTACGGAGCCTGATCGGCGATGTATTGACGGAAGTTGTCACCTCGAACAATACCGTGCTGGAACAGCAGATCAGCCAAAAAGTCACCACTGATGTGATCCGGGAAATGGATTTTCTCTTCCAGGCGAAAGAACGGCAAGAAGAAGAACATTACCGCAAGCTGGACAGCCTGATCAGACAGCAGCAGCAGATCAGACGCGAGAGTGTGAAGATATCACCGGTTGGAAAGTTGAGAAAATTGCTGGAAGGATAGCATGAAGTGAACAAAAGATGGAGTATAACATGATTTTTTAGGACAAGTTTATGCTGCAAAAAAGGGGACGGATCAGACATTACATCTGATCCGTCCCACTTTTTTGCCTATATACTTACTGGGCTATGTTGGCTGCCAGGCAGCCATATCTGAATTATTCAGCAGAGATAGCTCCTGTTGGACATTGTGCAGCACAAGCTCCACAGTCTACGCAAGCATCAGCATTGATTTCGTAGTGATCTGCTCCCTGAGAGATTGCTCCAACTGGACATTCAGCTTCGCAAGCTCCACAGCTTACACATTCATCGCTAATTACGTGTGCCATAGTATGTATCCTCCTTTTCTGTGGCAGAATGAACTCTGCCTATTTGTGTTTATTTTAATACAAATGAGCCAAATATACAAGTCTATTTTGTGCTCTGAATTTAATACAAAGAAAAAGAGTTTCAATCAGAGCACAAAAAGACTAGAAGACAACAGAACAGGGACCGGAACAATTTGTCTTAAAGTTCTTCCGACAGTTTGTTCAGACGCTGCTTTTCATGCTTATATGCAGCGAGAACAACACGTTTGGCAGCCTCTGCATCTTCTTTACTTGGTTCTGGAGTATCCTTTAACGGATAATCCATATGAAGGTTATCATATTTTGCCTTTCCCATAGAGTGGTAAGGAAGAATATCAAGCGCTTTGACATTGTTCAGTGTTCCGAGAAATGTGCCAAGTTGTTCCAGATATTCTTGATAGAAAGTGATGCCGGGAACAATCACATGGCGTACCCAGATCGGAATGTTTTGCTCATCGAGATAGCGTGCAAATGCCAGGATACGCTCATTGGAGTGTGCAGTCAGTTTCTTGTGTTCTTCTCCGTTGATATGTTTGATGTCAAGCATGATCAGGTCTGTGACCTGAAGGAGCTTTTCCAGCTTTTCCATAAATACTGCATTGGATGGCTGAAACATAATCCCAGAAGTATCGATACAGGTGTGGATATGATCTTTCTTCAGCTTTGTAAAGAGCTCGATCAGAAAATCCATCTGCATCATTGGTTCACCGCCTGTCACAGTCACACCGCCATGGCGGTAAAATGGGAGATTAGAGTAGAAGCCTTCGAGTACTTCCTCTACACTTTGTTGTTCTCCGATGTTTGGCTCCCATGTATCTGGATTGTGACAGTACAGACAGCGCATCGGGCAGCCCTGAAGAAAGATTACGTAGCGCAGTCCCGGGCCATCTACGGTTCCACAGCTTTCAATCGAATGTATATATCCTTTTGTCATAAAAGACACCTGCCTTTCAGTATGATAAAGTTCGGTATGAGAAAAGGCTGTCGCAGAATGGAAAGATCAGAAACCATTTCGGCGGCAGCCCCTTGAAGTCATTATTGCAATTCGATACGGAGAACAGAACGTCCGATGACATAGACGATATGTCATCAGACGGATCCCTCTGCCGTTACATTACATTCCTTCGTGGAATGTACGGGAAATAACGTCGTCCTGCTGTTCTTTTGTAAGTTTGATAAAGTTTACAGCGTATCCTGAAACACGAACAGTTAACTGTGGGTAGTTTTCTGGGTGTTTCTGAGCGTCTAATAATGTTTCTCTTGTAAATACGTTTACATTTAAGTGGTGTCCACCCTGCTCTACGTATCCGTCTAACATATTTACTAAGTTATCTACCTGCTGCTGATTTACTGCCATAGTGTTATCCTCCTTGATTTTGGTTTTTCTTTATCTGATTTTTGTATTGTCGGACAGATTATTCGTTGTCGATGCTGTCCATGATGTTTGGAATGTTGCAAGCCTGGTTTCCACATTCTTCGATTCTGTCAAGGTCAAGGTCACCTGCAAAGATCTTATCTTCTTTTCCAAGTGCTCCCGGAATGATAGAGAATGTGTTGGAAATTCCGTCCTGAGCATGTCTGAATGGAATCTTAGCTACAGATGCAAGGGAAGCTAATGCTCCGTGAGAATCACGTCCGTGCATTGGGTTTGCTCCTGGTGCTAAAGGTTCTCCTGCTTTTCTACCATCTGGCATTGTTCCTGTTGCTTTTCCGTATACAACGTTAGATGTGATCGTAAGGATAGATGTTGTAGGCTCAGAGTTTCGATATGTGTGATGTTTTTTGATCTTAGCTAAGAATGTTCTTAACAGCCATACTGCGATATCATCAGCTCTGTCATCATCGTTTCCGTATTTAGGGAAGTCTCCTTCGATTTCATAATCTACAACTAATCCATCTTCATCACGGATCGCTTTTACTTTTGCATATTTGATCGCACTTAAAGAGTCAACTGCATGAGAGAATCCTGCGATTCCTGTTGCAAATGTTCTTTCAAGTTCTGTATCCATTAATGCTAATTCCGCTGCTTCATAGTAATATTTGTCATGCATATACTGGATCAAGTTTAATGTGTTCACATAAAGATCTACTAACCAGTCCATCATAACATCATATTTCTCCATAACTTCGTCATAGTCTAAATATTCAGACATGATTGGTTTGTAAGAAGGTCCTACCTGCTGTTTTGATTTGCAGTCCACACCACCGTTGATCGCATATAATAAGCATTTTGCAAGGTTTGCTCTTGCACCAAAGAACTGCATTTCCTTACCAGTCTTAGTTGCAGATACACAGCAACAGATTGCATAATCATCTCCCCATACTGGTTTCATAACATCATCATTTTCGTACTGGATAGAACTTGTACGGATAGAGATATCAGCTGCATATTTCTTGAAGTTTTCTGGAAGATCAGATGAATATAATACCGTGATGTTTGGTTCTGGAGATGGTCCCATGTTCTCTAATGTATGCAAGAAACGGAAGTCAGTCTTTGTAACCATGGAACGTCCATCCACGCCGATACCAGCAAGGTCAAGTGTTGCCCATACTGGGTCTCCTGAGAATAACTGGTTGTAAGAAGGAATTCTTGCGAATTTTACCATTCTGAATTTCATTGTTAAATGATCGATCATTTCCTGAGCTTCTTCTTCTGTGATGATTCCTTTGTCAAGGTCACGCTGGATATAGATATCAAGGAATGTAGCGACACGTCCGATACTCATGGCAGCTCCATTCTGAGTTTTGATCGCTGCTAAGTATCCAAAGTACATCCACTGGATTGCTTCTTTTGCAGTTTTCGCTGGTCTTGAAATATCAAATCCATAGATCTGAGCCATTTCTTTCATACCTTTTAATGCTTTTTTCTGTTCTGCAATTTCTTCACGAAGACGGATCACATCATCTGTCATCACACCACATCCACAGTTTGCAAAATCATTTTCTTTTTCTTCTAATAAGTAGTCAATTCCGTATAAAGCAACACGACGATAATCACCTACAATACGACCACGTCCATAAGTATCTGGAAGACCTGTGATGATCTTGTTATGTCTTGCTTTTTTCATTTCTGGTGTGTAAGCATCGAAAACAGCTGTGTTATGAGTCTTTGAATATTTTGTAAAGATTTCATGCAATCTTTCGCTTGGTTCATAACCATAGTTACGACAAGATTCTTCTGCCATTTTGATACCACCATATGGCATAAATGCACGTTTTAATGGTTTGTCTGTCTGAAGACCCACGATCTGTTCTAAATCTTTTGTTTCTTCACTGATATAACCAGGTCCATGAGAAGTTAAAGAAGATACGATATCTGTATCCATGTCAAGAACTCCACCTTTTTTTCGTTCTTCTTTCTGAAGTCCCTGTAAGATACCCCATAGCTTATCTGTTGCTTCTGTAGATCCTGCAAGGAAGCTTTCGTCTCCATCATAAGGTGTGTAGTTTTCCTGGATGAAATCTCTTGTATTGATTTCTTCCTTCCAGATTCTACCTTTAAATCCTTCCCATTCTTCAAACTGTTTCATTTTGAAAACTCCTCCATTTCTTTTGGATTAAAATTATTATAAAAACTCCTTTGGTTAGTTCTATCTAACTCAATTACATTATAGCAAAAATAAAATTGAATACAATATACTTAACCGATAAACTTTCTCGTTAAATAAATAATAACTCCTGTTTTTCATATTTTTTTGCATACAAAAACAGTATATGGTCCAAAAAATTATACTTCAGACCATATACTGTTTTTCATGTTCAATGACTATATAAAGAAACTTTTTAGTGATGGAATAATCTGATTCCTGTAAATGCCATTGCCATGTTGTACTTATTACAGCAGTCAATGACAGCGTCATCTCTTACAGATCCACCTGGCTGTGCGATGTATTTTACGCCACTCTTATGTGCTCTCTCGATGTTATCGAAGAATGGGAAGAATGCATCAGATCCCAATGTAACATCTGTTAACTTATCTAACCATTCTCTCTTTTCTTCTTTTGTAAAGACTTCTGGCTTCTCAGTGAAGATGTTTTCCCATGCTCCGTCTGCTAAAACATCCATGTATTCATCTCCAATGTAAAGATCGATCGCATTATCTCTGTCTGCACGGCGGATTTTTTCTTTAAATGGCAGGTTCATAACTTTTGGACACTGTCTTAACCACCAGTTGTCTGCTTTCTGTCCTGCAAGTCTTGTACAATGCACACGTGACTGCTGCCCTGCTCCGATTCCGATCGCCTGTCCGTCTTTTACGAAACATACAGAGTTAGACTGTGTGTATTTTAATACGATCAGAGAAATCTTCATATCGATCAATGCTTCTTCTGGAATCTCTTTGTTCTCAGTCACGATATTTGATAATAATTCATCATCGATCGGAAGTTCCTGTCTTCCCTGTTCAAATGTAACACCAAATACCTGTTTATGCTCTAATGGTGCTGGTGTATAGTTCTCATCGATCTTGATGATGTTATAGTTTCCGTTTTTCTTTGCTTTTAAGATTTCCAGTGCTTCATCTGTGTATCCTGGTGCGATCACTCCGTCAGATACTTCTCTCTTGATCAGACGTGCTGTATCTGCATCACATACATCAGATAAAGAAATAAAGTCACCGAATGAAGACATACGGTCTGCACCTCTTGCTCTGGCATATGCACATGCTAATGGAGATAAATCTCCCATATCATCTACCCAGTAAATCTTCTTTAAGGTATCAGACATTGGACGTCCTACAGATGCTCCCGCAGGTGATACGTGTTTGAAAGAAGTTGCAGCAGGAAGTCCTGTTGCTTTCTTTAATTCTCTTACCAGCTGCCATCCATTAAATGCATCCAAAAAGTTGATGTACCCTGGTCTTCCGTTTAATACTTCAATTGGAAGTTCACTTCCGTCTGCCATGTAGATTCTTGATGGTTTCTGGTTTGGATTACATCCGTACTTTAATTCTAATTCCTTCATTTTTCTTCTCCTTTGATCTGCTGATCGACTGATTATTTGTTCTTATTTACGATTCTTGTCTCATATTCTCCTGTTGCAATATCAATATAACGTACAAACAGAGATACTTTGTTGTCATCGCTTAAGCTGTTCCAAAGTGTATTTGTGAAGTCATCGATATCTTCTTCGATCGCTACTAATTTAGGTTCTCCTTCAAAACTTGGAAGTGGATTCCCATCATGCATATATGTGTGGATAAAACGTCCTTCTCCTGCGATTGGATTTTCATATGTATATGTAAATCGATTGCAACTTTCTGGATTTCCATTGTTGCTCTTTAAAATAGACATTGCATAGTGAAATGTCCCATCTTTAATCTTCATCAGACCAGAAATTCTTGGTGTATAGTTTGGTCCGTCTGGTTCAAACTCACGACTTCTTAAAGATTCTTCAAAGGTAAGTCCCTTTTCTCTTCCTTCATATACTGTGTCTGTCTGATCCCCGTTCGTAACGATCGTCTCGTCTCCAAGAACACGAACTGGTGCATAAATGATCAGGCTTGGATCTTCTAGTTTAGCAGGATCAAATGCCTGTGTGCGGATTCCTTCCCCTTCTTCTACAAAGACACGATTACGGCTATTCTCACTGCGTCCCATGATAAAGTATGCAGTGACTGCTTTCTTCCCATCTTTGGATCTTCCGATGACGATTCCTCGTCCTGGGTAAGCATTTTCCTTTAATTCCTGAGCAAGAGCTAACTTCTTCATTGGTCTTAAATCTCCTTCTTTTGAAAATCTTGTTTTTTTATTTCTTCTATTGTATATAAAAAATGGATTGAATACAAGAAAAAACTAACAATTATATATCTTATTTTTTAGTTTTCGTCTAAAAAAACAGGTAGAAATTCCGCATAATTTATTATTTTAACATACAAAAAAGAATGGAACATCAATCCCTGACATTCCATCCTTTTTCTTATTTTATATTCAAATATTACATTCTCTTGATTCGTTCAATAGCTTCGACTGTATTCTCATAGTTACCGAACGCTGTAAGTCGGTAGTATCCTTCTCCGCTTGGTCCGAATCCTGATCCTGGTGTTCCAACGACGTTGGCATCTTCTAACAGATGATCGAAGAATTCCCAAGATGTCATGTTATCTGGTGTCTTTAACCAGATGTATGGCGCATTAACACCACCAGATACTGTGTATCCTGCATCCTGTAATCCGTTAAAGATTACTTTGGCATTGTTCATGTAGTATCCAACCTGTTCTTTTAACTGAGCTTTTCCTGCTTCAGAGTAAACTGCTTCTCCAGCTCTCTGTACGATGTATGGAGCTCCGTTATATTTTGTTCCGTGACGTCTTGCCCATAACGCATGTAACTGTGTATCTCCACATTTTAAATCTTTAGGGATAACAGTATATCCTAAACGAACTCCTGTAAATCCTGCGTTCTTAGAGAAACTCTTTAATTCGATCGCACATGTTCTTGCACCTTCACATTCATAAATTGTATGTGCAACGTTATCTTCTGAGATATATGCTTCGTATGCTGCATCATAAATGATCACGCATCCGTTTTTGTTTGCATAGTCTACCCATCCCTGTAACTGGTCTTTTGTGATTGTTGATCCAGTTGGATTATTAGGGAAGCAAAGGTAAATGATATCTGGCACTTCGCTTGGGAAATCTGGTGCGAAGTTATTCTCTGCTGTACATGGCATGTAGATAACATCGCTCCATGTTTCTGTTGCTTTATCATATGTTCCGGCTCTTCCTGCCATAACGTTTGTATCTACATATACTGGGTATACAGGGTCACATACGGCAATCTTGTTATCCTGTGCAAAGATTTCCTGAATATTTCCAGAATCACATTTTGCTCCATCACTTACAAAGATTTCATCTGCTTTGATATCTGCTCCACGATCCTGATAATCATTCTTTGCGATTGCATTTCTTAAAAATTCATATCCAAGGTCTGGTGCGTATCCGTGAAATGTTTCTGCATGTCCCATTTCATCTACTGCTTTGTGTAAAGAGTCAATAATCGCTGGTGCCAGAGGCTGTGTTACGTCTCCAATTCCTAAACGAATAATATTTTTGTCAGGGTTTGCCTCGGAATATGCATTTACTTTTTTCGCAATTGTAGAAAATAAATAACTTCCAGGCAGTTTCAAGTAGTTGTCGTTAATTTTAAACATAAATTCCTCCTAGTTTTGATATGTTAATGATTCTTTAATCATCTTTGCCATTTCGATAAGACCCACTCCACTGTTCATGCTTCTTTGTTGTATATATGCGTGGGCTTCACTCTCTGTAATCTGATTATTCTGCATCAGTAATTCTTTGACTTCTTCCAGAAGACGGACTTCTTCTCTCGTACGTTGTTTTGGACGTTGTTTTCTTCGTCTTTGCTTCTCAGAAATTTCGGTAACGATCTCTCTCGTTTTCTCGACTAATTCATACCCTTTTAACGGCATCGAAAGTCCTATGACATTCGGATACACGCAGTCATCTAAATATTGGCGAGAAGCGATCAGCAACATCTTGACCTCTTCAGAAAGATATTCTCTTAATTCACTGTAGATCATATCGGAACATTTGTATCCGCAGACGACTAGTCCTTCTTCAACACCTTCCATACGCTGGACTACCTGTGCACCCGTTGCACATACAGCGGTCACTTCAAAACCACTTCTTACCAGAAGATTCCTAATGCTTCTGGCGACTTCTTGTTTCGGGAATAAAACGATGACGTTTACCAAGCTTCTCACCTCCCGTATCATGTATATATCAATCATTAGATCTTGTATAAATAACGATCGACTTCCCATTGTGATACGAACTTCTGGTAAGACTCCCATTCAGCACTCTTAGCTTCAACATACTTGTTAAAAATATGATCTCCTAAAAGTTCTTTCATATAAGTGCTTTGTTTGAAAATCTCAAGAGCTTCTTTCATGTCTCTTGGCAGTGTATTAATCCCTGCTTCTTGTTTTTCTCCCTCAGCCATCTCATACTGATTCTTCATGGAACCTTTTCCTGGTGTTAATTTGCGCTTGATCCCGTCTAATCCTGCTGCAAGGCTGACTGCCAGTGCAAGGTAAGGATTCGCAGCAGAATCAGGACTTCTAAATTCAAGCCTTGTTCCGCTTCCACGGGCTGCTGGTACTCTGATAAGTGGACTTCTGTTCGATGGTGACCATGAAACATCCACAGGTGCCTCATATCCTGGCACGATTCTCTTATAAGAGTTTACCAGTGGATTTGTGATCAGGCACATCTCATTTGCATGTTCCATAACTCCAGCCATGAAGTGAAAAGCCTCCTCACTGATTCCAAGATCATTCTTAGAATCAGCGAAAATATTCTTTCCATTCTTCCATAAAGACATGTTAAGATGCATTCCTGAACCGTCCACTCCAGTGATCGGTTTTGGCATAAAACTTGCATAAAGTCCATGTCTTTTAGCAATATATTTTACGATGAATTTAAATGTGAGGATGTTATCGGCCGTTCTTAAGGCATTGTCATACTTAAAGTCGATCTCATGCTGTGCTGGTGCAACTTCATGATGAGATGCCTCGATCTCAAATCCCATATCTTCAAGATTCAAGATCATATCTCTTCTGGCACTTTCTCCTAAATCTAACGGAGCTACATCAAAATATCCGGCTTTCTCATGAGAAACCGTCGTTGGGCGGCCTTCTTCATCTGTGTGGAATAAGAAAAATTCACATTCCGGACCGACGTTAAATTTATAACCCATTTTCTGGCACTCAACCATCACTCGTTTTAATACATTTCTTGGATCTCCGGCAAATGGAAGTCCATCTTGTCCGTATACATCACAGATCAATCTTGCCACGCGGTTTCCTCCCGCATTCCACGGGAAGATTGCAAAGCTGTCAAGATCTGGATATAAATACATATCTGATTCTTCAATACGGACAAATCCATCTACACTAGATCCATCAAATGTACACTTATTATCCAACGCTTTCTCAAGCTGTCTTGCGGTGATCGCGACGTTCTTCATTGTTCCGAACAAGTCAGAAAATTGTAGTCTGATAAATTCGACATCATTTTCTCTGACGAGGTCTATCACATCCTGTTTTGTGTATCGACCCATAACATCACTCCTTCTTACTTCTTAATTAAATCTGTGCGATATCAACTACGCTGAGCTGATCTCTGTTTCCTGTTTCCAAACTAGTCAGTAGAGCATCTGCCGTATCAAGACTTGTAAGGCATGTTACTCCTGTTTCAATCGCGTAACGGCGGATCAGGAATCCATCTCTGCTTCGACCTACACCCTGAGATGGTGTATCAATGACTAAATCAATTTTATCATCTAAAATGAGATCTAGCAAGTTTGGAGATTCTTCTTCTAATTTATTAATCTGTTTTGCATGAACTCCAGCTTCATTTAAGACTCTGCAAGTGCTCTTTGTTGAGAAAATCTCATATCCTAATGCTTCAAATCTGCGTCCAATATCAATCGCATCAATCTTATCGGAGTCTTTCACTGTTAAGATCATCTTCTTGTATTTTGGAAGATTTACTCCAGCTCCTAAGAATGCTTTGTATAACGCTTCATGGAAATTCTTAGAAATTCCAAGACATTCACCTGTAGATTTCATTTCAGGCCCAAGGCTGATCTCTGCTCCTCTTAATTTTTCAAAAGAGAATACTGGTTTCTTCACTGCATAGTATTCAGATTCTTTCTGAAGTCCTGGTTCATATCCAAGATCTCTGATCTTAGCTCCAGTGATCACTTTCGCTGCTAACGCTACGATCGGAATACCTGTAACTTTACTGATGTAAGGCACTGTACGGCTGGATCTTGGGTTTACTTCGATAACATATACTTCATCATCTGCTACGATAAACTGAATGTTGATCAGTCCGATAACATGTAATGATTTTGCAAGTTTTCTTGTATATTCTGCAATGATTCTCTTAATTCTATCTGTTAAATTGATAGATGGATATACGGAAATACTGTCTCCTGAATGGATTCCAGCACGTTCCACATGTTCCATGATTCCTGGGATCAGGATATCTGTTCCATCACAAACAGCATCGACTTCGACTTCTTTACCAACCAGATATTTATCGATCAGAATTGGATGTTCCTGTTCGTAACGGTTGATAACTTCCATGAATGCCGTGATATCTTCATCAGATACAGCAATCTGCATTCCCTGTCCACCAAGTACATAAGAAGGTCTTACAAGAACTGGATATCCAAGTTTATGAGCAACTTCTAATGCTTCTTCACATGTAAATACTGTTGTTCCTTTTGGTCTTGGAATACAGCATTCTTCCAAGATCTCATCGAATAATTCTCTGTCTTCGGCTGCATCGACATTTTCAGCACTTGTTCCAAGGATTGGTACTCCCATCTTCATCAGTGCTTCTGTTAATTTGATCGCTGTCTGTCCACCAAACTGTACAACCGCACCATCTGGTTTTTCAAGATCTACGATACTTTCTACATCTTCTGCTGTTAATGGCTCGAAGTAAAGTTTATCAGCAACGTCAAAGTCTGTAGAAACTGTTTCAGGGTTGTTGTTTACGATGATCGTCTCGTATCCTTCTTTACTTAATGCCCATACGCTGTGTACAGAACAGAAGTCAAATTCGATACCCTGACCGATACGGATCGGTCCAGAACCAAGTACCATGACTTTTTTCTTTTCGGATGTTTCTTTCACTTCGTTCTCACCATCATAGCAAGAATAGTAGTAAGGTGTTGCTGCATCAAACTCAGCTGCACATGTATCTACCATCTTATATGCTGCATGGATATTATATTCATTTCTTAATTCTTTGATCTCACGCTCTGTCTTACCTGTTAAGCTTCCGATCACCTTGTCTGGAAATTCTAAGCGTTTTGCTTCCTGTAATAATTCTTTGTCTAATGTATCAGCTTTAGCTAATTTCTTTTCCATCTCAACTAAAACTGCAATCTTATCTAAGAACCAACGATCGATTTTTGTAATATTAAAGATCGTATCGTAATCAAATCCACGACGGATCGCTTCTGCGATCACATAGATACGAAGATCATCGATCTTTTCAAGTTCTTTTAATAACTCGTCGTCTGTTAATTTATCATAATCACCGAAGAGCAAGCTGTCCACATGCTGCTCTAAAGAACGGATCGCTTTCATTAACGCCCCTTCGAAGTTTGTTCCGATACTCATAACTTCTCCAGTTGCTTTCATCTGAGTTGTCAGAGTACGTTTTGCATGAATAAACTTATCGAATGGAAGTCTAGGCATTTTAACAACACAGTAGTCAAGCATTGGCTCAAAACTTGCATATGTTTTCTTCGTTACTGCATTTTCAATCTCATCTAATGTATATCCGATTGCGATCTTTGCTGTTACTTTCGCAATTGGGTATCCTGTTGCTTTGGAAGCTAAGGCTGAAGAACGGCTGACACGAGGGTTTACCTCAATAACGCAGTATTCAAAGCTGTCTGGATTCAATGCGTACTGTACGTTACATCCACCATGAACATCTAATTCTGTGATGATGTTTAATGCAGATGTACGAAGCATCTGGTATTCTTTATCTCCTAAAGTCTGAGATGGAGCTACTACGATACTGTCTCCTGTATGAACACCAACTGGGTCGATGTTTTCCATGTTACAGATTGTAATACATGTTCCATTTTCATCACGCATTACTTCGTATTCGACTTCCTTCCATCCACCAATGTAACGTTCTACTAATACTTCACCTACACGGCTTAGACGAAGACCATTCTCAAGGATCGTCTCTAATTCTTCCTGGTTATGGGCGATTCCTCCACCACTTCCTCCAAGTGTATATGCTGGACGAAGTACTGCTGGATATCCGATCACTTTAGCGAATTCCACACCATCTTCTACTGTTTTAACAACCTGTCCTGCGGCGATCGGTTCCCCGATCTTTTCCATTGTCTGCTGGAATTCTAAACGGTCTTCTGCTTTTTTGATCGTAGATGGAGATGTACCGATCAATTTCACTCCGGATTTTTCAAGGTATCCGCTCTCTACTAATTCCATGGCCAGATTTAAGGCTGCCTGTCCACCAAGTGTTGGAAGGATGCTGTCTGGTTTTTCTTTTTCAATGATCTTTTCGATGACAGAAGCTGTTAATGGCTCGATATATACTTTATCTGCAATGTCTTTATCTGTCATGATCGTTGCAGGGTTTGAGTTTACTAAGACTACCTCCACTCCCTCTTCCTGAAGTGCTCTACAAGCCTGTGTTCCTGCATAGTCAAATTCTGCTGCCTGTCCAATAACGATCGGTCCTGATCCGATTACAAGTACTTTCTTTATATCTTCTCTCTTAGGCATTTTTTGCTCCTTTCATTCTATCCATAAATTCATCAAATAAGTAAGCTGTATCCTGTGGTCCAGGGCATGCTTCTGGATGGAACTGAACTGTTCGAATGTTTTTATTTTTATAGTCTAATCCTTCAATTGTTTTATCATTTACATTAATAAAGGAAACTTCTGCAACATCTGGATCAATTGTTTCTTCCTTGATCACATATCCGTGGTTCTGAGAAGAAATATAAACTCTTCCGCTCTTTAAGTCTTTCACCGGATGATTTCCTCCACGATGTCCCCAACGCATTTTTTCTGTGTCTGCACCTGTTGCAAGTGCCATCAACTGATGTCCTAAACAGATTGCAAAGATAGGTACCTCGCTGTCATATAATTTCTTGATCTCTTTGATGATCTGTACACATTCTTTTGGATCTCCAGGTCCGTTTGATAACATGATACCGTCTGGCTGATCTCCTAAGATTTCTTCTGCTGTTGTATCTGCTGGATAAACTGTTACATCACATCCACGTTTTTCTAAAGAACGAATAATGTTATTCTTTGTTCCAAGGTCTAATAATGCAACTTTAAATCCATCTCCATTGAAATGTTCTTTTTCTGTTCTGGAAACAGTTTTTACTGCATCTGTTACTGTATATTCTTTTAATTTTGGAAGGATTTCATCTAAATTGAAATCAGGATTTGTGGTGATCATTCCACCCATGCATCCATGTTCTCTTAAGATCTTTGTGATAGCTCTTGTGTCAACACCACAAATACCTGGAATGTCATGTTCTTTCAGATAATCTTCTAAGTCTTCTTCTCTTCTGAAGTTGCTTGAAGTTCTTGAGATTTCTCTTACGATAAAGGCTGAGTGCCAAGGTTTTTCAGATTCGATGTCCTCTAGACATACTCCATAATTTCCTATCAGTGGGTAAGTCATTACGACTCCCTGTCCCTGATAGGAAGGATCTGTTAATACTTCTAAATAGCCTGTCATGGAAGTATTAAATACGACTTCACAGATCACTTCTTTTTGGGCTCCAAAACTTTTTCCCTCAAATACGTGTCCGTCTTCCAATATCAAAAATGCGTTCATGTAATTTTTCCTCCTAAAAAGTCTCTTTCATAGGGTTGTATTTTGTCAGGAAGAACTAACTTCCTATTTATAAAATAAGAGTTTTGCCAAAACCCTTGATTTTATATAAAAAAAAAGAAATACCCTAAAATAAAAATTACAAAGCTAAGTATTGGAAATTCAGCGATCTTGTCCTTCCAATACCCAAGTTATTTTTTATTTCAGAAATATTTCTCTACAAATTGTAAAAATTTTATCATATATTTTTTGTCGTTGCAAGTACTTTTTTGTATTTTTATATGTTTTTTTCTTTATTCATCCGCTCTTCACTCTCTCTTTTAGAAAAAACACATCCGCAGAAATTCTGACGATACAAATTATATTCTTTCGATAATTGAATAGATCTCTGATAACCACCTTTCTTTTTAAAATCAGATGGAAGAAATCTGACTCCTGCTAATTCTCCTGCTTTCTGTCCAAGTTCATTCAGCCATGCAGCATTCTTTAATGGACTAATCGTAAGGGTTGTTGTGAAATAATCATATCCACCTTCTTGGGCAAGTTTTGCCGCCTGATCCAATCTTAATTTGTAACAACGATAACATCTCTTACCACCTTCTGGTTCCTGTTCATACCCCTTTGCCATATCAAAAAAAGTCTGCGGGGCATATCCAGCATCGATCACTTTAATAGGAAGATTCATTTCACTGACCAGACGCTGTTGTTCGTGGACTCTTTTTTCATACTCTTCTTTGGAGTCGATATTTGGATTGTAGTAGTCAATGGTGATATCAAAATATTGGGAGAGATATTCCATGACATAGCTGCTACATGGCGCACAGCAACTGTGGAGTAATAGGGTTGGTTTGGTTTCTCCTAAGTTTTCGATTACTTTATCTAATTGTTTTTGGTAGTTTATTTTGTTCATTGGTTGTCTCTTTCTGATTTTGTTTTTTACTGTTTTCTTTCTATTATACTAGTATTTATATAAAAAGAAAACACCGGCAGTTAATTGTTAGCACTCTTTTTTCATGAGTGCTAATTTTTACTTGACTTTTATCAACTTTGGTTCTACAATACTCTTTGTAAAAGTTCTATTTGACATAGAACACTTGATTAAGATCATAATATTTTTAGATAAAGGAGTGTACAAATTATGGCAGAAACAAAAGGAACTCTTTCCATTAACAGCGATAATATTTTCCCAATCATTAAGAAATGGCTTTATTCCGATCACGATATTTTCTTCCGTGAATTAATCTCTAACGGATGTGATGCCATCACAAAATTAAAGAAATTAGATATGATGGGAGAATACAATTTCCCAGAAGGACATAAAAACAAAGTTGAAGTTATCCTTGATCCTGAGAAGAAAACTTTAAAATTCATCGATACTGGTCTTGGTATGACTGCTGATGAAGTTGAAAAATACATCACTCAGATCGCATTTTCTGGTGCAACTCAGTTCTTAGAACAGTACAAAGACAAAACAGAAGGTGACCAGATCATCGGACATTTTGGTCTTGGTTTCTATTCTGCATTTATGGTAGCGGACGAAGTTACGATTGACACTCTTTCTTATAAAGAAGGAGCAGAACCTGTTCACTGGACTTGTGATGGTGGTACAGAATACACAATGGCAACAGGTACAAAAGAAACGGTTGGTACAGAGATCACTTTATTCTTAAATGAAGAAAGCACAGAATTCGCAAATGAATACCGTGCAAGAGAGATCATCGAGAAATACTGCTCTTTCATGCCAACAGAGATTTTCTTATCTGTAGAAGGTGCCGAACAGGAATTTGAGACAATCCCAGAAGATCAGGTAAAAGACGATGATGTCGTTGTAGAACACATCCATGAAGATGCAAAAACTGAAGAAAAAGAAAACGAAGACGGTACAAAAGAAACTATAGAAGTTTCCCCTGCAAAAGATCTTGTTAAGATCAATAAACGACCTGTTTCTTTAAGTGATACACATCCTCTTTGGAATAAACGTCCAAATGAATGTACTGATGAAGAATACAAAAACTTCTACCACAAAGTCTTCCATGACTTTAAAGAACCATTATTCTGGATCCACCTAAACATGGATTACCCATTTAACTTAAAAGGTATCCTTTACTTCCCTCAGATCAATACAGAATATGATTCTATCGAAGGAACAATTAAATTATATAACAATCAGGTATTTATCGCCGATAACATCAAAGAAGTCATTCCTGAATTCTTAATGTTATTAAAAGGTGTGATCGATTGTCCTGACCTTCCACTGAACGTATCAAGAAGTGCTCTTCAGAACGATGGATTCGTGAAGAAAATTTCTGATTACATCACAAAGAAAGTTGCTGATAAGTTAACTGGTATGTGCAAGACAGACCGTGAATCTTATGAAAAATACTGGGATGATATCAGTCCATTTATCAAATTTGGATTCATCCGTGACCAGAAATTCGCAGATAAGATCAAAGATTACATCTTATTTAAGAATATGGAACATAAATATGTAACATTAAGCGACCTTGTTCCAGCTCCTGCAAACGATGATGATGTGACAACTTTATACTATATCACAGATGAAGTTCAGCAAAGCCAGTATATCAATATGTTCAAAGAACAGGATATGGATGCTGTCATTTTAAATCATAACATTGATTCTGCATTTATCACACAAATCGAACAGCAGAATCAGCATATCAAATTTAAACGTATCGATGCGGATGTCGAAGATGCCCTTAAAGAAGATGTAGATGAAAAAGAATTAGATGAAATCAAGACTTCTTTAACTGACCTGTTTAGAAAGACTTTAAACAAAGAAAACCTTGAAGTTCACGTTGAAAAATTAAAAGATGCAAAGATTTCTTCTATCATCACTTTATCTGAAGAAAGCAGACGTATGCAGGATATGATGAAGATGTATGCAATGCCTGGTATGGACCCTAATATGTTTGGTGCTCCTGCACAGGTTCTGACTCTAAATGCAAATAATACACTTGTGAAATATCTGTTTGAGCATGGAGATGCCCAAAATGCAAAGATTATTTGTGAACAGCTGTATGATCTTGCCATGTTAAGTCATACAACATTAACTCCTGAAGAAATGACAAAATTTGTTCAGAGAAGTAATGAGATCATGGAAATGATCACGAAATTTTAATTTGCTAGTTTGATGACGAAAATTATTGGTGGAATATTATAAAAAGGGTTATCTGTCTGCGACACGCTCTCGCTCGACTCAGACAGATAACCCTTTTTATAATATTCAAATAATTTACGTAATCGAAACCACTACCGTCTTCAGTTAGTGAATGCAAGCCTACATACAAATCATAACTTTACAATTCTTCTGGATGGATATATAATATTTTGGAAATATTTTTAAGAAAGTTGGTTTTTTCATGTGTAGTAGGGATATGGATCGTTGGATCCATTTTAATATGGCAATCGTTGGGGGATTTCTTGGTGGTTTTGCGATTCTTAATCATCATGAACTCTTTGGTTCTGCGCAGACTTCGAATCTGATCTCTGTATTTGCAGATCTTGCTGGACACCCGGATGCGAATTTCTTTGTGCGACTTCTTGGTGTTTTTATTTATATGTTTGCATTATCACTGACGGTGATCTTACCGAAGTTTACAAGGCTGCATCTTCCTTATGTCAGTCTTTTTATAGATGCAATGGCAACCTTGATCGTTGCTTTTCTTCCATCGGATCTGAATGATTTCATTGCCCTCTATCCGTTGTATTTTGCAATGGCAATTCAGTGGTGTTCCTTTAAGGGTGGGGATGGATTTACCTGCTCTACAATTTTTTCTACGAATAACCTACGTCAGTTTACGACATCTATGACAGAATATCTTTGCAGTAAAGATCCCGACGCCTTAAGAAAATGGAAATTTTTCGCTTCTGTTTTGCTTTGTTTCCATTTTGGTGTTATCATTTCTTATCTATCTTGCAAAAACTTTGGACATACTGGTTCTCTTGTATGTTTTCTGCCTGTTTTCAGTGGTTTTTGTCTTGTGTGGACGAGAAAACATTTTGTTGCAGTGAAACATTTTGTCTACAACTATCTGATCACACCAAAGAAAAGTTCAGCTTATACTACAGAAAGTGAGTAATTATGGAAAATTTAATCTTTAGCTTAAACGCTACAGTTCCTGTCTTTTTGATGATGATCTTAGGACTTGTCTTTAAAAAGATTGGATGGATTGATGATATTTTTGCTTCGAAAATGAATAAGTTTGTTTTTATGGTTCCTTTGCCTGTCTTGGTATTTGAGGATCTTGCAACGGTTGATTTTTCAAAAGTCTGGGATGTTAAGTTTGTCCTGTTTTGTTTTATCGTTACCATAATCAGTATTACGATTTCTTTTCTGATTTCTTGTCTGCTAGGTGATAAAACGGTCCGTGGAGAATTTATTCAGGCGGCTTACCGAAGCAGTGCTGCTCTCCTTGGAATCGCATTTATCCAAAACATTTATGGAAATGCCGGAATGGCTCCTTTGATGATCATTGGAAGTGTACCATTATATAATATGATGGCTGTTGTTATCTTATCTGTATTTAAACCTGGACAGAGTGGGCTTGACCGTACTGTTGTGAAAAAAACGCTCAAAGGAATCGTGACAAACCCCATCCTTATCGGAATTGTTGCTGGACTTGTCTGGTCTGCATTAAAAATTCCAATGCCTGCAATCCCTAAAAAGGTTATTTCAAGCATTGGAAATGTCGCCACTCCAATGGGACTCATGGCGATGGGCGCTACCTTCGATATCAAAAAAGCTTTTGGAAAGATCAAACCATCTGCCATTGCTGCTTTTATGAAACTTATTGGTCTTTGTGCCATTTTCCTGCCAATTGCAGTGAAACTTGGATTCCGTACCGATAAGTTGGTTGCCATCCTTATCATGCTTGGTTCTGCAACAACAGTAAGTAGTTTTGTTATGGCGAAGAATATGGGACATGAGGGAACTCTTTCTTCCAGTGTTGTCATGTTAACAACGATGTTTAGTGCATTTACAGTTACGGGATGGCTATATATTTTAAGACATTTTATGTTAATCTAGCTAACTTAGATCCAATGTGATCTGGTATTTTTCCAGCCAGTAATTGACTTGCAGAAGGTAAGCGATCATCTGAGGACCTGCCATCAGCTGTCCATACCATGGTTTACCATAGTCTTTCGGACTGTCTAAGAATCTGCTTAGTTTATATGCATCGATCAGTTCTTTGATCGGTGCTCCTTTTTTTGCCATAACTTTCAGAAGTTCTTTGGATAAGATTTTTTCATAGTTTGGATCATACGTCTTTGGATATGGACTTTTTCTTCGATACAATACCTCATCTGGCAGGATTCCTTCCCCTGCTGCTCTTAGCAATCCTTTTACCACACCATTTAAACATTTTAACTCCCACGGAACATTATAAAGATATTCCACGATCCTGTGATCAGCAAACGGCACTCGTGCTTCTAACCCACAATGCATGCTCGTGCGATCCATGCGATCCATTAAGGTTACCATAAACCATCTTAGATTCAGATAAGAAATCTGCCTTCTTCTAGCTTCGATCTGATCTTCTCCATAAAGTTTTGGCGTCTCATTGATCGTCTTTTGATAAGCTGTTCTTGCATAAGATTCTAAATCCACTTTCTGTATGATATCATCATTTAACAGCATTTTCCTTGGCTGCATATCCATAGACCATGGGAAAATCTCTGCCTTGAAGCATTCCTCTTTATGAAACCATGGATAACCGCCAAAAATTTCATCCGCACACTCCCCTGTTAATGTTACTTTGTTATATTTTACAACTTTCGAACAAAAATATAGCATCGAAGACTCCACATCTGCCATACATGGAAGATCTCTGGCATCAACTGCTTTGTATAGATTTTCGATCATATTTTCATTGTCGCATTCCAAATATCTGTGATCTGTCTTTGCATAATCAACCATCTTATCAACCCATGGGCGGTCTTCGCTTGGCTGGAAGGCGTTTGATTTAAAATATTTATGATTATTTACAAAATCAAAGGAAAATGTGTTTAAATTTTTTCCTTCTTTTTGAAGCTTTTTCGCACAGATTGCTGTGACAAGACTACTGTCAACTCCACCGGATAAAAATGTACTGATTGGAATATCGGATAACATCTGCATTTCCACGGCATCTTTTACTAGCCACCTTGTATGCTCGATCGTATCTTTTTCGCTGTCTGTGTGTTCTTTCGCTTTCAATTCCCAATATGCACGATCTTTCAGCCCTTCACGATCGTATTCCAGGAAATGCCCTGGAAGGACTTCATAAATATCTTTGAACACTCCTTTTCCATATGACTTTGCAGGTCCCAACCCAAAGATTTCACAAAGTCCTTCTCTGTTGATCACTGGTTTGACTCCTGGATAGGCAAACAAGCCTTTGATCTCAGATGCAAAGATTAATGTATCTCCCCGTTTTGTATAGAATAATGGCTTCACACCAACACGATCTCTGATCAAATATAATTTCTTCCGTTTTCCATCCCACAGAGCAATAGAAAAAATTCCATTCAACTCTTCAATATAAGAAATTCCATACCTGATATACCCGGTTAATACAACTTCCGTGTCACTCGTTGTCGAAAACATTTCTCCTTCTTTGATCAGTTGTTCTTTTAACGTTTTCATGTTATAAATCTCGCCATTTAAGATGATTGCGTAGGTATTTCCTTCTTTCTTTTTACACATTGGCTGATGTCCCCTGTAAAGGTCAAGGATTGACAATCGTACATGCCCTAATGCACAGCCATTTTCCAAAAATATCCCTTCATCATCTGGACCTCGATGTCTTTGAACTTCATTCATTTTCTTTAAGATCTGATATATTTCTTTCTCTGTTTTTTTATCATTGTTTCTAGGATTTAGAAATCCTGCAATTCCACACATACACGCTACCTCTTTTTATTTTTTATGATCAATGAGAACCGGCTGGTATTGTCTGCCTTTTAATGCCTGCAAAATTGTCGGAATGAGCAGTCTTGTATCCGCGATCATGGAGTTTGGCTTCTTTACCGGATCATCCTGTCCGAATGGTACAAAATAAATATGCTTATGATTTAAAAGATTCCCGATATTCTTAAGATTCATACCTAAGGCATCATTGCTCGCCATAGAGATAACGACTGGTTTTTCATTCCGCAGCTGCGCTTTAGCTGCCATTAAAACCGGGGTATCTGTAATTCCATTGGCAAGTTTTGCCATGGTATTTCCTGTACATGGCATTAAAATCAGGATATCCAGACACCCTGTCGGACCGATGATTTCTGCTTCTTCAATCGTTTTCATCGGTTCATTTCCTGTCATATCGTGTGCTCTTTTTACAAATTCCTCACCTTTTCCAAACCTGCATTTGATATGCTGGGATATGTCAGAAAAGATCGTCTGCAGGATCGCACCTTCTTCTAGTAAGCGATCGATCTGTTCAAAGGCTTTTGTGTAAGTGCAAAAGGAACCTGTCATTGCTACTCCGATTCTTTTATTTTTCAATACCATGTTTGATCTCTCCACTGATTTCTAAAACTTTTTTTGCAAGCATGATCCCAGAAGATTTCGGGGAATAAATGCCTGGAAGACTTGGGCATAGTTTTGCACAGATTCCTAGTTTTTCCGCCATTTGATGGTTTGTTCCACCAGGATAGGAAGCAATATCTATGATACAGGATTCTTTGGAGATCTTCCTGAGGATATCTTCTTTTAGGATCTGTTTTGGAACGGTATTAAAAATATGATCATACTGACAGATCCGCCGTTTTAGTTCCGTAAAATCCATAACCTCAAGTCCAAAAGATTTTGCAAGACTTCTTGCTGTTTTATTTCTGGCACAGACTGTTACCTGAGCATCCATTCCTTTTAGTTTCGCTGCAAGAACTTTTGCACATCTTCCATAGCCAAGGACCAGACAACGACTTTTGTGAAGATTGATCGGCTGCATCTTGATCGCTTCCATGATCGCACCTTCTGCAGTTGCGATCGCATTGTAGATAGCGACATCATCCATTTTCATGAAGTCAAATGCTTTGATTTCTTTTTGTTCACATTCATGTCGAATTTCTTCATTGATACATCCCCCAAATAAAATCTGTTCTTTCGTCATTTCTTGAAGCAGTGTTTCTACTGACATTTTTTTGTTGCTAGAACTTCCTGTGATTTCCCCGTTTTTTGAAAAAACGACGGGTCCAATCATGCACTTCGCTTCTCTTATGACATTTTCAAAAGATTTACCTTCCTTGCATTCTGATCCTTCTTTTTTGGTTGCATATGTGATAACCTGATATCTTTGATTTTTTAGATAATTGGCTAAATATACCTGTCTCATATCACCGCCGATAACGGCAAAATCATAAATCACAGTCTTTTTTCCTTTCTTTTTTCTTCTATTTAATATATGTGATTTTTATTCATTTTGTTCTTTTAAAAATACATCAATTTTACCCCTTTAAAAATTAAAAAGTAGTGATATAATAAACTCAAGTGCATAGAAACACCTACAATACAGCAAGAGCTTCCACTACACTGGGAGCTCTTTTTGTGTATTTATATATTTTATACACAAAGTACTTCCGGTGTTATACCATAACATGCATAATATCTTAATGTTTTTTCAAGGAGGAACTTTTTATGAACACATTAACTGCAGAAAAAAGAGATTTGAAAACAAAGGCTAAAAAATTAAGAAAAGAAGGTTATGTTATCGGAAATCTGTTTGGCAGAGATATCGAAAATTCCATTCCATTGAAAGTTGATTCCCGTGAAGCCGCTAAATTCTTAAAGGATAACAAAAAAGGTGCTCATATTACTTTACTTGTTGACGGAGAAAATGTAGACGCCATCGTAAAAGAAATCGACTACAATGCCATGAAAAACGAAACAATGTTTATTAACTTCCAGGCATTAGTTGCTGACGAAAAGATCCACACAACTGCTGCGATCGAATTATTAAACGAAGATGCTGTACAGAATGGTATCGTTGAACAGTCCTTATCTGAAATCGAATACAAAGCATTCCCAGCTGATATCGTTGAAAAGGTTGAGATTGATTTAACACAGTACAATGTTGGTGATATGATCCATGTCAAAGACTTGCCATTAGCTGCTAACAGCAAAATCTCTCTTGTTACACCAGAAGATACTCTGGTCGTTAACATCGCAGAACCTGAAGCTGTTCCTGAAGATGAAGACGAAGAAGCGGCTGAAGAATAAATAAATCAGTGAAAGAAAAGACTCGATTTTCATAATTAAAAATCGAGTCTTTTTATTTTGCCTTTTCTTTGATATCCTTTAAAAAATCCAGCATTTTTTCTCGGATGTTTTTCTCTGCATTCTGAGATCATCAACTGAATCTTAAATTTAAAATCTTCAGATTCCAAGATCGTAAATGGATGTTCTTCTGTTACACAAACCGATAAATGTTCGCTCTCATATTGTGGATAAGTTCCTGTAAATCCTTGTTCTTTCAGTTTTTTATCAACCTGTTCCCTGTATCGTTGAATCTTCTGATCGATTCTTTCTCCATAATTCCTTGCTGGATATGGATCAGAAGCATTGCAGACTTTCTCGCAGATCAATTCATATAAATCTTGTCTCTTTGGATCTTGCAGTTTCTTTGCAAGCGTCATCTCCATTCGTTTGGTTGGGTGCTTCTCATATTTATCGATCCATTTTAAATAATCTTTATCACCTGCCTGCATAGCAAGATTTCTCATACATTCTAATCCTTCTTCGGTTTTGTCATACCATTCTTCTGGATCTTCATTGATCGGAAAATAGTAATAAAATGGTGCAAATTCGATCAGTGACATGATCTCCATCTCTTGATCATTACACACTTCTTCCCCTAAAAAGCGATATTTCTCACGGATCGTTCCAATCATATAGACTAGCTGGCGCCACTGCTCAGCTCCATCTCTCCAGAAATGTCCAATCTCATGATACCGGTAACAGTTCGTATGTTCCATGATCTCATCAAACCACATTGTAAAAACACTTTCTTCTCCCTGATGAACGATCAACCCATAACGACCTTCTCGTTCTTCCAGTTGTGCCCACATCTCTCCTTCATAGTCTTTGTCATATTTTCCAGAGATACGAAGTCCATGAAAACTTAGATAACACTCAATTGCATCGTTCATCATATATGGAACATATCCTGTTTGATTTCCATCTTTTTCTTCAACTTGAAGTTCAAACACCTGATATTCAAAAATCTGTGCAAGCAACTGTGTTGATCTTGATATTTCTTCTAAATTTGTTTCAAAATAGTTCATACGGAATTCCTTTTTCCTATTATCTATGTATTTTATTTATATTTCTGAATTTCATTTAAAAAACGTTCGCCATATTTCTGAAGCTTATGTTCTCCGACTCCATTGACTTCTAACATTTCCTCATCATTAGAAGGTTTCATCGTACTCATATGTACCAGTGTCTTATCGGAAAATACCATATATGGCGGGATTTTCTGTTCGGATGCGATCATTCTTCGAAGTACACGTAATGCTTCGAACAATTCTGTATCTTCCTCAGCAAGTGCTGCCACAGCCCCTGCTTTCTTACGTTTCTTCGTCTGAATCTTGCGTTCTTCTTTCTCTTTTTCGACTTCTTTTGGAATCTTGATCTCAAAGTTCCAGTTATCATCAATCTTAGTAATATCTGCAACGCTTAAAACCGGATATTCATCATCTGTCATTTCCAGATATCCATAGACTAACATTTCATTGATGATCTGTCGTATCCTTGCAATGCTTTCTGATGCCAATGCTCCATATTGTGAATTCTCATCTAAATGACGGCTTAATACTTTCTGGCTCTTTGAACCTTTTAAAATATCCACGATCGTTGATAGTCCGAAATCTCGATAACAATCTCTAATACATTGGATGATAGCTTTCGCTTCCATTGTTGCATCAACCGTTTCAAACTCGGTCAGACAGTTTAAGCAGTTTCCACAGTATCCGCTTATCTGTTCTCCAAAATAATTTAAAATATAATGACGTAAACATTCCTTCGTATAGCAGTAAAATGTCATCTGACGAAGTCTTTCCCAATCTCTTTCCATCACGATCTGCTTTGTGATCGCATCTAATTCCTCATTCTCCTCTCCATTTTCGATCAGAAAACGATTGGTTCGGTTATCAATCGGCGCATAATATAAGATACATTCCGCAGGTTCTCCATCACGTCCTGCTCTTCCTGCTTCCTGATAATAACTTTCCATGTTCTTCGGCATATTATAATGAACAACAAAACGGACATCCGGCTTGTCGATTCCCATTCCAAAGGCATTTGTCGCTACCATGATCTGCTTTCTGTCATAGATAAAATCTTCCTGATTTTCCTTTCGTTCTTCATCCGATAATCCTGCATGGTATCTTGTCACGGAGAATCCATCTTCTCTTAACTGATAGCAGACTTCCTCAACATTTTTCCTAGATAAACAGTAAATGATCCCGCTGCTTCCTGGCATCTTTTCTTCTTTTTCTTTTAAATAACTTAGTAATTCTCTATACTTATCCCTTGGACGTTTTACTGCATAGTAAAGATTCTCCCGGTCAAACCCTGTCGTTAATACAAATGGATCTCTCAGGTTCAAAATATCCATAATATCATCCCTGACTTCTGCTGTCGCTGTTGCTGTATATGCAGTCAGTACAGGACGATACGGAAGTTTCTTTAAAAATTCCAAAATCTTTAGATAACTTGGTCTGAAATCCTGCCCCCACTGAGACACACAATGTGCCTCATCAACTGCCAACATTGATATCTTCACTCCACTATTTAGCGCAAAATTGATAAAACCTTCTGTTTCCAAGCGTTCTGGTGCCACATAGATGATCTTGTATCTTCCCTGCATCGCATATTTTAATGCAGTATGATACTGTCCCTGTGTCAGAGAACTATTTAAAAATGCCGCATGAATTCCAGCTTGATTCAGTGTCCCAACCTGATCTTTCATCAACGAGATCAGTGGAGAGATCACAAGTGTAATTCCATCCATCATCAATGTTGGAATCTGAAAACAAAGAGACTTTCCTGCTCCTGTCGGCATGATCCCTAAGACATCCTGCCCATTTAATGCTGCCTCGATCAATTGTTCCTGACCTTGGCGAAATTCATCGTATCCAAAGTATTGTTTTAATAGTTTCTTCGCTTCTTGTATCTTACTCAAATCTATCACTTCCTATTGTTTTATTTATATTCCCATCAAAAAACTTCCGATTACATTTAGCACACCCGCAAACAGCATGACAATGATCGGATCTTTTTTCTTTCTCAATAAAAGGTACATACAAATGATAAAAATACTACCCTGTATCCAGTTGATCTGTTGAAGATCTATATGACTTTCCTGAAAAAATGCCTGCGTAAGGATCGTAATTCCAGAAGTTAAGATCAGTGCGATCACCGCAGGACGTAAGGTATTTAACACCATTTGTAGTCCTTCCATATGACGATATTTTACATAAAAATAAGCAATCACTGTAACGATCACACACGCCGGGAATACGCATCCCATCGTTGCACATAATGCTCCTTGCCATCCAACTACCCTTATACCAACAAAAGTCGCCGCATTAATTGCGATTGGTCCCGGTGTCATCTGTGAAATCGTCACGAGATCTCCAAATTCAGATACAGACAGCCAATGATATGCATCTACCACCTGCTGCTGTATCATTGGCATTGCTGCATATCCGCCTCCGAAACTAAATGCTCCGATCTTTAAGAAGCTTAAAAATAATTGCAAATAGATCATTCTCTGCCTCCTGTCTTCTTTCTTGAAATACCATATTGTACAATTCCAACTCCAATACATGCAAGAATAATGTAGATCACACTAATATTAAAGACATAACTTGCCATAAATGCCACAACCATAATGATCGCAAGTTCTATTCTGTTTTCCTTCTTACTTTGCCCTTTTGCCATCTCGTACACAACACTGATGATCACCGCACCAACACCCGTCTGCATACCAGAAAGCATCGCTGCAACAATCCTGTTATCCCGAAATATTTCATAAAAAACAGAGACTACAGATATGATCAAAAATGGCGGTAGAACAGCTCCGAATACACTTACGATCACACCACTGATACCTGCTAATTTATAGCCAACAACGATTGCTCCATTCACTGCGATTGCTCCTGGGGCTGATTGTGCGATCGCCACCAGATCAAGCATCTCGTCTTCTTCGATCCAATGATATTCATTCACAAACTTCTTCTTCATCAAAGATACGATCATATAGCCGCCACCAAAGGTAAATGCACTTAAATAAAATGTTTCTATAAACAACCTCAATAATTTTTTCTTTTTTTTCATTCCTTTTTCTTCCATATGACATCTCCAGTCAAAAATCTTACCATTTATACTGGTGCAAACTGGCTGTTATATAATCTGGCATACGCACCATTTTTCGCTAAAAGTTCTTCATGTGTTCCCTGCTCCAAAATATGTCCATTTTCCATAACAAGTATCACATCCGCATTCTGAATCGTTGAAAGTCGGTGGGCTACGATAAAACTTGTTCTTCCTTTCATCATCGTTTCAAATGCTTTCTGAATTCGGATCTCTGTCATCGTATCAATTGATGATGTCGCTTCATCTAAGATCAGCATTGGAGGAAGGCTTAACATGATCCTTGCAATACAAAGGAGCTGTTTCTGTCCTTGAGAGAGATTTCCGCCACCTTCTGTAATGATCGTATCATAACCATCTGGCATTCGCTCGATAAATCCATGTGCATTGGCTTCTTTTGCTGCCATGATCATCTCTTCCTCAGTTGCATCTGGTTTTCCATAGCAGATATTTTCACGAATCGTTCCTGCTTTTAACCATGTCTCCTGAAGTACCATTCCATAACTGGATCGTAAACTTTCTCTTGTGACATCCCGGATATCATTTCCTTCCACCTTGATCATTCCTACATTCACATCATAAAAACGCATTAACAGATTGATCAACGTTGTTTTCCCACATCCTGTCGGTCCAACGATTGCAATCCGCTGTCCTGGTTCCACTTTCAGATTAAAATCCTGGATCAAAGGTACTTCTTTCACATAAGAAAAGTCCACATGCTCTAATTCTACATTTCCTTTCACATCCTGTAACTCCTTCGCATCTTTGGCATCAGGAATCATCGGCTCCTCATCTAATAATTCAAAAACTCTTGCCGCAGACGCTAAAGAATTCTGAAATTCTGTGATAACCCCTGTGATCTCATTAAATGGCTTTGTATACTGGTTTGTATAACTTAAAAAACTTGATAACTGCCCAACACTGATACTTCCGCGAATAACACTCATACATCCTGCGATCGCAACCCCTGCATAGATTCCTGAATACATAAATCTGGTTGCCGGATTTGTGATAGATGAGAAAAATGTCGCTCTTAAGGAGTAATATGCAAGATCATCATTGATCTGATCAAACTCTTCCTGTGCTTTTTCTCCATGATCAAACACTTTGACTACTTTAATATTTCCAAGCATTTCATTGACAAATCCTGTCATATTTCCTCTAGTCTGTGATTGTTTCCGGAACATATTAAAACTTCGCTTTGAGATAAAACTTGCGATAAAAAACGAAAACGGACTTAAAATAACAACGACCAATGTGATCCATGGATTGATTCCTAACATAAAACAAATGGTTCCAATGATCGTGATCACACCAGTAAATAACTGTGTAAATCCAAGCAGCAATCCATCCGTAAACTGATCAATATCCGTTACGATACGGCTGATCAAGTCTCCTGAGGAATGTGCATCTACATAAGATAATGGCAGTTTCTGCAAATGCTCAAATGCCTGAATCCTTAAATCTTTTCCAATCTTATATGTAATCTGGTTATTGACATGATTCATCAGCCACTGCGCTGCCGCCGTCAATGCGATACAGATCACGATCATTTTTATAATACTTATCAATCTTGCAAAATCAACATTTCCTTTTGATATAATACAATCCACACCTTGTCCTGTCAGAATCGGAACATAAAGTGTCAGTGCCACACTGATCACCGCCAACACTAAAGACGCAAAGATCAAAAATCGATAAGGCTTCATATATTCCATGATCCTTTGTAATGTCTTTTGTTTTTTGTCTTTCTTCATGATCTTATGCCTCCTCTCCTGCCATCTGTGATGCGCAGATTTCTTTATATACCTGATTCTCTTTTAATAGCTGTAGATGAGTCCCGATTCCTGCAATCTTTCCATCATCCAACACTAAGATATGGTCAGCATTACGAATCGTTGATACTCTCTGGGATACAAGAAATACTGTCATATTATCTGTATTTTCTTTGATCGCTTTTCGAAGTCTTGCATCTGTTGCAAAGTCAAGTGCGGATGCACTATCGTCAAGAATTAAGATCTCAGGTTTACGTACTAATGCTCTTGCGATCGTTAGTCTCTGTTTTTGTCCGCCAGATAAGTTTCCTCCATTTTGTTCAATTCTAAAGTCTAATCCCTGTTCCTTCTGATCAACAAATTCTCTTGCCTGTGCGATATCCAATGCCTGATAGATTTCTTCATCTGTGGCATCTTCTTTACCCCATTTCATATTATCTCTTAGGCTTCCTTCAAACAAAGATGCTTTCTGCGGAACAAATCCGATCTTTCCTCGGATAAATTCTGGTTTTAATTCTTTCTCATCAACTCCACGGTATAGAATTCTTCCTGATGTCACATCATATAATCTTGCGATCAAAGATACAAAAGTACTCTTTCCTGACCCTGTACCTCCGATCACCCCGATCGTTTCGCCTTCTTTCACCGCAAAATCAAATGGATGAATCGTCTCTTTTCTTGCACTATGATAGACAAACGATGTATCTTTAAACTCAAGGATAGGTGTATCTTTCTTCTCTTCTATATCTGTTTTTCCAGTTTCCTTCATGGATGGCTCTAATGCAAAAATCTGATCCACACGGTCAAGACTTGCAAACGCTCTAGATAAGATGATCAAAAGATTCGCAAGTTTTACAAGTTCTACAAGGATCTGTGACATATAATTGATCAAGGCAATGATCTGTCCTTGTGTTAAATAACCCAGATCAACCTGTTTTCCACCAGACCATAGGATTGCAATGATCCCCAAATTAATGATCATGTAAGTCAGAGGATTTAGTAACGCTGAAATCTTTCCAACGTGGATCTGTTTGTTATAAAGCTGTCCACTTTGTACTCTGAAATTCTCTTCTTCGCTTCTTTGTCTGTTAAACGCACGGATCACACGAATTCCAAGAAGATTTTCCCTTGTACTTTTTAATACTCCATCAACCTGTTTTTGTACTTTCTTATACATTGGCATCGTGATCCATAAGATCAGTCCGACAACTACTGCCAATGCTGTGATCGTAAATACAAAGGAAATCGCTGCCTTATGATCCACCGTAAATGCCATGAACATCGCACCAAATACGACAAATGGTGACCTTAAAAACAACCGCAGGAACATGTTAACTCCATTTTGCACCTGATTGATATCATTACTCATGCGGTTGATCAACGTTGATGTCCCAACCTGATCGATCTCCTGATAAGAAAATCGATTCATATGTGCAAATAAATCACTTCGCATCGACTTTCCTGTATACACAGCCGATCTTGCCGCAAAATACTGTGCTGTGATAGAAAATGAAAATCCAATGATTCCAAGTAAGATCAATAATCCTCCCATCTTCCACAAATACCCAATATCGTGATGTCCGATTCCTACATCGATCATGCTGGCAACGACCAATGGTACAAATAGTTCAAAACTAGCTTCCAACATCTTAAATAATGGTGCAAGGATCGTAACGCAAAGATGCTCCTTTAAATATCCTAGTAACCGTTTCATCGATTCGTACTCCTTCTTTTATCTTACTATTTTCTTTAGTATACACCATTTTATTTTTTATTTGAACATAGTACCAGATATTTTACGAAAACAAAAAAGTACCGCTTAGAGCCAGGTAACATGCTCTAAACGGTACGGGGATGATTTATGGTTCAAAAAGAGTTATTTGTCTTCCTTTTGAACAGAACAATATCCTTGTGGGTGGCTGCTGTGCCATTTCCATGCGGATGCAATGATTTCTTCAAGATCTGCATGTTCCGGCTTCCAGCCAAGGATATTCTTCGCTTTTTCACTGGAAGCGATCAAGACAGCCGGATCTCCAGCTCTTCTTCCTTCTTCCACAGCCTTGATCGGCTTTCCTGTCACTTTTCTGGCTGTTTCGATGACTTCTTTTACAGTAAATCCAACACCATTTCCAAGATTGAAGATGTTGCTTTCATTACCTTCCATTAAGTATTTCACTGCCAGAATATGTGCTTGTGCAAGATCTGTTACATGAATATAGTCTCTTACACAAGTTCCATCTTTTGTATCATAATCAGTTCCAAAGATACTGATTGCTTCTCTTTTGCCATTTGGCACCTGTAAGATCAATGGGATCAGATGTGTTTCTGGATTATGATCTTCTCCGATCTGTCCACTTACATGTGCTCCGCAGGCGTTAAAGTATCTTAAAGATACATAACGAAGTCCGTGAGCACGTCCAACCCATTTAAACATTTTTTCCATAGAAAGTTTTGTCTCTCCATAAGTGTTGGTAGGTTCTGTGCGGTCTGTCTCCACGATCGGTACCTTTTCTGGTTCTCCATAAGTTGCTGCTGTTGAGGAAAATACAATCTTATCGATACCATGTTCTACTAAAGACTGTACCATTGTTTTTGTTCCACAAAGGTTATTATCATAATATTTTAATGGATTTACCATACTTTCTCCAACTAAGGAGTTTGCTGCAAAATGAATGACTGCATCGATATCTTTTTCCTGATCTAGTACACTATCTACAAAATCTTTATCTCTTAAGTCACCTTTATAAAACTTTGCTTTTGGATGAACAGCCTCGATATGTCCTGTTTCCAGATTATCGATGATCACAACTTCTTCTCCAGCATCGATCAGTTCGTATACTGTATGAGAACCTATGTATCCAGCTCCGCCTAATACTAATATTTTCATTGTCTTGCTTTCCTTTCTATGACCTTGTCATTATAAAACTGCAATAAATCGGTCGAATGCTTTTCTTCCTTCTTCATTATATTTATAAACTCCGGCATCTTCAAGAACTTTAACAAATACCTGTCCAATCTCTTCCTTTAAGATATCCATGACATTTCCTTCATTGATATCTGTATATTTTCCTTTGATTTCTTCAACCCATGCTGCATGCTTCTTTAAATCTTCCTTAGAAACAATATCTTCTCCTTTGATCAGACACTGGCTTAAATGTTCCATCTCTGCCTTTAATCTAGATGGCAGAACAGCAAGTCCCATAACCTCGATCAGCCCGATATTTTCTTTCTTGATATGATGATACTCATTGTGTGGATGGTAAAGTCCTAATGGGCACTCTTCAGTTGTGATATTATTACGAAGTGTCAGATCCAGTTCATACATATCACCTTTTTTACGTGCGATCGGTGTGATCGTATTATGTGGTTCTCCTTCTGTCTCAGCAAAAATATATGCTTCTTCATCCGTGTATCCACGCCATTTTTTCAAAATATGATCAGCAAGATCAATGAGGCGTTTTTCATCTTTACTCTGAATACGGATCACAGATAATGGCCAGTGAACGATTCCTGCTTTGACATCTTCATATCCTGGGATTGTAAATTCTTTTTCAATCTCTGCTCGTTCCATAGCAAATTCATAATGACCGCCTTGGAAATGATCATGTGTTAAGATAGAACCTCCAACGATCGGAAGATCGGCATTCGATCCAAGGAAATAATGAGGAAACTGTTTTACAAAATCAAATAGTTTTGTAAATGCTGCCCGATCGATCTTCATTGGTACATGCTGTCCATTAAATACGATACAATGCTCATTGTAGTATACATATGGAGAATACTGGAATCCCCATTTTCTGTCATTGATCGTAAGCGGTATGATCCTGTGATTCTGTCTTGCAGGGTGATTCATTCTTCCTGCATATCCTTCATTTTCCATGCAAAGCTGACACTTTGGATAAGAACTTTGCTTTGCATTTTTCGCTGCTGCGATCGCTTTCGGATCTTTCTCTGGTTTGGAGAGATTGATCGTGATATCAATATCTCCATATGGACTATTTACTTTCCATTTCATATCTTTTTTGACGCGGTCTCTTCGGATATAGTTGGTATCCTGGCTGAATTCATAGAAAAACTCTGTTGCTTTCTTTGGACTCTCTTCGTAATAGGTACGGAATTCTTTGATGACCTGGCTTGGTTTTGGTGTCAGGATTCCCATTAATTTTGTGTCAAATAAATCTCTTGTCACGATATCATCACTTTTGATGATATAGCGGTCATAAGCTGCATCTGTCAGACGATCTAAAATCTCTGGCAAAACAATTTCTTCGCCTGTGATATCTGGATCATCGTATTCATCTAAACGAAATACTTCCAGATACTGATTGATCGTATATGTTTCATCTTCTGGCTCAATTAATTTTTTATCTAGTCCGTAAGTTACAAGTTTTTTGATATCTTTTTGCAAATCCATCTTATTCCACCTCAAATCGATATGTTGTTACTGCTTCGTATTCTTCGCCTTTTCTTAAAATTACCTTTGGTTCTTTTTCTATATGTATGGAGTTTGGTAAGAACTGGGCTTCTAAGGCAACACCATCTCTGTTTTCGTATGGTTTCCCACCTTTTCCATTACATCCGCCAGACAGGAAGTTTCCTGTGTATACCTGAATGCAAGGAAGTGTTGTTGTCATTGTTAATTTTCTTCCAGTTTCTTTGTCATATAGGATCAACTGGTCTTCTTCATCTTTTACCATGAAAGAATGATCATAACCTCCGGCAAGTTTTAACTGTTCATGATCATCGTTGATCCGCTCTCCGATCTCATGAAATTCTTTAAAGTCAAATGGTGTGTTTTCTATCTTTAAAAATGTTCCATTGGCAAGACAGTTTTCATCAACACATGCAATCTCATCCGCTTTTACCTTTAACTGATGATGATAAATTTTATCTTTTCCAGCAGATAAATTAAAGTAAGAATGATTTGTGATATTGATCAGTGTATCCTGATCGGATACTGCTTCATATTCCATTTTTAATGTATTATCGCATAAACGATACACAACTTTCAGATAAAGATTTCCCGGATATCCTTCTTCCATATCTGGTGAGAGATAGATAAAACGGATTCCATCTTCCAACAATTCATATTTAAATATCTTTTGATTAAATCCTTTGATTCCTCCATGGAGAGAATTCTTTCCATTGTTTGCTGCCAATTCGTATGTCTTTCCATTTAATTCAAACTTTGCATCTCCGATACGATTTGCAACACGTCCGGCGATCGCTCCCATGTAACTTCCATCTCCATGCCAGCAATCTTCCACATTCTCAAATCCAAGAACAACATCCCCAAAGTTTCCTTCTCTGTCTTTTGTAAATACAGATAATACATGACATCCAAGGTTACTTGTGATCACTTTGATCTCATCATTTTTTAATTCGAATAAGCAGACTCCGTTATCTCTTTGTTCTATCATTCTTACTTTCATCATCTTATAATACCTTCATTCCTCCGTATGGACGTACTTTTAAGACATGACATGCTCCTTCACCAAATACATGTTCCATGTTCTTTTTGTACATACTAACAATATCATTTGGCACAAACGCCTGAATCGTTCCTGCAAATCCTCCGCCATGAACTCGGCTGACTCCTTTATCACCTAAGGAAATATCACTGATTGCCAATCCGATTGATACACTCTGATTTGTCAGGTCATGGCTTGAATATACATTTTGTAAATATTTAAAGGATGAATCACCAGATTCTTTGATCAATTTCTTAAATGTATCAAAATCTCCTTCTTCTAAAGCTTTTACCTGCTGATCTACACGTTTATTTTCCTCAAATAAATGCATTGCACGAAGAACTGCTCTATCTCCTAAGATTTCTCTGATCTTTGGCAGATTTAAATAAAAATCATCTTTATCAACTTCTCTTAATGCTTCCTGATTAAAATAATTGGCAACTTTCTTCATTTCGTATGGAATTGCTGCATAATCATCTGTTAAATCTGCATGAGATCCTTTTGTATCCACAATGCATAAGCTGTGTCCATATTCTTCAAAATCCACTTCAACCTTTTTGATTTTTGGACTTTGAGGATCTTCAAAATCAATATTGATCAGACCTCCAATGGAAGATGCCATCTGATCCATCAATCCACATGGTTTTCCAAAGTATACATTCTCTGCATACTGTCCGGCCTGCGCCAAAAATACAGGATCGATCTTCATATCATTATGTAACCCAGATAAAATATTTCCGATCAATACTTCAAATGCAGCAGAAGATGACATTCCAGCCCCATTTAATACATCACTTGTTACATAAGCTTCAAATCCACCGATTTTATATCCTTCTTCTTTTAATTTAGAAGCAACTCCCTGAATCAGTGCCTGTGATGTTCCTTTTTCTGCTTTAGCTGGGTCAAAAGAACTAAGACTTACTATGATTCTTTCATATCCTTCTGATTTCAGATCGATCACATCGTCATCTCTTTTTGCAACGATTGCGATCGCATCCAAGTTAATGGAAGTTGCAAGAACTTTTCCAAACTGATGGTCTGTGTGGTTTCCTCCTACTTCACTTCTTCCTGGAGCACTATAGATTTCTACTTCTTTTTCTCCATAAATATCTTTAAAGGATTCTAATGCTTTGATATAACGTTCCTGCTGATATGCAAGAACACTTTCATCTACATAGATATCTTTTAATAACTGATCATATTTCCCTTCTTTAAAAGCTTCTTCTAATTTTTTAATACTGTTCGGCATTGCGATTTGCTCTCCTTTCTTCGATTGTCTGAATAACTTTCTTCATGAAACTGTCATCCAAATGATAGGCTTTTTTATAAACTACATAGGCTACAAGCATGGACACCGCTGGGATCGCACACATTAAAAATCGAATAGAATTTAATGTTAATGCAGACTGTACTGCGTTTGGATTTGGAATATATCCTGTACGTTCCAGTGCAAATCCAATGAAAAGTGATGTTAAAGCCGCTGTGAATTTTACGATCAATGTCTGTAAAGAGAATACAACGGATTCATTTCTTGTTCCCAGTTTGTACTCACCATAGTCAACGACATCAGATAAGAATACTGTCGCACATCCAAGTTCTAATCCTGTTCCTGTCTTTACGATCACTCCTGCAACTGCTGTTAATACGATATTCTGTGGGCATACAAATCCAACGACTAATAATAATGCTAAGCCAATAAACGGTAAGATACAAGCCAGTAAAAATGATGTATGTCTGGATAATTTCTTTGCTACTTCTGGGAAGATGATCAACCCAACAACTTCTGCGATAGATGCGCTGATCATGAAGGCTGATAACATGTTGGCGTTTCCACATACATATGTAAAGTAGTAAACTGCAACACCCATGATAAACTGAATTCCTACATTATATAAAAGAATCAGTCCTACAGCTGACTGTAACTGATCATTTTTCTTAATGATTGAGAATACATCTTTGAAAGAAATCTTCTCACTTGGTGCATTGTTTTCTTTGACTTTCAGGTTACAAACTGCAACACCGATCGTAAGAATAAATGTTCCTGCAATAATCATAGCAAAACGATGATATCCGATATATCCTCCACCTAATGCTGCAATGATCTGAACACCGAATCCTGCGATGACTAATGACTGTCCAATGCTTGCGAAAATTCTAGGTAAAACGGAAACAACTTCTCGTTCGTGTGGATCTGATGTAAGGTTTGGAATTACAGACCAGTATGGAATATCCATAATCGTATAAGTCATTCCCCATAATACATAGATCACTGCAACGAAGATGCAAAGTGAAGTTCCTGTTAATTTAAAGTCAGTAAATAATACGACAAAGACAACGGAATTGACTAAAGTTCCGATCACAAGCCATGGTACGAATTTTCCAAAACGTGATCTTGTGTTATCTACGATCATTCCCATAAACAGATCGTTAAATGCATCCCAAAGTTTTGCTACAAAGAATACGATTCCTACAAATCCCGGTGATACTTTCAGCACGTCCGTAAAGTAGATCATGGCGAATGTCGCCATCATTCCATAAATTAAATCTTTTCCTAACGCTCCAAATGCAAAAGTATATTTTACTCTGCCTGGAACCTTTCCATTAGTTGTTCCCATTTTTCTTTCCTCCTGTTTTTGATAAGCTGTCTTTTATGTTTTTATAGTAAATCTTTTTAGTAAAATTGTCAATATATTTTTACTAAATTTTTTACTTTTATTTTACTAAATTTACTTTTGTGCTTTTCTCTGTTATAATGAGATAGATTAATATTTATGAGAAAGGATTTTATCTCCATGGCAACAATCAAAGACATTGCACAGAAAGCATCTGTTTCTGCTGCAACTGTATCAAGAATTTTAAACCAAGACGATACCCTGAGTGTAACCGACGAAACAAAACAGCGCGTTTTAAAGGTTGCCCAGGAATTAAATTATACAAAGCATCTAAAAAATACCGTTGAAAAATCGATTTCTATCGGTATCTTTCAATGGTATTCTGTCTTTCAGGAACTGGAAGATCCTTATTATCAGGCAATCCGTGTCGGTATTGAAAAATATTGTGCCGATCATAATATCCACGTTGTCCGTGCTTTCCAGAGCGATTGCAATTATCCTGACACACTCAAGGATCTTCAAGGTCTGATTTGTATTGGTAAATTTAATAAATCTCAGATTAAGTCTTTTCAAAAACTTAATTCCAACACTATTTTTGTTGATATGAAGACACCAAAGATTTATTGTGATACGATCAATCTTGATTTCCAACAGGCAGTTACTGAAGCACTAGATTATTTGTATGATCTTGGTCATCGAAAGATTGCTTATCTTGGCGGGAAGGAAGTTCTCGCTGATAACAGTGTATATTTTGAAGAACGTAAAGATACCTTCATCAACTTCTGCCAGGAACATTCCATTGACCATGAATCTTTTATTTATGAGGGAGATTATTCTGCTGAATCCGGATATAACATGACAAAACAAATGATTGCTGACGGCGACCTTCCAACCGCTATTTTCTCTGCCAGTGATCCTCTTGCAATCGGTGCAATGCGTGCTTTATATGAGAATGGTTATAAAATTCCAGATGATATATCCATCATTGGTTTTGATGATATCAGCGTTGCAAGTTTTTCAAACCCTCCGCTGACAACGATTCATACACCGGCTGAATTTATGGGAGAATATGCTGCTCATTATATTTTACTTCGGACAAAAGAGGATTCTCTGAATCAGCAAACTCCGATTCGTCTGACACTTCCATGTAATCTTGTCGTCCGTAACTCTTGTGCTGCTCCGCGCAAACAGTCATAATATTTAGTAATATTTTTACTTGTTTTTCTAAGCATAGAAAAAAACTGCATGCTATTCGCATGCAGTTTTTCCCAAGAAGGAGTAAAAAGTTAATAGGTAAAATTTATTTATGAAAATGGATTCTCAGTCTTATAAAGCATATTCTTTGGCTGATTAAATCCAATCTCATCGACATCAACACCAATGTATTTGAATACTTCATATAAAGTTTTTCCAAAATGACCAAAAGCAACAGCTCCATGGTGTGGGAAATTCTTTTCGATCAGTACATGGCGGTAAAATCTTCCCATTTCTGGGATAGCAAATACACCAATAGATCCGAAAGATCTTGTTGCTACTGGAAGGATTTCTCCTTGTGCAACGTACGCTCTTAATTTTGTATCTGCTGTACTTTGTAAACGGAAGAATGTAATATCTCCTGGTGCGATATCACCTTCTAATGTTCCCTGTGTCACTTCTTCCGGTAATGTTCTTGCCATGATCTTCTGATATTTCATCTCACAGAAAGATAATTTAGATTTTGCTGTGTTTCCACAATGGAATCCCATAAATGTATCTTTTTGTGTATAGTCATAGTTATCTTTAATTTCTTCATTATACATATCTGCTGGTACGGAGTTGTTGATATCTAATAATGTCACAGCATCCTGACTTACAACCGTTCCAATAAATTCGCTTAATGCACCATAGATATCTACTTCACAGGATACTGGAATTCCCTGTGCTGCCAAACGACTGTTTACATAACATGGTACAAATCCAAACTGAGTCTGGAATGCTGGCCAGCATTTTCCGGCAATTGTTACATATTTTCTGTAACCTTTATGATCCCTGATCCAGTCTTTTAATGTCAGTTCATACTGTGCAAGCTTGGAAAGAATCTCTGGTTTTTTATTTCCTGCACCCAGTTCTTCTTCCATTTCTTTTATGATTGCAGGAATTCTTTCATCCCCTTCATGCTGATTATATGCTTCAAATAAATCTAATTCTGAGTTTTCTTCAATTTCGATTCCAAGATCATATAATGGTTTGATTGGTGCATTACATGCAAGGAAGTTCAGTGGTCTTGGTCCAAAACTTATGATCTTCAATTCACTTAATGCTTTTACTGTTCTTGCGATTGGCAAAAATTCATGGATCATATCTGCACATTCTTCTGCTGTTCCTACTGGATATTCAGGAATATATGCTTTTATATTTCTTAATTTCAGATTATAACTTGCATTTAACATTCCACAATATGCATCTCCTCTTCCATCTAAGAGGTTATCACCACTTTCCTCAGCTGCTGCCACAAACATCTTTGGTCCATCAAAGTGTTTTGCAAGAAGTGTTTCTGAGATTTCTGGTCCAAAGTTTCCAAGATAAACAACTAATGCATCACATCCTGCTTTTTTAATATCTTCTAATGCCTGTACCATGTGAATCTCACTCTCCACGATACAGACTGGACATTCATAAATGTCCTCAGGATCATATTTTTCTTTATATGCTTTTATCAATGCTTCTCTTCTTGTAACTGATAAACTTTCTGGGAAGCAGTCACGACTGACTGCTACGATCCCGATTTTTGTTTTTGGCATATTATTCATACTGTTTTCCTCCTTTAATACATCAACCAAATATAACTATCTACTTTTCATTACCTTGCGCAAGACGCTTCTCACGAATTGATTTAAATACACTCTGTAAAATTACGAAGAAGCAAAGAAGTAATGCAATCACGATTCTTGTCCACCAGGATGATAATGTTCCCTGGAATGTAATGATCGTTTCAATGATACCCTTGATCAGTGATCCAAATAGTGATCCTACGACAGTTCCAACACCTCCTGTTAAAAGTGTTCCACCAATAACTGCTGCTGCGATTGCATCCATCTCAAATCCTCTGGCCTGCTCTACGAATCCACCACAAGAGTTTAAGCAGAAAGCAAATCCAGCTAATGATGCTAAAAATCCATTTAACACATAAACTTTTAATTTTGTAACTTTAGGATTTAATCCCATTAATAATGCAGACTGTTCATTTCCACCTACTGCAAATACGGCACGTCCAAATTTTGTGTATCGAAGGATCACAAAGGAAATCGCTACAACCAATAATGCAATGACAACACTTAGGTAGATATAAGGATGCATTGCAACTCCTCGGTTGTTGTAATATGTAATAAATCCAAAATAAATTCGATAGTTTGCAAGACTTAAAAATGTTGGATTTTCAATACTGATCATATCGGAACTGATCAATGCTGTAAGACCTCTGGCAAAGAACATTCCTCCAAGTGTTACGATGAATGGCTGTATTTTTAAATAAGCTACTAAAAATCCTTGAACCAATCCGAAGATCACACCAAATGCTAATACCAGAATAATTGCAACGACTGCGCTCATATGCTTCACTTCCATCATCCATGCAAGCATCATACAAACAACACCGATGACGGAACCGATCGAAATATCGATTCCTCCTGTGATCAGTACAAATGTCATACCAACGGCTGCAATGATCAATCCAGCATTACTAATGAACAAGTTTAAAAACACCTGTGGGCTTGTAAAGTTTCGATTTCCGTAAAGGATCGCACCTGCAATATAGAGCACGAAGAATAATACGATCGTAACTGCAAGCAAAAATCCATTTCCTCTAAGTTTATTTTTAATTTTCTCTACCATTGCCATTATGCCACCTTCTCTCCAGCAGTTTTTGCTGCACGTTTTGCTTTAATACGATTTAAGTATTTCTTAAATTCTGGAGACTGTAATGTCACGATTATGATAACCACGATCGCTTTATAAAGTGGAAGCTGATCTCCAGTTACTTTCATTGCATATAATGTTGTAGATAATGCCTGGATCGTGATCGCTCCAATAACACTTCCTGCGACTGAGAATTTACCACCTGCAAGAGAGTTTCCTCCAAGTGCTACTGCTAAGATCGCATCTAATTCCATCAAGTTTCCTACGTTATTTGCATCAATGGATGTGATTCTTGATGTTGCGATCATTCCTGCGATTCCTGCACAAAGTCCGCAGGCTGCATATGTGATAAAGATGATCTTTGTAGAATTCAGTCCAAACAAACGACTGGCTCTTGGGTTGATACCTACACTTTCAATATACAATTTTGTTGCTGTCTTATTTAAGAATAATGTTGCTAAAATGACTACGATGATCGCTACCAGAATCGGTGTTGGAACTGGAATATGTGGCAGAAATCCTCCTAAATACTTAAAGCTGTCCACCTTGACATATAAGTTATTTCCACCTGTGATCAACTGTGCCATTCCTCGTCCTGCGGTAAATAAGATCAAGGTTGCTACCATTGGCTGGATCTTCATATTCGCAACTAAGAATCCGTTCCACATACCACATAATACAGATACCACAAGCCCAATCAGGATTGCTGCGATCCAAGGAATTGCATATGTTTCTCCACTTCCAAGAAGATAAACAGATACAGCTCCTGATAATGCCATGATCGCTCCGACAGAGATATCAGTTCCTGCACTGGATGCTACACAAAGTGTCATACCAACTGCTAAGATGATCAATTCACTGGATCGGTTGAAAATATCGACCAGATATCCATATAACACACCATTTTTAATTGAGATTTCAAAAAATGATGGAGATTTTATAAGGTTAAATAATAATACAAGTGCCAGACATACAATTGGCCAGAAGAGGCGATATGATGTCATCTTTTTTAATTTATCCATAATTATTTGTCACCTCCTGCGATTGCTTTCATTACATTTTCCTGTGATAATTCACTTTCTTCCAATTCTCCGACTTTCTCACCATCTCGTAAGATTCCCATGTGAGTCACGGTACGAAGCATTTCTTCTACTTCGGATGAAATAAATACAACAGACATTCCTTCATTTGCAAGTTTTACGACTAATTTCTGAATCTCTGTCTTTGTTCCAACATCAATACCTCTGGTTGGTTCATCAAGGATCAGGAAATCTGGTTCTGTCATCAGCCATCTTCCGAGGATTACTTTCTGCTGATTACCACCACTTAATGATTTGATCGGTGTTTCTCTGCTTGCTGTCTTAACCTGCAGCATCTTAATATACTTATCTGTCAACTCTTCCTGTTCTTTTCTGCTCATCAGTTTGAACATTCCTCGTTTTGCCTGAAGTGCCAAGATCATGTTTTCTCTTACAGAAAGATCTGCAATGATTCCTTCTACTTTACGATCTTCCGGACAATATGCCATTCCTTTATGCATTGCATCAATTGGTGCTTTGACATCTAATTTTTCTCCTTTGACATATAATTCTCCTCCATCTGGTTTATCTGCTCCATAAATCGCTCTTACAAGTTCGGAACGTCCAGATCCTAATAATCCAGATAATCCAACAACTTCTCCTTTATGGATCTTAATGTCAAATGGTTTGATCGTTCCTTTATGATAAAGACCTTTTGCTTCGATCACAACTTCGTCGCTTTGTTTCTTTGATGATGTTCCACTTCCTTTGATGTCTGCCAGATCATCAAATTCTTTTCCCATCATTGTTGCAACTAATTTAAATCTTGGAAGCTCTTCTGTCTTATATTCGCCTACAAAATGTCCATTTCTAAGTACTGTGATCCTGTCACAGACTGCATAGACCTGTTCCAAAAAGTGTGTTACGAATACGATCGCTGTTCCGCGTTTCTTTAGCATATTCATAACCTTAAATAATTTCTCAACTTCTCCTTCATCAAGACTTGATGTTGGTTCATCAAGGATCAATACTTTTGACTGAATGTCAACTGCTCTTGCGATCGCCACCATCTGCTGAATCGCTACGGAATAGTTTTCCAATTCCTGTGTGGCATCAATTTCTAATTCCAGATTATCAAGGATCTTCTGTGCCTGTGTATTCATCGTCTTCCAGTCGATCCTCCCCATTTTCATTGGTTCTCTTCCGATAAAAATATTTTCTGCTACCGTTAGATTCGGACACAGGTTTACTTCCTGATAAACGGTGCTGATTCCATTGTTTCCCGCTTCTTGAGGGGATGTGTTAATAATACTTTTTCCATCCATGATGATCTCACCTGTCTCAAATTCCTCAACTCCTGTAAGAACTTTGATCAGTGTAGATTTTCCTGCACCATTTTCTCCCATTAAGGCATGAATCTCTCCTTCTCTCAATGTAAGCTGTGCATCGGACAGTGCTTTCACTCCTGGGAATGTTTTATTAATATGTCGCATGGATAGAACTGTCTTCTTTTCATCACTCATGACAATTCTCCTTTCTTTTCATGATTTTTGAGCCGATTTTAATGAAAATGCCCTGATTTTTGGCATAAAAATTACAGGATAAGTCAGATTGTCCTGACCCAGAGCCTGCAATCTTTATTTGTAGTGCGATTGTTAATAGTTACATGTGTGTACTTAAGGGGATTTTCAACAATGTTTATTAATATGCACGTTTGTTAATAACTTCTTTTGTAGTATTATCTTTTGTAAATACCTGCTCATCTACATACTGGATCTTATCTACTTTTTCACCTTTCATGATCTTCTTAGCTAATTCAGCTACACGAGGTCCATGAAGTGGGTTACATTCAAATTCAGCATTGATCTCTCCAGACTGAACTTTCTTTAATGCTGCTTTGATCGCATCGAAAGAAATGATCGTTACGTCTTTACCAGGTGTTTTTCCTGCTGCTTTTAATGCATCGATTGCTCCGAATGCCATGTTATCATTCTGTGCTACTACAACATCAATGTCTTTGTTCTGTTTTAAGAAAGATTCCATAACTTCCTGACCTTTTGCCTGTGTAAATTCTCCTGTCTGAGAAGCAATGATCTTGAAGTTTTTCTGATCTTTGATTCCTTCTTTAAATCCTTTTGTACGTCCGATTTCTGCAGAAGAACCAATCGTTCCCTGTAATACAGCGATGTTTACGTCACCTTTTTCTTTTCCCTTTTCTTTAATTAACCATTCAGCCGCTTTCACACCTTCTTTTTTGAAGTCCGATCCAACCCATGCTGTGATCAGTGAATCATCAGAAGTTTTGATCTGACGGTCAACTGTGATAACTGGAATGTCAGCTTTCTTTGCTTCTTTTAAAACTGTTTCCCAACCTGTTTCTGTTACAGGTGCGATTGCGATCACATCAACACCCTGTGTGATAAATTCTCTGACCGCTTTTGTCTGATTTTCCTGTTTCTGCTGAGCATCTGCAAATGATAATTTAAATCCGTTCTTTGCTGTTAATGCAGATTTCATAGACTTTGTATTCGCTACACGCCAATCACTCTCAGCTCCAACCTGTGAAAATCCGATGTTGATCTCTGAAGTTTCCTTCTTTGAAGAACCACTGTCTTTCTTGTTTCCTCCACCACAACCAGTAAGCATTGTTCCAATCATCATTGTTGCAAGTAAACCTGCAGCCACCTTCTTAATACTTCTTCTCATTATGATTTCCTCCTTTTTCTTTTTTGATTTTTTCGTTTTCCTTAATTACAAGTTATATTTTACTTGAAATTGTATTTCTTTCAATGCAATTTCTTTTGCATTCGGTGGATTATTTTATGAAATTTTTATCTTGTCTGTTTAAAGTTTGATTTTTTTTGATAATGGTTTGAATTTTTTTGATTTTTGATTATTTTTTCTCTGCTTGTCTAGTCTTCGGTACAACTACGATCACCTTAGTTCCAATATCTGGTTCACTTTCAAGGATCAACCCATATTCTTCTCCATAATATAATTTAATCCGCCGATTTACATTTGCAATTCCAAACCCTGTTGTCCTGTTTACCCATATATCTTCATACATTTCTTTATTGATCTGAACTACCTGCTCAGGCTGCATACCAACTCCATTATCTTCAACGATCAGGAATATATTATTTTCATCATCTACACTGGAAATCTTTATCATTCCTTTTTCTCTTTGTTTTTTCAATCCATGATATAATGCATTTTCTACTAATGGCTGTAAAGTGATCTTTACAATATCATTTTTCTTGATCTCATCTGGGACATCAATAGAATATTCCATAATATCCCCGTATCTTAATTGTTGTATCTTTAAATAATTTTCAACATGCTCTAATTCTTCCCTGATCGATATCTTATCTTCTCCGTGACTTAAACTTGTACGGAAAAAGCCAGACAAGGCAGCTACCATTTCTACCACTTTGTCATCCTGATGATCAATGGCAAGCCACATGATCGTGTCCAATGTATTATAAAGGAAATGTGGATTAATCTGCTCTTGTAGTAACTGCAGCTCTTTTTTTCGAAGATTTTGTTGTTCTACTTTTACATCTTCGATCAATCTCTCTACCTTTTGTGCCATATGTTCGAAATTATTTGTTAAGATCTGCAGCTCTTCTGTTGTATTTTGAGGTCCATGTACATCAAAATTTCCCTGCGCCACTTCCTTTGTCATCTCACATAATTGTCTGACTGGATAACTAATGCTTTGCGAAATCAATTTCGATAATTTCCATGTTATCAGAGACAAAAACAGTACAGCGATCAATGTGATCGTGATCGTATGCATGATTTCTTTTTCCAGTTTTACACGCATACTCTCCATATTCCCAATCTCATAGTAAATGTATTCGGATACTTTTTCTTTAATGATTTCTGTAAATACATTCACATTTAATCTTAATCTCTGATTATTTTCCATATAATCGTTTTTTAGATCTGAGTGTTCAATTTCTTCAATGGAAATCTTCAGATTATCCAACAGTTTTCCTATCTGTCTCGTTCTTAATTTACTTTCATCTGTTACCGCATTTTTATTCAGTTCCTTTACCAGCTCCTTCGCTTCCTTAATCTCCTCATATGGTTTCATCGTATCAAAACTCTCTGCACCGATAACAATACGATACATTTTATAATCCATATCTTCTGAAAATGAGAAATTAAACTTGCTGGCTACTGATACGTTTTTTACTGCCTCATTATAGCTTTCATTAAAATTTATCATGATAACAAGAAGCGTGATAATCCCCACTAACGCAGGAATTATCACGACCATCCTTAACCATTTTAGTTTTTTTTCTATTGAGAACTGCCGAAATCGAGCAATAGATTCTCTCACATATTTTTTCATTACATCCTCCTTGATCTATATTCACTTGGAGTACATCCTTGCGTTTTTTTAAACAGGTAGCTAAAGTAATGTGGATCCTTATATCCCACTTCATAGCTGATCTGTGATGCCTTCATATCTGTAAAACAAAGCATTTCTTTTGCTTTATCCATTCTGACTGATGTCAAAAATTCCACAAAAGATTTCCCTGTTTCTTGTTTAAACGTTGTACTAAAATGACTGCTGCTTAATCCAACCTGATCTGCAACATCACTCAACGATAATGTTTCTTCTTGATAATTTTTCACAATAAATTCTTTTGCCTCCGTTATCAATGAAGAATGTTTCTTCCCTAATCTTTCATTTCGCATTCTGATCGCTTGTATGATAAGTTCTTCGATATACTCCGCTGCTTTCTCTCCTGTTGAAACTGCAGCGATCTGTTGTTTGTAATCCTTAAACGTGCGATCGATATTTGCTTTCTCAACTCCCATTTTCTCAACGAATTTCATAACACCTACCTGTATATTGATCAGCATATACTGACAAAACATAAAGGAATCCATATTAGATTTTCCTAATGTCTTGGTATACTCCTCTACAAATAAATGTACAGCTTCTTCTTTTCCATTTCTCAAAAACTCTTCCAGCGATTCTGAATTTACTTTGGTAAAATCTACTTGCTGCAGATCTTCTGCTCTTTCTATCTTTTCATTATCTAATTTATCAAAAAACACCGCTTCATTCCCAGAAGACTGATACTGGTATGCAAAAGCCTTGCTTGCACTGTCGTAAGATTCCGAAAGGTTATGTAATCGTTCCACTGCATGTCCAATCCCTGCAAACCATTGTAGTTCTTTCTCTTTTTTCATACGCTTTGTCAATGCTGCAACATAATCTTTTGCCACTTGTATGGTTTCCTCTGTATTCTGTGCCTTGATCATTAAAATATAGCCCTCTGTTACACGGTGAAAAACAATCATATTTTCAAACTGGCTGCTTACTTCTTCTACGATCGCATCTTCTTTGGTACGAAGATCATATACTGCCTCTGTATCATTCTCATTCTTTGAAAATATTTTAAATAACATAAAATTGTATGCCGGTGCCATAAGATCTATTCCAAGTTCATTCCCTTGTTCCATTAATTTAGATACAGATATCTTTCCGCGGATCAGATTCCCGAAAAATTGATATCTCATATTTTTCATTTGTGTTTTTATATTTTTTTGTAATTTTTTTATATCTTCTTCCTGTCTTTTTTTCTTATCAAGCTTTTGTTTTACTTTATTTAGTGCTTCTAATAACTGCTCACCAGTTACTGGTTTGGTCAGATAATCTGTTACACCGATCTTGATCGCTTCTTTTGCATAGTCAAACTCCCCATATCCAGAAAGTATGATGATCTGTATTTTTGGCATTTTTTTCTTTAAGATATCACTTAATTCAAGTCCATCCATAAATGGCATCTTGATATCTGTGATCACGATATCTGGATGTAGTTTTTCGATCATTGGAAGAGCCATCTCACCATCTGGTGCTTCTCCCGCAAATTCAAAACCATTTTCTTCCCATTTTACGTTATTCTTTATACTCTTACGAATGATCTTTTCATCTTCTACTAAAAATACTTTGATCATATTACCTTCCTCTTTCCTAAAATATTATTATACTCTCTTATAGAATTATATTCCAGAAATAAACAAGAATATATCCATACAAATAAAAAGGGGAAGGGGATATTGTATGGATATGATTCTTATTTTTTAATTTCAATCTATATTATTCTGTTTCAAATCGGTATGTTGTCACTGCTTCATACTCTTCGCCTTTTCTTAAGATAACTCTTGGCTTTTTCTCTATATTCATAGAATTAGGCAAAAATTGTGGTTCTAATGCAACACCATCTCTGTTCTCATATGGTTTTCCAAATTTACCATCACTTCCTCCTGCCAGAAAGTTTCCTGCATATAACTGCATGCATGGAAGTGTTGTTGTGATCGTTAATTTTCGTCCACTTTCTTTATCATATAAGACTGCCTGATTTTTCTCATCCTTTAACATAAAACAATGATCATAGCCTCCAACGAATCTCAACTGTTCATCATCATCATGAATCCGTTCTCCAATCTCATGAAAACTTTTAAAATCAAATGGTGTATTCTCTACATCCAAAAACTCACCTGTTGGAAGACCATTCTCATCTGCACATGCAATCTGATCTGATTTGATCATCAATTGATGATCATAGATCTTACTGTCTTTTGCTGAAAGATTAAAATAGGAATGATTGGCTATATTGATCAGTGTGTCTTGATCTGTCATTGCTTCATATTCCATCTTTAATTCATTTCCAGATAGACGATATACTATCTTTAAACAAAGACTTCCTGGAAATCCTTCTTCCATATCTGGAGAAAGATAGATAAAACGGATTCCATCTTCTAAAATCTCATAGTTAAAAATCTTCTGATTAAATCCATTTATACCACCATGAAGCGTATTCGGTCCGGAATTTACTGCAAGTTTATAGGTCTTTCCATTCAACTGAAACTCTCCATTTGCAATTCTGTTTGCAACACGTCCGATGATACATCCTAAAAATTTATCATCTTTATGACAATCTTCCACATCTTGATATCCAAGAACGACATCTCCATAATTTCCATCTCTGTCTTTTGTGAACACAGATAAAATATGACAACCAAGGTTACTCGTGATCACTTTTATCTCATCATTTTGTAATTCAAATAAGCAGACTCCATTTTGTCTTTTTTCGATCATTTTTACTTTCATCATTTTACAACACTTTCTTTTAAATTTTATCTGATATCTTTATTGATCCATTTTCATTATTTGCCTTGGCCATAGTAAGCATTTGCCCCATGTTTTCTGAAGAAATGTTTATCCTGCAGATATTGTGGTGCTGGCTTTGCTTCTGGATTTAAATGCTCGCAACGGTATGCCATCTTTGCGACTTCTTCTAAGACAACGGCATTATGAACTGCCTCGGCTGCATCAGCTCCCCATGTAAATGGTCCATGATTTGTACAAAGCACTCCTGGAACATAAACTGGATTTTTATCTTTAAATGTCTCAATGATCACCAATCCTGTATTCTTCTCATAGGCTTCTTCAATTTCTTCTTTTGTGAGGCTTCTTGCACATGGAATTTCTCCATAGAAGTAATCTGCATGTGTTGTTCCATAGCATGGAATACTTCTCCCCGCCTGTGCCCATGATGTTGCCCATGGGGAATGTGTATGTACAATTCCTCCTAAATCTTTGAATGCTTTATATAATTCAATATGCGTTGGTGTATCAGAAGATGGATTTAAATCTCCTTCCACTCTGTTTCCATCAAGATCCATGACAACCATATCTTCTGGAGAAAGTTTATCATAATCCACACCACTTGGTTTAATAACAAATAAACCACTTTCTCTATCAATTCCACTGACATTTCCCCATGTATATGTGATCAGACCTCTTTTAGGAAGTTCCATATTTGCTTCATAAACTTCTTTTTTTAACTGTTCTAACATTGTTTCTCTCCTTTATTTACATGGCATCTACTGCTGCACGTTCAATTGCAAGACCTTTCTGATACTGCTTGATAAATTCATCAAATCCTTCCACATCTTTTTCATCTGGAGCAATCGTTGTTCCTTCTTCTCCTGCAAATACTTTGTCTGAAAGATAGGTATCAAGCGTCTCATCTTCTGCTTTATCCAGCATATAGGCTGCAAGGATCGCCATTCCCCATGCACCACCTTCTCCAGCTGTTTTCATAACTGATACTGGTGCATTCACAGCTGCTGCCATGATCTTTTGTCCAACACCTTCTGTTTTGAATAATCCACCATGTCCCAGCATTTTATCAACTTTGACATCTTCTTCCTTCATCAAGATATCAAGCCCCGTCTTCAAAGCTCCAAGTGCTGTGTATAGATGAACTCTCATAAAGTTTGCAAGATTAAAATTACTGTCTGGTTTTCTTACAAATAGTGGCCTTCCTTCTTCAAATCCTGTGATATGTTCTCCTGAGAAATAATTATAGGCAAGTAGTCCACCACAGTCTTTGTCACCTTCTAATGCTTTATTGTAAAGAGCTCCATACAGCTCGTTCATATCAATGTCTTTCATTCCGAAAGTCTGTGCAAATTCTTTAAATAAGTTGACCCATGCATTCAAATCTGATGTACAGTTGTTGCAATGTACCATACCAACAAGATCACCTGATGGAGTTGTGACAAGATCGATCTCATCATAAACTTTCTTTAATTCTTTCTCTAAAACGATCATTGCAAAAACACTTGTTCCTGCAGATACATTTCCTGTTTTTCTTGTCACGCTGTTTGTTGCAACCATTCCAGTTCCTGCATCTCCTTCTGGTGGACATAAAGGTATTCCTGCTTCCAGAGCACCAGATGGATCTAATAATTTGGCACCTTCTTCACTTAAGATTCCTGCTTTATCTCCAGCCATTAAAACTTTTGGTAAGATATTTTCTAATTTCCATCCAAATTTCTTATCTTTGATCAAATCATCAAATGTCTTGATCATTGTCTGGTTATAATCTTTTGTTTCGATATCGATTGGGAACATTCCAGATGCTTCTCCAACACCGAGCACCTTTTCGCCTGTTAATTTCCAATGAACATATCCTGCCAGTGTTGTCAGATAATCAATATCCTTTACATGTTCTTCTTCTTTTAAGATTGCCTGATACAGATGTGCGATACTCCATCTTTGAGGAATATGATAAGAAAATGCTTCGGTTAATTTCTCAGAAGCTTCTTCTGTCATTGTATTTCTCCATGTTCGAAATGGCACTAACAATTCTCCATCTTTATCAAATGCCATATATCCATGCATCATTGCGCTAAATCCGATGCTTCCAACCTTGGTTAGTGTTATGTCATATTTTTCTTTCACGTCGTTTACTAAATTTTTGTAACTGTCTTGTAGTCCACTCCAGATGTCTTCTAATGTGTAAGTCCATATATTATTCTCCAGACGGTTTTCCCAGTCATGGCTTCCGGATGCGATCGGATGATGATCTTTGTCGATCAGTACAACTTTGATCCTAGTTGATCCAAATTCGATTCCCAATGCTGTTTTTCCATCTGTGATCATTTGCTTTGTTTCCATGGTACTACCTCCATTTTCTAACGATAAACTACTTCATTCCATCTTAATTCATTCTTTAATGTTCTAATATCTGTATTCTCGTCAATGACAACACTCTCAATTCCCATAGCCTCTGCCCATGCAACCATCTGATCTACACTAAGATCATAAGAAAATGCTGTATGATGTGCTCCACCAGCTAAGATCCATGCCTCTGCTCCTTTATAAAGATCTGGTTTCGGTGTCCAGAATGCCGTAGCTACTGGAAGCTCTGGCATTGGTTTTTCTGTCTTTTTACAATCCACTTTATTAATGATCAAACGGAAACGATGTCCAAGATCGATCAGAGAAGTGGCTATTCCTTCTCCTTCTTTTGCCGTAAATACAAGTCTTGCAGGGTCTTCACGATCTCCCATAGATAATGGATTTACTTTGATTGAAACAGGACCATCCGCGATCGTTGGGCATACTTCCAACATATGAGCTTCTAAGATACCCTCTTTTCCCGGAACAAAATTGTATGTATAATCTTCCATAAATGATGTTCCTTTGGCATCTTCCTTTCCTGCTGTCATAACTTTCATCAGTCGTACCATTGCTGCTGTCTTCCAGTCACCTTCTGCACCAAATCCATAACCTTTTTCCATTAATCTCTGAATCGCAAGTCCTGGAAGCTGTTTTAATCCACCAAGATCGCCAAAGTGTGTAACAACTGCCTGATAATCATGGTCTTTTAAGAATTTTTCCAGTCCGATCTCGATTCCTGCCTGTACCTCTACATGTTTCTTAAATTCGATCGGATCTCTGCCCTCTAATAAAAGATTGTATTTTTCATAATATAACTGTGTCAGTGCATCAATATCACCTTTGCTGACTGCATTGACATAATCTACAACTTCATTGACTGGATATGCATCGATCTCCCATCCAAATTTAATCTGTGCTTCGACTTTATCGCCTTCTGTAACCGCAACATTTCTCATATTATCCGCAATCCTTACCACACGGATATTTTTACTTTCCACCATTCCGATTGCACTTCTCATCCAAGATGCGATCTTTTCTTTCACTTCTTTTGATTCATAATATCCAACAACAACTTCTCTTGGGATTCCCATTCTTGTTACGATATGTCCAAATTCCCTGTCACCATGTGCTGACTGGTTTTCATTCATAAAATCCATATCAATCGTGTCATATGGGATTTCTTCATTAAACTGTGTGTGAAGATGTAATAATGGTTTCTTAAATGCCTGTAATCCTGCGATCCATGATTTTGCTGGGGAGAATGTGTGCATCCATGTGATGACACCGGCACATTCTTCATCTGCATTTGCTTCTTCAAATGTTCTTCTGATCGAAGTACTATCAATTAATGTCGGTTTCCATATAACTTCAAATGGTAAGATACCACTTTCATTGAAATTCTGCACAATGATCTGTGCATGTTTTGCCACATGGCTTAAACATTCATCTCCATATAAATCCTGTGATCCTGTTGCAAACCAAAATTTGTAATTTTTTTTAAGTTCCATTTTTTGCCTCCCAGTTTTATATCTATTCTTGATTCCTATTTTTACATGAGTTTCCGATCACCAATTTCGGTTCGATCAAATACTCTGTTTTCATGTCTTTATCTGATCCACCTTGTATCTTTTCTAGCAACAACTGTCCTGCCATCTCGCCAAGTTTTTCCTGTGGATGAGCAATAGTCGTTAAAGAAAGTGGATGCTGATGTGCAAGCATTGAATTATCATATCCTGTGATCGACAAGTCTTCTGGAATTGAAACACCGATCTGATGCAATCCTCCAATGATTGAAAATGCGATCTGGTCATTGTAACAGACAACTGCATCCATCTTTCTTTGATCCTTTATCATCTGAACAACCGATGTTACCGGTTTCATCTGACGATCTTCTGTATGAAACCAGACAACCATATCTGGATCATATTGATATCCTGCTTCCTGAAGTGCCATCACATAACCTTTATGTCGTTCTCTTCCTTGATGATCATCTGCTTTAAAAACTCCTACGATATGTTGATGTCCCATATCGATCAGATATTTTGTAAGCAGATAACCTCCTTTACAGTCGTCCATAAGAATGTGGGGTTTGTCTTTCATCTCCTCATAGACTCCGTGAATAAAAATGTAGGGAATTTCATATTTATCAAGATTCTCATAAAGTTTTGGATGTCTGCATACAATCTCACTTTTACTTGGCTCAATGATCAAGCCATCAATATCTTTTGTAAGAATATCTTCAAGACATGCTGTCTCTCCTCGTCTGCTATTTTCTGTTGTCTTAAAAATAATGCTGTATCCATCTTTGGAAAGGACACTGTTGATCCCCTGGATCAATCTAGGGAATATATAATCAGAAATATAGGTTGTAACCACTGCAATGTTCTTTGATTCCTTTTTATGAAGTGCCCGTTCTGTACAAAACGTTCCCTTTCCATGAACTGCAATGATATAACCTTCTTCTTCCAGAATTGACAGCGCCTTACGTACGGTATGGCGGCTAAGATCATATTCCTGTACTAGTTGATTCTCTGACGGCATCTTATCTCCCGGTTGATAGACACCAGATAAAATATCATTCTTCAGTGATTCCTTTAATGTGTGATATTTCATTTCTCCTTTGTTCTTTCCCATGCTTGACATCCTCCTTCCTTATGGTTCTTATTTTAAAACTTGTACGGTCCTCTTTACAAGTTGTTGTTTATGGTCGATATTAACAATATTTTCACTTTATTTCTATGCACTTTTAACAAAAACTATTTTTTCTATCATTCTGCTTTTCCTTTTCTACTATCTCATGCTATACTGACTATCAAGAAGGAGTAACATACGATTGGAGGATTTCATGAAAATTTTGTGTGTAACAAAATGCCCGACTGGAATGGTTCAAACCTATGTTGCGGCAGAGAAACTAGAACAGGCAGGTAAGAAACTTGGCATTGACCTTTCTGTGGAAACACAGGGAGCTATGGGAATTCAAAATCAGTTTTCCCCTGAACAGATCGATGAAGCTGATTATATTGTGATCGCTGCTGATGTTGCGATCGACGAAGCTTCCCGCTTCGGTAATAAAAAGCTTTATGTCACATCTTTAGAAGATGCCATTGTTCATCCTGAGCAGATTTTAGAATCTCTTACAACCAAGTCATATTCTTATCAGGATGCAACTGTATCGAATAAGAAGATTCTTGGCTAGAAAAAAGCCATCACATTTATGATCTTAATGGTCACTAATGTGGTGGTTTTTTTCAAATATATATGATGATCAGATCAAAATACAATTTGTAAATTACGTTTATTTATGTTAAACTAGAACATACATTCGAAAGGAGCTGTTTGATATGGAAATCTCATCAAAAGATTTATCTTTAAATGAAAAATTGAAGATTTTAGCTGATGCAGCAAAATACGATGTCGCCTGTACTTCCAGTGGTTCTTCCCGCCGTGGAAAGAAAGGAATGCTCGGGAATACAGAGGCTTCTGGAATCTGTCATAGTTTTTCTTCGGATGGGCGCTGTGTGTCTTTGCTTAAGATCTTACTTAGCAATGAATGTATTTATGATTGTAAGTATTGTCTAAACCGAGTAAGTAATGACAGGGTTCGTACAACATTTACTCCGGACGAGATCTGTACACTTGTTGTGGAATTTTATCGAAGAAATTATATTGAAGGATTATTTTTAAGCTCTGGAATCATAAAGAGTCCGACTTATACGATGGAATTGATGTATCAGGCGATTTATCTGCTTCGTACAAAGTACCATTTTAATGGATATATCCATGTGAAAGCGATTCCTGGCACTTCGGATGAATTGATCACGAATATGGGATATCTTGTCGATCGTATGAGTGTGAATCTGGAACTTCCTACGATTGACGGGCTTAAGAAGCTGGCTCCTCATAAGAATCCGAAGAAACTTGTTGCTCCAATTCGTCAGATTCAGAATGGAATCGTGGATCATCGGTTGATGATCGGAAAAGATGCCTCTATGGAACGTTCTCAAAGTAATAAGTATTTGAAGCATACGATCTTTCAAGAGAATCCTTATCAGCGGATTCAGACTGGTTCTTCCCCATTGACACTTGCAGATCCTTCTCTTAAGAATACTTTACGTTTGCAAAATAATGGGAAACCAGCTTCTTTTGTTCCTGCCGGTCAAAGTACACAGATGATCATTGGCGCAACTGGGGAGAGTGATCTGCAGCTTTTATCGACAACGCAGAAATTATATCAGCAGTATGACTTGAAACGTGTGTTTTATTCTGCCTATGTTCCTTTGAATGAGGATTCTAATCTGCCAGCTCTTGGAACCGCACCGCCGCTTCTTCGGGAACACCGTCTGTATCAGGCAGACTGGCTGCTACGGTTTTACGGATTTAAGGCAGATGAATTACTTTCTGTAGATCGGCCGAATTTTAATACGATGCTTGATCCAAAGTGTGACTGGGCGTTACGTCACCTTGATATTTATCCAGTTGAGATCAATCGTGCTTCTTATGATGTGTTGCTTCGTGTTCCTGGAATTGGGACAAAGTCTGCATTTCGTATTGTAAAGGCACGCAAACATGGAACTCTTAATTTTGAGCATTTGAAGAAAATGGGGATTGTATTAAAACGTGCGAAGTATTTTATCACCTGCAGCGGGAAGATGATGTATCGGATACCGATTGAGGAAGATTTTATTACCAGGCAGCTGATTGGTGAGGATGGAAAGCAAAATTGGGAGATCGATCATCCACAGACCTATCGACAGCTTTCTTTATTTGATGATTTTAATTTTCAATCTGAAGTCACTGTAGAAGATTCTTCGAAAACTTTGTTTGGACAGATGTAATTTTCGTTATTTTTTTATTCTGGAGGCTATTATGACTGTTTTTACCTGTGAAGATAATTTTGATGCGATGATGACTTGTGTTTATGAGGCCTGGGCATCAAGACTTGGTCATTCCAATATTAAATTGAAAACAGAACCGATTGGGAATCTGGAATTATTCTGTGATTATCGGCATGTGGATGCTGATCCGGAGAAAACTGCCAGTGTCGTTCGTTCTATCAAGAGTAAGATTTCTTATCAGGCTTATATTATGATCTATGAAGCTGCAATGTCTGATGCCGAGGATAAATTAGATACGGTTTATCGTTTTATGGTTGCTGGATTCCATTATGGTGCTCATGTTGTGGATTTTCTTCAGGAACCTGTGGTTATGCGGATGTTTGAATTGAAACGTAAAGTTGGAAATGAAGCTCATTTTCATGTGGAATTTATCCGATTTGCGAATATGCCTGGGGATGTGTTGGTAAGTCATATTGAGCCAAAGAGTAATGTATTGACTCTGGTTGCACCACATTTTTCTGATCGTCTGCCTTCTGAAAACTGGATGATCATTGATGATAAACGCTTCATCGCTGTCGTTCATCCTGCAGATCAAGATTATTATTTAACAATACTTTCAAAAGAAGAAATGGACCGGCTGTCCATTCAGACAGACGATCCGTTTATTGATCTATGGAAAGACTTTTTCAATACGATTGGGATTAAAGAACGAGAAAATCATCAGTGTCAGAGGAATCTGATGCCATTGTGGTATCGGAAACATATGACAGAATTTCAGTAATTTTCAGTTTTATAATTGTTCTTCCCCTAAATATTTCATGAACGCTTCACACCCTTCGACTACATCTCTGTATGTATCGTCAAAATTCCCTGTATACCATGGATCTGCGATGTCTCTTGGATGTTTGGAATAGTCTAATAACAGATGAATCTTTCCATCTGGGTCACCACCTGTAATACGATTCATATTTCTTAGATTCCATGCATCCATACCGATAATATAATCGTATTCTTTGTAATCTTGTTTTGTCATCTGGATGGCACGGTGTTTTAGAACTGGGATTCCTTCCTGTCTTAGTTTATTTACCGTTCCATAATGTGGTGGATTACCGATTTCTTCTCTGCTCGTTGCAGCAGAGTCGATGTAAAATTTGTCTTTTAGTCCTTGATCGTTTACCATGTGTTGGAAAACAAATTGGGTCATTGTGCTTCGGCAGATATTGCCGTGGCATACGAAAAGTACTCGAATCATTGTTTTTTCTCCTCTCAAATTGCCTTGAAATGCCGAGTTTTGGGGCGTTTTGCCCTACTCGACGAGAGCATTTATTTTCATCATATAGACTACACTTTTTGCAAAATACCGCAAAACGGAGTAAATCACTTCCATCTGTAGTAGTCAAATCGTAGTCAGTTTAGGGGGTGCAGACTACTGATAAGGGAGCATTATTTAACGAAAAGTGTAGAAATTATCAACAACCTATTTATTATAAACACTAAAACATCAAATTGGAAGTCGGCATAATTTATGCTGGAAGAATACCTTCATTTTTTAATGAAATGACTTGTCTAATCAAGTCATTCATAATCTGATTTTTTATTTCATTCCATGTAATACTGGAATCTAAATCATACTCAATTTTACAACGAATAAGACATTTTTTCAAAACTTCTCTTGTTATATTTTCAAGATCGTGTAACTCGGTATCTGTAATATTAGAATCATTACCTTCGTGCAACGATTCTGAACGAAATCTATAAAAATTCATTACCTTTTGATAAAGCTGTTGAATTTCTGCTGGACTATTTCCTAGCATCGCACTAATTCTATTAGCCAACATTTGTTTTTTTCCAGTTTGATTTTGTGGCAAAAGAGTCATTTCCAATGCCGTTATATGCTGTTCAAATCCAGTTGGCGTATCATCTTGTTCCAATCCCCAAGAAAATTCATCAATACTTTCTTTTAACAGAGTATATGGTGCATTACAATAATCATTCAACCACTGATTGCATGAGACAATTTCTTCTTCACTTAATGTAAATTTTCTACTGTCTATAAAATTTCGTGTTTGATTATAACTACAATGCTCTACCATATTTTCAAAACCCATTACAGTAAATGAATAACGAAAGAAAACATCTCTAAAGCCGATATTACCTGGTTTAAACAGTCTGAGCAGATTAATTCGTTCATATAAATATCTTCTTTCTTCTTTCATGTACTGTTCGAATTTATCTTCACACATACAATCCTTTGCAGTTATTACATGTTTAGATTCGCTAAAACTTGGGCCTTCTATCTGTATAACATCATTCTTTTTTATACAGATAAAAAATATATTTTCATTTTCTCTGAAATCATCTTATCAACAGTATCAATATTAAAAATATACTTATTGATATTTTCTGGTGGAATATGTTCTGGCATTCCTTCATCTTCACAAAACTCATCCTCATATTCTTCACGCTCTTCCTCATCCAATTTTTCATATGTAATACCATCATCTGGAATTCGTGTTGCCGTTTCAATCAAGTAAAATGGCACTAATACATGATCTTTATTTATGGCTTCATCATACTCATATACATCTGTCGGCATATTATTCTTCATATCAAAAAACTCATATGTTGACTGATGTACTGTTTTCTTTGGTGTTGCTGTAAGCCCCAACAAACATGCATCAAAATATTCAAATATTGCTCTGTATTTGTTAAAAATGCTTCTATGTGCCTCATCAATTACAATTAAATCAAAATGACCTGGTGAAAAAAAACGTGATCCGTCAGAATTTTTCATAGTGTCAATTGCATTCAAAATCGTAGGATAAGTAGAAAATACAAACTTCGCATTACGATCTTCTTTATTTAATAACAAGTTACACATAGTCGTCTTTGGGATATATCGAGCAAATGCGTTCTTTGCTTGTTTAACAAGTTCTTTTCTATCTGCTAAGAATAAAACTCTTTCCATCTGCTGGCTTCTAGTCATTACATCCACAATGGAAGTTGCTGTTCGTGTTTACTGCAAACACTGCGGACATACCCATGCCCTTCTTCTGTCTTCCTTTGTACCTTATTCCCAGATTCCCCTGACAGTACATATATCCAGTATCCTTGCCTGTGAACAGAACTCCTCTATTCGTCCCGTTCTTGCAGGTCAATGCTGTGTTGACGAAAACAACATCAGATCCATCTTCCGTTCCTACCGGCTCCATTGGCAGGAACGTCTCCGTTCTGCCGGTCTGACACTTTTCAAACTTGCTTTGCTCGTAACAGGCTGCTTTTCCTGTTTCCGTAGGCAGTTTATGCAGATTAAAACCACCTGCAACAAACTTTTTCTTTTACCAACATAACCTTACACGACAGATACTTCCTGGTCCGTTATCCTTTAGAAAAAGGAGGAAAAATTAAATGAAACAGGAAAAACAGCAGGCGATTGCACTGATGCGCTATGGCGCAATCGCACCACTTATTGCCGGTCTGGATGAAGACTATCCAAGCAAGACCGCTTTTTACATGGAACTATCCACCAAAGGACTTGTCGGACCGGATGGCCGCGTGCATCACTATGCACCCTCAACCATCGAAAAATGGTATCTGGATTATCAGAACCACGGGTTTGATGCCCTTATCCCGAAAGGACGCTCTGATGCAGGTATGAGCCGTAAACTTGATGATGAATTGCAGGAACGGATCCGGTATTTTAAAACGAATTATCCACGCATGTCGGCGACAGCCATTTACAGACAGCTCAAAAATGATGGTTTCATCATAAACGGACAGGTTTCCGAATCCACAGTCTGCCGCTTCGTCAACCAGCTCCAGATCGAACTGCGGCAGACTCCAAACCGGGATATGCGCCGTTATGAACGCCCGCATATCAATGAGGTGTGGTGCGGCGACAGCAGTGTCGGACCACACCTTACTGATGCAGATGGCAAAAAACACCGTATTTACATCATTGCCCTGATTGATGATGCCAGCCGTTTTATTACCGGGATTGACGTCTTCTACAATGATAACTTCATCAATCTGATGTCCGTCATGAAATCAGCCGTATCAAAGTATGGCCGGCCAAAGGTACTGAACTTTGACAATGGAAAATCTTATAAAAACAAGCAGATGGAACTCCTTGCTGCCAGGATCGGTACAACACTCAGCTACTGCCAGCCATATACCCCAACTTCAAAAGCCAAAATCGAGCGCTGGTTCCGTACATTAAAAGACCAGTGGATGGCTGGCCTTGATATGCGTGATTTCCGCTCGCTGGATGAACTGCGCGGAAGCCTGTATGCTTATGTGCAAAGCTATAACCTGGCACCTCATTCTTCCCTGCGCGGCATGTCACCACAGGATCGTTTCTTCTCTGAGCCAGATCATATCCGCTGTCTTACGCAGGATAATATCGACTAAGACTTCCTTCTGGAGATTGAACGGCGTGTTTCGGCAGACAGTGTCATCGTCATTGACCAGATCGAATATGAAGTGGACTGCCGGTTCGCACGCCAGCGGATCCGGCTCAGGTAAGTCTACCTTTACAAACAGAATCAAAGCTTATTTTGGGGATGACGTGGCGGTTTTATACCACGACAATTACTATCGCTGTCAGGATGGTGTCCCGTTCGAGCAAAGAGTGACGGTAAACTACGATCATCCGGATTCTCTGGAGACCGACCTTCTGATCGAGCATTTGAAGGAACTGAAAGCGGGAAGATCCATTGACAGTCCGGTCTATGACTACAGCCAGCACAATCGTTCCCACGAAACAGTCCGGATCGACCCGAAGCCGATCATCATTGTAGAGGGAATCCTGTTTCTGGCCGATGAACGCCTGCGCAGCCTGCTGGATATCAAGGTTTATGTGGAAGCAGACTCGGATGAACGAATCCTGCGCCGTATCTCCAGAGATGTATCGGAGCGCGGACGTGATCTGAATGGCATCATCGAACAGTATCTGACCACGGTAAAGCCGATGCATTATCTCTATGTAGAACCGACCCGTTCCAAGGCAGATGTGGTCATCAACAGTGGTAAGAATGATGTGGAGTTTGATCTGTTTGTGTCAAAAATCGGTCAGCTTCTGGAAGAACGAGAGAAAGAAAATTAAAAAAGTACAAACTTTTAGTTGTGGCCCTTCTCCTTTTCTGATATAATAAGTCCGGATTTTAAACTTCTGCCGTGATAAAATGTGAAACTGTCGCGAATGAGGCTAAAAGGAGGAATTACAAATGAAAGAAAAGAAAAAACGGGCCAAACGTCTGCCCACCTTTGCGGAATCGATCACACCGATCATCGCAATGCTTCTGATCCTTACCATTGGAAAGGGCGTGTTCGGCTACAGCACGGAGCCGCTCCTGATCATGGTAGCAGCAATCGCGGCATTTATCGCGTTCCGTGTGGGTGTTACCTGGGATGAGATGATGGATGAGATCTGTACCAAGATTGCAAAAGGTATGCCGGCAATTCTGATTCTGGTATGCGTTGGCGCTATGGTTAGTACCTGGATGGCAGCTGGTACCATTCCGATGATGATTTACTATGGTGTTCAGATTGTAAACCCGAAATTCATGCTGGTTACAGCATTTCTGATCGAGGCTGTTGTATCGGTTGTTACCGGTACTTCCTGGGGTTCTGTCGCAACCATGGGGGTTGCCCTGATGGGAATTGCAAGTGCTCTGGGTGTGTCTCTTCCGGCTACCGCAGGTGCATGTATCGCAGGTTCCTACTTCGGTGATAAGATGTCTCCGCTGTCTGATACCACGAACCTGGCTCCGATCGCGGCAGGCAGCACACTGTATGAGCATATCGGACATATGTTTTACACCACCGTTCCGGCAACCATCGTTTCTCTGGTGGTATATGCCATTGTTGGTATGAACGCAGATGTAAGTGCAGATATCACCTCTGATACTGTTACTACCTTATTGAGCCAGCTTTCTTCCATGTACAGCTGGAACCTACTGCTCATCATTCCGGTGCTAATCGTGCTGGGAGGTTCCCTGTTTCAGAAGCCAACCATTCCGGTTATGCTTCTTTCCACCTTTGTAGCTGGCATAGAGGGTGTTTTCATTCAGCATGTAGCAATGGGTGATGTGTTAAAGGCAACGGTAAACGGCTTTAGTGTATCTATGATCCATCGCGCAGGCTTCGACACCGAGACTTGTTCCGAGGCGGTTACCAAGCTGTTAAACCGTGGTGGTATGAACGGCATTATGAGTACCACACTTCTGGTATTCTGTGCATTCTGTTTTGCAGGCATCATGAGCCGGGCCGGCTGTCTGGATGTTGTACTTCAGAAGATTTTAAGCGTGGCAAAGAGTACCGGCGCACTGATTACCGCAACGGTGGCAGCCTGCATTACCATGGCACTGACTACCGGTAACTCTTATCTTTCCATTCTGATTCCTGGAGAGATGTTCCGTGACGCTTATAAAGAGCGCGGACTTGCGGCAAAGAACCTGTCCAGAACCCTTGAGGATGCCGGTACTGTAGTGGTGCCGCTGATTCCGTGGTCCGCAGCAGCTGCCTATATGGCATCTACCCTTGGTGTAGAGACCCTGGATTACCTTCCGTGGGCAATCCTGTGCTACACTGGCTGGATTTTTGCAATCATCTGGGGCTTTACCGGATTCGGTATCGCAAAGCTTGCTGATGAGAAGAAAAAGGAGAACTAAATACGAAAGTCTTGTTCCACCGGGATTCCTGATTCCGGTGGAATTTTTGAAGAATAAAGAAAAGGCAGGAGAATAGACATTATGATCAAGTTACTGAAAAACGCGAATGTTTACGCACCAGAGAAATTGGGAAAAAAAGATATCCTCATTGAGGGAGAGAAAATCCTTCTGATGCAGGATTCTATCGAAGGCTATGAGGGACTCCCGGGAGTGGAGACTTATGACCTGGAGGGAAAAATCGTTGTTCCGGCTTACATTGACATGCATGTGCATATCACCGGAGGCGGTGGAGAGCAGGGACCGGCATCCCGTGTACCGGAGTCTCAGCTCAGCGAATTTTTAAAAAACGGTATTACCACCGTGGTTGGCCTTCTGGGTACAGATGGCGTAACCCGCAGTGTAGAGAATCTAGTAGCAAAGGCCCGTGCCCTGACCGAGGAAGGCATGACCGTGTATACACTGACCAGCTCCTACGGTTACCCGCCGACCACCCTGACCGGAAGCGTAGAGCGCGATATCATCCTGGTTCCGCCTATGATCGGTGTGAAGGTAGCTGTATCTGACCACAGAAGCTCCAATCCGGGCGGGGAAGAGCTGATCGCCCTGGCTACCGCAGCCCGCAGAGCCGGTCTGCTCAGCAACACACCGGGGCTGGTGACTATGCATATGGGTGACGGAGAGGGAAGACTGGATCCGGTATTCTATGTTCTGGATCATTCCGATGTTCCGGCCAAGAACCTGCTACCGACCCATATTTTACGTAATCCGGGCCTGATTGATGCCGGTGCGGATCTGGTACGCCGCGGCGGTTACATTGACTGCACCGCCGGTGCCGATGATGTAGAAGTAGAATCTGATGCCATGAAGCTTTACGAGCTCTTACACCGCGAAGGCGTGAAACTGGATCATGTCACCATATCCAGTGACGCATTCGGAAGCCAGCCACGCTTCAACGAGGAGGGCGAGTGCATCGGCCTGACATACGCATCTCCGAAGTATCTGCACCGCACCATTCAGATCCTGGTAAGAGAGGGTATGCCGCTGGAGGCTGCCTTACAGCTTCTGACCAGCACTCCGGCAGTGCTCCTTGGTCAGGAAGGAGTCAAGGGCTGTGTAGCAGAGGGCGCAGACGCAGATCTTCTGGTACTGGATGAAAATCTCGACATCAACAGCCTGTTTGCCCGTGGCCAGGTGGCTGTGTGGGAGCAGGAAGTGAAGATGAAAGGCAGATTTGAGCAGTAATGTTTTTATGATATGAATTGAAAGAAGCGAAGACCATCATGGTTGATAGGTTTTCGCTTCTTTTTATTTATTCTGATATAATTAAATTGACGATGATACGATTAAAAGATATAACGAAATACAGATGAAAACCAGAATCATAGAAGATGGGTAAAAAAATATGAGAGAATATGATTATCGTCAAAAATGGACAAAACTGTTGACCCCGGAAATTGTATCTATGCTTACACCTTAATTTCCAGCCTGGAATAGCCCTAAAAGCATCTCAGACTGACCGGAATCAAAGATGCAATCTCTGCTGCATTTCCCAAAACGGAGCAACAGCGCTGCATTGTTCATATGGTGAGAAATACCCTTAAATATGTTGCAAACAAGGATATGAAAACCTTTGCCAAAGACTTAAAAACGATCTACACAGCTGCAAACGAGGAATCTGCCAGAAAACAGCTGGAGGCAGTAACCAGGAAATGGTCAGGACAATATCCAAGTGCTATGAATCGATGGAATGATAACTGGGATGCAATCTCCCCAATTTTCAAATTTTCCAAAGAGGTACGTACTGCGTTTTATACCACAAATGCCATTGAATCACTGAATTCGTGCTATCGTAGATTGAACAAGCAGAGAAGCGTATTCCCAAGCTCACAGGCACTGATGAAGGCACTATACTTAGGAACTTTTGAGATAGCAAAAAAATGGACAATGCCAATCCGGAATTGGGGCAAAGTACGTGGTGAACTGGAAATCATGTACCCGGATCGGTTAATATAGCAATAAAAGTTGGACGGTCAAGAGTAAATATACGCCCAGATTTCTCTGGACGCTCTTGACATACCAATTTAAATTTGCTATTAAATAAACAATGGCTTAACCACAGAAATCTGCTGTTAAGCCGCATCAATTATCATAGAAGATCTGAATTTACAGAAAAAATTTCACACCGTCACCGATGATGTAGACTGATAACAGTCAAAGCCATCGGTTTTCTTTATCCAAATATTCTGGACACTCTGTCATATATATTTGCCGGATCTTCAAGGCGCATCAAAACAAGCATGCTCATGCATTGGCAGAGATAATCGATGCTTTCGAACCTTCTGAATGTCACGACCTGCGCCTGTTTCCGCTATCAAATGGCAATCAGATCTTTCCAGGTTGCAGCATCACATACCCCATCCTGTTACATTTTTCTGGATTTTTTGTACTGATTCAGAACATAAATGATATTGCTACCGGTCTTTATGTCTAGATTCAAAGCTTTACCATTCTTTCTCTTAAAAGCTCTGGCAATCAGAATTTTCATTATTAATTTGGATAATACCCACATGCGCATAGATTCCCTTGCCCCTGTGGATACATTCCTTATATTTTTCATAAAAATAAGTGGAGTGATTATCATTGCACTCCACTTAAAACCTAATCGATTTGATCATAATATATCTATGCTTAATAAGCCTATTTTACATTATTCCTCTTGATCATTTTCCGTAAAAGTTGTTTCTTTAGACATCAAATCATTCAAATACATCTCAAATCTTGGTCGGCAAATCATGAAACGATTGCCAAATTTCAATGAATAGCTGCCATCATTGTTTTCTGCCATTCGCCTTAATTGTTTTATACCAATTCCAAAATAAACACTTGCTTCCTTTATAGTAAGCATATATTTTTCTCCAGTTCGAATGTCAATGCATTTACTCATAGTCATAGATCAGTACCTCCTATTCTTTTTCGCACTAAAATCTATCACTCTATTTTCTCCAAAAGTCAAGTCTAAATATCATTTAACGATTATCCACATTTTCAGTTTTTTCGTTTCTTCATTCGTAGTTTTTCCGTAGTTTCAAACCATGATGAGAGTCAAATAATTTCCCATTCTGTCCCCATTCCAGTTCATTCTGTCTGATATTCCATAGTCCTGCCGTGGCAGATGAATAACACTTTTATCTTTCTCATTTTATCTCCTTATATCTTCTCAAAGCCTTGTAAATACTGGCTTTCCAGCATTCATACACGTCTCTTTGAAATCATATTCTACCTCCAAGGGGACGCAACATGATATTGTTAGTATATCACGTTGTCTCCACCTCGAACATCTCCTTTTTTTATTTTTTCATCTTTGTCTTTTTATAGTGCACTAAGTATATCTACAAATCGTTCAAATCTTTCTTGATCTGCACACGGTTTCCGTTCCACAACAGATATTCTGCATTGGAACTATCGCTCAGAGAGTAAAATACAGTGAGCAAATGCAAAAAAACAGCTATAAGACTCCATTTTTGAAATCTTATAGCTTTGCTATACATGATATTAAGTTGTTATTCAATATTTGGATTTCCAACGGATTAGCCGTTTGTTGTTAAATTTCTTACATCTTTCCACCATAAACAGGGAAAATTCCACTGTCACCATAGCTCTTAATTTTTTTAAAATTCTTTAACAGTTCCATGTCTTCAGCACTAATTTGAAAATCTAATTGGGCATTACTCTTCATATGTTCAGGATTACCTGTTTTTGGCAAAGAAATTGCACCAAGCTGAAGCGTATATCTAATACAGAGCTGTGGAACAGTCACACCATACTTCTTTGCAATCGTAGTTATCTCTGGTTGATTCAATATTTCACCATGCGCAATTGGTGAGTATGCTTCCACAACAATACTATTCTTCTGGCAATATTCTACTAACTCCATCGGCGTATTACTAATGTGGAGAAGAATCTGATTTACCATTGGCTTAATCTTTGCTGTTTCAAGAAGACTTTCAATATCTTCAATTAGAAAATTGGAAACTCCAATTGCCTTAAGTTTTCCTGCCATATAAGCATCCTCAAGAGCTTTCCATGCTGCTCGATTTCCCTCTACATATCTGTCTTCACACTGATTAACCTTTGCCCACGGCTGCGGACTGTGAATAATCATCATATCAAGATAATCCAATCCCATCTTTTCAAGTGTTTCATTGATTCCTGCCATCGCTTCCTCATAGGTTTTATGCTCTGCGGCAACCTTTGATACAACAAACAACTCATTACGCGGAATACCACAGGTTCTTACTCCTTCACCAACGCCACGCTCATTTCCATATGCCTGTGCAGTATCAATATGTCTATATCCAATCTCTACTGCTGCTTTTACAGCGTCAGCAGCCTTATCATCATCAATAAACCAGGTTCCAAGACCAAGCTGTGGAATTTTCACTCCATTATTCAATACAATACTTCTATCAAACATTTCATTCACCTATTGTAATTTCCCATATTCTTCATCACTTACCGGTTCAAGCCATTCATTAGAACCATTTTCGCTCGGAACCTCTATTGCCAGATGAGAAAACCATTCATCCGGTGCAGCACCATGCCAGTGTTTAACACCTGTAGGAATATTAATGCAGTCACCTGGCTTCATTTCTATAGCTTCGTTGCTTTCCTCCTGATAATATCCTCTTCCGGCAACGCATACCAGAATTTGTCCCCCGCCGCTTTTCGCATGATGAATATGCCAGTTATTTCTGCATCCAGGTTCGAATGTCACATTGAAAATTCCAACCTGAGAAGTGGAGATCGGCGCAAGAAAACTTCTGCCAGAAAAATACTGTGCAAACCCATCATTTGGTGCACCGATTGGAAATACCATCTCTTTTGCATGCGCACGCATTGCATCCTCTTTGTATGGTAAATCTCCTTCTCCTGCCTCCCACACTTCCTTTGCAAGATTGAAAACAGCCCATGCTTTTGGCCAACCTGCATAGAATGCGGCATGTGTGATCACTGCAGCAATCTCTTTTTGTGTCACACCATGATTTTTTGCATTTTGAAGATGATATCTTAAAGAAGAATCCGTAATTCCGGAAGCCATCAGAGCAACCACTGTAATAATGCTTCTTGTTTTTACGTCGATGTCCTGATTATTCCAGTTTTCGCCGAAAAGTACATCATCGTTAAAATGTGCAAATTCCGGTGCGAATTCACCAAGTGTATTTCTCCCTGCTGTCTGTACTATTTTTCCCATATTCTGTATACCTCCATAACGCTGTTATTTATAAAGAGTTTACCCATTCAGTGATTTCCTGTTTCGTTCCACAATTTAACAGTCTGCCTTCTGTAATAACTGCGTCTGGTGCAGATGACTGCAATTCTTTCACAGTGTTCCCAAATCCACTTCCTCCGGATGTTGCAAAAAGCACAATCTTTTTACCACTGAAATCGTAAGTTTCTAAAAATGTATTGATGATTGTCGGAGCCACATACCACCAGATTGGGAATCCCAGAAGGATCTCGTCATAAGAACTCATATCCATCTCTTTTTTCATAATCGCCGGTCTATATTTTTTATCACTCATTTCCACACTGCTTCTGGATTTTTTATTCATCCAGTCAAGATCAGGTTTTGTATATGGAACTTTCGGCTCAATCTCAAACAAATCCGCTTTTGCTTCCTCTGCGATCATCTGTGCTACTTTTTTTGTTGTTCCGCTTGCACTGAAAAATGCCACTAATTTTTTACTCATAATAAAAAGCCCCTTTCTATACGTATTTTTCACAAAAAATAGATGTATAAGATTTACATTCATCTTACACATCTATTTTAAGCTCTATCGCTTCATTATGTCTAATGCTTATATTGAATTTTGTTTTATGCCTGAAAAGCATTAATCTCCTCGATCATTTTACGGACTGCCAAAGAATATGGAATATTCCGTCGCCAAGCAATCACCGTACTGGTCGTGATTTCAGGAGAAATTCTTCGCTGTACAAGAATATCCTCTCGCCAATACTTTGCAGCACCCTCAATTGAAATTGGATACCCCAGTCCATTTGCCGCCATAACTCCGGCATTCGTTCCAAGATTACTCGTAAAAGCAATCTGTAATTTTGAAAAGTCTTTCCCAAACCAGTTGGCAAGTTCACTTTGAACGTTCATTCTTTCCGGCAGGATCAAGGGCTTTCCAATAAGATCTTCTTTTTTTATAAACTCTTTTTCTGCCAGCGGATCATCCGGCCGCATTCCGACACACCAGTGATCGCAATCTGTGATCCGGATATAATCCAGCCCTTCGGTGTCCACCGGCTCCATGAATAATGCAATATCTACAAGCCCTTTGTTCATCATCTCATACACTACATCTGCTGTTGCAGTATGCAATACAATCTGAACCAACGGATATTTTTCTTTATATATTTTACATATCTTCGCCAATGTCTCCACTGCTGCAAATTCACCGCATCCAATGGTTATCGTACTCTCTACAACCTCTTCTTTTCCTTTCAGTTCCTCAAGCGTCCTTTCCTCAAGATTAAGAATCTCCAAGGCACGCCTTTTTAATAGAATCCCCTCATCAGTAAGCGAAATTTTCTTCCCACTTCGAATAAATAATGTTATTCCCAGGTCCTCTTCAAATGCCGCCATTTGTCTGGAAAGCGTTGGCTGGGTAATATGCAATTGTTCTGCTGCTTTTGTAAAGCTCTGTTCTTTTGCTACTGTTAAAAAATAGCGTAATAATCTTAATTCCATATCTTTATATTCCTACAAATTTTTCTTGTAACCATTCTATCATGTTGCATCCCAAACATCATCAGTTTTACCCATAGTACCATTTTTTAGCCGATATAACGACTGTTTCCTTATTACTTCTGATAATATCGACAACAGTTTATCAACCTGGATTGGCTTTGCTATATGTCCATTCATTCCGGCTGCAATAGCATCTCTCTTATCTTCTTCAAATGCATTTGCTGTCATTGCAATAATCGGTATACTCGCTTTATCCTTATCTGACAAATTTCTGATTGCCTGTGTTGCTTTATAACCGTCCATTTTTGGCATCTGGATATCCATAAGAATCATATCATATGTGTCTGCTGGCATCTTTTCTATCCTGTTTACACACTGAATGCCATCCTCCACACGCTCTATCTTAGGGCCTGCACTCTCAAGGATTGCCTCTGCGATCTCTGCATTTAAATCATTATCCTCCGCCAAAAGGATATTCCTGCCTTTGAGGATTTCACTTCCTGTTCCAGGCTCTCCCATATATTTTTTTCATAATAGCTTTCATCCGCTATCCTGTGCTTTAATGTAACTGTAAAGGTGCTGCCTTTTCCAAGTTCACTCTCTACATTTATTGTTCCTCCCAACAAATCAACATATTTCTTGACGATTGACATCCCAAGTCCGGTTCCTGCGATTTTACTCTTTGTGGTGTTCTTTTCACGTGTGAATGCTTCGAAAATCTTTTTCAGATAATCCTGACTCATACCGATTCCGGTATCGCTGACTCTGATCCTCTCTATCATGTATCCGGACTCATCACAAGATAATTCATCTACATCTACCATAACAGAACCACCGACTGGAGTATATTTTATGGAATTGCTCAGGATATTGACCAATATTTCTTTTACCTTGGTAACATCTGTCAATACATGCTCATGTTCTACATTCATTGTGTAATGAAGCGCAATATTCTTTTTCCTTGCTTTCTCATCAAATACAGCAAACAAGGATTTCCAGACAGCTTCAATCCGGCAGTAATTCTCATCAAGCTCCATCCGTCCACTCTCAATTTTAGCCATATCAAGTACATTATTTATGATTGCCAGGAGAAGATTCCCAGATTGCTGTAGTTTTTCCAAATGTTCTAACATTTCAGGCATCCCTTTTCCTTTTAGTTCATTCTCCATAAGCTGTGCATGGCCCAAAATTACATTCATAGGAGTACGAATGTCATGAGACATATTGTTAAGAAAACGAGTCTTTGCGAGACTGGCATCCTCTGCTTTTTTCAGAGCGATTTCCAATTTGTCATTAAGTTTTTGTGTATCACTTGCAGCAAGCTTTGCGACAGCTTCTGCTTTTCTTGCCTTCCATAAAAGTACAAGGATAATTCCAATGATAGTAAGTACAAAAAATCCTGCCGTGACAAAAAAAGCAAACATATTGTCTTTTACAAAATCATAAAAAGTCACCTTATCTGCCGTACTATCATAAATAGCAAGTGCACTTGTAAGCATATCAGATGGCATGTCCTTCAAAGTTTTATTCAGTATCGACAAAAGGGTTCCCTCTCCATCTCTTACTGCAAAGCATGCCTCCATTGTTTTTGTAAGTGGAACACTCTTGAAATCTCGATTGTTATCATATTTCAGAGCCTGACTGGTTCCCATGAGAAAACAATCTGCTTTTTCATTCATGATCATATCTGCCGCATCAGCAAGCGAATCGTAATCTACCAGTTTCCACTGGGGATAACTAAATACAATATGCTGTTTTAAGGCTTCTTGTTCTTTTGGCACAGCTACTGTATACGACTTATCCTCATTGAAATATTTCTCATCAGTTACCGCCATCAGACTGTAGGTCCAAGCTGTGTTAGTAAGTGTATAGCCTTTTTTTTCTGCAAGATCAGGATTTCTGCCAGCATAAAAAATCATGTCAATTTCATGATCCTGCAGTGCCTGAAGCATTTCGTTGTAATCGTCATATCCCCGGATATTAAATTCCAACGTTTGATTCCCCAGACAATCTTTGGCATAGGAAATATATTCTGCCAGCATACCAGTAAGTTTTCCTGTCTCTTGATCCATGGAAAATATTGCCTGATCATTGTTCAAAAATCCTATCTTGATACCCCCATGTTCTTCCACCCAGGACTTTTCTTTGCCTGTAAGACTCTGTTTATAATCAAGTGTAAAATACTTCTTATACAGATCTGACTTAAAGAAAGGACTATCTTGTTCCAGCTGACGCATAGCATAATCCATCTTCGTCTTGATATCACTGCGCTCTTTATTTATTGCAAAATATATGCCTGATTTACCAATAGTTGTAACGGATGATATTCCCTGTTCAGACCAGATAGATTCCTCCAGAGATACAAAACAATCGATCTCATGATTTGCTAATTTCTTTTCGACATCATCATCATTATTCACATTTACATGTTTTGTATGTATGCCATTCTTCTTTTCCCATTCTGTCAGCATGATTTCAGGTTCTGTGCCCATGAGCACACCTACGCGTTTTCCATCCATAGCCTTGAAATCAGACGTCCCAATATCCGTATGTGATAAATCAGCATAAAGAATATATTTTTCCTCACTCATGGGTTCATCCGAAAAAAGCATCTTTTGTGCACGTTCATCAGTGTAAGAGATATCGCCCATGATATCTATCTCACCATTTTCAAGCTTATCAAAGCAGTTAGACCAGTCACATTTCACATACTCAAATTTCCATCCGGTATAGCCTGACAAAGCCTGCATGAGTTCATAGCCATATCCTCGTCTAACACCGTTTTTATCAACATAATTAAAAGTATCCTCAAATGAGCCGACACGAATGGTCTGTGGCTGTTTTTCATCATTATTCGTTTCAGCTGCCTGACAGTGTACTGATAACATCATCCATATTCCCAGGATCACAAATATATATGCAAATAGTACGGCTGTTTTTTTTCTACTTTTATTCATTCTTCTTTCCTGATTCTTTTGTATTTTCCTGTTTTACAGTATCAAAATATTCAACGATTCCGATGTGTCCATTCTTCTTTAAAGGAGACTACAATGTATGCAGTTTCAGTTTATACATCTGACTATCATTTCCCACCGTCGCTTTTACCTGCATAGAAATAACAGCATAAAAAAAACTGTCCTACAGACAGTACACGTCATTTCATGCAACTGGCTGCCATTTTACAGGCCCTGTAGCTTTGCGTCCCAGACTTTCATCTGGTTTGCCAATTTCCTTATTACAGCTTTTAAACGTATGCAAAAAAACTGGTTTTATCATACTTTAATGCTCTACTGTACATAATAAAAACATTACCACTTTAGCACGTGAAAATAAAGAAAAGAACAGCCGATATATACATTCAAACTGTTCTCCTACTTCCGAAGTCCACGTAGCATTGACATTACTGTTTCCTGCTATACCTCATTTTTGCTTATATCATTTTTATAATATCATAGGTTATTATGTTTGTCACATAAAACTTTGAAGAATAAATTAACTCCTCTCTCCAGCTTATCTTTTCTTGCCTCGTTTCTATTTCTAATTATTGTTAAAATCATTTCTATAGCGACTAAAAATGTCCTTACTCATTTTTCTTTCCAATGTCTTTCAAATCTAGCTACCCCACAATTATAGATTGATCATTCAAAGATTTCTTTTTGTTGTTTGATTTATGAACTGGCAATTCATCGTACATTGCATTGAAAAGTCCAGTCAGATATTCTCCCATCATTGCACGATAATGAATTTCCTCTAAGTCAGATAACTGTTCTAATATAAATTGTAAATATTCTTTGCTTGAAGCCATGTTTTTGTCCTTTCAAACGCCTTCATTTTCAAATCCTTTACATAAAGTGTAACATCTGTACAATTCTTGCAATCTCCATAACTACAATCTTTAGCATCACTCCACCAGACATCACATAAAACCATATCTCACGCATATGCTGTGACTTTGCAATTGGTGTTGCTATTGCTGCAATAATTATGATTGCAGCTCCGACACATCCGACGATGTTTGGAACACTCACAAGTGAAAATATTCCGGGATTACAGCTTCCATCTATCGTATACTGAATTGTTTTATCCAGTCCGTCTCTTGCGGCTGCAAAGCAGCATATAATAAGACCATATGCCAGAACAAACAGACTCCTTCTGCCCCAAAAATTAATGTCGCCTCTGTTACTGATCGAATATCCAACAAACCCGACCAACGATAAAATCATAAGTGTAGTAACTGTTGTTACCATATTCCCAAAATAAAGCTTCATCTGTTTTTCCTCCTTCTAAAACACACTTTTATACCACTCTGTAACTGCCTTCAAATTCTGTAAAGATACTCGTTTTCCGCCATTTACCATCATGTCTAACATGTCATCCTCTTCGGGAGTGCGGTCGGGTTTATTTGCCAGTCCCTTTCCGGCAGTTTTAACCATGACATTTCAATTCCTTTCCCAGTAATTGTGCATACTCTGCTGTGCTTCCGATATTTGATGTATATATGATCGCTTTCATTTCGCTTCACCCTTTCAACTCGTCTGCATTTCCTGTAAGAAATGATCCATATGCTCTTCCAGTAGTTTTATCACATGGCTCTTGTCTTCTGCTCCATCATATATGCTGTAAAGCAAAAAAATAGGTCCATAAAAATCAAGTGCTGTCTGTCTGGCTTTTCCTGCATCGCCTAACATTCCTGAAAACAAAGCTTCCATATATGTTAATGGTCCGCTAGCAAGATAATTCTGATATAACTGTGCCATCTGTGGTTCCCTGTACTGTTCCAATGTCAGCATCTTACGAAAACAGCTTGAAAACTCTTCCTCTGTCCAATGAAGAAACTGCACCTTTGTGAACTGTTTAATCTTATCAAATGCCATTTCTTTATACTCGGCTGTAACCTTTTCCAGATCACCCACCGGCATTTCATACTGCTTTCCTCTCTCAATATCCAATTCCTTCATTTTTTCAATAATACTGTCTAATATCTCCTGCTTGCTTTTATAATGCTTATACAATGCAGCCTTGGTCACTCCAAGTTTTGAAGCAATATCATTCATGGATGTTCCCATATATCCACTCTGTGCAAATAACTTCAGGGCTTCTTCCAATATTTTTTCCTTTGTGTTCTTTTCTTTACTTTCCATATATATCTCCTAATTTAAATCCGTTATCAAGTTACCTTTTGGTTACTTTAATTATAGTTACCTGTCCGATGACACTGTAACAATATAATAAATAATTCCAAATACAGCTATACTTCCCAGCATAATACCAATCATCTGATTTACACTTACCACATTTTCATGAAATACCGGATTGCAATCAAGAGTTCCTTTTATTGCATCAACCATTTCACCAGGATAATGTTTTCTCTCCATCTCCACGAATACTCCGTGAAGCATATGATTCTTAATCAATGAAGTGGCATATGTACTTGGAAGATAAGACAGCACCTTCTGAAGACCTGCACCAAAATTCGAAATCGGCATATAAGCACCACATATAAAACCATATCCTGCACTGACAATTGTACCTACAGCCGAAAGCTGTCCCTGTGTTGTTAATGGAAAGCTAATGATACTTGAAAGCGTACTTCCAAACAGAACGAGCAATATCATATCAAATAGAACCCATAATACATCTGCTGCATTCATATACCATCCCATTTTAAGTAAATATCCTAGGCATAATACAAATGTAAGTCCATTGACCATCAAAGAATTAACTACTGTTGCCAGAAAATATCCCAAATAAATTTTCCCACTGCTGACAGGTGAAACATCAAAGTCCTTCCTTGTTCCATTTGCCTTGTCCTGCACCATAGTCAGATTCACACAAAATGTTACAGTGATACAGCTCACTGCCATAAGTGATGCTGTCAGTTGTGCTGCCACGGTTCCATTAATAAGCTTATCCGAAATCGTAATCATATCCGGAATTGCTGCTGTAAAAGAATCTCTGAAAACCTTTGCAAGAAACGTAGCATACAGAACAATCAGAATGACGGGTGTGATCATTGATGTAAACAACATCCCTTTATCTTTAAAAAACAGTTTCCTATTCCTGTTCATTAACGCCAATACTGTTCTCATTAATGCTCACCTCCAAGCTTCTTCCCTGTGACTGCAAGAAATACATCATCCATACCGCCTTTTACTACTTCATAATCCATGAATAGGTCCTGATGCTCTACAATAAGCTTCGTAGCTTCCTTCGTATTTCTTACTTTTATCTGATATCCGTCACGTATTTTTTTATATTCTCTGTTCAATGACTTTATTTCATCTTCGGAAACACCATAAACAGACACTATATCCTGTACATAATCATTCTTAAGTTCAAACGGTGTACCTTCTGCTGCAACACTTCCTTTGTCAAGAATCACAACATAACCAGCATTGGCAGCCTCTTCCATATAATGTGTAGTCAAAAATACTGTCATATTTTCTGTTTTCTGAAGCTTCTCGATAACATTCCAGATTAACTGTCTTGTCTGTGGATCAAGCCCTGTGGTAGGCTCGTCAAGAATCAAAATTTCCGGTCTGTGCAATAATGCACGGGCAATATCAATTCTTCTTCTCTGACCTCCCGACAGCTTACCTACAGGTCTGTTTAAAAACTCGTCAAAATCCAGAATCTCGACCAGCTCCTGTAATCTCTTATCAAAGGCATTTCCTGTAATTCCGTACAAAGCAGCTCTGCTCATTAGGTTCTCTTTCACCGTAAGTGGTTTATCAAGTACGCTATCCTGAAATACAACACCAAGCATCCTTTTTGTCTGTGCGCCGGCTTTGTCAGTTTCTATTCCATTTACCTGAACCGTTCCACTGTCTTTTTTCAGCAGTCCACAAAGAATAGAAATGGTTGTACTTTTCCCTGCACCGTTTACTCCAAGAAAAGCAAACAATTCTCCTTTTTTCACACGAAAGCTCAAATCATTTACCGCTTTTACTTCGCCAAAGCTTTTATTCAGATGGCTGATTTTAATTATATCTGATTCCATATATTCTCCTTTTGTTTTCATTTTTCTTTAAATGCCACAGTATATATTAGATTTACCTTTACTATTCTTACCTTCATTTTCTTCATAAGTTACCGTTTGGTTACTTATATTATAGTAATCAAACGGTAACTTGTCAATCTTTTATTACTTATAACAAATGAACATGACGAAAAAACAGCCAAATCTCCCAATCTGCTCAAGGCATCCTGGACGATACACATCCCAAAAACTTTCTCTTACCAGATTTTCTACTTTTTGTTGTTCTTCCTTTTTCTCTAAACGAATCTCAATATTACTTTTTTCCATTTCTTTTATGTCCTTTCTTAAAAAAAAAAACCGATAATCCTAATTTTTCAGTATCAGAATTAACGGCTCTGCGTCTTAAGCGTCTGGCTCTTATATTACTGTTTCATTTCTTCTACTATTTTATCTAGCATCTGTTCAAACTGACATTTTGCTTTCGCCTTATCTGCTGCACCATCATACAAGCTATAATAAAAAAACATATTTGCATAAAACTTAACTGCATTCTCCTCTGGATCTTTTATTTTCATATTTTTGAAGAGATCCTTCACGTATCCTGCCGGTCCAGATACCAGATATTGCTGATATAAATTCTGCATCTCTTCACTACGAAACTGCTCTATTGTCAGCATCTTCCAAAACGATGATGCAAAATCATCCTCTGTCCAATATTCAAACATAGACTTGCTGTATTCCACAAAATCATCCAATGATACTGTCTCATACTTTTCAGGCGTTTTCTCTTTATCCTCTTGTGGCATATCATATTCTGTTGCCTGTTCGCCATCCTGTTGCTCCATACGCTGCACAATACAGTCAAAAATATCTCTTTTGCTTTTGTAGTGACGGTACAATGCCCCTTTTGTCATATCAAGTTCTCCTGCTATCTGGCTAACAGAGACAGCCTCGTAGCCATCTCTGGCGAACAGATGCAGTGCCACAATTAATATTTCTTCTTTCCTATTACCCATGCACATTTCCTCCAAAATAAATAAACGACCGTTTACATCTTAATAACAGTAAACGATCGTTTATTTGTCAATACTTTTCTTTTTGTTTATATTATCTCTTTTTATAAATCAGAAGTTCTGGATTTTCACCATCTTTTTCATATGTACATATGATGATAAAATCCACATCTGCCAGAATACCAAAACACCGGTCTCCTCCGTCATCTTTATCATATCGATAAATCTGCAGTCTGAAAAGCAACCTGCTGTTGCCATAATCTATCTATTTCCTTCCAATCCAGGCATCTCACAAAGCTTTCATCTGGAAATTCCACCTGCTTGTTCCACGGACGATCATATACAGCTACTTTACAATCTTTAAAATGCTGCACATGCTCAAACGCAGCTGGTGAATCTTCGATTGCAAAATCAAAATGCATGCAATAAAGTTCTTCTAATGTCAGATTATAGGTATGATCCTGTTTGAACATTTCTCGTCCATATTTATCAACAAAATAAACAGGAAGCCTATTTAAGTGATGTTCATCCAACCATCTTCTAGATGGTTCATAAGAATCAAATGGTCTTCCTGTGACAACAAAAACCTCATGTCCTTCATCAACCCACTTGTTGATCACTTCTGAAGCTCCCGGTGTTTCTTCATAATCTAGTAAATTTTCTGGAATATGCCCTGCCTTCATCAATTCATCATACTGTTCTCCACTTAGATCAAATGATTTCTGAAGATTAAAGAACTGTACTTCCCTATATGGCACATCAATATTAAATAATTCTTTTGCAATTTTGGTGAAATACTTCGCTGTTTCACAGATAACGTCATCGAAGTCTATATATATTTTCATCGCTACATCCTTTCCAGTCTACATATATATTTTAGACATCCCTTAAACATGATCAAACTATATTATCGGCAATAATTCTATTATTCCTTATTGAGTTTCATCATTTTTGCCGTACCTTTGCCTCTCGTGATCCAGCAAAATGTACATACAAAGATAATTCCTTTTACAATTGATGTCACAGAAAATGCCCACCAGATACCTTCCAGTCCAAGCAATGCTCCACCCAAAATGATCGCAAGCGGAATTCTTGCACTGGTAAATAGGATGCTGATCACACTGCATAAATGTGTTTTTCCTAATCCTGATAACGCACCTACTGTCATCAGTTCTACAGCCATAAACGCTTCACTCACCCCAATGATCGTCAAATATCCGATCGCGATCATAATTACCTTTGGTTCATGGAAGAAAATCTCTGCGATTGCCTTTGGTTGAAAAACAAACATGATCGTAATAAAGATTCCCCATATTCCAACGCTGCACAAAGAGGCTTTGTATCCTTTTCTGACACGATCCATCTTTCCTGCTCCATAATTTTGCCCGATAAATGCATTTAGAGCTGTCCCAAATCCATCGGCTGTATTCCATGAAACAGATTCAATCTGCCCTCCGACTCTCTGGACTGCAACTGCTTCTGCTCCAAACCCTGAAACCATACGAGTTAATACCATGGAAATTCCACAGTAAACCATTCCCTGAATCGCTGTCGGAATACCAATCTTGCAGATTCCACTTAGATATTTAAATGGAATTTTTGTAAATAACTTGATTCCTTTTAATACATTTTGTTTTTTCTGTCGGATAATTCCAAGGATCAAAATAGTCATAACAATTGCCTGTGCACTTACTGTTGCAATCGCAGCTCCATTTACCCCAAACTTGTTTACTGGTCCAAGCCCCAGGATCAGTAATGGATCCAAGATCATATTCGTTACAAGTCCTATAAAATTGGCTATAAATGGCGTCTTTGAATCTCCTTGTGCTGTATAGATTCCAGTTAAAGTGAGTGTCAAAAATGAAAACACGATCAATCCACAGGCTATTTTTGTGTAAGATAATGCTGCCTGCAATGCCTCTGGATCTTGTAGCTGAAAGAAACCTACCAGCGGATGCAAAAACAGTAACATCACTGCTGCAAATAAAAGTCCCATAAGCGTTGCCAGCTGAACTGCTGTCTGTGCATACTTATGGGCTTCTTCTTTGTCTCCTCGTCCAATGCATTGTGCTACCTGTACCTGTCCTCCCATTCTCGACATCGAAGCTAATCCTTGTGAAAACCACGTAAACATGCCTCCGACACCAACTCCGGCAACTGCTTTTGATCCAAGAAGTCCGATCCATGCCATATCTGTAATATTGTATAATGTTCCTAAAAATGACGATGCCATGATTGGCACCGCAAGTTTCGTTAGTGTTTTTAAAATTGGTCCTTTTGTTAAATTTCCTTCCAATTACTTTTCTCTCCTGTGAATTTATTTTTGCGACCATATCATTACATATTCTTTTACTAATTGAAAATTGTTCTTCCAATACTTGGCAGGAATAAAATCATGTGCTTTTAAATTTGTATCTAACCATATATCTGCAACTCTATTTATATCTGTTTTCTGTAATTTCCTGATCATAAACCACATACGAATCCTCCTGGCCAAAAATAAATTTTTAAATATCCAGATCTTCTAACACTTCTTTCAAGGCTTCTGCTGATTTCTTCAATGCTTCCTGTTCTTTTTCATTCAGCTTAATCGCCAGTTGTTTCTCAATACCATTTTTTCCTACGATCGCTGGCATACTTAATGTAACACCTTCAATTCCATAGGTATCATGTTGGATAGAAGATACTGGTAATACAGATTTTTCATCTCGGATGATTGCTTCGCAGATTCTTCTGACAGCCATTGCAACTCCATAATATGTTGCTTTTTTCTTTTCAATGATCTTATATGCACTGTTTTTGACTCCCTGTGCAATCTCCTCCATATGCTCGTCGTGTTCTGTGTAACCTCTCATCTCGCAAAATTCTGAAATTGGTACGCCTGATACATTGGCACTTGACCATGCTACGATTTCAGAATCTCCATGTTCTCCGATGATCCATGCATGAACAGATCTTGCATCTACCTGTAAATGTTCTCCAAGTAGATATTTTAATCTGGCAGAATCTAGGGTTGTACCAGAACCAAAGACTCTGTTTTCAGGAAATCCTGATAGTTTTACTGCAACTTGTGTCAAAATATCTACTGGATTGGCTACGATCAAAAGAATCCCTTCACATTTTCTCTGTGCAATCTCTGGAATGATTGATTGAAAGATTGCTACATTTTTCTTGACAAGATCAAGTCTTGTCTCTCCTGGTTTCTGTCCTGCACCCGCTGTCACAACAATGATCGCTGCATCCACGATATCATCATAATCGCCTGCTGTGATCTTCATTGGTCTGGCAAATGGGAGTCCATGGGCAATATCTAATGCCTCTCCTTCTGCACGATTCTTATCAGCATCGATCAACACCATTTCAGTAAATAATCCACTTTCCATTAATGCAAATGCAGAAGATGAACCTACAAATCCTGTTCCGATCACTGCTACTTTTCTGCTGTTTATTCCTTTACTCATTATTGGGTCTCCTTTTACATTTTTTAGAATGACAATATTATCACCCAATTCCATTATATCAATTCATGCAAAAAGATTTTTACTATATTGTTTATTATATACTCTTGTGAATACATTGTACTAATGTTTTTTCAACCTTATCAATCTGAAATGGTTTCGCTAAGTGTGCATTCATCCCTGCTGCAAAACATTTCTTTGCATCTTCTTCAAATGCATTTGCTGTCATAGCGATGATCGGTATCTGTGCTGCATCGTCTCGTTTGATGGATCGAATCTCCTTGGTCGCTGTCAATCCATCCATAACCGGCATCATAATATCCATTAATATCGCATCAAATGTTCCTTGTGGAGCATTCTTAAATTGATCCACTGCCTGTTGCCCATCTTCCACAACAGTGACATTGGCTCCATCATCCGTCAGAAGTGTCTGTATGATTTCTGCATTCAATTGATTATCCTCGGCAACTAATAAGTTTAAACCACGAATATCTGCTTGCTCCACTATCTTCTCAGCCACTGGCTGTTCTTTCTTCTGTGCGATTTCAAATGGAATCGTGATCACAAAGGTAGATCCCATTCCTTTCTCGCTTATCACTTTAATTTCTCCATGCATCTGTTCTATCAGTCCCTTGACGATCGACATTCCAAGCCCAGTCCCCTGATATACACTTCGGGCATCCGTCTTTTCCTGTGAAAATGGCTCAAAAATATGATCGATATAATCTTTACTGATACCAATTCCCGTGTCTTTGATCGTCCAACGATACGTACAGATCTTATCATGAACATCCATTTGTTCCATCTTTGTAGAAATAGTTCCACCCGGATGATTATATTTAATACAGTTTCCATAAATATTCAATAAGATCTGACGAAGATGCAATGGGCTTGCATATACATATGAATATCTGTCATCTATGTTATCTTCTTCATAGTTCCATCGGATTCCTGCCTCTAGAACCCGCTCTCTGATCATCGTCTCAACTTCCCGCATCAGTTTCTTCACAGCAATCTCTTGGTGTGCCAGTGTGATCTGACCTTCCTCGATCTTACTCATCTGCAATACATCGTTGATCAGAGAAAGCAGATGTTTGGCAGCAGTTTCCATTTTCTTATGATTCTCTAATACCAGTTTCTGATCATCGAAATGTTTTTCATTGATATTTAGAAGTCCAATGATTCCATTTAATGGTGTTCTGATATCATGACTCATACGGCTTAAGAAATCGGTCTTCGCCTGACTTGCTGTACGCATTTCGTCAAATGCTGCCTGTAAACGTGCGTGTTCTAATTCTTCTTGTTTATGTCTTTGCGATGTATCCTGTAAGAGCGTGATCGCATAAACTGTCGGAATCTCGCTCATTGTCTCTTCATCGTATACCACGATCTGTGTCATAAGAATCGTTTTTTGTACCCAGCGAATACTTCCATCATCTTCATGAAAACAATATTCCACAGAAATATTTGTGTCACCATTGTTGTATCTCTCCAGCAGTTTTTTCGTATCATTTGTCATATTATACTCTGCTTTTGTCTCCTTCGTGACTTTTTTCTCATATTCTGCGCAGTAATCCTGATAATTACATGGTAATGGATAATCAAGAAACAGCTCTTTGTTCTTTTGCTCTTTTCCCTTTAGAATAATATTTCTCTCCAGAGTATCTGTCTTTAGATTGACCGTATAGATCACATCGGATAATTCCAAAAGTGCATCGACATAACTGTCATTTTCAATGATTGATTGTTTTAGCTGTTCATAATAAACCTGTAACTGTTCTCTGGCCCCTGTCTGATTGTCAGCTCCTTTTCGGATGATTTCAAATGCCAGAAGAAAATGATGTAATTTCTTATCTTCATCCCAGTCAACTGGGATCAATGTCATACGCTTATAGAATCCTTCTTCCTGCATATCATATTGATATTCCTGTACATCCTGTTTCTCCTTCATCTTCTCTTGAAGCCTTGTGATCTGAAGCCTTTTCCAAATGTTCTTCTGCTCATCTTTCCCAATCTTTTCCTGTACGATCTGCTCTACTGCACTGGAATACGCACCATCTAAAGCTAAGAAAAAGTTTTCACTGGAACGGATCACACGATATGTATCCAGCTTAGCATCACAATATAAACAGTCTAAAAAGTTCTTTCCATGTTGATTCAGCAGTTTTAATAATTGATAATTCAACCGCTTCTCTTCAAGTGCTTCTTCCCGTTTCACATGGTTTTTATTGATGTACATATTTTTATCTGCATCATTGAATAATTCTCTCATTGTTTTGCCAGGATAATCACTTGCCATAGCAAAACCCGCTGCATAACTTAACGGAATCTCTCGATGTTCTTTGGATTCTGCTGCCATATCTTTGCGAAGATCTTCAAATAGCTTTCTCACCGCTTGTTTATCAAGCCCCTGCAGCACTGCGATAAATTCGTCTCCCCCAAGTCTTCCGACAAAATGTTCCGATGGTATGGAAGATCGCAGACAAACAGCAAACCGATAAATATACGCATCTCCTGCATCATGTCCCATACTATCGTTGATCCGACGGAGATTATTAAGGTCAAAACTGCATACGATAATATCCTCTGGTGAATTCAGTTCACCTAATATCTCTTCACATTTATTCTTATTCGGAAGTCCTGTTGCATTATCTAAATAAGCTTTATGCCGCAATATACGGTTCATCGCCGCAAAACGGACCGCTTTAATAAACTCATATCCGATCAGCAGCATCAATACAACGATATCTGCTGTGATGAATTTCTCAAGAGTTGCTAATGACGTTGCTTTTCTCTGTGCATATACTTCCGCAAGACCTGTTGCCTCATCACAGATCTTAAAGAATCTCTCGCTCTTTGAAATGATATCTGTATGCTCATAGCCGACCGTCCGCACACGATAAATTTCTTTGTGTAAGGAAATAAAATATTCATCCAGTTCCTTCATCTTATCCTGAAAATCATCATCCTTTAATCGTACGAGTTTTAATTGGTCATTGCCATGACGCAGCCCTTCGATAAAGGACTGCACTTCCTTGATCAGCTCATCTTCTCGCTGTCCGGAATTCTCTAGCTTAATGATCCTTTGTGTTTCTCCCCTTATTAACCCCGCATAATTTACAACGCGGGCTGTTCCCTGAATGTTCGAGACCAACTGCATCAGGATGACGATAAAGACCACTAAAAGTACCGTCAGAATACCGATGCCGATATGGATCATATTTGGTTTTTTTCTTTTTGTCGTATCAGACATAAACTTTTATTCCCCTATCACTACTTTAGAAAATTTCTTATAACATGCAATCCCGTACTTGATGAAATTTTCTTTGGCAACTGCTGTATCCCTTATACTGATCGTGTTCCAGAGATAATCTCCAAAAATCTGTTCTATCTTTTTGGAATCCTTTTTGATAAATACACTGCAAAATTCCTCCAGTGTCTTTCCATCTTTTCTTGAGACATCCGAAAACCACTCTCTGATCTTCTTTACAAAAAGATTCCTGATCTCTCGGTTTGGGATTACCAGATGGTATTTTCCACTTTCTGTACGGCCTTTGTGTGTCAGATATCCTGTGGATCCATTGACTGATCATACTTAAGCTGATCTATATAATTTATGACATCCCATGGGCAGTATATATCAGCATTACCAAAATGATATCCATCATACCATTCCTTTATTTCTTTTAAATGTGATGTCAATCCATAATCATCCAGTATTTTCTTTACCTCATGATCTGTAAAACCAAAATCCCTCGGATCATAGAAATCATTTGTTGATAATAACGCTTCACAAAGGGATTTGTTTTTAGCAATATACAACCCTTCAAACAATAAGGCATCCGCTTTTTTCGAAACTATCAACACCTACTGGTAATTTCAAAGTGTCTGCCATATACACCTTCACTATGCTCGCCCATGGAAATCTTTCTTTTATGCTATAATTTACTAAACATTATAACATGATGCGTAGTGAGATACAATCAAACAAAAATCTTCCGTTTATACACGATTGGATCATCATATCCAAATGTTCTTCTTCCATTTACTTCTATGATCTCTGATACCTCCAGACTATCCTCTGAAAATCTTTCCCATAACTTAAATATCATAACTGGTGAAAACTGACTTGTACTGCCGCCTTCCCAGACACCATCCTTCTCGCGATAAAGTGCTGGTGTGAATTTTTTTGATTCGTTCAGTTCACTGTAATCTACTGCTTTCATAGAATCATAAGAAAATGTATTCTTATCTTCTCCATTCGGAATATCGTAGGAAGAAAGCACAATTCCTTCATTATTTTCTGAAATAAGAAAAAGATGTGGTGATGCGTGGCTTTTTCCATCTGTTTCGTAATAACTTTCTTCTACAACAAATGTACCATTGAAGTTTTCTGGGAGATTTTTGATTTTATCGTTACATGCTGTATTGATGTGTTTTGCATATGGATATGTTTTTCCTTCTGTCTGCATTTTGTCAAATTGTTCTTTGTTGTCAAAATGACCAGTCATTAACTTTATAAAATCTGTAAGTTTGCTCATGGTCTTCCTCCGTAAATTTAAATTTCTTTAATTATACTCTTGTGAAATTTTTTTGTAAAATATTTTCCTATGTATTTATTGAATATCCGCTAATTTCTTTGTAACTCTAACCTGAATTTCCGTATAGTATGATAATTCATCACTATTTAGATTATCATTTTTGATTTTCTGAAATTTCTCCACAGCATCACTATATTTTTCCATGTAATCCGCATAATCTTTTATCATAGAAGATGTATCACTGGATTTGTTGTATTTTTTCATAAATTCACAATAAGAATCCATAACTTTTTCGTAACTGTCAATTGCTTTTTTGATCCTTGGCCTGATTCCACTTGTCTGTGTATCTTTCTTTTTCACTGTTGTCGTTACTTTTTTAGCAGCAGTTGTTGTTGCTTTTTCTACATATGCTTCAAATTGTCTACGACTACTCCCATATCCATTAAACGAAAAATAAGCATTATCATCGCTATTAACCACAACACAATCGAAATTTGGTTTTGCAGTTTTTTTCGCCATATCATTTGATGACCATTGATATCACTGTTTGAATCATCTAGCACCATATCTTTGTTTTTGAAATCATAATTAAACATATAAAACTTTCGATTTTTAATCACTTTGATGATAGCATTATCTGGTGTCATTAAAGTGTATTGATCTTGCGTAACATCCGTCCATAATCCATCATCTGCGCCACAAGATATATTATTTGATTTTTGACCTGATTTTACAAATCTATAACTTTCCGTTACAATATTTATTTTTTTAATATCATTCTTAGAATAATCATCATTTTCATATTGTTTAAAACCATTTAACATCTCTTGATCACTTACAGAATCTTTCCTTGTAAATGTCAGTTTAATATACATTATAGTATAATCAGTATTATTTTTACAAGAAAAAGCCAGCTTGCGTTCATCATCAATGATTCCTCTTTTCACACTCCAATCAATATCTGACATTTTGATCTCTGGCGGATTATTATCGTCTTTTTCACTACTACCATTGCTGCTGCATCCGGTAAAACAACATAAAATAAGCACTAGTCCTAACAATATTTTCTTCTTCATATTCATTTCTCCTTCTTTTGTTTGGTTACAATTGTACACTTCTGAATAAAAAGAAATCCCCACCATAATGGTGAGGATGTAATAAATCCGTTATTCAATATCTTTTCTGCAATGTAAGATTTGCATCACAACGAGGACAGAATTCATCGCCCTCATCTGCTGCTCAAATCAGTCTCTTCTCCAAACAATAATGATAAATTCCATCCTCCGAAACATCTCCACAGATTTCATCTGCCACTGCTTTCAGATCATCGGATGCATTTGCCATTGCAATTCCATTGCCAACTGCTTTTAACATTTCGATATCGTTATTGCCATCCCCAAATGCCATAGCCTGAGATTTATCTATGCCATAATGTTTTAACATTTTCTCAATCCCTGCTCCTTTTCCTGCATTGACCGGTATGATGTCAACTGCTCGATCCCACCATGCCGTAATCTCAGCTCCCTGGACACCTTTTAAGATCTCTTGATACTCTTCTACTCTTGCACCCATCAACACTTGATAAACTTTTTCTTTTTTTATATCTTCGAAATCTTCTGCTACATCAACTTCGGCATTCCCAAATGCATAGTAATCGATCAAGTCCTGATCTTTTCCATTTGCAGCCATACGGTCTTTCGTTGCTAATGCAACTGGCTTTCCCATTTTGTCTGCATTTTTAATGATCCTTTCAATATCTTTTAATGGAATACAATTGCTATAGAGTGTTCCACTGTGATCATAGCAATAAGACCCATTGTATGTAAGAAATGCATCAAACTCAACTCCTTCAAAATGTGGGACAAGCATCGGTCCTCTTCCTGTTGCCAAACAAAGTTTGACTCCTTTTTCCTGTAGTCGCTTTAATGCTTCTAATGTTTTTTCTGAAATCGTATCTTGATCCATAGCAATCAATGTACCATCAATGTCAAAAAATATGATTTTAATATCTTTCATGTCTTTCTTTTCCTTCTATATTATGATGTGAGTTTACGCTAAATAACGAAATGCCTGTATGATATAAGACAAAATCTTGATCATACCCTGCTTTTTGCTATCCATCGTGCGTTCTGCTACATCCTTGTCATTTTGATAACTTCCATCTTGATTCACTTTCAAAGATCCGCTTTTTAATCTGCTAAAATCTTCTTCCAGCTGTTTTGTGATCTCTTTTCCTTGTACAACAAGCATCGTTTCTGTGTCTACATAGGTACTTCTGCAATCAAAGTTGTAAGAACCAACCACTGCTATATCATCATCAATGATCAGAGATTTTCCGTGTGTGGAATGTCTGCCCATATATTCATACAGTGACACTCCTGTACCTAAAATCTTTGATCGGTTCTTTTGATAATCTGCTGATGCACAAATATTATCTCCTGATGCAATTGAATTCAAGATCATTGTTGTGTTCGGAACCTGTTGTTTCACCTGTGCGATCCCTTCGTACATTTCTTTGGAAAACACTGCATATGGTGTATGAATGATAACTTTGCTTTTTGCCTGTAACATCAACTGCTTCAGCGTTTCAAATACAACTGGTTCTTTTCCATAAATTGTTGTCGGATTGGTTACCAGTGTTGTTTTCTTCGTTGGAACTGTAATCTTTTGATAATCATAATCTGGAACTTTCACTTTCTCTGCATGGGATAAAAGGCGCTTGACTTCCTTCTCTTTTTTATTCTTTGAGCATGTACTAAATTTTGTTTTGCAGACTTCTAAGTTCCAGACTTTTTGAAAATATCTTCTGATCTGTCCGACTGCACCTTGATCTTTTGATCCTTGATTGACGATCAGAATCTCCCTGTCTATACCTTTGCTTTTTCCTTTGTGTGTTCCAAGGAAATAATCAAACATATTTCTGCCACCCATTAAGAGATACTTATGATCTGCCACAATATATTTGTCATGCAGACATCCATTGATCGTCCATGGTTTCAAAAGATTTGGCGTGTTATAAAAACGAATTTCAACATTTGGCTCACTTCCAACTGCCGCAAAAATATCCTTTCCTGTCATATGGATTGTTCCATAAAGCCCATCAACCAGAATCTTTATCTTGACGCCTCGTCTGGATGCTTTGAGTAATTCTGAAAAAATATCATCACTGCTGCTTCCTTCACGGATATCAAAAGTTGATAGAATGATCTCTTTCTTTGCTTTTCGTATCATATCCAACCGCAGATCAAGTGCTTCCTGATTATCACTGACAATCTTTGCTCGGTCTGATCCATTTTCGTTTGATGTTGAATAAAACGTTTCCGTATGAATCTTTGACTTATTTGTTTTGCTTACCGATTGCATATGTACAAATGGTACAAGCATTCCAATGATCACATACAAAATAAACAAAACCAGAATGATTCCTGCTATTTTTAATTTTTTCATTGTTCTAAAATCCTTATTTTAATTTAGATAAATAATTTTACTGTCTTTATTTTAACATCTTTAATAAAGATTTTAAACTATTGATTTCATAATCAGGTTTTGGTTGTGGATCTTCTGTCAGATCTTGTGCTCTGTGAAACCAGATTGTCTTGATCCCTGCATTGATCCCGCCTTGAATATCAGAACTCAATCTCCCTTTTTAATATATAGTAATATTATAACATGATGTAAGTGTCAAAAGTATAAATTGTGTTTATTTTTGCACATATATCCAAAAAGAGATTCACCATAATTAATGAATCTCCACGGGAGTTTGACAGTTGGATAATAGGATAATAGGAAAATACAAAAAGGAAAAAGAAGCCAAAACGGTTCTCATCCCTTTTCATGCCGACAGACAATTAGATTATAACAAACAGGTCTTTTACCGCGGCGGATACCTTTTCCTTCAGTCTATCAAGGCAATGAACTTTGCCAAGATACAGGAACAGGGATTCATTCCATTGTATAAACGAGAAGCAATCACTGATGCTCTTCATGAAGTCAGTGGTTTTCGAACGAAAAAAATCAATCGCAAATATTTACGATTGATTTTGTGCATTTTTTAATATTTACTTTCTCATCCAAGCTTTATAATTCGATAGAATCTATAATCTTCTTCAAAGCATCCGCTGATTCCTTCAGTTTCAATGCTTCCTCCCCATTTAAATTCAATGGAATATCGGATTCTACTCCATTTGCCCCTACAATCGCAGGCATACTTAGTGAAACTGCATCAATGTCATAAACACCATGCATCACATGAGATACTGGAAGGATTGATTTTTCATCTCTCATGATCACTTCACAGATTCGTTTTACTGACATCGCAATTCCATAATAGGTTGCGTGTTTTTTGTTGATGATCTCATACGCACTATTCTTTACTGCTGCTGCGATCTCTTCTGTATTTTCTTTATGTTTATAATGACCACGCATCTCACACATTTCGCTTAATGGAACTCCTGATACATTGACAGATGACCATGCAACAACTTCACTATCACCATGTTCTCCAATGATAAATGCATGAACACTTCGACTGTCTACAGACAAATGTTTTCCTAACTCATATCTAAGTCTGGCACTATCTAAAACAGTTCCTGACCCAATAACTCTGTTTTCTGGAAGTCCTGATAATTTGATCGCTACTTGTGTCAAAATGTCAACTGGATTCGCAACTATAAGCAAAATTCCTGCAAAATTTCTCTTTGCTATTTCTGGTATGATTGACTTAAAGATTGCTACATTTTTCTTAACAAGGTCAAGTCTTGTCTCTCCTGGTTTTTGTCCTGCACCTGCTGATATGATCACAATTGCAGCATCCGCAACATCATCATAATCCCCAGCATATATTTTCATAGGACTGGTAAATGGAATTCCATGGCTGATATCCATGGCTTCTCCTTCTGCCTTATTCTTATCTGCATCGATTAGGACAATCTCTGTAAATAATCCACTCTGCATAAGTGCAAATACAGATGCTGAACCAACAAACCCACATCCTACCATGACTGCTTTTTTTGAATTGATCACCTGTTTTTTCATAGTAATTGTCTCCTTCTATAATATAATAAATACCATTCTTACCTCGCACACATGATTCAAATGACTCGAACTTATTCTTTAAATCATATTATGTGTGCAATTTGCTTTATTTATGTAAATGCTTAATTGATTCGGTTCTGATACTGCTTGAATTATCACCACTCTCGTAAAATTTCATAGCTGGTCTCCTTTTTATCTTTCCATACATTTCTTTGATAGTCTCCAAAAATTTTAGAGATCATTATCCAAGTGCCACATCGAGAACCATCATCAAACTAAATCCAACTGCAAAAAATACTGTACCAATATTTGAATGTTCTCCCTGCGACATTTCTGGAATTAATTCTTCCACCACAACATAGAGCATTGCTCCTGCTGCAAAGCTTAGTAAATAAGGAAGTACCGGAATGATAAACTGCGCAGTGATCATTGTCAGTATTGCCCCAACAGGTTCAACCACACCAGATAGTACACCTCCAAGAAATGCCCTTTTCTTATTTTCTCCTTCTGCTCTAAGCGGCATGGATATGATCGCTCCTTCTGGGAAATTCTGAATGGCAATTCCTAATGATAATGCAAGAGCGCTTGCTGCTGTAATCTGTACATTTCCTGCAACAAATCCTGCATACATGACACCGACTGCCATTCCTTCTGGAATATTATGCAACGTAACTGCTAATACCATCATCGTAGTTTTATTAAGCTTACTTTTAGGACCCTCTGCCTCATCACTTCCAACATGAAGATGCGGTATCAGATGATCAAGTAAAAGTAAAAAAAGTACACCGATCCAAAAGCCAACGAACGCTGGAAAAAATGAGAACACTCCCATATCTTTCGATTGCTCGATCGCCGGAATCAAAAGACTCCAGATGGAAGCGGCAACCATCACACCTGCGGCAAATCCTGCAAGCGAACGCTGTACGGATCTTCCAAATGATTTTTTCATAAAGAATACACACGCTGCGCCGAGCGTTGTTCCAACAAAAGGAATTAATATACCAAGAAATGTTTCCATTTATCTAACTCTCCTTTCTTGTTAGCTTTACCTAACTATTATTTATAAAATAAACCGTGTAAAACAGAACGATCATTTCACACGGTTCTTTTTTCTACACTTTCAGTATAGCATTTACGAAATTCTATAACAAGAGCATCTTACTTATATACAAAAATATATCAATTAATCCGTTTCTACTGACTGATATTCTTTTCTCAATATCTCATGAGGTGCCTCTATTTCATTGGCAATCGTATGCTCTGTCAATTCAGATAACAGCTTTATCTTTGCATTAATGATCGGTCTCATACAATTTGGAACATGTTCTTGATGTGCTCTGTGAATCGCAACACATTCCTTACAATTTCCATGATACCGACACGCCTTCTTGCAAGGACAATGATCCTTATCTTTATATTCTTCCCTGAAAGCTGCAGCAAATTGTTCTTGTAATCGTAATCCTTCCTGCCTGTTTCCTTTATGAAATTGTTCCATTGCTTCTATTTCTTTTTTATTTCCTTCGATGTTCATGATTCACTCCTATAAATTTACATGGATTGGTTCATGTATTCCGATTTTGCAAATGACAGGCGAGATGATCCAATCTGCTTTTCATTTAAGTATTTTTTTATATTTTACCAAGAAAATATGATTTCTTCTAGTTTTATTTTGCATTTGTTTGTGTTGATCTTGCAGAAATAAAAAACCAGTCAGATAAGAGTATCTCAACTCTTTCCAACTGGTTTTCATGGAGTTTTTATAATTCACTTTTATTGTGAAAAAGGTAAATTTATATATGGACTAATTTTAAGGATTGTTTATAGACTACTTTTATGAATTAAACTGCCTGGTCAGCTGCAATTAACGCTTGCATTTTTTCAACTGCTTCCTGTGGCATTGGATCATAGTTTCCAAGTGTTTTTGCAATTACTGTTGTCTGTGCCATTTCTTCTGTGTAGACTGTTGCATGCATAGCACCTTTCATATCTTTACCACAAGAGAACATTCCATGATTTTTGATCAGGCATACTCGACCATTTTCTCCAATCTTATCTGCAACTTTTGCAGCTACATCATTGGAACCAGGCATTGTGAAACTTACGATTTCAACTGGTGTAAATTCACACTGTGGTGGTGTGATAGGTTTTAATTCTGGATTTTCACCCATTGCACAGATTGTTGCATACATGCTGTGTGTATGTACAGTCGCATTTACGTCTGGTCTTCTTCTCATGACTTCTGTATTCATTGGAACTTCTGAAGATGGTTTATAGTTTCCATCGATCCATTCATTTGTTCCATCTTCTTTCCTTTCAACAATCGCAATATCTTCTGGTTTCATACCTGTGTAAGAAATTCCTGATGGTGTGATTGCTACGATGTTTCGATCTTCTGAATCTCTCATTGCAATATTTCCAGAAGTACCATTGATTAATCCTTTTTCTACTGCTTCTAAAATTGCTTCTAATACTGTTTTTCTGATTGCTTCATATTTCATTGTTCTATCTCCTTTATCGTAGGAATCTTGATATTTTCACTTGATCGATAACTTCCATCTGGATGAACTTTTAAAGATTCTGTCTTTAGCTCATCAAAATCGTCGTTTAATTGTTTTGTGATCTCTTTCCCTTGAACAACTAACATCGTTTCTGTATCAACATAAGTACTTCGGCAATCAAAGTTGTAAGAACCGACCACTGCAATATCATCATCGATCACTATGGATTTTCCATGTGTAGAATGCTTTCCCATATATTCATAGAGTGAGATTCCTGTATCTAAGATCTTTCCTCGATTTTTCTGATAATCAGCGGATGCACAGACATTGTCACCAGATGCAATAGAATTTAAGATCATCGTAGTATCTTTCACCTGTTTTTTAACTTCTGTGATTCCATCATACATATCGTCTGAAAAGACAGCATATGGCGTATGAATCGTTCCATAAAGTCCATCGACCAAGATTTTACTTTGACTCCTCTTCTTGATGCTTTTAAAAGCTCTGAAAAAATATCGTCACTGCTATTTCCTTCTCTGATATCGAAAGTAGATATGATAATTTCTTTCTTTGCTTACCGTCTTCATATGTACAAATGGCACAATCATTCCAATAATGATATATAAGATAAATAATACAAGGATGATCACTGCGATCTTTATCGTAACACGTCTAATAATAATTTTAAACTTCTGATTTCATAGTCTGGCTTTGGTTCTATCTTCTCTGTCTGATCTTGTTGCCTGTGAAACCATATCGTCTTGATCCCTGCATTTTTTCCACCTTGAATATCAGAACTTAAGCTATCTCCGATAATTGCAGTGTTTTCTTTTTTAAAATCTGGAATGTGTGAGAAACAATATTCAAAATATTCCTTGCTTGGTTTATTGTATCCAACTTCTTCGGAGATAAAAACGCCTTGTAAATATTTTTTGATCCCGGAACTTTCAATTCTTCCTTTTTGAACGGATAAGGTTCCATTTGTCACTAAATAAATACGATGTGTTTTTGATAATTGTTCTAAGACTTCTTCAGCATCTTTTATAAAGTAGTGTCCCTGCCCTAAATATTCTTGATAGTTTCTTGCTACTTCTTTTGGATCAGCATTTAGTGAAAATTCTTCAAACAAAATTTTAAATCGCCGAAGTTTTATTTCTTCTCTTGTGATAATTCCTTTTTCAAGTAGTTTCCACTGGGAACTATTGATCTTATTGTAACGGATGAGCATCAGATCATCCACTTTAATATTCACATCATGTAGTGCTTTTGATAAAGCGTTTGCTTCTGCTTTATCAAAATCCAATAATGTATTATCTAAATCAAATAGTAATGTATCAATCATAAAATATCTCCTGTTTATGAACTAAAAAGAGGTCCACCATAATGATGAACCTCCTTTTATAGAATGAATTGTTATAGATTGTATGAATAAAAACGGATTATTTGTCTTTCAATACTGCCTGAGCTGCTGCTAATCTTGCAATTGGTACACGGAATGGTGAGCAGGATACATAGTCTAATCCGGCTCTGTAGCAGAATTCTACAGATGATGGATCTCCACCATGTTCTCCACAGATTCCTAAGTGGATATCTGGACGAGTTGCTTTTCCTTTCTTAGCTGCCATCTCGATCAGCTGTCCAACACCTTTCTGGTCTAATTTAGCAAATGGATCAGATTCGTAAATCTTGTTCTCATAGTAAGACTCTAAGAACTTACCTGCATCATCACGAGAGAATCCAAATGTCATCTGTGTTAAGTCATTTGTTCCGAAAGAGAAGAATTCTGCTTCTTCGGCAATCTCGTCTGCCAATAATGCTGCACGAGGAATCTCAATCATTGTACCAACTTTGTACTTAATGTCAGATTCATAGTAAGCTTTTACTTTCTCAGCTGTCTGTACAACAACTTCTTTAACATATGCTAACTCTTTCTTCTCTCCTACTAATGGAATCATGATCTCAGGAACGATATCATATCCTTTTTCCTGTTTTACTTCGATCGCTGCTTCCATAACGGCTCTTGTCTGCATCTTGGCAATCTCTGGATAAGTAACTGCCAGACGGCATCCACGATGTCCCATCATAGGGTTAAATTCATGAAGAGCTGCACGTCTCATATTGATCTCTTCTACTGTAACTCCCATATCTTTGGCAAGAGCTGTGATCTCTTCCATTGTATTTGGAAGGAACTCATGAAGAGGTGGATCTAAGAAACGGATTGTGACCGGTCTTCCTTCCATAACCTCATATAAATCTTTAAAGTCTTTCTTCTGATAAGGAATTAACTGATTCAATGCGATTTCTCTTGCTTCTTTTGTTGTAGAGAGGATCATACGACGAATCTTTGGAATTCTCTCTGCATCAAAGAACATATGCTCTGTACGGCAAAGTCCAATACCCTGTGCTCCGAATTTCACTGCATTCAATGCATCGGCAGGTGTATCTGCATTTGTTCTTACCTGTAATGTACGGATTTCATCGGCCCATGTCATGATACGATCGAAATTACCACTGATACTTGCAGGTACTGTACGGATTTCACCCAGATAAATCTTACCTGTGGATCCATCTAAGGAAATATAATCTCCTTCCTGTACTGTCTTTCCACCTAATGTGAAAGATTTGCCATCTTCAGCAAACTTGATATCTCCGCATCCTGCTACACACGCTGTTCCCATACCACGTGCTACAACGGCTGCGTGAGATGTCATACCACCACGAGCTGTTAAGATACCTTCTGCTGCATGCATTCCTTCGATATCTTCTGGTGATGTTTCTAAACGAACTAAGATAACTTTCAGTCCTGCTTCATGATGCAGTTTCGCCATCTCAGCATCAAAATATACTTTACCAGCAGCAGCTCCTGGAGATGCTGGAAGTGCTTCTCCGATTGGAAGAGCGGCTTTCAATGCTGCCTGGTCAAAGTTTGGATGCAGTAACTGATCTAATGCTTTCGCATCGATTCTTGAAACTGCTTCTTCTTTTGTGATTTTTCCTTCATCTACTAATTCACAGGCGATACGGAGTGCAGCTGGGGCTGTTCTCTTACCATTTCTTGTCTGTAAGAAGTACAGTTTTCCTTCCTGAATTGTAAATTCCATATCCTGCATATCACGATAATGTTCTTCCAGTGTATGAGCAATCTCCATAAACTGTTTATAACAATCTGGTAAATCTTCTGCCAGTTTAGTAATTGGCTGTGGTGTACGAACACCAGCTACTACGTCTTCACCCTGTGCATTGATCAGGTATTCTCCGTAGATCTGTTTCTCACCTGTAGATGGGTTTCTTGTAAATGCCACACCTGTTCCTGATGTATCTCCCATGTTACCAAATACCATTGTCTGAACGTTAACAGCTGTTCCCCAGTCTCCTGGAATGTCGTTCATTCGACGATAATAGATAGCACGTGGGTTGTCCCAAGAGCGGAATACCGCTTTGATTGCTTCAAATAACTGGTCCTTTGGATCCTGAGGGAATTCTTCATTCAAAGCTTTGCGATAGATACCTTTGTATCTCTTGATCACTTCCTTCAGATCATCGGCATCTAAGTCTGTATCAAACTTCACACCTTTCTCTGCTTTGATGTCATCTAAGACATCTTCGAATTTCGCTTTATCCACTTCTTTTACAACGTCTGAGAACATCTGGATAAAACGACGATAAGAATCATATGCAAAACGAGGATTGCCTGTCTTCTTCGCAAATCCTTCGACAGCTTCATCATTCAATCCTAAGTTAAGGATCGTATCCATCATACCCGGCATGGATACTCTTGCTCCTGATCTTACTGATACTAATAGAGGATCTTCAAGGTCTCCGAACTTCTTTCCCTGAATCTCTTCCAAGTCTTTCATTGCTTCAATTACCTGTGATGCTACTTCATCACTGATCTTTCCACCGCAGTCATAATAGTTTGTGCACGCTTCTGTTGTAACTGTGAATCCCTGAGGAATTGGTAAATTAAGTCCTGTCATCTCTGCTAAGTTTGCACCTTTTCCTCCAAGAAGGTTACGCATCTCGGCATTTCCTTCACTAAATTTGTAGACCCATTTTGTTGCCATGTCAATACCTCCTAAAATTAATTATGTCACATTCATATGTCATTGAATTTATTGTACCACAAATTTCAGATTTTGCAAAACTTTTTTGTGTATTTTACATAATTTTTTTCATTTTTCTCGTTTTTCATTATAAAAACTGCACATTTACATGATTTTCGATGCAATTTATGCTGTTATTTTTGTCTTATTTTAACGATTTTTGTGTTTTATTTTTTATATACAATATATAAAAATCCCAGAGTCTTTTCACTGAAAAGATCCTAGGATTTCATTTTTATATCAAAATTATTCAGTTTTTTAAGAATGTTTTCTTTTTATAGTCTGGTTTTTGCTGCTTCTTTTTTTCTTTATCCAAAATTTCTAATTATTTATTCTTTAAACAGATTCTCTCCATCCTGTTTGATCACATCTTGATACCAATAAAAACTATCTTTCTTATATCGATCTAATGTAGCGCCCTCTTCTTCTTCGCGATCTACATACACAAATCCATATCGTTTTTGATATCCATTCAGCCAGCTTAACAAATCCGTAAAAGACCATGTACAATATGCAAGCACTTCACAGCCTTCCTCGATGGCTTTTCCTAATTCTTTTAAATGTTCTCTTAGATAATCAATTCGATATTCATCATGAATCTTATGATCTTCCGTCTTCTTATCAAATGCTCCAAGTCCGTTTTCCGAAATGATGATTGGCAAATCATAACGACTTGTGATCTCACGACAACAATAGCGAAGCCCAACTGGATCAATACTCCAATCCCAGTCTGTTGTCATCAAATATGGATTGCCTGGATTTTTATAAATTCCAGGGACTCCAAGTACCTGCGCAGAACCTTTTACTCCTGTTGTATTCATTGTACCATATGGTGTTACTCCATCCATCGGATTATACTCGCATACACAACTTTGATAATAATTAACTCCCATAAAATCAATCTCTGCCGCTGCTGCCTTTAAAATTTTCTGATCGTCTTTTGTGACAACTGGTGCAAATCCTTTTTTTCTTAAATAATTCATGGCTGCTTTGGGATATCTTCCATATGCATAAACATCCATCCACCAGAAATTCTTCAGTTCATCATAATCATGTTTTGACATAACATTTTCAGGTTTACAATCAAGTGCATAAGATGGTGTATAAGCAAAGCTTGCACCAATCTTTCCTGTTCCGCCCATCTCGCGATATGCCAAAACAGCCTTTGCATGTGCCATAAAGACGTGATGGTTCACTTGATAAAATGTTTTCTGATCGTCAAACTTTCCTGGAGGATGCTGTGCTGTCAGCCATCCAAGTGATGTAAAAATATTTTGTTCATTAAATGTAATCCAGTATTTTACCTTACTTCCATATGCCTTAAATAAAGTCTTAGCATAATTTACATAACCCTCAATGATCTCCTCAGATTCCCATCCTCCATAGAGATCCACTAATGCCTGAGGAAGATCCCAATGATAGATTGTCACCATTGGTTCAATCCCATATTTTAAACATTCATCAATAATATTTTCATAAAACTCAATTCCTTTGGAATTGACCTCTCCTCTTCCTTCCGGATAGATTCTTGCCCATGAAACAGAAAAACGATAGGTTTTTAATCCCATTTCCGCCATCAACGCGATATCTTCTTTGTAGCGATGATAATGGTCAACTGCAACATCTCCGGTTGTCGCTTTATATGTTTTTCCTGGAATCCTTACAAATTGATCCCAGTTTGTGATTCCTTTTCCATCTTCTCTCCAGCCGCCTTCAATCTGATAGGCAGCTGAAGCACTTCCCCACAAAAATCCTTCTGGAAATTTTGTAACTTTCATTTCTTCCATAAATGTTACGCTTCCTTTCTGCTACTGTACACTTAATAATTTACTTTCCTTTGTTACTACTTTATCTTCACATGCTTTAACTTTTGCAAATTGTTCTGTATTGGAAATAATGATCGGTGTTGTTACATCGTATCCATCTGCTTTAATCTTGTCAATATCAAATTCTAGTAAGATATCCCCTTTTTTCATTGTATCTCCAGATTTTTTCTTTGGAGTAAAATATTTTCCTTTTAAATTTACTGTATCGATTCCTACATGTACCAAAAGTTCTACTCCATCTTCACTTACTAATCCTAATGCATGTCCTGTTTCAAAAACAGCATCCACTTTTCCGTCAAATGGTGCATAGACAACTCCTTTTTCAGGAATGATCGCTGCTCCTTTTCCTAAAATTTCTTGCGAAAATGTTGGATCTTTCACTTCTGTTAAAGGAATCACTTTCCCTTCAAGTGGACTTGTAATGCTGATCTCATTATCTAATAACTGTGCATTAGATTCTTCTACAAAATCTAAATCATCATCTTCATCTACAATATCTTCAAAGCCAATAATCAGTGTTGCAACAAATGTAACAACTACTGTGACCAAAATTGTGAGTGCTGCAAATAATAATGTCTGTGGTTTTCCTTTTTCTACATACTGAACAATCGTTACGATTGCTGGTGTTGCAATTCCAAAACATTTCATTTGGAAAAATCCACCGACTAATCCACCAACAGCACCACCAATACATGCTCCTAACATTGGTCGTTTTAAACGAAGTGTTACACCATAAAGTGCAGGTTCTGTGATACCAGCAAATAATGCTGAAAACGCAGAAGATCCTGCGATCTGTTTAAAGTCTTTGTTTTTGCTTCGAAGTGCAACTGCAAGGGAGGCTGCACCCTGTGCCATATTAGAACATAATTCTCCGATACAGATAAAGTTCTCATATCCTGTTGTTGCGATCATCCCTAATTTAATCGGTGTAAATGCATGATGCATACCTGCCATAACAACGAATGGATAAACGCCAGCCACAAGACCAATGGCAATAAATCCTAATTTATCATGAATTGCATAAACTACTGTTGATAATCCATTACCACAAATAGCTCCTAAAGGTCCAAGAATGATCAATGCGATCGGTGCTTCAATTAAAACAACTAACATTGGTTTTAAGAAGTTCTTTGTGACAACTGGCGTAATTTTATCTACAAAACGTTCTACATATCTTAGAGAATATACTGCCAAAATGATTGGGATAACTGAATAAGAATAAGATGCATAAGTTACCGGAATATATTTCAAAAATTTCACAGTCTGTCCTGCATCATGTGCTGTATTCATCAGTGTGATCAAGTTTGGATGTAACATGATCAGTGCAATACTTGCTGCATAATACATATTTGTTCCAAACTTTTTGGATGCTGAAATTGCAATCAGTACTGGCATGAAGAAAAACGCACCATCTCCTATAACACTTAATAACTGATATGTTTGCCCATTTGTGCTTAACACACCGATCATAGGAAGTAATGTAAGCAATACTTTGATCATAGCTGCACCAATGATTGCTGGAATAACAGGTGCCATGATACCTGAAATCGTATCCATCAGCATTGTAAAGATATTTTTCTTTTCATTCGATTTTGCTGGTACTTCTTTTACTTCATTAGAAAAATTCCCAAGTTTATTTAATTCGTTAAATACGTTTCCAACATCATTTCCAATAATGATCTGATATTGTCCGCCCTTTTTCATGATTCCCATAACACCTTTTGTTTTCTTTACTGCTTCATCATCAACGATGGATTCATCTTTTAATGTGAAACGAAGTCTTGTCATACAATGTACCAGATTGATGACATTATCTTTTCCTCCAACTCTTTGAAGGATCTTTTTTGCTGTATTTTCATAATCCATTTTGTTTTCCTCCTTTTTTTCTGGATTTAAAAATTTTCATTTTTCTTTATATAACAAAGACCTGACAATAGATAAAATAATTCCCGGGGTTATTTCATCTATTGTCAGGTCTTGCTTAACTTAATAATAACAAACCTATGATTATTTTGTTTGTTCATCTAAAATTCGTTTGATATGAATTAATAAATATAATTGTTCATCAATTGTTAATTTATAGTTATATTGCTTTTTAATATATTCTGCAATTTTTTTTACTCCTGAAAAAGCATTTTCATTCTGTTCTACCATCACTTTATAAATTTCTTGCATCGTATCTTTATATTCCATATGGTCAAAGACTCTTGCCGCAAAAAACTTTAAATGTGTTAAAAATCTCTCATACGAAATAGATTCTTCATTTAAATCTATCTTAAAATGAATCCTTACAATCTGTAAGACTGTATTGATCAACTCTGTAATCTGATTCACATCGGTTATATTCTGTGCATTTAATTCTGCAGACACGATATGCATTGCAATAAATGCAGCTTCATCATCTCCCAAATCCTCTCCTGTCTGTTCTTTAATCCATTCAATCGCATGCATACCAACCTGATATTCCTTTGGATAAAACTTACGAATATCGATTTTCATCATATTCTTTAATGCGATTCCTTCTCGATAACGAGCGACTGCTGAATTGATATGATCGGTCAGTGTCACATATAAGGAATCTCTTATTTCTAATTTTTCTTTTTTTGCCTCTTTTACTACACGATCCACAATTCCAAGGTATTCTTCCGAAATCTCTTTTACTACTTCCTGTAGTCTCTTGCTTTCTTCTTTATTCTCTAGATGATATGTCTTATCTACCAGAGACTGATCAATATTTTCACCTTTTCTTTTTTTTAATCCAATTCCCGGACCTGTCATGATCAATTCCATTCCTTGTGAATCTACACTGACAACAGCATTTGTATTCAGAACTCTGATTATTTTCACGTTCATCCTCTCCTCTAATTTTATCTAAGTTTTTCATCATTTTTTGTATCTCTATAAATGTACAAGAAAAAATCCTGCTTTACAGGATTCTCCGCCTGCGGCGGGTCGCTTCTGCGACATATTACCCTTCCGCCGCAGTGCGATCCTGCCCGGAGCTCTTTTTCATATCATAAGGGATTCCATCGGAATTTCCTATGATATAAAAAAGAACATTCCACAAAATATCTCATTTATGAAATGTTCTTTTTTATTTTTAATTCTAATCCGCAATCTTATCGATCGCATTTGTCACAGCATCTATGTTTTTGTGACCATCTAACATCTTTTGTTTATAATCTGGTTCTTCCTGCTTCTCTTCTTTCACACTGATCTCCCAGAATGGTCCCCCTGCATTAGCACCTTCTTTGCCTTGTCGGATCACTTTCTTAAGCGACCACGTCTCAGCTGTTCTGGCTCTGCTTCCTACATCGGCAATCTTTACTTTATCTTTGCCGACCATTCTTGTTAATACAACAAAATGTCCATTCTTTGTGAAATCTCCAGGCCCCATCAGTGCCACGACTGGATGTCCTGCTCTTAATGCTTTCTCTACAGCATCTTTATCCATTCCGAGACCTTTACACTCCATTCCGTATAATTTGGATAATCCTGGAACTACGCTGTGAGAACATCCCTGTCCTGTGTAATACCATCCATGTTTATATGCCTGTTTGCACATCTTTGGAACATCAGCTTTCTTTCCAGTTAAAGAACTGTAGCATACAGCAACTGCGGTTGGTCCGCATCCTGCTGCCTGAATCGTACTTCCGCCGATCTTCTTTCCCGGATAATCTGCCTGATTATAATAAACAACTTTTAATTGCTTGTTCTCTGTCTGCTCTGCAGCCATAACCCCTGCCGTCTGTGTCATCATCATTGCTGCGATCCCCATCGTTGCGATCACTCTGCCAGTCATCTTGTTCAATCTCATAGTACCCTCCAGATAACTTCTGCTTTTGACATAATACATCAGTTATTAATTATAACAGAGGGTAGTTTGTTAATCAAGTGTTTCAATTGTTAAATTTTTATTAAATCTCATTTACATTTATTCATGAATTTTTCGCTGTGTCGTTCCTGCAATTCCAAGCTGTGCACGATATTTTGCTACAGTTCTTCTTGAAATCTTCATATTCTTTTGTTCTAACAAACTTACGATCTTACTGTCACTTAATGGTTTTTTCTTATCTTCTTCTTTCACAAGCCGTCTGATTTCTTCCTTAATCTCTTCTGTCGTCGAATCTTGGTCTCCAAATGTCTGTGTATTATTAAAAATGTCTCTCATTCCGATCGTTCCACCTGGATATTGAATATACTTTCCTTTGACTGCGCGACTTACCGTTGATACATGCATTTCAATATCATCTGCTATATTTTGCATAGTCATTGGTTTCAACTGCTTATGGTTCATAAAATATTCTCTCTGACAATCTAGGATTGCATTTGAAATCTTAAGCATCGTCTCTCTTCTTTGTTCAATACTTGTAATGATAAAACGACATCTCTCATATTTCTTTCTGAAATATTCTTTTAGCTCAGAATCTTCTGCCTGTTCCATCATTTTGACATAATAATCATTGATTGAATAATCACCGATCCAGTCATCATTTAAACGAATCTTTAGTTCTTCTCCATCTTTTTCCATTAAAATGTCTGGGACGATATACTGATCGGTTCCCCCTGTATATCCACTTAACGGTCTTGGATTTAATTCTTGAATTTTAAAAATATACTTTCTTACCTGTGATGTCTTAATATCAAGTGCTCTTGAAACAGTCGATAAATGTCCCATTGCGATATCTTCCAGGTGATTTTCTACGATATATCGCAGGTCATCATTTAATATTCCTTCTCTTTCAAGCTGAAGAAGGAGACATTCCGATACACTTTCTGCAAATACACCTGCTGGTTCTAATTGCTTGAGATGATCTAAAAGCCTTTCACAATCTTTTTCTTCAATTCCAAGCTTGTGACTGATCTCTTTTGTGGAAACAAGCAAAAGCCCGGATTCCTCTAGGCATTGTGCCATGTATTTCATAACATTCCACTCTTTCTTTGTATAATCTTTTGCATTTAACTGTTCCATAAAGAAGGCTTCGGGATCTTCGATTTTCTTATCTTCAATATCACTTTGCTCAATATCCTGATATCCGCCTGCATTTCCATGCAATGTAAAGAATTCCTTTCCAGATTCCTTATGTTCCATCAATGGATTCTCTGCATATTCATCCTGCAAAAACTTCTCAAGTTCATAATTATCAAACGATAAGATCTTTAATGATTGTACCTGAAACTGATTTAATTGCTGTGACAAGCCTTGTTCCAGCTTCATTTCATATGACATTTTACATCCTCCAATTACTTTCTTTGATCAAGTACTTAATCTTATCATAATCTATTTTCACTCTGAATAAAAGAGATTTTGCTTGGATGATCTCTTTTTCTAAGTTATCTTATATCTATTTTCTCGCTTTCTCTTCTTCTATGGTCTTCTGAAATTCTTTCACATCTTTTGCGATCTCACCGCTTAATAACAGCATACAGATCAGATTTGGGATTGCCATCAATGCATTTGCAATATCTGAGAAGTTCCATACAAGCTCCAATGTCTGTGTTGCCCCGACATAAGCTACCAGAGAAAAGATAATTCGGTAGATCATGTTGAACTTATGAGTTCCCATCAGATACTCAAACGCCTTTTCTCCATGATACTCCCATCCAAGAATTGTGGAAAATGCAAAAAGTGCAATTCCGATCGTTACCAGATATCCTCCAACTTTGCCAAGAACTGTGGAAAATGCCGCAATCGTTAATGCAGAACCTATGTACATCTCTCCTGTTGCCGGATCGATCTGTCCGAGCACTCCGGAGCTTGCGATCGCAAGACCTGTGATCGTACAGACAACGATCGTATCCCAGAAAGTTCCTGTCATATTGATATATGCCTGCCGAACCGGATGATCTGTTGTTGCTGCTGCCGCTGTAATCGCTGCAGATCCCATTCCCGCTTCATTTGAAAAACATCCTCTGGCAACTCCGTAACGTGCTGCATTCATCATAGATGCGACGATATTTCCACAAAGAGCCCCACCAACCGCTTTCACACTAAATGCCATATGAAAGATCATAGAAAGTCCTGCTGGAAGATTACTGATATTCCCAAGAATGACGATGACTCCTGCGATCACATAAAAGATTGCCATCACTGGAACTACGACAGAAGATACTTTTGATATCGTTTTTATTCCACCGATGATGATCAGTAAGGCTAAAATAGTGATCACTGCTCCAACAGTACTAACCGATACTCCAAATGTCTCATGAACTGCTGTTGAAATTGAATTTCCCTGTGTCATATTTCCAATTCCAAAGGATGCGATCACGGCAAATAAAGCAAACAGCCATCCAAGTACGGCTCCAAGCTTTTTGTTCTTGAGTGCCTTTTTCATTGTATACATTGGTCCACCGGACATCTCGCCCTTTTCATTGACTTCTCTGTATTTGATTGCCAACATACATTCTGAAAATTTAGATGATAATCCAAAACATGCAGAAATCCACATCCACACCAATGCTCCAGCACCTCCTGAAACCATTGCTGTCGCTACTCCTACGATATTTCCAGTTCCGATCGTTGCCGCCAGTGCTGTTGTCAATGCTGAAAATGGTGATACATCACCCTCTCCTCTGTTTTTTGTTCTGGATTCTTTACTTAATGTCTTTATAATCGCCCAAGGAAGGTTTCTCCAGGTTAGGAAATTGCATCGAATTGTTAAAAGGATTCCTGTTCCCACGAGAAGCACTAGCATCACTGGTCCCCATACAAAAGCATCCACATCAGATATGATCTTACTTAACATATACTATCTCTCCTCTCTGATCTTATTTTCATTTCTAAAATGCAAAAAAGGAGCAACGAAAATTCGTTGCTCCTTCAACTTATGAACTTAGTATAGCCATATATGACCACTCTGTCAATATTTATTTTAAGGTCATACCAATGCTTTCCCGATCATCTCACCCTGCCTGATCTTTGTCTCACACTGGTTCTTGGTACGTTCTAACAGTTCTTCTCTGATCTCAACCTTATCCTTTTCTAATAATAAAATGATCGTTGAACCTCCAAACTGAAAATATCCTTTCTCAATCCCGCGCCTCATAGATCCGGCTCCATCGTGATTAACAATCTTTCCAACCATCAATGCTCCAACTTCCATCTGGAGTGCATCTCCAAAATGTTTTGTCTTCATCAATGTATATTCTCTGGTATTCTCTTTATAGATTTTCACATGATCATTTGCGATCGGATTGACGGTATGATAAACTCCATCAATCCTATGATTCTCACTCTTAATTCCATCATCAAAATAGCAGTATCTATGATAATCATCTACTGTCAGGCGTAAGATCACGGCATAACCGCCCTGAAAATGTCTTGCGATCTTGCGGTTTCTGATCAATGAATCCAACGTATATCTTGTATCCTTTACAACAAAAGATGTCTTCTCTTCGATCGGATACACACTTACTTTACAGTCGCAAGGACTTCCTAAGATTGTTTTATCTTCCGGAAATGGACGTTTTCCTTCTTTGATCTTTCTTGAGAAGAATTCATTATAAGATTTGTAATTTTTCTTCTCATATTCACTCATATCAATATGATTATTCTTGACAAATCCTTTGATCAGACATTTGGAGATGGGAGAACTTAAGAAAGCTCCCCCTAGTTTGGATACCCAAGGTCTGATTAATACTTTTAGACTGGCTCGTCCTGCCATAGTTGTATACATCCAATGAAGCAAACGATCTTGCCCATTCTCTTCTTCGTAAATATTCCCATCTCTATCGGCATATCTCATCTACGATTCTCCTATCATCTTACAGTAAGAACATCTTTACTGCGATCAATGCTCCAATAACTACAAATGCAAGCATACATTTCTTATCTGGTTTAAAAACTTTAAAATCAAATACAAATAAGAAAGCGATCACTGCTAACATTGCAACATATATGTATGGAAATTCTTCTGGAAAGAATCTTCGAAGCTGATATACGATCGGAATGATCAGTGCAACCGATGTAATTGGCAGTCCCTGATAATGTTTTCTTCTGGAACTGCTGTGTGCCTGACGCTGTTCTTCTGTAACATTAAAATATGCCAGACGAATAACTCCGCCTAAAACATAACACATATAAATGATCCTTGCATACCATTGGTCCATTCCAAGGCAGTAACCGATCACAACCGGATACACTCCAAAACAGACAAGATCACATAAAGAATCAATCTCGATTCCAAACTTCTTGGCGTCTTCGCTTCTCTTGATCATCTTTGCGATCGTTCCATCATACATATCTGTTAATCCTGAGATCATCAAACATAAAATTGCGATCTTAAAGTTTCCATTGAATGCCTGTGACATTCCAAATACTGCACTGACAACTCCTAAATATGTCAGTATTACAGATGCATTATAAAATCCTATCATACCTTTTTCCCTCTATTCTTTACGCTTTATCGTAACATGTGCGACTCCTGTCATCACTGCACTGATCAATACCAGTGCATAATAACTGATTCCTCGGCTTAACAGCATTGCCGGATATAATAATCCGCCAACAAAAATCTTCTTAAAGATATTTAAAAATAAGCCTTCACTGATTCCCATTCCGCCTGGCAACGGAAGCATATCCACAGAAATTGAAATAACACTCTGTAAAGCAACTACATCAATAAATCCTAATGCAGAAAGTCCCATTGCTCTGTATACAAGATATGTAATTGAAAAATGGATCAGTCTCTGAATCAATGTGACAACGAACATCCGAAAAATAAAAATCCGATGTCCTTGAATGATTGCTGCTGCTTTATGATACTCGATCATAGAATTCTGAAGTTTTTCAAGACGTTCTTCTTTTTTCTTTAAAATATGGAACTTTTCTAATTTCTGAAACAGCCACAGCACGATTTTGGATGCTAACGTTGGCTCAAATACAAGAATCAGCATGAACGCAACACAAAACACATTCAATGCCATTCCAAGGTAAAAGAAGAATGCTGCCTTCCCAATATATTCTGCCACAAGAAAATGACGGAATAAAAAGATCAGTGCTCCTAAAAATACCAGAACAAATTTATATAAAATGGTAACGATCATCAAAATGACGGTTCCCACGGATATGTCAACTTTATCGCGGTTCATGTAGTAAAGCTGCATTGGCTGTCCGCCAGTTGCAGACGGTGTAATACAACTGAAAAAGAAACCTACAAACGAATATTTGACGCAATTTCTCTTCGGCACGTCATTGTAATGAAGCAGCCGTAGCATGCGATAAATAATATACGACTCGCAGCACACAAACACAACGATCATAACCAATCCCGCAATATAATATGCAGGTTTTACTGATTTTAGAACTTCCGCCAGCTCAGAAAGTTCCTTTCCTTTCAATACGGCATATGCAGTCAATCCAAATAATGCAAAGAAAAAGACTGTATTACCGATGACTTTTTTCTTATTCTTCATCTTTCCTACCCTTTGATCTCCGATAATTTTCCTTTGTATTTCACAGATCTTCTCTCTAAACCAACTCGTTGGTTGATCTTCTCAAACACCTTCCAGAGTCCTTGATACAAATTGGTCTTTCTTCCGATCAGATAACAAACTTCACTTAAAATGATCCCGCCAAACACATCTATGATATAATGCTGCTTGGTTACCTGCGTGGAAATACAGACTAAAATTGCAAAAACAAGTGAAAATCTCTGATACCACACTGGAATCTTCTTCTGATGCCTGATCCCAATATAACAAAACCAGCTTACCAAACAGTGAATCGATGGAAATAAGTTTGCCGATTGATCGATCGAATACACAAATCGTAATGCCTGATCCCAAAATCCTGTTCCTGTGATCTCTGGTCTTACCAGCGTTGTTGGCAAAAAGACAAAGAAAATCCCACATATGATCCTTGACAGATAATCTGCTGTCAAAAATCTATACATATGTTCTCTACTGATTCTCGCAGTCATAATGTAGTTCACAACCCAAAACACATAACATATCAAATAAATACTTGTAAATTCTGGGATCACCGGTACCATCCGGTCAAATGCTGTTGTAAAATCATGATGATATAATCCTTTACAAAGCACCATTGTTCCACTGTAAACCAACGTATTCAGTACTAACGCTGTAATCAGCGGAATGATAGAATACTTCGGAATCCATCTCAGAACATAATCTTTTTTCTGATTCATATGTCTGCTCCTTCCAATGATCTATCCTCTTTCTTTTCTCTCTTATGGTTCTTCCATATATCAAAGAATCATGTCAATTCTGACATGATTCTTGTACTATTATATCTTTTCTCTTTTTAAAAGTAAAGGAAAGCGGTCATATTTAATAGTTTTGTAAGATTTACTCTGCTTTCTTTTTTCTTCTATTGAAGAGTCCATAAATACATGGAACCACTAATAATGTTAGTAAAGTTCCATAAATCAAACCACCGATCGTAACGATCGCCATCGGCTGCATCATCTCGGCACCTTGCCCTAAACCAATCGCCATTGTAGATAATCCAAGGATCGTTGTAAGGGCTGTCATCAAGATCGGGCGTACACGCATCGTACCTGCTGTCAGGATTGCTTCTTCAAATTCGTATCCCGATTCTCTTAACTGATTGATCGTATCTACCAGCACGATACCATTATTTACAATGATACCTGCAAGCATAACAAATCCGATCATTGCGATCGCACTTAAGTCTTTTCCAGTGATCAGCAGTCCTAAGAATCCTCCTGTAAATGCCATTGGAATCGTAAATAAAATGATAAATGGCGATTTCAGTGACTGGAACTGTGCTACCATGATCAAATACATAAATGCTACTGCCAGCAATAACATCAGGCCAATCTGTCCTGTTGTTTCCTGAATGGATTCCATCTCACCTTTCATTGTAATACTGTATCCTTTTGGTGCATTGTATTTCTTAATCTTCTTTTGTACAGCGCTGCTGACTTTTCCTACATTGTAGCCATCTTTGATCTCTGATGTTACACTCAATGTTCTTTCCTGCTGGTTTCTATTAATAGAAGATAAACTGTCACTATTTCTGAAGTTCGCTACCTGATCCAATGTAACTTCTTTTTCTTTTCCACTTACTGTTCCTGTAAGTTTCACTTTCTTAAGATCATCTCTTGTCAGTGTATTCTTTGCACTATTTCCAACATTGACACTATACTCTTTTTCATTGATCGTGATTGTTGTTGCTTCACTGGCATCTTTTAATTTCTCACTTAACTGTTGATAGATCGTTGCAACTGTTAAACCATTTTTTACTGCCTTTTTCTTGTCTACCACAACATGAAGATCTGGTGTTGTCTCTTCACTTCCATTCGAGATGTTCTGTGTTCCTTTCGTATCCTCTACGATCTTGGCAATATCTTTTCCAATAGATCTTAGTTTATTTAAATCATTTCCTTTGATCTGTACGGAAATACCGCTTCCACCAAGTGCGCTCATATCCATACTGGATTCCTGCACTTCAACCTCACAATCAAATTTCTTTGTTTTCTTTAGGATTTCTTTCTTGATCTCTTTGTTTGTATGTTTCTTCTTTTCTTTTAATAAAACATACATACTGGATTGGTCTTCATTTGAAGATCCTCCTGATGTCATTGAAGAGATTCCGGAAGAGCCAGAGGATATCATTCCTGCTACACTATCAACATCTTTGATCTCTTTTACTTTCTTCATTACTGTATCTGTCATTGATGCTGTTTCTTCCATTGAAGATCCCTGTGGCATTTTGATCGTCATCGTCATCTGTGTGCTGTCCATGCTTGGCATTAAAGAACTTCCAATATTCATTGCCCCAAAAATACTTCCCGCGAACAGTGCGAGTGTTACAGCTACTACAATGATCTTACGATTTAACAACCTTGTCATAACTTTACGGTATAATGTCTGCAGTTTATTGATCACTTTACTATCTTTTTGTGTGACTTTGTTGAGTACTCCAGCTGACATCATTGGCACAAATGTCACCGCTACGATCAGGCTGGCTACCAGAGAGTAACCGATGGTTAGTCCCATATCCACAAAGAGCTGTTTTGTAAGCCCTGTCGTGAATACGATCGGCAGGAATACAGAAATTGTTGTTAGTGTCGAAGATGTGATCGCTCCTGCAACCCCTCTTGCTCCTGTGATCGCTGCTTCTTTAACTGGAACTCCTTCTTTTCTTAATCGATAGATATTCTCAATAACTACAATCGAGTTGTCCACAAGCATTCCCACTCCAAGTGCGAGTCCCGACAAGGAGATTACATTTAGCGTAATTCCTGTAAAGTACATCAACACCACCGCAAAAATGACACTTAACGGAATGGAGCATGCAATAACGATCGTCGGTCTGACGTCTTTCAAAAATAATAATAGGATAAAGACTGCAAGGATTGCTCCCATTAACAGATTCTGGATGACAGAACCTGTCACCATATCAATGTATACACCCTGATCCATAATATTAACATAATGGAATCCTTTATTTTCTTTGGTAAGTGTCTTCATCTTCGCTGCAACTTTGTCTGCTACATCAGCTGTAGAATAATTATTCTGTTTCTGGACTGTTAATACAACACCGTTATTTCCATTCACACGACAATATGTATCTGCTGAGTTATCTACAATCGCTACGTCTGCTACATCACAAAGTTTGACCGGTGGGATTCCTTTGATTCCAAGATCTAATAATTCCATATTGGCAAGATCTTTTTGATTCGTCACCTTATCTCCAACACGTACCAGATACTGTGTATTCCCTTCACTGATATATCCTGCCGGCATCTCAAAGTTCTGTGCTGTTAACAGTGCTTTGACATTCGCAACTGTCAGCTTATTCTTAATATTTGCAGCTTCTTTTGCCTGCTCTTTGCTGGAATCAAGTTGCTGCTGGCTGGAATTCAACTGTACTTCTCCCTGTGCCAGTTTGATCTCCCCATCATTCATCTTCTGGGTTGCCGTTGCTGATTGTACATTAAACTGTGTCAGTTTAGAATTGATCGTTTTCTTTCCTTTTTTAATCTGTTTTAATGCATTGTTTAATGTTTTTAAATTCTTATCCAATGCTTTGATCGAACTTTTTGCTGTTGTCTCCTGCTTTTTCAGTTCTTCGATCTGAGCCGCAAGCTGCATCTTTGTTGCTGCATCCGGAACTTGTTTTGCCTGTTCTTCCATCTTGGCGATCTGTTTTTTTAATGTCTTGAGGGATGTCTGCAACGATTGTTTCTGCACCTTCAAATTCGTGATTGAACTCGTTACCTGCACCTCTTTCTGAGCAAGACTTAACTGTCCATCCGTAAGTGCAGTCTGAGCTTTCGCAAGCTGAGTATTAGCCTTTGTTCTCTGTGCATCTAATGTGTTCTTTCCAGATTCCATCTGGGCTCTTGCCTGATCAATCTTATTTTGAGCTTCATCAAACTGACCATTCAATGCCTTCTCGATCTTCTCATTTAATTTATTGATCTTCTTCTCGCTGATGATCGCATTGATCTGTTCTGTTACAAGTCCTGTACTACTTACGGATGCGACTCCGTCAACAGCTTCTAAAGATGGTGCAATCTTATCATTGATCAACTCTGATAATTCCGTATTACTTAACTTATCAGAATCCATAGCTGTTACCATAACCGGCATCATATCTGGATTTAATTTCATGATCGTTGGATTGCCTACTTCGTCTGGCCAGTAGCCTTTGATCATGTCAAGCTTCTCTCTCATATCTAGAGATACTGCATTCATATCCGTGTCACCTTCAAATTCCAAAATGACCATTGACATATTCTCACTGGAAATTGAATTAACTTCTTTGATATTTGAAATCGTTGCCATTGATTGTTCCACTGGTTTTGTAACTGTCGTTTCCACAGTCTCCGGAGATGCTCCCTGATATGTCGTCATAACGATTGCATATGGCAGTTCCATACTTGGAAGCAAGTCTGTTGTCATCTTTGTAAATGACACGATTCCTAAAATGATAACTAGTACAACCGCTACAATGACTGTATACGGTTTCTTTACGCTGAATTTTGAGATCATTTTCTTACCTTTCTCATATTTCTTTTCTTATTCCTTATTTGTCTCTTTTGATTACTATTTTGATAACCAAAGTAATTTAATGATATTCCTGTTTCTTAAAGAAGTCAATCACTTTTATTGATAATTGTCAATTAATGTATCGGATTATGAACTCTTTTTCACACAACAAAAAGAAACCAGAATACATCTTCTTATGTACTCTGGCTTCTGTATATTCTTGATCTCTTATTCTACACTGTAGTTTGGTGCTTCTTTTGTGATATGGATGTCATGTGGATGACTTTCTTTTAAGGATGCAGCAGAAATCTTAACAAATTCTCCTGTCTCCTGTAATGTCTTGATATCTTTTGCTCCACAATATCCCATTCCAGAACGAAGACCACCCATCATCTGGAAGATTGTGTCTTCAACAGTTCCTTTATATGCAACACGTCCTTCGACACCTTCTGGAACTAACTTCTTAGCGTTTGTCTGGAAGTAACGGTCTTTACTACCATTCTCCATAGCTGCTAAGGATCCCATTCCACGATATACTTTGTATTTTCTTCCCTGGTATAATTCAAAGTCTCCAGGGCTTTCGTCACATCCTGCAAGCATACTTCCTAACATACATACATCAGCTCCAGCTGCGATCGCTTTTGTAAGTTCTCCTGAATATTTGATACCACCATCGGCAATAATTGGAATTCCTGCTTTCTTAGCTTCTTCATATGCACTCATGATCGCTGTAATCTGTGGTACACCGATACCAGCTACGACACGAGTTGTACAGATAGATCCAGGTCCAATACCGATCTTCACACAGTCAGCTCCTGCTTCGATCAGTGCTTTTGCTCCTGCTCCTGTTGCAACGTTACCTGCGATCACCTGAAGATCTGGGAATTTGTCTTTGACCATTCTTACGACTCTTAATACGTTTGCAGAATGTCCATGTGCTGAGTCAACAACGATAACGTCAACATGAGCATTCACTAATGCCTGCACACGATCTAAAACGTCTGCTGTGATACCAACACCAGCTCCACATAATAATCTTCCCTGATCATCTTTCGCTGCATTTGGATATTTGATCTGTTTCTCAATATCTTTGATCGTGATCAATCCTTTTAAATTAAAGTCATCATCAACGATTGGTAATTTTTCTTTTCTTGCTTTCCCTAAAATCTGTTTTGCTTCTTCTAATGTAATTCCTTCTTTAGCTGTTACTAGTCCTTCAGAAGTCATAGATTCTTTGATCTTCTTAGAGAAATCTGTCTCGAACTTTAAGTCACGGTTTGTGATAATACCAACAAGCTTTGTACCTTCTGTAATTGGTACACCGGAAATACGATACTTCGCCATTAAGTCGTCAGCATCCTGAATGGTATGTTCTGGTGATAATGAAAATGGATCTGTGATAACCCCGTTTTCAGAACGTTTTACCTTATCCACTTCTTCTGCCTGTTCTTCAATTGACATGTTCTTATGTATAATACCAATTCCACCCTGTCTTGCCATTGCGATTGCCATACGGTGTTCTGTAACAGTATCCATACTGGCACTCATCAGTGGAATATTTAACTGAATCTTGTTTGTCAATCGTGTACGTGTATCCACATCATTCGCAATCACTTCTGAAAATGCTGGTACTAATAAAACATCATCAAATGTAATTCCTTCACCAATTAACTTACCCATTTTCTTGTTTTCCTCGCTTTCTTGTATTTTAATATCTGATTTGTATTGTTAGATATGTTAACAAATAGTTTCTTTGATGTCAACAGATTATTTTATACTTTTTTTAAAACGTATGGATTATTTTCTGTACATGCATAAAATTATCTGAATATTCTAAATATAGCAATCCACACTTTACATCTTTTTAAGTACAAGAAAAGGAATTACTGCTTTCACAATAACTCCTTTTCTATAATCTTGATATCAATCCGCATGATATCTCTTGTAATCTCTACTCTTCTACGATAGAAATTTTACTTCCAATCGCAAGTTTTGGCATTGGCTTTGCCTCAACACAAATACTTCCAGGAAGGCCTGCTTCTTTCGCTCCACTGAAGACAACGGTTAAATGTCCCAGTGTCTCCAAATTAGACTGGGCAATATCTCCTACGGCAGTGATGAGATATTCTTTCTGATCCACAACCAGTTTATCTCCTTTTTTGATTGTTCCGTCTACCTTCTTCTGATCGATGAAATGACAGAAATCTTTTAATGTATCTGGTACATTGTCTCCGAATAATACAAACATACCTTCCTCAAAAAAAGCATCTACCTGTTCTCCCAGTTCGATAATCTCAGTCTGAAATATTGCTTTTCCCATTTGGAATCCTCCTTTTATTTACCCTGTAATTTCTGATCGATTGCTGCTGCTGCTTTCTTTCCTGCTCCCATGGCAAGGATAACTGTTGCTGCTCCAGTTACTGTATCTCCACCTGCGTACACACCATCTTTGCTTGTCTCCATTGTCTCTTCGTTGACAATGATTCCACCCCACTTCTGAGTGTCAAGTCCTGGTGTTGTGTGACGGATCAGTGGGTTAGGGCTCTGTCCGATCGCAATGATGACTGTATCAACATCAAGATCATAGTTAGATCCTTCGATTGGCTGTGGAGAACGTCTTCCAGATGCATCTGGTTCACCCAGTTCCTGTTTAATGACCTCCATGCTGCTTACCCATCCGTTTTCATCTGCTTTGATCGCAGCTGGGTTATTTAAGAATTTGAAGATAATTCCTTCTTCTTTTGCGTGATGTAATTCTTCTAAACGTGCTGGTGCTTCTTCCTCGCTACGGCGGTATACGATATAAACTTCTTCTGCACCTAATCGTTTTGCTGTTCTGGCAGCATCCATTGCTACGTTACCAGCACCTACGACTGCTACTTTCTTACCAACTTTGACTGGAGTTGGGCACTCTGGGAATTTGTATCCCTTCATTAAGTTTACACGAGTCAAGAATTCATTTGCAGAATATACTCCTAAGTGGTTTTCTCCAGGAATATTTAAAAATCTTGGAAGTCCTGCTCCACTTCCTACGAATACTGCTTTGTATCCATCTTCCATTAATTCATCAATTGTGATAGAACGTCCAACGATAACGTTTGTTTCAATATCTACACCTAACTTCTGAACGCTTTCGATCTCTTTTGCTACCAGATCTTTTGGCAGACGGAATTCTGGAATACCATAACTTAATACTCCACCTGGTTTATGTAATGCTTCAAAGACTGTTACATCATAACCTTTCTTGATCAGTTCTCCGGCACATGTGATACCAGCAGGTCCACATCCGACAACTGCTACTTTCATTCCGTTCTTCTCAATATTAACTTCTGTTTCTTTGGCGTTTGCCATATGCCAGTCTGCGACGAAACGTTCCATACGTCCAATACCAACAGGCTCTCCCTTGATACCACGGACACATTTTCCTTCACACTGGTTCTCCTGTGGACATACTCGTCCGCAGATTGCAGGTAATGCATTCTCTGTTGTGATCACTTCGTATGCACCTTCAAAATCTCCTGCTGCTACTTTCTCGATAAATGCTGGAATTGGTACGTTAACCGGACATCCTCCAACACAAGGTTTATTCTTACAGTTTAAGCAACGAGCTGCTTCTTCCATTGCCATCTCTTTTGTATATCCAAGAGCAACTTCTTCAAAGTTCTTATTACGGACATTTGGGTCCTGTTCTGGCATAGCTACCTTCTTAAGACTCATATTTGCCATCGTTTACATCCCCCTTCCAATTCTACATTCATGTTCTTCTTCTCTGAACATACCCTGACGCTGCATACATTCGTCAAAGTTTACTTTAAATCCATCAAAATCTGGTCCGTCAACACATGCGAATTTTGTTTCTCCACCGATGTTGACACGGCATCCACCGCACATTCCTGTTCCGTCGATCATGATCGGATTTAAAGATACCATAGTTGGGATGTCATATTCTTTTGTGATCTTAACCACATTCTTCATCATGATAAGTGGCCCGATTGCGATAACTTCATCGTATTTTACTCCAGCTTTGATCTGGTCTTCTAATACTGTTGTAACGAAACCTTTGGTTCCAAGACTTCCGTCATCTGTTGCAATATATACATTATCGCAGAATTCTTCGAATAATTCCTTAAGAATAACAAATTCTGCACTCTTACCACCAATGATCACATCAACTGGTACTCCCATCTTCGCTAACTTACGAAGCTGTGGATATAATGGAGCTGCACCTACACCACCGGCTACACCGATGACACGGTCACACTTGTGCAAAGGAGCTGGCTGACCTAATGGTCCCACGAAATCCTGTACATAATCTCCTTCTGCTTTCTTGCTTAACAATTCTGTTGTATATCCTACAACCTGATAAATGATCGTTACTGTCTCTTTCTCACGATCATAATCTGCGATCGTTAAAGGAACCCTTTCTCCATCTTCATCTACTCGGATAATGATGAACTGTCCCGGTTCACATTTTCTTGCCACATAAGGAGCATGAATCTCCATTAACTCAACTGCCTGGTTGAGTGTCTGCTTCTTGACAATCTTATACACCACGTACACCTCTTTCTTAAAATATCTTCTTTTTATTATACATGGAATCTGCACAATAAGAAAGTATTTTTTTATTTATTTTTTGTCGGCAATAAAATTATATAAAATTTTATTTTATGTTGCTATATTTAACAAAATTTTATTTTATGTTTTGTTGTTTTTTATGTAAAAAGCAGCATAACTGCTTTCTTTGCTGCCATGCTGCTTACTTTCTACATTATTATAGATCTCTACATTATTATAGAGCTGCTTCGTAAATACTTACAATATCTTCTTTACTCAATGGTACAAAAGATCCCTTGCATCCATCGGCCGCTTTCTGTGCCATAATGTCAAAATATTCTTTATCAATTCCAACATCTGTTAACGTCTGTGGAAGTCCCATCTTCTTAAAGTACTCTCTCGTATATGCAATTCCTTCTTTGGCTGCTGCCATGTCATCGTCATTTACAACATCCCAGACATTTCTTGCATAGTCTGCAAATTTATATGCTGTATCATCATTCAATGCAAATTCCATCCAGTGAGGTGTTAAGATCGCTAATCCTTCTCCATGTGTGATATCATAGAATGCGCTTAATTCATGTTCCATTGGATGTACACACCATGCGACTTCAGCTCCATATTGAATCATTCCGTTAATGGCCATACTTGCTGTCCACATCAGATTAGCTCTTGCATCATAATTGTCTGGTTCTTCTAAAGCAACAGGACCATATTTAAAACAGTTCTTTAACAGTCCTTCCGCAAATCTTGCTTGAACGTCTGCATTCTTCACATTGGTAAAGTAATTCTCACAAATATGACTGATGATATCTGCTGTTCCAGCCGCTGTCTGTTTTTTTGATACCGAATAGGTATATTGCGGATCAAGGATTGACATCTTTGGTTTCATATGATCACTTGCAGTTCCCCATTTTTCATTCTTTGACATATCGGAGATAACCGCAAATTTATCCATCTCTGATCCTGTGGCTGATAATGTCAGGACACTGTAAATTGGCAATGCTTTCTTGATCCATCTTGGTGTAATAACCAGATCCCATGGATCCCCATCATAGCAAGCTCCTGCCGCTACAACCTTTGCACAGTCAATGACAGATCCTCCTCCAATAGCAAGTACCATATCGATGCTGTTTTCTTTACAAAGTTTTACACCTTCTCTAACAGATTCAATCTTTGGATTTGGCGCGATTCCTGATAATTCAAAGATTTCCATATCTTCTTCTTTTAAAATCTTGACTGCTTCGTCATAAATTCCTGCTTTTTTGATACTTCCACCGCCATAGCATAGTAAAACTTTGTTACCGCTCTCTGAAAGTTCACTAAGATGAGAAATCTGTCCTTTTCCAAAATGAATCTTTGTTGGAATAGAATACGTAAAATTGTTCATGGCTACCTCCTGTTTTTAGTGTTTCATTTATTCTTCGTCTAACATGACACTGACCCTGTACATTCCAGGTTTGCTTGCCTCTTCATAAGCTTCCTGCAGTCTGCTTAGTGGAAATTTCTTCTCTTCTACCAATTTAGACACATCCACAACCTTGCTACTTAATGCTTGGGCAGCTTCTTTGAAGTCTTCATGATCTGCCCCGAATGTCCCGATCAGTTCCATCTTTCTATAGTGTAACATATTTGAGTCAACTTTCAACTCTGGAACTGGATATCCTGCCGCAAATAATAACATTCTTCCATCATTTTGTTTTAACATCTCAAGTCCCTGACTGTTGGCACTGGTTGCTCCAACAGCTACGATCACAGCATCTGCTCCAATTCCTTCCGTTAACTCTTTTACCTTTTCTACAGGATCACTTTCATTACAGTCTATCACTTCAAATCCCATCGCTTTGGCTGTCTCAATCTTCTTAGGGATCATCTCTGATACGATCACACGACATCCGTAAGCTTTCGCTGTCTGGGCGTTAATTAATCCCATAGTTCCTGCACCAATGACTACAACTGTTTCAAATGGCTTTAATCTTAATTTGTCGGTTTGTATTCCTTTTGGGCATAGTCTTTGTTCTTATGACAAACTTACATTTCATGATCTGAATGGTTATAATTGGTAAAATCTTCGACTTTGTTTTGTTTTTCTACGAATTATGCTTCTTATCCGGATGAGATTTTAAATGATCGGAAGAGGATTCCGATCGTGAATGATTGTGCGAATGTGGAATATTGGGTAGTTTGGAAGAAAGGGAAGACGTATCGATTTTAGTTTTTTATGGAGAAAAAAAATCCTGCAGAAATTCATTCGAATTTCTGTAGGATTTTTGATATTTAGTCTTTGAGTCGCTTCGCTCCCTGTAGACGCCCACTCAACTAAGCTCATCTTTCGCCTGTGGCTCGGATTCGCTAAGGTTCGGGACGGACTTTCGCACTAAGTTCAAGCTGCGCCTTTGGCTTGCTTTCTCTAAGTACTCAATGTCTCTACATCATTCCCATTCCGGCTGGTGCTCCTGCTGGCATTGCTGGTGCTTCTTCTTTGATATTCGCAACAACTGATTCTGTTGTTAATAATGTAGAAGCTACGGATGTTGCATTCTGTAATGCGCTTCTTGTTACTTTGGCTGGATCGATGATTCCTTTTTCTACCATGTCTACGTATTCTCCATGTAATGCATCGAATCCTTTTCCGATTTCTGCTTCTTTTACTTTGTTGACAATAACAGCTCCTTCAAGACCTGCATTGACTGCGATCTGGAATAATGGTGCTTCTAATGCTTTGAGGATGATGTTTGCTCCTGTTTTCTCGTCTCCTTCTAAGTCTGCTACTTTCTCAGCTGCTTTCTTAGATGCATGGATATAAGCAGATCCTCCACCGAAGATGATTCCCTCTTCTACAGCGGCTTTTGTTGCTGCTAAGGCATCTTCCAGACGTAATTTGCTTTCTTTCATCTCTGTTTCTGTTGCTGCTCCAACACGGATCACTGCAACTCCACCAGATAATTTAGCTAATCTTTCCTGTAATTTTTCTTTGTCGAATTCAGATGTTGTTTCTTCGATCTGTGCTTTGATCTGTCCAAGACGTGCCTGGATTGCATCTTTATCTCCTTCACCGTCTACGATGACCGTGTTTTCTTTTTCAACTTTGACAGATTTTGCACGTCCTAACTGATCTAATGTTGCGTCTTTTAATTCCAGGCCAACTTCTTCAGAGATCACTGTACCACCTGTTAAGATAGCGATATCTTCAAGCATTGCTTTTCTTCTGTCTCCATATCCAGGTGCTTTCACTGCACATACAGAGAATGTTCCACGTAATTTGTTAACGATCAATGTTGTTAATGCTTCACCTTCGATATCTTCAGCAATGATCAGTAATTTCTTACCACTCTGTACAATCTGCTCTAATAATGGAAGGATTTCCTGAATATTAGTGATCTTCTTGTCTGTGATCAGAATATATGGATCATCTAATTCAGCAACCATTTTTTCCATATCTGTTGAGAAATATGCTGATAAATATCCACGATCAAACTGCATTCCTTCTACTAAATCTAATTCTGTTTTCATTGTTTTAGATTCTTCGATCGTGATAACTCCGTCGTTAGATACCTTTTCCATAGCATCTGCTACTAATTCTCCAACTTCTTCATCTGCTGCAGAGATTGCTGCTACTTTCGCGATCTGATCTCTTCCTGTAACTTTGCTACTCATCTCAGCAATTGCTTCAACAGCTGCTTCTGTCGCTTTCTTCATTCCTTTACGAAGAATGATTGGGTTTGCTCCTGCTGCTAAGTTTTTCATTCCTTCGTTGATCATTGCCTGTGCAAGAACTGTAGCTGTTGTTGTACCATCTCCGGCAACATCATTTGTCTTAGTTGCTACTTCTTTGACTACCTGAGCTCCCATATTCTCAAATGGGTCTTCTAATTCAATTTCTTTTGCGATCGTTACACCGTCATTTGTGATCAGCGGTGCACCAAAAGATTTGTCTAATACAACATTGCGTCCTTTTGGTCCGATTGTAACTCTTACTGTATCTGCTAACTGGTTAACTCCTGCTTCCAGTGCTTTTCTTGCTTCAATTCCGTATTTAATCTCTTTTGCCATGATCTTAATTACCTCCGACTAATTCCTTGATTAAATCAAATAATTGTGTAATGTGATAAAACTATTCTACAACTGCTAAAATATCATTCTGTTTTACGATGATAAATTCTTCATCTTCTAATTTTACTTCTGTTCCTGCATATTTAGAATAAATAACTTTCTGTCCTACAGAAACTTCCATCTTCACATCTTCTGTTCCAGGTCCGACTGCAACAACTTCTGCTTCCTGTGGTTTTTCCTGTGTTGCTGTTGTAAGGACGATTCCTGACTTAGTTGTTGTTTCTGCTTCCAGCTGTTTTAATACAACTCTATCTCCTAATGGTGTTAACTTCATAATGATATTACCTCCTAAATATATTAGAATTATTGTTCTTTTTATCTTTTGTTAGCACTCACTTATATCGAGTGCTAACTCTATGTTCTTTAGTATAACACCAGACAAAAAAAATGCAACCCCCTTTTTATAAAAATTCTATAAACTGAGATTGCATTCTTTGGTATTTTACTTATTCTTTGATGTATTTTTTTGCTTCTTCTGAACTTCTTGTTGGAACTGTCTGGAAATATACATGTACATGTTTTTTGATCAGTTCATGAATAGCTTCCATCTCCATGGTATCACACGCAACTCTTCTTGCAACTGCTTTACGTTCTCCACGAATTCCCATACCTCCGATATTAAGTTGATTGATCTTGATCCCTCGTTTGATCAATTCTTCAAATACCAGTGGGGATTCTGCAATTACGATCACCCGCTCTCCATCAAAGGATGGGGCTTCTTTTAATTTCTCCGTTGCACGATCGATCCCATATACATGAATTATAAGGCCTTGGGGCGCCATCTCTTTGATCACTTTGCTTCGGAATTTATCCTTCGCCACAACATCATCTACAATAATGATCCTGTTCGCTCTGACTTCCGGCACCCATAATGTCAAAATCTCCGTATGTATGAGCCTGTCATCAACTCTCGCTAATACAATGTTTTTCATTCTTCTACCTCCTTATATAATTCACGCACATCTTTCACTGTCTCTGGTGCTGCCTTAAGAAGATCTTTGCACACCTCTTGTGCACTCTTTCCCGCGTAACGTCCCATAACTACTTCCATCATCAACGGAAGATTGATTCCAGTTACGTGGTAGAGATCGTATTCTGACATTAAAGAAATTACTGTATTAAACGGACTTCCATAAAACAGATCTGTTAATATAAGGACTTCTTCTCCTTCTGATGTCTGTTCAATACTCTCTCTGATTTTCTCTCTCAAAGTATCCACTGATTCTTCTGGTTCAAGCCCAAATGCCTCAAGGCCTTCCTGTTCCCCTGCGATCATCTGTGCTGTATCCACAAGTCCTCTTGCATAACTTCCATGAGATACCACGATTACCTTCATCAATTTTCCTCTCTTCTGTCTCATCACATCTTGCCTGTTACGGCAAATTTGATTAATTTGGTTTGTAAGAACTCTTTAAGCTTACAATTCTATTAAATACCATGTGTTCTTTTGTAGAATCTTTGGAATCTAAACAGAAATATCCTGTTCTCATAAACTGGAAACTGTCTTCCTTATCATATTTCTCTAACTCAGGTTCTACATATGCTTCCTTGATCACAGTCAGTGAATTTGGATTCACATTGATACTTCCATCTTCATTATATACACCTTTTTCTTCATCTACAATATTTTCATACAGACGAATTTCTGCTTTTTTCGCAGTTGGTACAGATACCCAGTGGATCGTTCCGCGGACCTTTCTTCCATCCGGACTGTTTCCTCCTCTGGATTCTGGATCATATGTCGCATATACACAGGTTACATTGCCGTCCTCATCTACATCATATCCTGTACATGTCACAAAATATGCATTCATCAGACGCACTTCATTACCTACATATAAACGACGGTATTTCTTAGGCTTCTCAATCTTGAAATCTTCTCGTTCGATATATAATTCTCTTGAAAATGGTACCTGTCTTGTTCCCATCTCTTCGTTTTCCTGATTATTTGGAACGTCAACGAGTTCCCCTTCTCCTTCTGGATAGTTTGTGATCACCAATTTGATCGGATCTAAGATCGCTGCCATACGTGGACGTTTTAATTTCAGATCATCACGGATGCAGTATTCAAGCATCGCTGAATCTACAGAGCTGTGGCTCTTTGCAACTCCGACAAGTTCCATAAACTTCTTGATGGATTCTGGTGTATATCCTCTTCTTCTAAGTGCTGATAATGATACCAGACGTGGATCATCCCATCCATCTACGATTCCATCTTCTACCAGTTTCTTGATATAACGTTTTCCTGTAACAACATTTGTCAGATATAACTTCGCAAATTCAATCTGTTTTGGTGGATTCTCAAATTCGCATTCGTTAACAACCCAGTCATACAGTGGTCTGTGATCTTCAAATTCCAGTGTACAGATAGAGTGTGTTACCCCTTCAAATGCATCCTCTAATGGATGAGCAAAATCGTACATTGGATAAATACACCATTTGTTTCCTGTATTGTGATGTTCCATTCTTGCGATACGATAAAGAATTGGATCCCTCATGTTGATATTTCCAGATGTCATATCGATCTTGGCACGAAGAACTTTGCTTCCATCTGGGTATTTTCCTTCCTTCATCTCGCGGAATAACTGTAAGTTCTCTTCTGGTGTACGGTCACGGTATGGACTGTTCTTTCCAGGTTCTGTTAAAGTTCCTCTGTATTCTCTGATCTGTTCAGCATTCAGATCACAGACATATGCTTTTCCCTTCTTGATCAGGAATTCTGCACATTCATACATCTTGTCAAAGTAGTTGGAAGCATAATAGATATGTTCGTGATAATCTGCTCCTAACCATTCTACGTCCTCTTTAATAGAATTTACATATTCTTCCTTCTCTTTTGTTGGGTTTGTATCATCAAAACGGAAATGGAAATCTCCGCCATATTCCTGAGCCAGTCCATAGTTTAATAAGATAGATTTTGCGTGTCCGATATGAAGATATCCGTTTGGTTCTGGTGGAAATCTTGTAACTACCTTCTTGCAATGCCCTTCTTCTATATCTTTTTCTATGATCTGTTCGATAAAATTCTTAGAAATCGTTTCTTCCATGTCTTCCTCCATATAGTTTTTTCTATTCTGATTATAATGTATCTTCTATACACTTGCAATCATATAATTTCTGTATCATATTGAACTACAGATGATCCTTCTATATAAGATCTAATGCCTCCATGACATTTGAAACTCCTACAAGTCTCATGTCTGTCTGGACCTTGATCTGATCTACATTCGCCTGAGGCAGAATGCATCGTTTAAATCCTAGTTTCTGTGCTTCTTTGATCCTTGCTTCTCCACCTGATACGGCTCTTACTTCTCCTACCAGACCAACTTCTCCAAAAATGATCGTATCTTCTAAGATCGGCCGGTTCTTATAACTCGATGCGATTGCCATAATGATACCAAGATCGATCGCTGGTTCACCAAGTTTCATGCCTCCAGCCAGATTCACATACGCATCACAACCGCCAAGCTGCAGTCCAACTCTCTTCTCAAGCACTGCCATCAAAAGATTCACCCTGTTATAATCAATTCCAACAGCCGTTCTTCTTGGCATCTGAAAGCTTGTTGGTGATACCAATGCCTGAATCTCGATCAGAATCGGTCTTGTCCCTTCCATGGAACATACAACAACGGATCCTGACGCATCAAGGGGTCTTCCATTGAGCATCGTCTTTGACGGATTCTCCACTTCTACAAGTCCATTGTTACACATCTCAAACACACCGATCTCGTTCGTGGATCCAAAACGGTTTTTGACACCTCTTAAGATTCTGTATGCCGCTTCTCTTTCCCCTTCAAAATAAAGGACCGTATCTACCATATGCTCAAGTGTTCTTGGTCCTGCAACCACTCCTTCTTTGGTCACATGTCCTACGATAAAAACTGCGATATTATTCTCTTTCGCAACTCTCATCATCGCTGCAGTTACTTCTCTTACCTGAGACACACTGCCTGCTGCCGAGGAAAGATCCTCGCTGTACATTGTCTGAATCGAATCAATCACCGCAAATTCTGGTTTCGTCTTTAAGATTGCATTCGTGATCGCATCAAGATCTGTCTCACAATACAGAAGCATCTCTTCTTCAAATGTTCCGATCCTCTCTGCTCTCATCTTGATCTGATGCATAGATTCTTCCCCAGAAATATACAAAACCTTACGTTTGCTGTTCGCAAGATTCCTGCATACCTGTAATAATAACGTGGATTTCCCGATTCCCGGATCTCCTCCGACCAACGATAGGGAACCTTTGACGATCCCGCCGCCTAACACACGGTCCAGTTCATGAATCCCTGTTGGAATCCGCTCTTCATTCTCTACTGTTACCTCGGATATATTCATAGGAGAGGCAGAAGTCTTTAAAGACTTCGCCCCTCCTTTTTTCGTTTCTGTAACTTTCTCTTCTGTAAAAGTATTCCACTGCTTACAGGCAGGACACTGCCCCATCCACTTGGAAGACTCATGACCACACTGGCTGCAAAAATAAACTGTCTTTTGTTTTGCCATTGGTGCTCCTTTATGTTACTACTGTTTCTTTACACGAACAGCTGCTGCTGTTCCCTCGCTTAACTCAACACTCAGAGTTAATTTTCCTCCAAGATTTGCTTTCATCATTCCTACATTCGTATTATCAATAAAAACTTTATATTCCTGTCCGGCTTCTACTTCTAAAGTAACCTGGACATCAGATGAAGATTCAATCTCAAATGCAACTCCATCTGTTGTTGCAACAAAGTTATGTACTGCTGAACCTGGAACTGATTCAAAGATCAGCTGTCCGTTCTTGTCCAGTTTTGTCATTGTCTTGAAAGTCTTGATCTTATAGATATCTCCTTCAAACTGGATATCTCCTTTCTTCGCTTTCTGTGCTAATGTATAGTCACCAAAGCTAAGTGTTCCATTGTCTTCGCTGCGGAATAATTCAGTTACCACTGCCATTGTCTTTTCCTCCTAATATATGTTTCGGTCGTCGTATGTATATTATAATATATTTCAGTATTATTTACTAGTTTTCCTTTACCGAAAAAGTAAGTTTTTTATCTTTTTTACCAATCGTCATCGTCTGTCCATTCGTAAGGGTTCCTTCTAGGATCTTATCTGCCAGTACATCTTCAATCTCATTCTGGATGATTCTTCTTAATGGTCTTGCCCCATAATTCTCATCATATCCCTTATCTGCTAACAAATCCATCGCACCAGATGTGATCTTTAATGTGATCTGATGTTCACTTAATAAACGGGTTCTCAATTCATCCATAAATAATTTTGCGATCTTCTTAACTTCTTCCTTTGTAAGGACGGCAAATACGATCGTCTCATCAATTCGATTTAAAAACTCTGGGCGAAAGATCTGTTTCACTTCTTCCATAACACCCTTTTTCATACGTTCATGAGTCTTGGCTTTATCTGTATCATCCATAGAAAATCCTAAATGTTTTGGTGCAATGATACGGTTTGCACCTGCATTGGAAGTCATAATGATAACAGTATTCTTAAAGTCGACTTTTCTTCCATTGGAATCTGTAATATGTCCGTCATCTAATACCTGAAGCAGGATATTAAATACATCAGGATGAGCTTTTTCGATCTCATCAAAAAGAAGGACAGAGTAAGGATGTCTTCGAATCTGTTCACTCAGCTGTCCGCCTTCTCCAAATCCAACATATCCTGGAGGAGATCCGATGATCTTTGATACACTGTGCTTCTCCATATATTCAGACATATCCACACGGATCAGATCTTCTTCTCTTCCAAATAAAGCTTTTGCTAATGTCTTTGACAGCTCTGTCTTACCAACTCCTGTTGGCCCTAAAAATAAGAATGATCCGATCGGACGGTTTGGACTCTTAAGACCGACTCTGCTTCTCTTCACAGCTTTGGCAACTGCATTGACCGCTTCATCTTGCCCGATCACATGTTTGTGAAGTTCTTTCTCTAAATGTCTTAATCGTTCCATATCTCCCTTTGTAAGCTGTGTTACTGGAATCTGTGTCCATAAAGAAACGACTTCTGCGGCATCCTCTGTTGTCAATTCTGGAATCTCATTTTGCTTCTTCTGATTTCTCTTCATCTTACGTTCCAGAGATTTCTCAAGTTTGTTCTTCTCTTTCTTAAGCTCTCTTGCTTCTGTAATATCTCCATCAGAAAGCGCTGCTTCGATCTTCTCTATGATCTCCCTGATCTCCTTGCGTTCTTTCTTAAAACCTGCATGACTTCCAAGCTGTTCCATTCGTTTCCTTGCACAGGCTTCATCTAACAGATCGATGGCTTTATCTGGCAGAAAACGATCACTGATATATCGATCAGAAAGAGAGGCGATCGCCTCTGCCACATCTTCTGATACAAGGATCCTATGATAATCTTCAAAACGATGTTTGATCCCTTTTAAGATCGTGATCGTTTCTTCTACGGTTGGTTCTTTCACTCTGACTGGTTGGAATCTTCGAACTAATGCTGCATCTTTTTCAAAATATTTTGTATATTCTTCACTCGTTGTCGCACCGATCAACTGAAAATCTCCTCTTGCCAATGCTGGTTTTAAGATATTAGATGCATCCATAGCTCCCTCAGAACCTCCAGCTCCAATGATCGTATGAATCTCATCGATAAACAAAATAATAGAATCATCCTGTGTTGCTTCGGTTACGATGCGTTTCATTCGTTCTTCAAATTCCCCACGGAATTTCGTTCCAGCGATCACTTTCGTAAGGTCTAAGGACAAAATCCTCTTATTCTTAAGAATTCTTGGCATATTGCCTTCGGCGATCCTTTGTGCAAGGCCTTCAACGATTGCTGTTTTACCAACCCCTGGATCACCGATCAGACATGGATTATTCTTTGTCCTTCTGCAAAGGATCTGCATCAGACGTTCCATCTCACTTTCACGTCCGATCATCGGATCAAGCTTCCCAAGCATTGCTTTCTCTGTCAGATCTGTACTATACTGAAGCAGCATATATTCTCCTGCTCCATCTTCCATATCACCGCCATCAGAGATTGCTTCATTATATTCATTCTTCGCACTTCTGAAATCAATTCCTGCAGTAACTAAAATATCTGTATAGATTCCTTCGGATGAAATCTTATGATCTTCCAAAAAACGGAATGCTTCATTATCTCCATCTTTGATCATCGCCATCAAGATATGTTCTGATCCGATCGCTTCACACCCGTATTTCATTGCAAGTTCTCCTGCAATTTCTAACAGGTATTCTGTCTTCGGAGTATCCATTACCGTTCTTCTTCGGTCTTTTGGCATCTTTGACTTCTCTTTGATCGCTTCTTCTATTAATTCTCTTGTCACTCCGTGCATCTTGAGCACTTCACTTGCAAGAGATCCGTCTGCCCCATAAAGTCCTAGCAGAACAAAAATACTGCTGACATCTTTAAATCCAAGATATCCAGCAATCTCTCGTCCTTCATTCAATGCTTTGGAGGCATATTTTGTAAATGGTAATCGGTTCATAATTCCTCCTGTTATTACTTTCTGTCTAATTTCTGGTACATATCATGAATCAACCGGTTCATCTCGTCTTCTGTAACTCCTTTACAGACAGCTTCTGCAACTAACATCCTTAAATTCTCCTGAATGCTTGCTAATTCCTGCTGTTTTTCCAAAGTTTCAACACTTATGACTGCACCTTTTCTTCGGTCTAGTTTCAGGTATCCTTCTTCTCTTAAGATCGCATAGGCTTTGTTCACCGTGTGCATGTTCACTCCAAGCACCTGTGCTAACTGACGGACAGATGGAAGTGATTCTCCATCAGCAAATTCTTCACATGCGATTCCCATAATGATCTGATTTCTTAACTGTACATAGATTGCCTCGTCACTATTGAAATCAATCTCCAGTATCATTGTGCAACCCTTCTTTCCTCTTTCGAAATTTACAACTTATCTATGATATTTTGTTATACATAGACTATAATATAAAGCACAGTCTGTCAAGAGCTTCTCTTCCAGATGATAAAGAAAAAGATGCAGTGTAAAAAACTACATCTCTTTCGTCTATTTTTCATTCAGATCTAAAATTCTTTGATTTGCACTTCCTCGGAATTTTAATGTGATATCTTTCTGGGATTCGATAAACTGTCCATCAACCAGCGTATCAATATAAGATAACATCTCTTCCGTAAACGGTGTGTATACTTTACCACCTTCGAGCAAATCCTTGTCATAAGTATATCCTGTATAGCACCAGATATTCTTCTTTGGATAATTTTCTTTGATCTCTTTTAATAATCTAACCAGTTCTTCCTGATTCTCCGGTTCAAATGGTTCCCCTCCAAGAAGCGAAAAACCTTCAATATAATCTGGCTTTAACAATTCCATGATATGATCTTTTGTCTCCGTCGTAAATGGCTTTCCATAACAAAAGTCCCATGTCTCCTTATTAAAGCATCCTGGACAATGATTTCGGCAGCCTGATACGAATAAGCTGACTCTGACTCCTGGTCCATTCGCAATATCACATTTTTTAATTTCTCCGTAGTGCATATGATCTCCTCTGTCATCGTGTCTTATAAATGAAGTACTCGATCCTTGATCTCCTGTGTACGTCCCTGATTCCAGAACTGTGTTCCGATATATCCACAAGTACGTCTTGCAACAAACATATGATCCTGATCTGTATTTCCACAGTTTGGACATTCCCAGATCAGCTTTCCTGATTCATCTTCTTTGATCTGAATCTCTCCGTCGTATCCACAGCATTCACAGTAATCACTCTTTGTATTTAACTCTGCATACATGATGTTATCGTAAATAAATTTCATCACGGATAAGACGGCTGGAATATTATCCTGCATGTTTGGTACTTCAATGTAGCTGATCGCTCCGCCTGGAGATAATTTCTGGAATTCTGACTCAAATGCCAGTTTGCTGAATGCATCGATCTCTTCTGTTACATGAACATGATAGCTGTTTGTGATGTAGTTCTTATCTGTAACTCCCGGAATGATACCAAAACGTTTCTGTAAGCATTTTGCAAACTTGTAAGTTGTTGATTCCATTGGTGTTCCGTATACAGAATAGCTGATGTTCTCTGCTGCCTTCCATTCATTACATTTATCATTTAATTTCTGCATAACTTTTAATGCAAATTCTTTTCCTTCATCGGATGTATGAGACTTGCCTGTCATACGGACACACATCTCATAAAGTCCTGCATATCCAAGGGAAATCGTGGAATATCCATCGTATAATAACTTATCGATCTTCTCGCCTTTCTTCAGTCTCGCAAGCGCTCCATGTTGCCAAAGGATCGGCGCAACATCAGATACCGCTCCCTTTAATCTCTCATGGCGACATCTTAATGCTCTGTGGCACAATTCCAGTCTCTCTTCTAAGATGTCCCAGAATTTGTCCATATCTCCATTAGAACTGCATGCGACATCAACCAAGTTGATCGTTACAACACCCTGATTAAATCTTCCATAGAACTTATGGCTTCCATCTGCATTTCTCTGGGAATCTTCGACCGTTAAGAATGATCTGCATCCCATGCAAGGATATACTTCACCATTCTTCAGTTCTCTCATCACTTTCGCTGAGATATAGTCTGGAACCATGCGTTTTGCTGTACATTTTGCAGCTAATTCTGTCAGATGCCAATACTTGGAATCTGGTGTGATGTTATCATCATCTAATGCATAAATAAGTTTTGGAAAGGCTGGAGTGATCCAGACTCCTTTTTCATTCTTAACACCCTGAATTCTCTGTTTCAGGACTTCTTCGATCACAAGAGCCAGATCGTCTCTTGTCTGTCCTTCTGGTACTTCGTCAAGATACATAAAGACTGTGACAAATGGCGCCTGTCCATTACATGTCATTAAAGTTACCAGCTGATACTGAATCGTCTGGATTCCCTGTTTGATCTCATCATACAGACGCATCTCTGTAATCTTGTCGATGATCGCATCATCCATAGATTCTCCGATCACTTTACGTTCCTTCACGACATTCTTACGCAGCTTCTTTCGACTGATGTCTACAAATGGTGCTAAATGTGCTAATGTAAAAGACTGTCCTCCATACTGGTTGCTTGCAACCTGAGCAACGATCTGTGTTGTCACATTACATGCTGTAAAAAATGAATGTGGTTTCTCGATCAATGTCTCACTGATCACCGTTCCATTCTGAAGCATATCTTCCAAGTTGATCAGATCACAGTTATGTTCTCTCTGTGCAAAATAGTCAGAATCATGAAAATGGATGATTCCTTCTTCATGAGCACGAATGATCTCATTTGGCAGAAGGACACGTTTACTTAAGTCTTTGCTGACTTCTCCTGCCATATAATCTCTCTGCGTAGAATTGATCACTGGGTTCTTATTCGAATTCTCCTGGTTTACTTCCTCATTAATATTATCAAGTAAAGAAAGAATTCCATCATCGGTCGTATTTGATTTTCTTCTCAGTTCTCTCTTAAAACGATATCTTACATACTTCTGGGCAACTTCATATCCTCTCATCTCCATGATCCCTGTCTCGACCATATTCTGGATGTCTTCTACATTCACCGCATGAGAAGAGTTTGCTACCTGATCTGCAACCTTCTCTGCGATCGCCATGATCTGATACTGATTCATCTGATGGATCTTTGTTACCTCTTCATTCGCCTTCGTGATCGCATTGATGATCTTATTGAGATCAAAGGTTACCTCCTCACCGTTTCTCTTGATAATCTTTGTTTTTACATCACCATTCATAGTTTCTCCCTCATTTATATAAAATTACAAGATTCTGTGTGTTTCCATTTTCTGGCACAAAATCTTGTTGTCGTTCTACTAATCAGCACTATATCTTGTGCCATTGCCTTTATTATATTACACTCTTTTTCATAAAAAAGAAAGAGCTAATTTTTCATTTTAGAGAATATGAAGATGCTCAAACAGAATCTTAAATCCCAAAAGTATCAGTATTATGCCACCTGCGAGCTCTGCCTTGGATTTATATTTTGTTCCAAAAATATTTCCGATCTTTACTCCTACAAATGAAATCAAGAAAGTACAGACTCCAATCATCAACGCTGCGGATACAATATGCACATTTAAAAAGGCAAATGTGATCCCAACTGCTAATGCATCGATACTTGTCGCAACAGCAAGCATGAACATTTCTTTCACTGCGATCGAATCATCTGCCTGTTCTTCATCATTTGATAACGCTTCTTTGACCATATTGATTCCGATCAGCCCAAGAAGCACAAATGCGATCCAATGGTCGATCGATGTGATCTGGTCTTTAAACTGTGTTCCAAGGAAAAATCCGATTGTTGGCATCAGTGCCTGAAATCCTCCAAACCATAAACCAACAATGATCCCTTTTTTCAAAACTTTTTCTCTCATCGCCAGTCCTTTGCAGATAGAAACAGCAAATGCATCCATCGCCAATCCAACAGCCAGTGTTAATAACGTAAGTAAATCCATAAAAACGTCCTCCATATCGTAAGTTTTTCATATCATAGGGGATTCCATCGGAATTTCCTATGATATGAAAAAGACCCACAGACGAAAGCCTTGTTATAAACAAAAGCTTATCGTCTGTGAGTCTCGTTAATTAAGACAGCACCAGATGTCGTTCATCATTATGTTGATACTGTCACAGATTCTCTGCTAACTACTCCCTCACGGAAATATCTATAAGATCATACCGGATGTGCTTCCGGCAAAATGTGCCTATGTATCATATCTCAACTGAGAATCTTTGTCAATATCTTTCCTTTAATTTTTGATTACGCTTTTCAAGATCTAACAGGTATTCTTTCATTTCCAGACCACCTGCATATCCTGTCAGTGAACCGTTCATTCCGATCACTCTGTGACATGGAACAACGATCACGATCGGATTCCTGTTATTCGCCATGCCAACAGCTCGACATCCTTTTGGAATCCCTACTGATTCCGCAATGTCTTTGTAAGTGTAAGTTTCCCCATATGGAATCTTCTCCAATGCTTTCCATACTTTGATCTGAAATTCTGTTCCATGATAAGAAAGTTTCAGGTCAAACTTCTTTCTCCGTCCATCAAAATACTGTGATAATTGCAGTGCTGCTTCCCTGATCAATTCTGTATTCTTCTTCTCGCCTTCTAATATCTTCGTCCCAAAATATATCCCGCAAATGCCATGCCCATCTTCCTCAATCGTTAAATTACCGATTGGAAAACTATAATCATAATAGTACCTCATATGACAATCCTCCTAAAAATAGGTATACCATATTCTTCCATGGTTGGCAAGGACTAACTTGACATGTACATATTTCTTGCGTACAATGAAAAGAACTGTATAAAAATGAACAGATATTTATTTTAGGAGGAATTTTCATTGGACCCCAGTATGATATTACAGATAATCGCAATTATCATTTTATTACTGCTTTCTGCTTATTTTTCATCTGCAGAAACAGCGCTTACAACCGTCAATCCACATAGTATGCGTGCCATGGCAGAAGATGGCAATAAAAAAGCTGCTATTGTTTTAAAATTGATCGAGAATCCAAGCCAGATGCTTTCCAGCGTCTTAGTCGGAAATAACCTTGTGAATATTTCATTAACATCCCTTACTACAACGATCGCTATTCGTATCTTTGGAAGCATGGGAGCCGGAATCGCAACTGCTGTGATCACAGTACTTGTATTGATCTTTGGTGAGATCACACCAAAGACTTTTGCAACGATCAATAATACAAAACTTGCTCTAAGCTATGCTTCCAGCATTTATCTGATCACAAAATTACTGACACCGGTTGTTTACATTATCAACAAACTTTCTACAGCGATCCTTATCATCTTGCGGATCGACTCGAAACAATCCAAACGTATCATGACTGAACGTGAACTTCGTACGATCGTTGATGTCAGCCACGAAGAAGGCGTTATCGAAGAATCTGAGAAAGATATGTTAAACAACGTTTTTGATTTTAAGGAATCTCTTGCCAAGGATATTATGATCCCGCGAATTGATGTAACTTTTGTGTCTGTAGATGCTTCTTATGATGAAGTTCTTGATATTTTCCGCGAGGCCGGTTATTCTAGACTTCCTGTTTATGAAGGAAGTAAAGATCATATTGTTGGTATTGTTTATTTTAAGGATGTTTATTTCTACCGCAGCCAGCACAGAGGCGAGATCTTTCATTTGAAAGATGTTCTGCGTAAGCCGTTCTTTACGTATGAAACTCAGAAAGTATCAAGCCTTCTTGCACAGATGCGTGAAAAATCTGTTAGTTTCTCCATTGTTTTGGATGAATATGGAGTGACTGCAGGTCTTATTACTCTAGAAGATATCGTTGAAGAGATTTTTGGAGAACTGCGTGATGAATATGATGATTCTGAGGAAGAAACTTTCAAAAAATTATCCGATGGATCTTATATGGTATCCGCTTCTTTAAAGCTTGATGATCTTGATGATCTGCTTGACGTAGACCTTGATTCTGAGGATTATGATTCTCTTGGCGGATATATCATCGAACTGCTTGATCATCTGCCTTCAGAGGGCGAAACTGCAGAAGATGAACATTTTCTTTTTAAAGTTGTTTCCGTTGACAAAAACCGTATGGAAACAATTCATATCATTCCAAAAGAGCAGTAAAAAAAGAACCTTGCTTTTTCTTGCAAGGTTCTTTTTTTGTACTCTTATTTGAAATATTCTACTCCGGATTCGAAGATCTTCTGATCTTTCTGTCCGTAAATATTGATTCCTACATAGCTGTCACGACGTTCTGAATGTCCCATCTTACCAAGGACTCTTCCGTCTGGACTTGTGATACCTTCAATCGCATGGTAAGAACCATTTGGATTGAATTCTTCATTCATTGTAGGATCACCATTGAGGTCAACATACTGTGTTGCTACCTGTCCATTTTCAAACAGTTTCTGGATCACATCTTCATCTGCTACGAATCGTCCTTCTCCATGAGATACTGGTATACTGAAGATATCATCTACATGTACATTGTTAAACCATGGTGACAGATTAGAAGCAATTCTTGTATAAGCAACCTTAGAAATATGACGACCAATGCGGTTTGTTGTCAGTGTAGGTGATTTCGCGTTCTGTTCTACGATCTTACCTTCTGGAACAAGTCCTAATTTGATCAGAGCCTGGAATCCGTTACAGATACCAAGTGCCAGTCCATCACGGTTATTTAACAGATCCATGACTGCTTCTTTTAATTTTTCATTTCTAAATGCTGTTGCAAAGAATTTTGCAGATCCATCTGGTTCATCACCGGCACTGAATCCACCTGGGAACATGATGATCTGGGATTCTTTGATCGCTTTTTCAAAAACTTCCACTGAATCACGGATTCCCTGTGCATCTAAGTTCTTAAATACCTTTGTGATCACGTTCGCTCCTGCACGTTCAAATGCTTTCGCTGAATCATATTCACAGTTTGTTCCTGGGAATACTGGAATAAATACATTTGGTTTTGCAACTTTATTCTTGCATACGTAAATATTTCCTTTTATATAGTGTCTTGTTGTATCAACGATGCTCTGATCTCCTTCAGATCTTGTTGGGAATACTTTCTCTAATGGTTTCTTCCATGTATCGATTGCTTCTTCTAATGTTACAACTTCGTCACCAAATACAAATTCATGTTTGTCTGTAACCTCACCTAACATTAATCCTGGAATCGCAAGTTTATGAACATCTCTTGTGCTCATTTCAACAACAAATGATCCAAACTTAGGATCTGTTAAGTCTTTTAATTCTACTTCTTCATCAAAAATCACACCTAATTTATTACCAAATGCCATCTTGGCAACTGCTTCTAAAGCTCCTCCGCCGCCAATTGCATATGCAGATTTGATAATTCCATCTTTGATCAGTTTTGTAATACGTTTGTATACTTTTTTCACTTCAGAATATATTGGAAGATTGTATGCATCTGTTGGGATACAGATACGGATCAGACGGTTTCCTGCTCTCTTAAGTTCTGGTGTGATAACATCTGTTGTCTTCGCTACATCGACTGCAAAAGATACCAGTGTTGGTGGTACATCAATGTCATTGAATGTTCCAGACATACTGTCCTTTCCACCAATCGATGCAAGTCCAAATCCCATCTGTGCCTGATATGCACCAAGCAGTGCTGCAACCGGCTGTCCCCAGCGTGTCTTATCTTCTCCAAGACGCTTAAAGTATTCCTGGAATGTCAGGCGGATATTGCTATAATCTCCACCAGTAGCCACGATCTTCGCGATAGATTCTGTGATCGCATAAACTGCTCCATGGAATGGGCTCCATTTGGACAGATATGGATCAAATCCATAACTCATCATTGTGACTGTATCGCATTCTCCTTTCAATACTGGAAGTTTTGCGACCATTGTCTGAATTGGTGTCATCTGGTATTTTCCACCATATGGCATTGTAACTGTTGCTGCTCCGATAGAGCTGTCGAATCTCTCTACGAGACCTTTCTGTGAACATACATTAAGATCAGATAATGTATTCTTGCACACTTCTTCAAATGTACCTGTCTCGTCTTTGCGGTTAAAGTAAGATTCTACACGGTGAGGGATCTCTACAAATACTTCTGTTTCCTGATGTGCTCCGTTTGTATCAAGGAAAGCTCTTGAGATATTAACGATCTCTTTTCCTCTCCATTTCAGTACTAATCTTGGATCTTCTGTTACAACAGCAACTTCTACAGCCTCTAAGTTCTCTTCTGCAGAGTATGCAAGGAACTGATCTACGTCTTTTGGATCTACAACAACAGCCATACGTTCCTGAGATTCAGAAATCGCTAATTCTGTTCCATCAAGTCCTGCATATTTCTTAGGTACTTTATCAAGATCTACAACCAGACCATCTGCAAGTTCTCCGATCGCTACGGAAACTCCACCTGCACCAAAGTCATTACATTTCTTGATCAGACGGCTGACTTCTTCTCTTCTGAATAATCTCTGGATCTTACGTTCTGTTGGTGGATTACCTTTCTGAACTTCAGCTCCACATGTCTCGATAGATTCTTCTGTATGAACTTTAGATGATCCTGTTGCTCCTCCACAACCGTCACGCCCTGTTCTTCCACCTAATAAGATGATGATATCTCCTGGGTCAGAGTTCTCTCTGATCACGTTCTTTCTAGGTGCTGCACCCATAACGGCACCGATCTCCATACGTTTTGCAACATAGTCTGGATGATATACTTCATTAACATATCCTGTTGCAAGACCGATCTGGTTTCCATAAGAACTGTATCCATTCGCAGCTTCATTTACAATCTTATACTGTGGTAATTTACCTTTTAATGTGTCTTTTAATGGGACTGTTGGATCAGCAGCACCTGTAACACGCATTGCCTGATATACATAAGAACGTCCTGATAATGGGTCACGGATCGCTCCTCCAAGACATGTTGCCGCTCCACCAAATGGTTCGATCTCTGTTGGATGGTTATGTGTCTCATTCTTGAAACTGATCAGCCATTCTTCTTCCTTACCATCAATTTCTACTGGTACAACAATGCTGCAGGCGTTGATCTCATCGCTTTCTTCCATATTGTCAAGAATTCCATCTTTTTTAAGACGTTTCATCGCCATTAATGCCATATCCATTAAGCAGACATATTTGTCATCACGGTCTTTGTACATCTCTTCAAAGTCATCCATGTAAGAATAATATGCTTCTTCTAATGGTGCACGATAAAATCCATCCTGGAATCCAATGCTTGTAAGTTCTGTGGAAAATGTTGTATGACGACAGTGATCTGACCAATAAGTATCCAGTACACGGATCTCTGTCATGGAAGGATCTCTCTTTTCTTCTCCTTTATAATAATTCTGGATATGAAGGAAATCTTTGAATGTCATAGCAAGATTTAAAGAATCATATAATTCTTTAAATTTGTCTTCTTCCATATCTTTGAATCCATCCAGAATCTTAACATCTGCTGGTTCTTCAAAATCCATCACTAATGTCTCTGGTTTGTCTGCAGCTGCCTCTCTTGAGTCAACTGGGTTGATGCAATATTCTTTGACTGCTTCTAACTGTTCGTCAGTTAAGTCACCTTTTACAACATAAGTTGTTGCACTTCTGATCAGGGCATCTTCGTCCTCATTCAACAGTTTCACACACTGCTGTGCAGAATCTGCTCTCTGATCGAACTGACCTGGCAGAAACTCAACGCTGAAAGATATTTCCCCATCGGCAAGTGGTAATGTCTCTTCATACACGTCGTCAACTGGTGGTTCACTAAATACTGTAACCAGTGCTTTTTCATAACTTGCATCGGATAGATTCTCGATGTCATAGCGGACAAGGACACGAACAGATTCGACATCCAGTCCAAGATACTGCTTCAATGATGCATGCAGCTCTTTTGCTTTTACTGCGTAGTCTTTTTTCTTTTCAACATAGACTCTTCTAACTTCTCCCATGATTTCCTCCCATTTATTCATGTAGTTTCTTAATCACCTGAAATGCAGATGCATTTTCCAAAATCGTTGGCTGATCCTCGGCATAGAATATGATCCCATCTGCCGTTGAACGGATCTCTGATAAAATCTCTCCATTATATGGATTAATGACTTCACCAAGCAGCTGACCTCGGTTAACTTCCTCATTGATCGTCACAAAACGTCTTAGGAATCCCGGAGCACTTGCTTTGACGGATACAAGATCCTCTTCTTCTATAATACTCGCAATATACCCGTTATGGCAATTATATTTTAAAATACCCATTCGAGTCAAGAAGCGAAGCACGGCAGATACAGCCTTCCTGGCCAGATTCACATCGATATTATCTGTTTCCCCAGAATATACCGAAAATGCATCCGTCCCATTGATCTGCCAGTTATAAGTTAATGTCTTTTTATCAAAATTTCGTTGTTTGCTTGTTAATACATAAGGCAGCCCGAACAGACTTGCAAGGCTGGTGCTTTCTTTTCCTGTTGCAGGCATTCGCACATGTGGCACAAAATCCCCGCTTCTGAAAAATGATGCAAAATGGATTCCATAGCGGAATCCTTTAACCCGTTCAAATAAATGTGCTGCCAGACGGCTTGTTGGTTCCCCGTCAAAATTCCCAGGAAACTGACGGTTGATATCACTGTTATCAGATACCCAGTATTTCATTCCGACATTCATTGAAAAATTATTCACACATGGAATGACCAGAATCTGATTATCTCCAACGATCGCACCACTGTTCTCCAGTTCTTTTAAACGTTTGACTAACTGAGAACAAATATATAACTGCTGATATTCATTTCCACGCATTGCTCCGACAATACATGCCGCTGGTTCTGATCCTTCACTTTGTTTTCCAAAGAGATATCCTTCGATCTTAAACTCATCTCTTAAGTAATTTCCTGAGGAATATATGATTTCTTTTTTCATAGTGCATTCCCTCCGATCACTCTGGCTACCAAGGACCCTTCCGTTACACTTGGATGTTCTCTTAATGTCATCAAAATACCATCGGTTGGGGCAACCACTTCTTCTTCCGTTGCTCCCATTAAAGGATTCTGTACGATCCCTATGATCTCGCCTTTCTTTACCGGATCCTTTAATCGCTTGTAAGAAACAAACAATCCACTGGATTCACAATTTAAATAAAAGATCTGGTCTTCGTGGATAAACGGAACCTTTGTTTTGCCTTGAACCTTTCCCTTCCAGATACCAAGTTCTGCCATCACCGAAAAAATTCCATCTATGATCTGGCGGCAGTACTCGTAACGGATACGAAATGCTGCACCGGATTCCGTAACCATAGTTGGGATTCCCATCTGGTTTAAAGTGAAAGCTAAACTTCCTTCATTCACTGTCTGAGAAGGATGGATCCAGACAAGATCCGTATTCATATATTTTGACAGATGAAGTAATGTCTCATCGTAATCGTTATTTAAACGTACTTGAGGAACTTCCTGCAAAAAGATATTACTAGAATGAATATCAATGCAACAGGATGCTCCTTTGATATCTTCGATCAATTTAGCTGCTGTATAATCTTCCAGACCTCCATTGATGTCTCCTGGAAATGCACTGCTGTAATCGATATCTGAGATTGGTACTGCTCTTGTTCGTGCATCCAGTCCTAATGGATTGACCGCCGGATACACATCGACAATACCTGTCAGATTCTCAAATTCTGCCTTGATCCGGCGAATGATCTCTCCGCAGATATACTGTCCGCCAAGCTCATCTCCGTAGATTCCAGACACCAGACAGATTCTCTTCTCCTCTCCAGTCACCACATCCGGCATCAGACGATTTCTTTTGATCCTTAGCATCTCTCCGATCGGAAGTTTTACAGATACGACTGTGTCTATCATATTAAAGCCTCTTTTCTATTGTTTTATCTGTATCGTAAATATTTTACTTTTCTTATTTTGCAAATAACATTTTTAAAATGATCGGTGATAAGAGTGTTGTGACGAGGACCATGATAACCACTGGTGCAAAGAAAACTTCTGATAATAATCCAACAGAAATTCCTTTCTGTGCAACGATCAGTGCAACTTCACCTCGGCATACCATTCCTGCTCCGATCTGTACAGATTCTCTCTTCGTATATTTGCACAACAATGCTCCAAAACCGCATCCCGCGATCTTCGAGATCACTGCGATCACACATAAAATGATCGTAAAGATGATCAACGTCTGTGTCATTCCATGAATGTTTACATTCAGACCGATACTTGCAAAGAATACTGGTGTGATCAGCATATACGATAAAACTTCAATCTTGTTGTATATATAAAATCGTTCTGGAAGCCTGCATAAAATGATCCCTGCAAGATATGCACCTGTGATATCAGCGATTCCAAACACTTCTGCAAGAAATGCAAGTGCTAAGCAAAATGCAAGTGCAAACACCGGAACTCTTCTTCTATGACGTTCAATCTCTGGATTTTTATAAGTAGAAAGCCACTCAAAGAACTTCTTGATCCCAACTCCACCGATAATCGAAATCGCAAAGAATGCTGCCATCTGGATCAAGATCTTAAGGATTGCCTGAATATGGAATCCAGATGCTCCCCCAAGGCTTGTCATAATTGATAATAAAACGATTCCCAAGATATCATCAATGATCGCTGCCCCAAGGATTGCTGTTCCGACTCTTCCTTTTAAATGTCCCATATCCTGTAATGCTTCTACTGTGATACTTACTGAAGTTGCTGTTAGGATTACTCCGATAAAGATCGATTCCATGATATTATTTCCATATATAACGGATAAAACAGCTCCCATGATAAGTGGGATCAATACTCCACATAACGCAATGACGAATGCGGGAATTCCACTCTTCTTCAACTCATCAATATCTGTCTCAAGACCTGCCTGAAACATTAAAACAACTACACCTACTTCAGCCAGATTTAAAACTGAATCTGAAGGACTCACTACATTAAAGACCACTGGTCCTAAAATGATTCCCGCGATCAATGCTCCAACGACTGGCGGCATGTTAAACTTCTTCGACACAAGACTAAAAGACTTGGTCATTGCCAGAATGATTGCGATATCCAGCAAAAACTTATATTCTTCCATTGTTTTACCTCCATTAGTTCGTATCGTATCATACCTGTTTTTTCTTGTCAATTCTTAGACAAAGTGATCTTTTTTTATCCTTTTCTTGCTTTTTTTATGATCCTTTAGTATAGTGAAGAAAAGACTAAGAAAAGAGGTATCAAAATGAGTGAATTTAACGAAGTAGATAATATCATTGAAGAAGAAACTCCTGTGCTACATTTAGAATTAGAAGATGGAACTGAACAAGACTGTGCCGTGATCGCTTTATTCTCTGTAGAAGAATTAGATGATCAGGAATATATCGCATTGATCACTGTTGAAGACTTAGAAAGTGATGACGAAGAAGGGGCTTTACTTTTATATCGTTACAACGAAGACCCTGAAGATCCTGATACTTTCAGTCTTGACAACATTGAAACAGACGAAGAATATGAGACAGTCACTGCTGTCTTAGATGAGATCTTAGAAGACGAAGAATAATATGATATTAATAAAAAAGCCCTTGCATCTTATATGCGGGGCTTTTTTTCATATTGAAGTTTTGTTCGGATCACTTTGTCAAGTTCATAATACTTTTCTTCCAGAGTTTTTCCATTCAGGACACAATCCATTGCCATACCCATGGATTCCAGCATCGTTTCTGTGATCTGATCTCTATACTGTAATAAAATATTCAGGCGCTCATGAAGATCTGTTTCATCTAAGAATTTCAACAGTGGTTCAATGTCTGCTGTTTCTTCTGTCTCATCACATTCATTTTCCTGTGCTGTCACTTCATCAACCAGTTCTGCTTCTGAATCTTGCTCTGTTTCCTTGATTTTTATACCATACTGGTCTCCTGCATTTTCACACAATTCTACTTTCTGAAAACGATATGTCTGTTGCACATCTGGGTATTTTTCATGATCAACTTCACTTAAAAACATCGCAAGTGGTCTTGCATATGTCTTAAACGTTCCATACATTGCCTGATAGACCACCAATGGTTCTTCTGTCTCTGTATGTATTGCAACCGTAACGATCTGATAAAGTTTTCCTTTAAAATGCATATAAAATTCGCCTGCTCTTGGCATCGCTCTATTTTCCATGCAAAACACCTCTTTTCTCCTGACGGCTTCTTAGTTCTTCTACGAACCTTGACGGCCTGCTGTCTTTGTTATAAAGTTTCTTTACTGACAAGATGTGCAGATATTTCTTGGCTCTTGTAACTCCAACGTAAAACAAACGTCTTTCTTCTTCCACGTCTTCTTCTTTCATGGACTTCTTATGTGGGATCACGTCTTCATTGACATCTGGCAAAAAGACACGTTCAAATTCCAATCCTTTGGTGCTGTGCATCGTGCTGACCACAACTCCTTCTTTTTCTTTCTGATTCTCTTTTGACTGGCGGTTTAATTCTTCGGTGTATTCTTTGATATGATCAAACCATGCCTCATATGTATCATAGCCTTTTGCGCTCTCCTGAAGTTCTTCTAATACTTGTGTAAATTCTTCTTCCTGAATCTTGCGAAATCTTGCATATTCTGCTAAATACGCATTGTATCCCACGGATTTCCGGATATAATTGATCGCCATCAACGGAGTCATATTCTTCATGATCCGAAGATCTTCCTTAAAATCTTCTACATATTCATAAAGCCATGGTTTATCTTTGACCTTCTCTAACAGATCATCAAATGACACTTGTGATTCGGTCAGATACTCCCTGCTGATATAACGCTTGGGGCGGTTCATGACTCTTAAAAATGTGCTTCTTTTGCGATCTCCCATCGCAAGGTGCATATAATCTATGATATTTTTGGAAATCCAGTGATCAAACAGATTCGGTACTGCATCCTGCATATAAAATGGGATATTGTATGCCATCAATGCAGCGATCAGCTGTCTTGGCCCCTGATTGGTCCGATAAAGGATCGCGATCTGGGATAACGGTGTCTTCTTTGCCATCTCTTCCTTGATCGTGTAAATGATATGCTTATTCTCCTCATAGTGATCTTTAAATGTACGAACCTCAACCATACTTGCAGCATCTTCTCTTGCCTGCATCTTCTTTTCAAAACGTTTTGTATTATAAGAAATGATATCTTCCGCAACCTGTACGATTTCTTCCCCGCAACGATAGTTTCGGTTTAAGATCACCTGTCTGGTATTCTCAAAATCCTTTGGAAAATTTAACATCAGTTCTGGTCTTGCACCTCGAAACTTATAAATAGACTGATCATCATCTCCTACGATAAAGAGGTTCTTTGTCTCTCCTGCTAACATCTTGACGATCTCATACTGAATCTTATTGATATCCTGAAACTCATCGATCAAAATATATGGAAACTTCTGCTGCCATGCTTTTCTGATATCCTCACGCTCTTTTAACAACTCATACGTATAAACCAAAATATCATCAAAATCGATCCAACGGTTCTCATGCAGTTTTTCTTCATATGCCCGGTAAATTTCTTTAAACACTTCATCCCCACAGCACCCACTGTGATAATAGGCAAGAGGGATCATCTGCCCTTTGACTAAGCTGATCTCTTGTATGATCTGACGCATAAAATCTGCTTCATCATCAATCTCCAGCTCATGATCTGTGATGATCTCACGGATAAAGTCATATTTTTTATGTTCCGGCAGAATATTATCTGCACTATAGTGATAGGCATATTTTAAAATCGTAAAAAACACAGAATGAAAAGTTCCAAAAGAAACCGGCAGGGTTTCCCCTGCCAGCCGCCAAAACCGCTCTTTCATCTCATTCGCTGCTGCTCTGGTAAATGTAATGACCAGAATCCGCTGCGGTGGGATCTGATAGTGCGATATCAAATATTGAATTCTCTTTGTGATCACAAGTGTCTTCCCTGAACCTGGTCCTGCAAGTACCATCATCGGTCCATCTTTGTGCATCACTGCTTCTTTCTGTGCCTTGCTCAGCTGGCTATGCAAGTGCTGCCTCCAGTTTCGCGATCGCATCATTGATTCTCTTTAATGATTCTTCTTTTCCCAGAAGTTCCATTAATTCTGTTGCTCCACCTGGTGTCATCTGCTTTCCAGAGACTGCTGTACGAACTGGCCACATTACATAACCATTCTTGTACTCATGTCCTTTTGCAAAAGATACTAACATCTCATATAATGCATCATTTGTAAAATCTTCCTGTGCTTCGATCACTGGATAGATCTCTTTTAATACGGTTAATGAAGTCTCAGGTGTTGTCTTCATCTTCTTATGTTTGTACATCTCTACATCATATTCTGGAACTGCTTCGAAGAAGTCAATGTGTCCCGGAATCTCTGTAAATAACTCAATTCTTGTCTTCACCATAGAAAGAATCTTATCAAAATCCATCTCTCTGTGAATTGTCTCTGTTACATATGGCATAGCAAGTTCTTTGAAACGGTCAAAGTCCATGGCTTTGATATATTCACCATTCATCCATTTGATCTTGTTCATATCAAAGACCGCTGGTGTCTTAGACATATGTTTGTAATCAAAGATCTCTTCTAATTCTTTTAATGAGAAGATTTCCTGTTCTCCTCCTGGACTCCATCCAAGTAATGCAACGAAGTTTACGATCGTCTCTGGCAAGAATCCCTGCTCGATCAGATCTTCGAAGGAAGAATGACCTTTTCTCTTACTTAATTTGTGATGTTCTTCGTCTGTGATCAGTGGACAATGAATGTATACTGGTTTTTCCCATCCAAATGCATCATATAAACGATTGTACTTTGGTGTAGATGATAAGTATTCATTACCACGAACTACATGTGTGATTCCCATTAAATGGTCATCAACTACGTTTGCGAAGTTGTATGTTGGATATCCATCCGATTTGATCAGGATCATATCATCTAATTCGATATTATCCACTGTGATCTCTCCGTAAATCTCATCAACGAAAGATGTTGTTCCTTCTGTTGGGTTATTCTGACGGATAACATATGGTACTCCTGCGTCTAATTTCGCCTGAACTTCTTCTTTGGATAAGTTTAAGCAATGTTTGTCATAATGACTGATCACAACATCTCCTGATTTTACTTTCAGTGTGTCTAATCTCTCCTGATCACAGAAACAGTAATATGCTTCTCCCTTGTCGATCAGTTCTTTTGCATATTTTAAATAAAGACCCTGTGCCTGTCTCTCACTCTGAACATATGGTCCGACTCCACCATCGATGTCTGGTCCTTCATCGTGGTTCATTCCAGCCTTCTTAAGGGTATTGTAGATAATCTCTTCTGCCCCTTCTACCTGTCTTTCCTGGTCTGTATCTTCAATTCTTAAAATAAAATCTCCGCCTGCATGACGTGCGATCAGATATGCATAAAGGGCTGTTCTTAAGTTACCTACATGCATACGCCCTGTAGGGCTTGGTGCAAATCTTGTTCTTACTTTGCTCATGATTTCCTCCCATTTGGTTTTAATTCTATCTTTCTATTCTACAAAACTTATCTTTCTTTGTAAAGAAGCAGTCTTATTGATTTTCATTAATTTATGTTGATTTTTTGAAACAATCCGTCTTAAATCTCATTTAAGATCCTGCTGGCTTCCTCAAATGGCTCAAGGGTTCTCTTTAAAATTCCCTGCGTTGCCGCGATAAAGATTCCATAGTTCACGATCGGAACACCTGCATCTTTGACTCTTGCGATACGGTTTTTCATCTCTCTTCTATTTAAAGTACATCCGCCACAATGAATGACCAGATCATAAGTATCCAGATCTTCAGGGAAAGAGTTTCCACTGCTTGTATGGATATCAAAATCCTTACCTGTATATTGTTTTAACCATCTTGGGATCTTCACCGTTCCGATGTCATCGCACTGTCTGTGATGAGTGCATCCTTCCGCGATCAAGATCTTCGCCCCTTCTTCTAAATGTTCCAAGGCTTTCACTCCTCTGACTTCTTCTTCCAGATCACCTTTATATCTTGCAAACAGAATCGAAAATGAAGTCAGTTTGATATCTTCTGGCACAATCTTTGAGACTTTGCCAAATGCCTGAGAGTCTGTAATGACCAATGCTGGTTTCTTACCGATCTCTTCTAATGTCTTTTCTAATTCCGTTTCTCTTACAACAATAGAGGCTGCTCCTGCTTCTAAAAGGTCACGGATCGTCTGCTGCTGTGGAAGGATCAGTCTGCCTTTCGGTGCTGCACTGTCGATCGGTACGACTAAGATCACAAAATCATTCGGACAGACCAAATCTCCAACGATCTTTAGCGTGTCATCATCAGTTGGAACCAGTTTCCCGATCTCTTCTTTTAACTCCCAGATTCCTTTTTTATCCTTTGCACTGACAAAGCAGGCTTTGTCTTCTTTCCATTCTTGGGCATTGGAAAGATCCATCTTATTGTAGACTTTCAGATAAGGAATCTTCCGGTCTTCGATCAAGCGTATCATATCTTCTTCAAACTCTGTCATACCAGCTGTAGCATCCATGATCACAAGCGCGATATCTGCCTTGCCCAAGACTTCTTTTGCTTTCTTGACTCGCTTTTCCCCTAATTCTCCTTCATCATCAAGTCCCGGGGTATCGATCATAACTACTGGTCCTAATGGCAGAAGTTCCATTGCCTTGTATACAGGATCTGTCGTTGTTCCTTTGACATCGGATACGATTGCTAATTCCTGGTTCGTCATAGCATTGATAACACTTGACTTCCCGGCATTTCGTTTCCCGAATAATGCGATGTGAATTCTGTCTCCTCTTGGTGTTGCATTTAAACTCATATGATTTCCTCCTGTCTGTCTTTATGGATCGTTAACTCTTTCTTTTATCTTTGTGCCTTATGATATCCCGCTGCCTTTGCTTCTTTCTCACTCTTAAATGTGACTAAATATTTTGATGTTCCCATACGGTCATAATCTCTTTGACCTGGGCAGTGGTATACCTTTGATCTGCTGTTTCCACGGATCTTCTGTGAAGCAGTTGTCTTTGTATTTGTTTTTGCTGCTGTTGTATTTTTGTTACTGCTGTTGTTTTTGCTGTTATTAGATGAATTCTGGTTTGTGTGGTATTTCTGGCTTGCTTTTGAATTCTCTGTTATTACCTGCACGCTGCTATCTGCTTCACTGTCTCCTGTCTCGTAATCAATCTTCACTCCATCCTGTACATTATATACAAAAACATTAAACTTAATATCTTCGCCCTTATCTTCCACAGACATCGCTTCCATCTGTACCCCTTTGGCTACCAGGTCATCTCCGTCAAAGACTGGTGTAACTCTGTATAATACATGATTGCCTGTCTCACGGACATAGTCACCGACCATCTCTTCATATGGTAACATTCCATCCACGTTAAAAGATCTTGTTCCTGTGATCAGGTTCTTGTTATTGGCATTCTCACCGGTCAGCTGGTAAGCGATCAAATGACAACGGTTATATAGATATTTCCCATCAACGTTATTGTATTTTGCTGTATGCCATCCGGTTGGTTTTACCATACCGATCGCTCCGCGTTTTCCTTTTGGCATGATATCTTTTCCAACACACGCTTCCGCCACCTGACATCTTCCTTCAGAGTCAAGTCTGCTGTAAGACTCGTAGGATTTTGTTGTCAGATCCTTGGATGTAAAATCTGGATTATTATTGTCAACAGCAACCGTCATATTCCCTGAAAAATCCGGAATATTGTCAGATGATACAGATTTGGTGGAAGAATTTGTACTTCCTTTGCTGCTTTGTTCGCTCTGTGCGTTTCCGCTATTACTGCTATTGCCTGTACTCTGGCATCCTGCCAGTGATACCACCATCATTCCTGCGATCAGCAGGGCATATAATTTCTTTGTTACTCTCATCATCAACTGCTTCTCCTCTTGTTATATTCTTTTCTGATCTAGCTTATTGTTTTGGAAGATAGATCTGTTTTGTGATCTCGTGAGTGGAACCTTCAATCTGTTCTTCTTCTGCAAGTTTCCATTCCTCAAGATCCACATCCAGTACCTGATCGGACGGATAAACTTTATTCCAACGGAAGATCACGATCTCTTCAATCTGATCTATCACTGGTTTTAATGGAAGATTCTCTACAATACAAGTCTCCCCTTTTCCTACCTTGTGTAAGAAATCTTCACAAGTAACCGGATCGTTGATCTCTTCATACAACTTCTCTGTATACGCATTCATATAGACCTTCTCCCCTTTGGTCATCTCCGCAATATACTCTCGCAAGCCTCGATCCTGACTCTGCCTTCGATCATTAAACATCATACCGTTGTTGTTGTCTAAGCATAGAATTATTATCATTCTTTCCATCCTCCAATCGTACTTATGTTCTATTTATGTATTATATCTTGTGCGAGAGGATATTGCAATAAAAGAAGCTCTGAATTTCTCCAAAGCCTCTTCTTACTTTTCATTCTTTTTTGTATTCTAATTGTATCACGATACTGCTTTCATCACTTTTTCTCTCATAGGCTGTGTCATTTTCTCTGATTTTAAGATCTCTTTTAATTCTTCTTCCTTTAACAGACATTCTTCTAATACCAGCTCTTTTACAGAAATTCCTGTTTTTAGTGATTTCTTTGCAATCTCAGCAGACTTTGCATATCCGATATATGGACATAACGCTGTTGAGATTCCAACACTTTTTTCAATATATTCTTCGCACTGTCCGGCTTCAGCTGCCATCGTGATCGTATAGTCATGTCCAATGATCAGGTATGCAACCTGTGATACAACTTCTGGAATCACTGGGTTGATCTTTCCTGGCATGATGGATGAACCATTCTGTCTTGCTGGAATCATCTGCCTGTTTTAATGAAATTCCTGCAACTTTGCTTAATTCATAAGAAATGTTCGCAAGATAGTAAGGGTCTACATTGATCGCTGTTCCGATCGCTGTTGCTCCGATGTTTAAGACTTTCATCTCATCCATAACATTTTTCAGTCTCTTGATATCCCTTTTTAAGACATGTGCAAATGCTCCAAAACTTTGTCCTAGTCTCATTGGAACGGCATCCTGAAGCTGTGTTCTTCCCATTTTGAGGATATCACCAAACTCTGCTTCTTTTTCTTCCATGGTTTTTTCTAATTTCTCAAGTTATTTGATCGTTTGTGGAAGTAATTTTAAGACGGTGATCTTTCCTGCCGTTGGGATTACATCGTTCGTAGACTGTGACATATTGACATGATCGTTTGGATGTACAATGCTGTAATCTCCCTTGGTTCCACCAAGGATTTCTATCGCACGATTGGCAATCACTTCGTTTGCATTCATATTGGCAGAAGTTCCAGCCCCTCCTTGGATCGCATCCACGATAAACTGATCTCTTAAATTTCCATCCAGAATCTCATCACATGCCTGAATGATCGCCTGAGCGATTTGCTGGTCAAGTTTTCCAGACTTTTCATTCGTGATCGCTGCTGCTTTTTTGACCATTACGATGCTGTCAATCAACACTGGATGTAATGGACGGTGTGTGATTTGAAAATTTGTGGCTGCACGTATACTCTGAACTCCATAGTATGCTTCCTCTGGTACGTTTAATGCTCCAATTGAATCGTGTTCCATTCTGCTTAACATTGTCTTCCTCTTTTCTGATTACTCATGCTGTCGTCTTGTTTCAAGATTTTATGTGTTGAAGCTTAACACAGTATGCAATGTTCATAAACCTTAATCCTGTCTTTCCAAATTTAAAGTTCAAATTTTGTGTTTCATCTTTTCTTTTTTTAATAACGGCCTTGATTTACTTTAAATAATTAAGTGGTTGTCCATTGCATGCTTTTTGCAAAAGTTCTATACTTAAATTAAGTTAGTCATTCGATAATTTTGCATTTTTATCACAAAGGAGACTTGATTTTATGGACACGATTGATAAGAAGATTATTTCTATTTTACAACAAGATGCTCGTACACCTCTTAAGAAGATCGCAGCGGAAGTATTTCTCACCTCTCCGGCTGTTTCTGCCAGAATTGAACGATTGGAAGCGGAAAGAATTCTGACTGGATTTCATGCTTCTGTTGACCCGATCCAACTCGGTTATCATATTAAAGCATATATCAGTCTCGAAATCAGCCCTGCACAAAAACCCGAAGTTTATCCTTTTCTTCGAGCACACCCCAAATGTATTGGAATGTGATTGTGTAACTGGAAATTATTCTGTGCTACTGAAGGTTGCTTTTCCTAGTACGATGGAACTGGATGAATTTATTGGGAAATTGCAGCACTTTGGGAAAACTAGTACGATGATCGTGTTTTCTACGATCGTTGAGAATCGTGTGGTGGTTCCTGAATAGTTGATTTGTTTTTATTTTATCCTAGATATCCCAAATGAATCATATTTATCTCTATGTACAAGAACTTAATAGACCACATTGAGTACCTTAGACCTTACGATATCTTGAAAGGTCTGCGAGAGTTTAAATTTCTGTTATCTAAAATAACAGGGTAAAATTTTACATATGGAACATTTTCTTTTATAATTTGTGCAACCTTTTTATTTATTACGATTTCCCTATACTCATCGTAAAATTCATATGTCTTATTTACATCCTTTAAATTTTTTATTCCTTCTTCTGTTATTCTTTTCGGTATGAAATGGAAAATGTTTTCATTTTCTGTCATATTTATTCTTCCACATTTTTCACATTGATTTTCAAATTTATAATTTTCATCAATATAACTTTTCTGTGGTAATATATTATCAGTAATAAAAGTATATCCTAATATCTTTTTACTTTTGCTTATAATCGGCTGAAAATATTTTTTATCTACTCCTGATTTTTTTAATTTCTCCACCAGTTTTGGTAATAACAACAACTCTCCTGTTCCATCCAATCCTGCAAACCCATAATCATTCTCATGTTTTTTTATATATCCTTTCGGTTGTGCATAAAATAAGCTATTTGTTTTTTCTTTACTATGACAACTTTCACATTCACTATATTCATTTTCAATATCTTCGTATTCTTCACAGTAATATTCTGGAAAACATAAAACGAATGCTTTTGCCTTTTCAAATTCTTCATCTGAAACTTTAACATCATAATCCAAACAGATAAATTCTACATCTTTCCTATTTGATTTATAAAATTCAATTATTTGTTTATATAGTTCTGAATCTTGATTAATCTTATATGTATATTCTCCAGAAAATCGATTTCCTGTTCTGTATTTCTTTAATCTGTATATGAATTTAGAAATATTTTTTTTTACTTTCCAATCTGTTTCTTCATCATTATAACTTAATACAATTTCTACATTAACTTCCAATTTCGTCTCCTCCTGTTATCACTACACTTTTGCTGCTTTTGTTTTCTCTAAACCGACTTATCTTTGCTTTTATCCAAAATATAATTTCCATCAATATAGCTGTATACATAATAATAAAAGGATCTATTGGAAATAAACTACTTTTCAAGATTGTAATTTTACCTTTGAAAATCCAGAAATTACCAATCACCAATTCATTGGGTCCCGATTTTATATGATCTAAATCTGTTTCACTTATTTCTTTTTCTATTATTTTTTTCTCTGTTATATGATAATCCGTATAATCAAACTTGCCTGCATATACATGAATTCCATCTCTTTCATTCTTAATCATATCAATATCATCCTTAATTAAGATACTCTTAATAAAGTCGCCATTCTTGTTAAATTTCTGAACGACACCTAACATTCCAGTCGCAACATATATATTCCCTTTGTCGTCAATGGTTGCTTTATTCCCTGGAAAAATACCAACAGGTATGGAATATGATTTTTTAATAAAAGAATCTTTTTTATTTTGTAATTGTATATTACATACTATCATTGTTACAAAGTCTTTAACATTACTTACAGTAAAAATATTTCCCGAAAATATTGATCTATTTCCGAATTACTTGGAAATAGTTTTTTAATTTCTCGTAAATACCATTTTCTTTTTTTTATCCATTTTTTTCTCTTTCCTTGTAAAATGCAAATATAAAAAATATATACTTCGAATTTTTCTTGATTATTATCATATAGTTTTTTTATTATATTTTTTCCTTCATCAACTATATTATAAATATCATTTTCCTTATTTAAGAAAAATAAATATTCCGTGGTCGCATAAAAATAACCTGTAAGTAATTGTATTTTGATATTTTTTTTAAAAAACCTTTTTTGATATTCTACTAATTCAAAAAAAAGTTTTTTTTCATAACAATCTTTCTTATAATAATCTATAACATTCTCCATATAAACTTCTTCTAATACCATCCAAAGCTGTGTATATAAAAGTAAGAAAATATCATCTCTCTTATTTTGTTTCCACAAAATATATAACTCTCGATTCGTTTTTCCAGTTTGATTTGAAGAAAAAAATGGTTGATTATCATAAACCAATTGTTTTAACCCATGCATCACTTAATTTTACAACTCCTTTCTTAGCTATACATGTACCTTCGATAATTTTCCCTTTATAATTGTATACAAATTTATATACAATTTCTTTTCCTTTAGTTTTTCCTATAGCTTCCATTTTTCCACTTTTCATTGCCTTTTTTACAATTGGTTTTACATACTTCCACTGATTCTTTTTTGTTACTTTTGTCCACGCATGTTTACTCTGCATAATGTGCCTTACTTTATTTTGATCAGAAGCTACTCTTCTTATTGCACTATTGACTCCTTTTACCGCTAATCCACTACTTGATGATGCTCCATAGCAAACACCGATACCATAACCTGCAAATGCTCCTATAATGGCTCCTACTGCAGCTCCTTTAATTCCATATGTTGCTATAAATAAATTTCTTTTTTTCCCTTTATATCCTAATCTTTTAGCAACTAATCTACCTTTATATGAACCAGCTATTGCACCAACAATTCCTCCTACTCCGACACCTACTAAAACTGCTGTACTTACTAAAAAATGCCCACTAGGATCCACATAATTCACCGGATTATTCGCACAATACACATATAAATGTCCCGTCTCCGATTTTGTCGTATCTCCACGATAGGTATCCTCTGTCATAAATCTACCATCTTCTGGATTATAATACCGTGCATTCAGATAATACAATCCCGTACTCTGATCATAGATTCCACCAGTATAACACACTTCATTTTTCGCCTGATCATCTCCATGAATAATTGTCTCTCCAAAATCCGTATACTGATAGGTTGCATCTGCACTTCCATCTTCTTTCACTAGGCTAGTTGTACTTCCCTGAATATCTTCATTATACAGATAATATTGCGTATCATCCCCTTTGAATCTCTCAGTTGCAAGGACATTTCCTTCTGTTCCAATCAAGTTCTGTGTAAGTCATCTCTTTTACACGGTCAAAACTGTCATAGGTATAGACTTTTTAAACTGCCTGATCACTGTTATTTAATAGATTTCTGTGGTCTTTAATCTCTTTGACTTTTCCATAAGCATCATAAGTGTAACTTCTGTGACTTCGTAAGGTCTCAGGGAACTTAAGTTATGAAATCTCAAGTTACTCAAACTTTGTCTTAATGTCCCTGGGAACTTAAGTAACTTATAATATAATGCATTTAAGGTACCTCAGACCTTACGATGTCTGCTGGTTGATATCATATATCTCTAAACAATTCAGCTGATCCAAAACACATTCCTTCATGTGCTATTGTTTGTAAAATAATTTTATTTTCTGAGACAAAACATAAATCTATCCAGTCTGCAAAAGCATAAATATTAGGATATTCTTGTAAAACTTTTCTTACATCCTTGTTATATTTATATAAATACCAATTATCCGTCATATAATATCCCTTTTTTCCTTTTTCCCTTTTAATTATAGTTCCATTTTTACGACATAATCTACTTTCCAAGAAAAATTTTTCTAATTTTTTAAATATTAAACAATTCTTAGTTTGTAATTCTTCCCTTTCTTTTTCCTCCTTACTTTTTACCTTCTCAATTGGTATTTTTAATTCAAAATATTACTATTTTCCTGAAGTATTTTTAATATTTTTTTATATTGGGTTATTACTAATTGGTCCATACCAAAATTGCAAATATCTTCATACACCATAATTATTAAAATCCTCCTATTTTAAAAACCAACAATGTACATGCATTTGTTTTCTCGCATTTTTATTTTTACTCCACTTTAACATTGGATGATAATGATAATATTGTTTTCCCTGATCTTTTTCCTTCTTGTGTTTTTGCATTGCAGATACTTTATGAATTGGGCTTGCAGCTTTACATGCATCATAAGCATATCCAGAAGATGTCACAAAAACATTTCCATTTGCTTTCAATCTCATAGCTGCTTTAGATTTAGTCTTTATAGCATCATATATATATACTTTCGCATTTATCCTTTTTGCTTTATAATAATGTATCTTAGGTTGTTTTCGCTTTAGTGTTGAAATTGCAGTTGCAGCAACATATGTAATTCCAGCTATTACAATATATTTAAGCGCCTTTAAAATAACTCCTCCTAAGTCTTTCTTAAGGTCTCTGGGACCTTAAGGATTTTTACTATTCAGACAAGATTTTTTAGAATACATGAAACTCCAAAATGCGTATACTATAATTCCAGCAGTAGTCAAAATGAAATGAATAGTCTGTAACGACAAAAAACGAAGACATTGATACCGTAGACCTTAAGAAATTTTAAGATTCTGTGATACCTATAAAAAATAATAATTATCCTTATTTACTTTCATTTTTTTTATAATAAAACAATTCGGATATTCTTTAAATCCTGGAAGTGTTGATCTATATTTTTTCATTACACTTCGTGCTTTTTTCCAACTTCCAAAATAACCAATCATAAGTAAACTACCCTCATCTTCATATGTCAGTTGATATATATACATATTTAACCACCTCACTCCCTAAAAATATTTTTCCATCCAAAGTTTTCAATTTCATATTTTTGGTTTAAAAATTTCAACATATCTTCATATTTATTTATTTTATATAGAATCTTTCTTTGTTGTTTATCTAAACAATACATTTGTCCATTCTCAGTATTTTTTAAACACAAAAATTTTTCATGATCATAATAATAATCCATTTTTCCATTATACACTTTTATATTTTCTCCATATTTTACTTCTATATCATGATTTTCTGGATTATATTCTTCTTCTTTTTCGATCATATAATTATTTAAAAGTTTTATTATAAAATATGATTTTGTTGCTCTCCAAAAACCTTCATTCCACTCTGCTTCATTGATTTTATATTCATTAATTTCCAAAAATTCCTCTTTTCCTTTAAATCTTGGTTGTTGTGAAAATTTTTTCTTTCCTATTTCTGCCTTTTTATATGATGAATATACCGCAATAATTATTTCATCATTGTTTTCTGAATTATCCTCATAATACGAGAATTTCAACTCATAAATCATGAATATATTTGCACCTCCATTTATATTTTTACTGTATCAATTATCGTCCTCTATCTCCCCACTTTCTCAATTCACTATATTCCTTTCCTTGCTTTCCTTTTCTTGTCCATTTTCCTTTTCCATAATGTTCATTCATTTTCCTAATTGCATACTCATTTCCACTTTCCCCTTTTTTTGGTCTAGATCCATGTGCCCAACTTGGAATATCTGTCGCTCTTTCTTTTTTACTTTTTTTGATTCTTTCTTCTTTTTAGTATTACTTTTTTCTTACTTTTACTATATATTATCCTATCCACTACTCCTGCTGTAAGCCATACAGATACTTTTGTTTTAGAAATAATTTTTCTTCCTGCATATTTTGTTTTTGAACTATGATTTTTCCATGATGAATATGACACATAAGCTACCGCACCTCCAACAAGTACTAATTTTATAACTGTATACATTGCTGCCGCAAAATGCCCACTAGGATCCACATAATTCACCGGATTATTCGCACAATACACATACAAATGTCCAGTCTCAGGGTTCATTATCTCGCCGCGATAACTATCCTCTGTCATAAACCTACCATCTTCCGGATTATAATACCGTGCATTCAGATAGTACAACCCCATACTCTAATCATAAATTCCGCCAGTATAACATACTTCATTTTTCGCCTGATCATTACCCTGGATCGTTGTCTCTCCAAAATCCGTATACTGGTATGTTGCATCAGCACTTCCATCTTCTTTTACAAGACTGCTTGTACTTTCCTGGATATCTTTGTTGTAAAGATAATATTGTGTTGCATTCTGTTGAAATCTTTCTGTTGCGAGGACATTTCCATCGGTTCCAATCAGATTCTGTGAGTTTTGCTCTCCATTCGCATCTGTCGTGTAAGCCACAACTCCATTCTGATAATAATAGTTAGTCGTCTCATCTCCATCGACCTTCTGGATCCGCTGTCCTTCTCCATTGTAGATGTTCTGCTGGATCACCGCTGTCTTTCCGTCTTTCGTCACGGACACCTGACTTAATCTGTTTTCCGCATCATACACATAAGTCTGATCTTCTCCAGTCTTTGTGTTCTTTACATCTGTCTGATTTCCATTCGCATCGTAATCATACTGACGGACTTCTTCTACCGCAGTTCCTTTTTTTTCGTGGATGTCTTTAACTGATCCAGTCCGTTATAAGTATACGATGTTGTCGTTGTTCCATCATCTTCTTTGAGCCGGTTTCCAACATTATCATAGGTATATGTGATTGTTTTTGTCTGGTCATTTTTCTTATAATCGGTTGTCACTGTTTTGACCAATCTTCCAAACGTATCATAGGTATAACTTCTGAGGACTTTCTCTGTTGTCTGCCCCTTGGAATGCAGTTCTCCTTTGATCTCCTGCAGCCATCCGTTTTCATCATAAATATAAGATAATGACTGGATTCCATCTTTGGTTGTCGGATAGGATACCTTACTGAGATTTCCATCCTCATTATAAGTATACTGGATCTAATGAGATTTGATATCATCTGTCGTTGGCTGAGCATTCTGACTGATCTTGCAAATGACTTCGTAATGTCCAGGGAGCTTAAGTTCCTTTTTTATTCTCGATTAAATTTTTGTATATATTTTTTTATCTTCTTTGTTCCTCTCCTTAATGTTGATCTTCTATCTATCATTATTATTATTACAAAACTTATCATAAACAGAACAAAATCTGTCACTTTGATCCATCCCATGCATAAAAACAACACATACAACGTTCCAAAAATCAATATGCCTGGTGCTGGAATTTCCTTTATATATTCTATTTTTTCAAGCTTCGTACAACCTTTTAACTCACTATTTTCAAGTTTTCCATCAAACATAACAACTTCATTTATATTAAATGGATTTTTTTCATATATATATATTATTTTCACTATATCTTCTTCAACAAATCCTTTAAACACTGTAATTTCTGATTCATCTATATCTGGTGTTATATAATGTCCATGTAAATAGTCTTCTTTATCATTAATTAATTCTAAATCTTCTTGTATTAATTTTATCCATTTTTCTGTATTTTTTATATGTACTTCTATTTTTTGCATCTTCATAATATTATCCTAATTAACAAATTTTAACTTCGTAAGGTCCCAAGGACCTTACGATTCCTTCGGGTACATTAGTCTACTTAATTTATTTTATAAGATTTAATTAGTTTGTATAATGATTCCGTATACTCATGATTACCATTTTCTATATTTTTTCTATATTGTTGTATATATTTTTCTACTGTATTTCCTTTGTTATCTTTTAAACTAATATCTGCCCCTTTTTCAATCAATAATCTTATGATTCTATATTGTTTTCTTGTATTTATTCCCGGTTCTTCCTCATAATTTTCTGAGTAACAAGCTGCCATTATTGCTGTTATACCTTTCTCATTTTTTTGATTTACATCCGCTCCGTTTTTTAAGAGTATTTGCACTAAGTCATAATTATTTTTTGTTACTGCTACTACTAATGCATTTTTATCTGGATCTGCACCTTTATTTAATAAATATTTTATCATCTTATTACAATCTTGTTGCCCGAAATAATAAATATATTCTGATAGAAGTTCATGTCCCTCTTTATTTAAATTTGCTCCATTTTTTACTAACATTTTTATAAACCGATCAGGATACGACATTGACATTAATGCTGTTTCTAATGGTGTTGTATTATTTTTTTTATCTATCTCATTCACATTTTCTCCAAATAACACTTTTATTCTAGCAAAAACATAATTACCTGTTATTATATCATATTGTAAACTTCCTTTTCGATAATACTCGGTTACCATACTAGATTCTCGTTCTTTATATTGTAATATCCATGGCATATTAAAATACAAATAATAACCAATCAATAAAAATATTATTACTATCAGCAATTTCAAAATATTTTTCACAATCATTAACCTCCACACACCTGATATAATTAGCTGATTAATCCAAGTTACTCAAACTTTGCCACTTCTTCCATTCTTTTTTGCATATCTATTCCTGTAATCCTTGATCTCTTTGACTTTTCCATACACATCATAGGTATAACTTCTGAGGACTTTCTCTGTTGTCTGTCCCTTGGAATGCAGTTCTCCTTCGATCTCCTGCAGCCATCCGTTTTCATCATAAATATAAGATAATGACTGGATTCCATCTTTGGTTGTCGGATAGGATACCTTACTGAGATTTCCATCCTCATTATAAGTATACTGGATCTGATCTACTTTGATATCATCTGCCGTTGGCTGAGTACTCTGACTGATTTCCGTAAGGTCTCAGGGAGCTTAAGTTTTTGTACTGTGAGGTTCCTGTTTTTGTCTATTGACATTATTTATGAATTACAGAAATGCTTAAGATTCTATAAATACATTCTCATTAAAATATTGCATAATTTTTTCTGTTTCATCTTTAAATGTTTTATAAAAACCAAAATCACAAAAAATTACAAAAATTATAATATACAATCCCCAATACCTATTATTTGGAGTAATCATAAGTATAAGAAGCGAACTAATAATTAGTAGTATATTTGCTATTATTATTATAAGTTCAGCTTCAAAATATAACGAATATCTCATTGTCATTATAGTATTTTCACCATTAGAATACATCTTAATTTTTATTTTTGGAACAAATCCCCTATTTTTATAATACGGAATAGTATATAATACTATAGAATCTTCCATTTCTTTAATAAAAAACTTTTCTTGATTTGGTATAAAAAAGATAGAAGCACGTCTTTTTTTACTACTTATATTATACAATTTCTTTTTTATTTCTTTTTCAGTTAGTTTAGTTTTTATTTCTTTATCTATTTTATACATAGTTGCTCCTTATAAAGAAATAAATCTCGGAATCTTTTATTAATTAACCATCCCTATTTTTAATATATTTACAATTCATCATTTGTGACTAAAAATCAAGATTCCGAGATTTTGTAAAATTATTTACTTCTACACATTCTTATTTTTTTGTTTTTTGATACAGCAACTTTTACAAACATGTTTCCCAGAAAATATATTAAGAAACTATTTACTTTCTTTTTAATAATTGTATATCTTCTTCATCTACTCCCAAAAATGAAATAGTGTCTATATTTTCTTTTTTTAATATTGCCTCTCCATCATCCTCTCCGTATTCTGTTAATTTTGAAACGATTACTTTATTATCGTCAATTTTATTTATAACTCCTTTAATTGGGCATTCATCATCTTGTATCATTTCAATTGATACTATATACTTATTATTCATACAAATTTGAAATATGTTATTCTTTAAACTAACTTTATCTTGTAGTTTTAAATCAATATGTCTTTGATTCTTTTTAGAATATAATTTTTCTATTTTTTTTTCATACTGTCCACTTATCTCTAAATGCATAACACTATCTATTTTTTTCAGAATATACCCATCTGCTAATCCATGAGGTGTTATATGTTTAATTAAAAAATCTTGTCTTCCAATTGCGTAAATATATCCTTCCAAAAACATCGAAGTATCATCTTCATCGCAAAATATACTAACTATATTATTATTTTCTTTTATCTTTATCAATTCTTTAATCATATTTACTCCTTCTTCCATCATATCTTGTCTTCAGACTATGATCTTTCCATGTAGAATAAGATACATTCCACCAGTATAACACTCTTCATTTTTCGCCTGATCATCTCCATGGATTGTTGTCTCTCCGAAATCCGTGACTTCGTAAGGTCTCAGGGAACTTAAGTTCATACAGTATCCTGATATGTCGTTTTCATTCTCCCCTTATGCTTGGATTGTAACATTTCACCATTTTACAGGCAATCAGATTTAGTTTTTTCGTCGTTTAATACAAAAAGCTTTTTTATTTTTGTGAAATATTATGGTTGACTTTTTTAATAAGTATACCTACTTAATATATTGTTCCATTACTATACAAAAAAAGAACCCTGATAACTAAATTACCAAGGTCCTTTCCATATTCCCGCAAAAAACTAAATCATATAATCTTAGCTTCTTGCTCTTTCTTCTAATAAAGCTTTTACTTCTGCTTCTGTTTCTAACTGCATTACTTCATCAACTAATGCTTTACATTCATCCATTGTCCACAGAGACATTACTTTTCTTGTAGCAAGGATTGCTGTAGCACTTACTGAGAATTCGTTTAATCCGAATCCTAATAATACTGGTACTAATAATGGATCGCTTGCTGCTTCTCCACACATACCTGCCATGATGTCTTCTTTGTTTGCAGCTGAGATGATATTTCTGATAGAACGAAGTACAGCTGGATTGTATGCAGAGTACAGATATGCAACATCTGGGTTACCTCTGTCGGCTGCCATTGTGTATCCAGTTAAATCGTTTGTACCGATACTGAAGAAGTCTGCTTCTTTTGCAAGAATGTCAGCAATTAAGCTTGCTGCTGCAGTTTCCATCATAACACCAACCTGGATATCTTTGTCGTATGCGATACCTTCTGCATCTAATTCCTGTTTCAGTTCTTCGATGATCGCTTTGACTGCACGAAGCTCGTCTACACATGTTACTAATGGTACCATGATACGAACTTTACCGAAGGCACTTGCACGTAATAATGCACGAAGCTGTGGTTTGTAAATATCTTCTTTTCTCTGTAAGCAGAAACGTACTGCTCTGAATCCTAAGAATGGATTCTCTTCTGTTGGAAGTCCAAGATATGGAAGTGCTTTATCCCCACCGATATCCAGTGTACGGATGATCACTGGTTTACCGTCAAGAGTTTCAGCTACTTTCTTGTATGCTTCAAACTGAGCTTCTTCTGATGGAATCGCATCGCTTTCCATGAATAAGAACTCAGATCTGAATAATCCAACACCTTCTCCATCACGCTCTAAGACACCTTCTGCTTCGTCTGGTCCACCGATGTTAGCAACCAGTTCCACAACGTGTCCGTCTGCTGTCTGGGATTTCTGTCCAACAAACTTCTGAAGGGCAGCTTTCTCTTCTAAGAATTTTGCTTTCTTAGCTTTATATTCTTCTACAACAGATGCTTCAGGATTGATGAATGCTTCTCCTGTTGATCCGTCAAGAACAACTTCATCTCCATCATTAACGATAGAAACGATGTTTTCGATACTAAGAACTGCTGGAATTTCCATAGATCTGCAGATGATCGCAGAGTGAGATGTCTTACCACCGATCTCTGTTAATACACCCTGAACGTTTGCAGGATTGATTCCTGCTGTCATAGATGGTGTTAAATCTTCTGCTACTAAGATTGTTCCTTCTGGAACTGCACTGATATCTACTTCTTCAATTCCAAGTAAGATCTTAATTAAACGAGTTTTGATGTCGCCTAAGTCAGATGCTCTCTGCTGTGTCAGTTCATCGTCTGCCATAGCGAAAATCTGTGCGAAGAAATCGCAAGCTTCTTCTACAGCAGCTTCTGCGTTGATCTTCTCTCCATCGATCTTAGCTTCGATCTGTTCTGAGATCGCTGGATCCTGGATCATCATGATATGACCTTCTAAGATCTCTGCTTCCTGCTCACCAGCAGTTACTTTCATGGATTCAACCATCTTCTGAGTCTTCTCAATGAAAACTTCAATTGCATCGCTTAAACGTTTTTTCTCTGCTTCTGTATCTTCGATAGACTGTTTTGTGTAATTAAGTTCTTCTTCCTTAATCTTAACGATCTTACCGATACCGATACCAGCAGATGCTCCTATACCTTTATACATGTTGCCACCCGTCCTTTATCAAATTATATGTTACACTCGTTATGAGCAGTGATTATTCACCTAATCCAGATTCAATCAGTTCTGTTGCATGTGCAAGAGCTGCTTCTTCGTCTGGACCTTCACATACTAATTCGATTTCAGAACCACATTTGATGCAAGCTCCGATGATGTTTAATAAGCTTTTAGCGTTGATTTTTTTATCTTCGAATACGATAGTTACGTCAGATTCGAATTTAGTTACAGCTTTCGCTAAAACTCCTGCTGGTCTCATGTGTAATCCCTGTTCGTTTTCAATGACAAATTTCTTTGATACCATAATTGTTTCTCCTTCTCACATATAAAATAATTTTAATTTATCTGGATCTTTAACTGGCTTATCTTTGTACTCATCTAAGTGCAATTCCTTAAAAAAGCATAAAAAAAGACCTACTTTAACAAATGTTCACACTTATTAAATAGGTCTTGCCTGCCTCACCAGTCACAATCCAAAATTCGATAATATTATAATATCAAATTTTGCCTTATAAGTCAACCTGGTTTTATGACTGATGCCCCATTTCTAAGATCAGTCTTTTGACATAAATGATCAGATACATCTTCTCATCTGCTGAGAGTTTGCAGTTGTAATGCTGCTCGATATGTTCCACGATCTTCTGACTGCACACGTAGGCTTCTGGATACTTCTTCTGATTACGTTCATAAAATTCAACATCATCTTCTTCGTCTTCTTCTATCGGGCGTTTCTTTGATAAGATTTCCGTCTCAAGATATTGTAAATGTGTTGCAAATCTCTGATATGCTGGATGTTCCGTATCTAGCACGATTTCATAAAACTCCTGAATGATTGCCATGACTTCTTGTACAAAAGATGATTTGCCGCTAAGGTCCAAGGTAAAAATCTTCTCAATCTTCGTCTTATCTAATTCATCCCCGGTTTTCTTGCGAAATCCAATTCCTTTTCCCATCAAAATAACTTCTTTTCCGTTTGAATCAAATGTACTGACCACGTTATTGTTGATTACTTTTTGTATGATCACTTTCTCGCCTCCTAGATACTTCCAAGAATCTCTTTTGGAATGTATGCTTCTACGTAAATTCCATCATCTCTGTATTCTTCTTTCAAAAGCTGTCCATGACTTCGGATCAGCTGGATCTTTCCTGCTTCTTGATAGCCATACAGCTTTTCTAAATATAATTTCTGTTTTTGCAGTATTTTCTCAATCTGCTCTAACAACTGATCGGTTCCTTCGCCATTTTTCCCGGAAATCCTTACCACCGCTTCTGCATTTGGATCTTTTAAGATCTCATCACCATTTAACAGATCGATCTTATTGAATGCTGTAATGATCGGTGATTCGTTAGCTCCTAACTGCTTTAATGTATCATAGACTGCTTCCATCTGTTTCTCTTTCTGCGGATTGGATGCATCAACTACATGCAGGATCAGATCACTGTATTTGGCTTCTTCTAATGTACTTTTAAATGCTTCGACCAGATGATGTGGAAGTTTGCGGATAAAACCGACCGTATCCGTCATAAGAATTGTCTGCCCACCGCTTAGATCTAAACTCTTTGTCGTTGGATCAAGGGTTGCAAACAACTGATCTTCTTCATAAACTCCTGCATTGGTAAAATGGTTTAATAGTGTTGACTTTCCTGCATTGGTATATCCAACGATACAAACCACTGGCAGGTGATTCTTCTGGCGTTGTTTTCTCTGGACTTCTCTGTGCTTTACAACATCTCTTAACTCTGCTTTTAATCTGGAGATTCTTGTACGGATCAGTCTTCGGTCCATCTCCAGTTTCTTCTCTCCCGGACCTCTGGTTCCGATTCCTCCACCTAATCTTGATAAGGCTCTTCCTTGTCCGGTAAGCTTGGATGCTCTATATTTTAACTGAGCAAGTTCGACCTGGATCTTACCTTCTCTTGTAAATGCTCTCTTCGCAAAAATATCAAGAATGATCAGTGTTCGATCCATCACTTTAGTATCTAATGCTTCTTCTAAATTGCTGATCTGTGCTGGTGATAATTCGTCATCACAGACGATCCCTGTCGCATCAGTTCCGTATAACAAATCATTGACTTCATCGATCTTACCTTTTCCGATATAAGTTCCTGGATGTGGTGTTTCTCTTACCTGGATCACCCTTGCTGCAACCTCGGCTCCTGCCGTTTTGACCAGTTCTTCTAACTCATCCAGAGATTCTTCTGCTTCTGTTGTGTCTTGATCAGCAACCGCGATCAATATCACTTTCTCTATGATTTCTTTTTTGATTTCTTCCATAATATATGTTCCTGTATCTATTTTCCTAATTTCCCTAATATCTGTTGGACTGCCATGTCAAATGCTTGCTTCTTCGCTGAATCCCTGCCCATCGTCTGATTCATCATTTGACTTTTTTCAATTCTTTCCTGATTCTCTTTATAATATTTGATCAGGTCCATTCCTATATATTCTTCACATGACCGACAGCTATTCTCCATCTCCTCTTGCGTAACTTCCCATGCATCTACAACTCTGTGATCATCCTTGCTGACTGCCAACATTAATGTTACGGGTTCTGTAAATGCATTCGTCTGTGCATAACCCATAGAGATCACTGATTCTCTCCCATATTGCCCTTTAAATACTTTGTATACTTCGGATGTGTATTTTGACCGTTGATTTTGTTTATAAGAATAACAAATAAATACTATTATACAAAATACAATTCCGATTCCTACGGCCAGAATTAACATTTTATTCTTGTATGATGTTTTTATGGAAACGAAAACATCATATTTCCTTTCTTTTTAATTTGTGATGCTAAGAATCATTATACAACGATTCTTTTTTTGTAGCAACCAGAAAGAAAACGGCTTTGCCATACTTTCTTATATCATAGAGAGTTCCATCGGAATTTCCTGCTATATTATGTTAAAAAAAGATATCAGCTGATCCTAAAACCAGCTGATATCTTTATCTTCTATATCTTCTATCAGAAATTATTCTATCCTCTTGTCTTACCACCCGCAACGTTAACCGTCACACCATGTACGTAAGAAGATCTCTTGCTTGCAAGATATACACACAGATCTGCAACTTCAGAAAGCTTTCCAGAACGTCCTAGTGGAATTGTGGATGTTTTGGAATATCCTGCTCTTAACTGTTCTACTGTGATCCCTCTTGTATAAGCCAGAGCTGTTTCATAACCGATCGTACGAAGTCCTGTAGCTTCCATGATCCCAGGTGCTACTCCGACAACGCAAACTCCCTGTTTTCCTAATTCTTTTGCCCATGATCTTGTTAAAGAGTTTACTGCATTCTTTGTAGCTGCGTAAACACTCTGTCCTTCGGATCCTTCCAGACCACTTTCAGAAGACATGTTGATAATGACACCTTCACCTTTTTCAACCAAGATCCTTCCAACTGCCTGCGCACAGAAGAAAACACCTTTTAGATTTACATTGCATACTTTATCCCATACTGCCTCATCTAATTCATATTGTCCTTTTGGATCCTTTGGATCAACTAACAGACGTGGAATATTGATTCCTGCATTATTCACTAGTACATCAATTGTTCCGAATGTTTCTATTGTTTTTGCTACCATAGCTTCAACATCAGAAACTTTTGTTACATCTGTTCTTACATATAATAACTGGCCTTCTTTTGCATCCATCTCTGGTGCATTCTCTGCCATATCAGAAATAACTACATTCGCCCCAATATTCAAAAACTCCTGCGCAACTGCCTTCCCGATTCCGGATGCTGCGCCTGTGACGATGACTGTCTTCCCTTCTAATTCTAACCAATCGTTATTCATCGTTATGATCTCCTTTTATAATTTTTCTTCTGCAACAGACTGCTCGTGTTGTGCCACATTCTCAAATGAATCCCATTTTGTGGAGAACAGTAATAAGAACAGTGTGTCGATCACTGACATCGCTGCCATTCTTGTGAAACTAACCTGATCATGGAAAATGTGTTCTCTTGTTGCTGTCAGCAAAACATGATCACATAACTCTGCAAGTGGCGATTTGGATTGATTGGTGATCGCAATTGTTGTTACACCATTATCTTTCACGATCTCTACCATCTTCACAAGTCTTTTGGATGCCCCAGAGGCAGAAATCGCAAAAAATACATCACCTTTTCTCAAAGTTCTGGAAAATGCTTCCTGACTCTCCCAAATTGTTGAACTAACTGCTTTCAATCCTAACTGATTGAACTTGTAAGATCCATCCAGTGCGATCGGGATCGTATCTCCCATCGCAGCGAATTCAATCAGATTGGCATGTATGATCAAATCCACGATCTCTCTTAATTCTTCTGGATTAAAATTGTGAAACGTCGCTTTGATCTCTTCCACTTTACTGATCATGATATTATTGAGTGATTTGTCCATCTGATCGATATCGATCTCGTTCGATATCACCTGTTCTTCCTGCTGTCGTTGTTCTCCGGCCAGCTTGATCTTCAACTGATGAAATCCCTTACACCCGATCTTCTTACAAAAACGGATGATCGTCGCCTGGCTCGCATCACAGTGAGATGCAAGTTCTGATACAGACATCTCGATCGCTTCAGATGGATGACTGATCAGATAATCGGCTACTTTCTTCTCTGCATCATATAAACTATCATATGTTGAAAAAATCTGGTCTCTAACTAAGATATCACTACTCATACTACTCCCTTCTAAATCTCAGGAGCATTCTGTATGAAATACCTTTCTGCCTCTGCGCTCCATAAATTACCATTGCGTTCTACGATTGATTTTAATTCTCTGATATACTCATCATCGCTGTTTTCATCGAATTTGTCAACCTCTGTTAATGGAAATTTTTTGTGCGTATAGACAATTTTTTTACTTCCTTCAAGTTCTGGTAACGCCTTTGTTGTTTCAACCGCATGGTCAAGCCCTAATATATGTGTTGCGATCTTTGCAACATTGACTGTCTTGCTCTCGATCAGTTCAATGGATTGTTTCATATCTTCCGTATTTCCACCACTTGTTCCCACAAAATGTGTAGAATTATAATGAATATTATAGAAATTTACTCTGGATGAAAATTCTTGATCGGCAGGCCCTGAGAAGAAATTCAAACATCCATCGAATGCTAACATTTTAACTCCGTATGTTACCATTTCTTCATTTGGTGCAAAGATAAAGACATCATCAAATCCTTTTTCTGAATATTTACGTAGCTTTTTATTGACATCTGCTATATCTCTTGTATTGACGTATACAAGATCTACACCATTCTTCTTTGCTTCTTCTACTGTGTATAACCTTGCTGCCATATCAATCTTCTTCTGTGTTCTTCCTGTGACAACCAGCGTCTTTGGTTTCTTTGGTCCATGGATTGCAAAGTCGATCGCTAAAAATCCCATTGGCCCTGTTGCACCGAGAAGTGCGATCGCTCCACCTTCTTTAATTCCCATCACATGTTCATATGAATACATTTTCTTCATATGATACTGTGCATTAAATGCACCTACGACACATGACAGTGGTTCAACGAGAGATCCTTCAAAGAAGGAATCTCCGTTGTATTTTAATAGTGAACCATTTTCCATAACCTGATCAGAAAAGATGATCGTTGTGGCATCCCCTCCCATATGATGGAAAGAATATCCTGGGGCATAGCCTCTGATATCTCCAATGTTAGGCTGAATGACAAATTTGTCACCTTCCTGATACTGATCTTTCCATTTTTTACCGACCTTTTTGATCGTTCCACAAAATTCGTGTCCTAAAATGATCGGATTTTCACTGATATCATCTGGTACTTTTTTGTGTTTTTGTGCCTGGGTGATTGCTTTGTAACTGGACATACATAAGCTGTCTGTTACAACCTCTGCCATAATTTCATCATCTTGCATCTCTGGCAGTTCAAATTCATCCAGTCTTAAATCCATTTCTCCGTAAAGTCTTACTGCCTTTGTTTTCATAACTTTCCCCCTAACAGATTATGCCAAAATTCCTAATCCATATCCAACAATTCCTACTGCAAATAAGATAAAGATAATTGCGATCGGACTGATGTTTTTCTTTAATAATTTAGATACGACCAAGGTTAAAACTAATGCTAATAATCCTGGTAATAACTGATCTAAGATATTCTGTACTGTTGTTACTGTTGTTTTTCCGTTTGTTGTTACTCTAGATACTACAAGTGGTACGTTGATCGTCGTCCATTTAGATACCAGTGCACCCATGACGAACAGTCCAAGGATAGAAGCTCCTTCTGTGACTTTCTGTAACATGTTTCCTGCTAAATGTTTTACAAAGTCTAATCCTTTTTTGTATCCGAATTCAAGTCCAAAGTAAAGTGCTGCCATACGTACGATGTTGAATGCTAAGAAGAATAATACTGGTCCTAATGCACTTCCTGTTAATGCTAAGGATGCACCGATCGCTGCTGTGATTGGTCTTAATGTTCCCCAGAAGATTGGATCACCAACTCCACAGAAAGGTCCCATTAAACCAATCTTGATACTTCCGATCGTTCCTTCATCGATATCTGCTCCATTTGCTTTTGCTTCTTCCATCGCTGCTGTTACACCTAAGACTGGTCCTACAGCTGCTGGTGTTACGTTGAAGAATGTCAGATGTCTCTTTAATGCTGCTACTTGTTCTTCTTTTGTATCATATAATCTTTTAATAGCTGGTACCATGTCGAAGCACATACCTAATGCATGCATTCTTTCGTAGTTAAATGATGCCTGCTGAAGGTTTGTTCTCATGAACATATTAAATCTATCGCCTTTTGTTAATTTCTTTTCACTCATCTTTAAATTCCTCCTCTTTCTTAGTCAAGTTCGTCGTCTAGATCATCATCCAGATCATCGCTGCCACCTGCACCTGCTGTTACTGGTGCTGCCACTGGTGTCTGGAATTTAGGATTTAACTGTACATATACGATTGCGAATACCGCACCCATGATTCCGAATGCAACTAAGTTAAATTCTGTAAACGCTGCAATTACGAATCCAAGGAAGAAGAATGGCATTAAGTATTTTGCACCCATCATGTTTAATACCATTGCGTAACCTACGACTACGATCATTCCACCTGCAACTGTTAATCCACCAGTTACTACTTTCGGAATGCTGTTTAATAATGTCTGTACACCTTCTGGACTTACAACTGCTGCTACTAAGAATGTAGGAATCGCTACACGAAGTGCCTGTACAACCAATGCGGCTACATGACAGATATCAAGCATCTTGAAGTTTGCATCTTCTGCATATTTGTCAGCTGCGTGTTGGAAGAAGATTGTTACTGTACGAGCAAATACTGTTAACACCTGACCTGCAACTGCAACTGGAAGTGCGATCGCGATACCATTTGCTACAGACTGATGTCCTACAACTACAAGAATCGTAGAAATGATACTTGCTAATGCTGAGTCAGGAGACTGTGCTGCTCCGATGTTCATCCATCCAAGAGCGATCATTTCCAGTGTACCTCCAAGTAAGATACCTGTTTTTACATCTCCTAAGATCAATCCAACAACTGTACATGCGATCAGTGGACGATGTGTCTGGAAGGAATCAAGCACGCTTCCCATTCCAGCGATACATCCAAAAATAACTAATAAAACGATTTGAACTGTAGATATTCCCATTTTTAAATCCTCCTTTGTATCTCTCTTATCCTTCAATGCCTTCGATCTTGCTCATAAGATCTACTTTTTTATCTGTGGCTACCGGACGGATCTCTAATTCAATTCCCATCTCATGAAGTTTCTTAAATGCTGCGATATCACTTTCATCAACAGATACTGCCTTTGTGATCTGAGTCTTTCCTGTCTTGAATGCCATTCCTCCAATGTTGACACTCTTGATTGGAACCCCTGCTTCTGCCATTCGCAGAACATCCTGTGGACATGTATATAAGAAGAATACTGTGTCCTTTTCATATTTTGGATTGTTGTAAACACGAACTGCTTTTGCTACGTCTACAACGCTTACTTTTATTCCTGGAGGTCCCACCTGTAAAAGTAATGTTTTACGGATCTGGTCTTTTGCTACTTCATCACTGCAAATAATGATTCGCTGTGCGTTTGCTTCTTTGGACCAAACGGTTGCGACCTGTCCATGGATCAGTCTGTCATCGATTCTTACTAAATTGATTTTCATAGTTCATCATCCTCCATTTCATCTTCGTTTGTATTACCAAGCAATTTCTTGCATGATTTCACATAATCTCCTGAAAGTTTGTCATATACTTCGCCAGCCTTGATATCTTCTTCCATTGTTCTGATTCCTACAACATCGATCAGCATTGGTAAGCTCAATCCTGTAATAACATCCATTCGATCTTGTCCGATCACGGTCTCAAATGCTGCATTATAAGGACTTCCTCCAAATAAATCTACAAGGAATAAAATTTCTTCGTCTTCCTTATAGCCATCGATCAATTCTTTGTATCTGGCTTTTAATGTCTCTGCATTCTCACCTGGAACAAATGTTACGATGTCAAGATCATCAATTGCTCCGAACACCATTCCCGCAGAATTCACAACCTCTTTTGCCAACATTCCATGGGCTGATACAATTAACTTCATTGCTCTCCCTCCTTTAGCACGAAATTTATTTTTTCACTTTTGTCTCATATGAAATTTTATTTTGTATCTTGATTATAGTCATAAACCTAAATTTCGTCAACTTATTTTTCGTAAAATTTTATTTTTTGTATAAAGTCATGATTTTTGCTTTCTATTTTTGTATATTTTGCACAATTTTCAATTGATCTTTTCTGTTTCTGCACAAAAAAAAGAAGGACTTTCGTCCTTCCTAACTCTTATCATGAAATTGTCACGAAATTATCGTGTCTCCAAAAATGTCAGCTCTTTCTTGCCATTTGCATCCTTTGGATAGGCTTTTACATAAGCTTTTGCATAACGATATGCTGTATCAAAATCAAACATGGATTCATACGCACTGATCCTAGCGAATAAAACTTCCTTCTTATTCTCAAGTTCCTTCTGTTTTAATGCTCTCTCGATCACTTTTAGCCCTTGTGTATACTTCTCCTGCTTTGCTAACACCGCATATTTTGTACAATAGATCTCTCCATCGTCTGGATGCTCTTTTATTCCCTGATCACATACATCTATTGCTTTGTTTAGCTTCTTCTGCTGGCCAAGGCAATATGCTTTCAAAGAATATGCCCGGCTTTCTCCATGATCGATCAGCTGATCATAGATCTCTATAGCTTTCCCATACTCTCCCATCTGATAAAGAGCCTCTCCTTCGTAGAATAAAACATCTTTCTTTTGCTTTGTGAAAATGAGAGTAAATTTCCCTGCTGCATGTTCAAATTGTTCGTATGCTTTCTGATATTCTTTCTTATCAAGATATGTAATTCCTTCGCTTGCTGTCATTCTTTGGCTGATATATCCAAATCCGCAAAAAGCAGCCAGCGCGATCAGGACAACTATAACTGCTGTAATGATTCCTTTTCCTTTACTGTTCATAATCTTTCTCCTGCTTTGGCATTTTTAATTCTTCTGCCTCTTAGTATAACAAATTCTCTTTTCGCATACAAGCTAAGCCTTCCTATATCTTTCTTCCCTTATTTTGTAATATAGAATCCAGAACTCTTTCGCTGTGTGATATTTCCACATTTATCGATAAATCTTGCATAGATACTCACTTTTTTGTTCTTCTTTTTATAGGTTATCTTATTCGCTGTTTTCCATCGATATTTGGATGCTTTTTTGCCTTTTGGCACGATCTTATATTGTGTCTTTGATTTCCCGCTGATTCCATAGGATGCTGAAAATACAAATTTGGCTGACTTTTTGATTTTTTTATTGTAAGACGTTTTTGTTGACGTTTTCAATGTCTTGATTCCTGATCTGTTAACCTTGATCTTCGTCTTTGTTGGTGCTTTTTTATCTACTGCGATTCCTGAAAGCTGCATCTCATCTATCCCTGCATCTGTGACAAACCTCACATAGACCCTGCCTATCATGCCGTCTTTGAGCGTTAATGTCGTACCGGTTTTGTATGGTACACTTCCTTTGGAAGTTCCTTTTTTCACAAATTTGTACTGAATCTGTTTTAGATTTGTGAAGCTTTTTGCCTGTGCTGAAATCCTGATCTTGATGTTTTTTCTCTCATAATGCTGATATGCTGCAGAGGCATCGGAACGAAGTGGTGTCATTTTCTTCTTTGTATTTGCCTGCACTGTAACTTTCTGCATCAAAGGGGTACGCTTCTGTTTCACTACATATCCCGCATGACTTGGTACATTACCGCCTTTTTGTGCTGACACACTTAGATTCTTACCATCAGACGATACTACGATCGTTCCTTTATCTGATGTCTGATAAACATCCATTCCTGACAGATCACGAAGTACATTGCTCTCTGGTGTCTGATTTACATTTTTATATCCATTACTGATGATCGCAATACTTGCACCTGTTCGATCGATCAGATACTTATGATCCGAATCGTATACATAACGACCTTTCGGTTTATCCTGCAAACGAACATCCTGATATCCATGATGTGGCTGCTTTAATACCTGTGCACTTAAATCGTAACCTCTGGCTACAATCTTTTTGATCGTTTCCTGCTGTGCATCGCCTGTCATTAAAAATGAATTACTGCCATAAACAATCCTCGTCACTATCGAATATTTATTTACCTGTCTTGTATTTAAATTGGGGGCATCCTGTGCTCTTCCATATCTATAGGTATTATCTAACGGACCATAAAAGGTCATTACCGCTTCGCCTAATTTTACGGATGTTCCGGCCTGTGGCACAACATACTGGATATGCAATGATGCATCTTTGTATGAATTCCTCTTCTCTAGTTTCTTCTTGAATGTCTGATACGTCTGTGTATCAAATGCTGTCCATCGGGCTGTTTCTTCTGTTTGCTTTTCTTTATCTTCGCTGCTTTCCAGATATTCAAACTCCAATGGATTCCCATAAATCGTATCGATCGTAATATTCTTATCTTCTAGTATCTTCTTCATTCCACCGATATGATCTCCGTGTGGATGAGTTAGAACAACAAATTCCAGATGCTTTACTCCATGATCCAGCAAATACTGATGCACACGGTCTGATACATCGATCGTATCGTGATCTGTCGTCTCATAAGAATAAGCCCCAGAATCAATCAGGGCATACTTCGCGTTTTCTCCTTCTCCATATTGAAGCAAAGCTCCATCAGCGGCCCCCACATCGATAAAATGAACCTTAAATGTCTGTGCTGCATTAACTTTGATCGTTTGACCTCCCGATACGTGCAAAACAGTGATGCCTGTAAGCATCACTGTCAGCAGTACCGCTATGATCTTCTTTGTAAAATATTTCATACTTCTATCCTAGCGTTTTCTTTGTTATTTCTTAGTTACGTAAAATCCGTTTGTCTTCTTTGTTGTGATATTTCCAGATTTATCAATATATCTTACATATAAACGAACTTTTTTATTTCTTGTCTTATAAGTTACACTATTTGCTGTTTTCCATTTGTACTTGGAAGCTTTTTTCCCTCTTGGTACAAATTTATACTGTGTCATGGATTTTCCACTGGTTCCATAATTAGCACTAAATGTAAATTTGACAGATTTCTTGATCCGTTTACTGTAAGTATTCTTTGCAGATGTTGACAGTGTTTTGATTCCTGACTTATTCGCTTTGATCTTCACACTGGTTGGTGCTTTCGTATCAACTGTAAAGCCTGGAAGTTTGATCTCTGTTGATCCTAATGGTGTATTATATCTTACATAAAACCTTCCACAATTTCCATTTTTGACTGTATAGGAACTTCCTGTCTTATATGCTATGGTTTTATTATTCACACCTTTTGGCACAAACTTATATTCAATGCTTGTCAGCTTTGTAAATCCTTGGGCTGTTCCTGAAAATCTTACTGTGATATTCTTCTTTTCGTATCGATCATAGGTATTCGCAGCATCCACACTTGTTGCTGTCAAAGGCTTTGTTGTATTTGCTGTGATATTCATGGATTTCATCACTGGCGATGATGTTTCATCATCACTTTCCTTTCCTTTGACACTTGGCTGGTTATCTCCTTTCTCTGTCTGGATAGATAACTGTGAGCCATCGGATGTTACAATGATCGTTCCACGATCTCCTGTCTCATAAACGTCTAATTTTGATAAGTCTCTTAAGACTTTTGTATATGGAACACCACCTGTATTCATGTATCCATTACTGATGATCGCAATACTAGCCTGTGATGCATCGATCACTGTTTTATGATCAGAATACTGGTATCCATTGGCTAACTCTTCTTCTGTGACATCCTGAAATCCATGATGTGGCTCCTTGAGCACCTGTGCTGTCAGATCATATCCCTTCGCGATGATCTTCTCGATCGTTTCTTTCTGGGCATCTCCGGTCATTAAGAAAGAGTTGCTTCCGTAAACGATCTTTGTAACGATAGAATATTTATTTTCCTGTCTTGTATTCAAATCAACCTTTCTACCATATTGATAATCATTCTCTAATGGACCATAGAATGTCATTTTTGCTTCTCCAAGACTAATTGTTTCTCCTGCAGTTGGCACTACATAATCTACTTTTAGATTTTCTTTCTCTGTTTTGTCTTCTGCTTCTTCAGCAAGTTTATTTCTTGCTTCTAAAGCTGCTTTAAAATTCTTGTATATTTTGGTATCAAATTCTGTCCAATTTGTTTCATCTGAAGACTGCTTACTCTTATCCTCGCTGCTTTTCAAGTACTGAATATTCAGATCATTCCCATAAATCTTATCGATCTTAATCGTTGTATCAGAAAGAATCTTCTCCATACCTCCAATATGATCCTGATGAGGATGTGTCAGAAGTATAAATTCCAGATGTTTTACTCCCATCTTATTTAAATATTCATAGACTGGTGTCTTTGTGGTATCAATCGTCGTATCCTTTGTATTATGATACTGGTTTGCTCCTGTATCGATCAATGCATACTTTGCTTCTGTTCCTTCTCCATACTGTAATAACGCAGCATCTGCACATCCGACATCAATAAAATGAATCTTAAATGTCTGTGCTGCTTTTGCCGTATGCATTCCATGCCCAGTTACAACTGTTGTGCAGACCAATATCCATGCCAGAAAGCACACTGCAAGTTTCCTTATAATGTTCCTCATTTGTTACTCCCTTTCTTTGTTTTTCATCTTTATTCTTGATATTTCTTTTTTATATTCGAATTTTAACACGTTCTTAATATTTTTGCAATTTTTTTGAAATATTTTATCATCTATTTTTACATGAACAGAGGAAGAGTTCCTCCTTTGGGAACTCTTCCTCTTAACTTATCATATTCAATACTATATTTCAAGACTCTATATAAGACTATCTGATCTTATCTAAGTGCCAGATATCATCAACATATTCCTGAATTGTACGGTCAGATGAGAACTTGCCACATCCTGCTGTGTTGGTCATCGCCATCTTAGCCCATCCTTTTGTATCTCTATATGCTTCTTCTACTTTCTTCTGAGCTTCTGCATATGAACGGAAGTCTTTTAAGATGAAGTACATATCTGCCTGGCTTCCTGTATCACCAAATAACAGACTCTGGTACAGATCTTTGTAAAGTTCTGGATCACCATTTGCATATGTTCCATCTACTAACTGATCTAAGACTTCATGGATGTCTTTATCTTTCTGGTAAATCTCATATGGATGATATCCACCGTTATTCTCATAATTGATAACTTCTTCTGAGCTCATACCGAAGATAAATGCATTCTCAGCTCCAACTTCATCAACGATCTCTACATTCGCTCCATCCATTGTTCCAAGTGTTGGTGCACCATTTAACATGAACTTCATGTTACCTGTTCCTGATGCTTCTTTGGATGCTGTTGAAATCTGTTCGCTGACATCTGCTGCCGCAAAGATCCATTCTGCATTAGATACACGATAATCTTCAATAAATACAACCTTTAACTTACCTTTGATGGATGCATCATTATTTACTTTATCAGCTACAGAGTTGATCAGTTTGATCGTCTGTTTTGCACGAAGGTATCCAGCTGCTGCCTTAGCACCAAAAATGAATGTTCTTGGATAGAACTTCATATTTGGATTCTTCTTTAACTGATTATACAGATACATCACATGTAAAATATTCATCAGCTGACGTTTGTATTCATGAAGTCGTTTTACCTGTACATCAAAGATGGATGTTGGATCAACTTCTACGCCATTGTGTTCTAAGATATATTTTGCAAGACGTTTTTTATTCTGCAGTTTGATATCCATAAATTCTTTCTGAGCTTTTGGATCATCCACATATTTCTTCAGTCCTGACATTAAAGAAAGGTCTGTTGCCCATGTGTCTGTTCCAAGTTTCTTTGTTACCCAGTCTGCAAGTAATGGGTTTCCATGCATTAAGAAACGTCTCTGTGTGATTCCATTTGTCTTGTTGTTGAATTTCTCTGGCATCATCTGATAGAAATCTTTTAATTCCTGATTCTTTAAGATTTCTGTATGAAGTTTTGCAACACCATTGACAGAATATCCTGCTGCGATCGCCATATGTGCCATACGTACCTGTCCATCCCAAAGGATCGCCATCTTCTTGACTTTCTCTTCGTTTCCTGGATACATCTCACGGATCTTGTTTACGAAACGACGGTCGATCTCTTCTACGATCTGGTATACTCTAGGAAGTAATTTTGAGAATAAGTCGATTGGCCATTTCTCTAACGCTTCTGCCATGATCGTATGATTTGTGTATGCACAAGTCTTTGTTGTAACTTCCCATGCTTCATCCCATCCAAGACCTTCTTCATCCATTAAGATTCTCATAAGTTCTGCAACAGATACTGTTGGATGAGTATCGTTCATCTGGATCGTCATCTTTTCGTAAAGTTTTGTAATGTCATCGTGGTTTTTCTTATATTTGGCTACTGCTGCCTGTAAACTTGCAGATACAAAGAAATACTGCTGTTTTAAACGAAGCTCTTTTCCTTCGTAGTGATTATCGTTTGGATATAATACTTCTACGATGTTCTTTGCAAGGTTCTTCTGTTCTACTGCTTTGTCATATTCACCTTTATCAAAAGAATCCAGCTGGAAGTCAGTGATCGCTTCTGCATCCCAGATCCTTAATGTATTAACGATATGATTTCCATATCCTACGATCGGATAGTCAAATGGGACTGCCATAACTGACTGATAGTTCTCCTGAATGAAGTTGGTTCTTCCAGTTGCTTCATCATATTCTGTACGGATATTTCCACCGAAACGTACTTCTTTGGCATATTCCGGACGTTTTAATTCAAATGGATTTCCATTCTTTAACCATTCATCTGGTACTTCTATCTGATATCCGTCTTTGATCTTCTGTTTGAACATTCCGTATTGATAGCGGATTCCACATCCATAGGCTGCATATCCAAGTGTTGCCAATGAATCAAGGAAACATGCTGCTAATCTTCCAAGACCACCATTACCAAGTGCTGGGTCTGGTTCCTGGTCTTCAACGGCATTCAGATCTACGCCTAATTCATCGAGTGCTTCTTTCACTTCTCCATACATACTCATATTAATGAGGTTATTTCCAAGTGCTCTTCCCATCAGGAATTCCATGGACATATAATATAAAATCTTTGGGTCTTTCTCTTCGTAGGTCTTCTGAGTATCCATCCAGTCCTCAATGATCCACTCTTTTAGGGCATAAGCCACAGCCTGATAAATCTGCTGCTGGGATGCATTATTAAGCTCAACTCTGAACTGAGTCTTTAGATTATTGAGTACTTCCTGTTTAAACAGTTTCTTATCAAATCTTTCTGTTTTCATGATTGTCTCTTCCCCTTTCGTATTCCCAGTGTGTTATTAATTTTATCATATAAATTGGAAATATGATACAAAAATTACAAATATCATTTGTATTTTTTTTCGTAAGTTCTTCTATTTATACAAACTAGCTGCCACGCATAATTTTCCATATCCAATTTCATTGTTTGGATAGTCCAAAAATCCATTCATTTTCCTTGCACCTTTATGAAAATAAGCTTTGATCCGCTCTCCATACAAATAAGGATCATTTTTTCTTATGATCCCCCATTCCATCAAAAGAGCTGCCGCTCCTGTGACAAATGGCGTTGCCATTGACGTCCCAGACAAACTGTTTTCACCGCCTCCCGGTGCTGCTGCCAAAATTCCAACTCCAGGTGCCACAAGATCTGGTTTCTTTACACCATATCTTTGATCACCCCGCCCCGAAAAATCTGCATAGGACTGATATCTGACATCATACGCACCTGCTGAGATCACATTTTCTGCAGTTGATGGGATTGTTAAAGTAAACTCTTTATCTGGCTCTAAAAATCTAGTTTCCTGATTACTTCCTAAGGATACCGGAAGCCACATCTGATATTCCCCATTTCTGATATTTCGTGGAATCAATGTAAGATTCCATTGTCCACTCTCTATATGATTCCCTTCCTGCACAATAAAACTAAGGAATATTTCCTGCCTTACATTGTACGGTGTTGGATAACCATTGTATACAAACACGATCGTATTTTCATATGAATATTGTGACTTTCCCTGTTGATCTGTGATCTCATAAGATATTCCCGATGGAGATTCCAGCTGTATTCTTAACTCATCCACGAAATCTTTCCATATCTGGAGATTTAGATTCTGCTCAAATGGTGCAATATCCAATAAGATTTTTTGTTCTTCTTTGATCAGCTTTCCTTGTTTATGCTTTCCACTATTTCCCTCATTTCCTGTTCCAATGCAGATCGTACATTTCCATTGCTGTGCGATCTGTGATATAAATCTTTCTAACAAGGAATTTCCTCTGTGATCTCCATAATTATGTCCATAACTGATATTGACCGCAACCGGCCGTCCTGCCTGTGATGCTTCATTGATCACATATTGTAATGCTGTCATCAATTGTGTCGTCCTTGGGAAACCTTTTTCTCTCGTATCTCCCAATTTCACAACGATCAGTTCTGCCTCTGGTGCAACCCCGTTTATCCCGGCACAGATTGAAGCTACATGTGTTCCATGCCCAGATCGATCTCTGCTCCGAAAATCGTATCTTCCACTTTCTGAGTGCAATACTTTATTAATTTCTTCTTTTGTATAGAGATTTCCGTTAAGAAATGGTTTAGGCGGACTTCCTTTGACCGTTTGATCCCATAGTGCATAAATCTTAGTATCTCCATTTTCATCTATAAAATCCGGGTGAAAAATATCAATCCCTGTATCGATCACAGCGACAAAAACACCTCTTCCAGTCAATGAAAGAGGTGGATTCTTGACCGACAACATACAAGATGCGGCTATCGATGGCTGTCGACTTAATAATAGATTTTTCGGTTTTTCTATATAAATAACTTGTTCATTTGCCCCAAATGCTTCCAACTCGTCTTCTTTTATATAGGCGATCGCATAACCCATACTCAACGGTTCGATCCTCGTTGTGTCTGACCATCTGATCGTATCAAGTGTGCCTGCGTAGCAAAATATGATCTCCCACTGATCCGTTTCTTTATCGTATCCTGCATCTAAATCCTTGGACCTCTCCCGTTCTTCTTCGCTAAGATCCAGAGCAAGATTTAATTGATTTTCAAACTTTTCATCCTGTTCCATACGATACCTGCACACTTTCGTTTTTCTTATCTTATGCAAAATCTGTGGGGTTTATTCTTAGATTGCTCATATCTCTCTTTTGCAGTATTTCCATACAGATGCACAAATTCCATAAACAGAAGATGCTGTCATGATCCCTGCCGCAACCGCCACTGCGATCAGCAATGTTTTTTGCCCATATAAATAAAATAAATGCCACTGTTTTGCTAATACGTAATTCATCGTATAGTATAAATTTCCACCTGGTACTAATGGAATGATTCCCGTGATCAAAAATACTGTTACAGGAGTTTTTAAGATCCTTGCCATTGTTTCTGCATAAATCGTCGCAACTGCGGCCGCTGCCAGATTCGCCACAAATGTACTTGGCATCTCATTCCACACGATAAGATAGGCGATCCATGATACCATCCCAGAAATCCCAGCCATACAAAGTTTCTTCCCTCGAAGGTTATAAAGTACTGCAAATCCAAAACTTCCAACAAAACTTGCCAGTACCTGTATGATCTCTGCTTTCATTTATAATACACCTCCTAAGAACATCAATGCCATGAAAGAACCTGCTGCAAGGAATACAGCTAACAGTATCGATTCACAGACTCTTAAGATTCCTGACATCATGTCTCCACCGATCATATCCCGAAGTGCATTAACAAATGCAACTCCAGGAACCAACAGCATGATATTACCGATGATGATCTTTCCATAATCCTCCGTCAGTCCGAATTTTGCACTGATATATGCAAATGCTGCAACAAAAAATGATAATAGAAAGTTTAATACCATTTCGTTGGGTGCTAAGATCTTAATATATCTTGCAAGAACCGCGACAAATGCCCCTGCGATCATTGCTATGATCCCTTCTGTAACACCACCTCCATAAAATGAAGTCCATGCTGCTGCAATGACCGCTGATGTAAGAACTTCCTCTGTAAAAACGACGAATTTTCCCTTTTTAATCTCTGCGATCTTTCGTTTTACTTCCTCTTCTTCCGGAAGTTCTTTGCACATATATCTTGATAACTGATTTAACTCATCCAGTTTGGTAAAGTCTGTCTTATATGACCTGATACGCTTTGTCTGCGTTAAGATTTCTCCTTTTTCATCTTCGATCGTTGTTACAATACTTGATGTGATAGAAAATACATTGGCTTCTTTTGCTCCATACGCTTTACAGATTCTTGAAATCGTATCTTCTACCCTTGAAACACCTGCTCCTGACACTAGCATGCATTCTCCAATCTCCATTGCGTATTTTAATACTTTTTTCATTTCCATAACATCTATCTCCTGCTATCTATTGTATCGAAATTGACTGTATTGTAACACAAAAGAAACCCTTGTGCTATGATCACACAAGGATTTCATGTAAAATTCATGTTTTGTTTACATTTCTTCGAGATGAAAAGAAGATTAATGCTATTAATCATCAATCTTATGTGTCCAAGCAACCGCCAATGCACCTGCACCGATATGACATGCAACACTTAAAGATAATGGATCTTGCTGGAATTCCATTCCTGGAAATTCTGCCATCAGTTCTTCTTTCCATTTGAGCGCTGCCTCTTCATCTTTTGTATATGCAGACTGAAGATATGCGTGTTTACCAAAATCTCCATCTGGGAAACGCTCTTCTAACTCTTTTCTTACTGCTGCGATCATCTTTTTCTTTGCCTGTTTGACACCTCTTGTCTTCGCAAATGCATCCAGCTTCTCGCCATGGATCTGTAAAACTGGTTTGATTCCAAGCACTGTACCGATGGCTGCTCCTGCTGCTGTAACACGTCCGCCTTTCTTCAGATACTTTAACGTATCTACCATAATATAGATTCCAGAATCTAATTTGTCTGCTTCTAGGATGTCTTTGATCTCTTTGGCTGACTTTCCTTCTTCCGCTAATTTGGCCGCATCTAAGACAGACTGTCTCTGTGTGACAGAAATCCTCTGGTTATCTACAACCTGAACTTTTCCATCGTAATCATCTGCTAACATTGCCGCTGTCGCACAGGAACTGCTTAATCCACTAGACATCGCGATATGCACGATCTCATCATGGTCTTCTAATAACTTCTCCCACAGATCCAACACATCTCCAGGTGCAGGCTGAGATGTTTTGATATCTTCATCTTCGTTTAATTTCTGATAAAATTCATCCTGTGTTAATGTAATATCTTCAAAATATAATTCTTCGTTAATATAAAATGGCATTGGAATCACTGAGATTCCTAATTCTTTACCTTCTTTTTGAGTAATTCCGCTGTTACTATCTGTTACGATCGCAATCTTGCCCATTCTTCTAATCCCTTTCTTTAAATTTCCTATCAATATATCTATTTTTTGCCTTTACCTCACATCATAACAGAGATTCATAGATATCGTCAAAGGTTTTCCCCTCATATTTTGAAAAAATACATAACTATTTTGTGATTTCCTGCAAAAATCTTGCAATTGGAAATCCTACAACATTGTAGTAATCTCCTTCGATCCCTTTGATAAAGACAGCTGCTTTTCCTTGAATCCCATAAGATCCAGCCTTATCCATAGGTTCTCCAGTCTTGATATAACGATCGATCTGCTCATCACTGATCTCATAAAATGTAACTTTTGTTTCTTCATAAAATGTTTTTGTTTTTCCATCTTCGATGACGCAAACTCCTGTATACACTTCATGTGTCTGTCCGCTTAACATCGTAAGCATTCTTTTTGCGTCCGCTTCGTCTGCTGGTTTTCCAAGAATCTGCCCCTGATAGGCTACAACAGTATCTGCTCCCACGACCATACTTTGTTTCTCTGATTTCTTATATATGTCTTTCGCTTTGATCGATGCTAATTCCATAACTACTTCATTTGGTGCTGTTTTTGTTGTGATCTCTTGTGCATCACTTGGCATAACATCAAATTTCAGATCGGCAAGTTCCAGGATTTCTTTTCTTCTTGGGGAAGCAGATGCTAATATAATATGTTTCATTTGTTTTATACCTCTTATTTTACTTAAGTTATCAAATTCTCCTGTGAATTACCCCTCCCATGCGGTACAGTAGTTCCTATGGAAGTGGCTTCTAACAGTCGTGACAGTTACCCATTTCTGACCAAAAGATT
>ENA-OWPD01000024-OWPD01000024.1-human-gut-metagenome-genome-assembly--contig:-NODE-24-length-194607-cov-7.875324_pt1 | contig 194607 bp, 129 predicted proteins | sample MGYA00248262_ERZ651842 | MGnify/ENA primary metagenome ERZ651842 (study PRJEB26924, sample SAMEA4378253) | human gut metagenome | biome: human gut; feature: human-associated habitat; material: faeces... | reverse complement strand
AAACTTATATAAATCCTTCATTGCAAACGACTTTTCTACGTTTCCGGTGACAATTACCCGATGAGCGACACATTTTGCTTCCGGTGGCATGATAGTTCCTTTGTTGTCAAGGTAGTAGTTTTGGCCGTTGGCACTCATGACGCGGAGGATAGGAATACGCTGTGTCACTTCCACGCACACTTTGCCACTGGGTGTTTTGTAGCATTCGGCTTCGTCAATCAACGGATGTTTGCTTAGTTCCCGTTCCAGTGACTTGGTGGAGATGCGTTCCATCTTCTTCCCGATGGGATAGATCCCTTTCTGCTGAAGGATACCTTTCAGCTCTTCTTTGGTGATGAAGCCGGCGTATGCGGTATCCTTGATAACCAATTCCATGTCACGGCAGGTCTGGTCGGCAGGCTTGCGGTTGAAAGCGGTGATAGCTACGGCAAGGTAGGCTATGAGCACCAGCATGACGATGGATAGAAGGATTCTTTTAATCATAATCAAAAATTAAAGATTAAAAATTAAAATGCTTGCACTGTTTCGGACAGGCTGCCGGATGATTATTCATTTATCTTTTTTCTAATAGTTCCTTTATTTCGGGGACATAGTTATCGATGTCTCCGGCTCCTAAAGTAATTAATACTTCAATGTTTTTATCTTTCAGAATGTTCAGTATCTCTTCCTTTTTGCACATACTTTTTTCGATACCCGGACGGAGATTATCATAAATCAGTTTGCTGGTGACGCCCGGAATTGGTGCTTCACGTGCCGGGTAGATGTCTACCAGAATCACTTCGTCGAGTAGCGACAGGCTATCGGCAAAATCCTGATAGAAGTCGCGGGTGCGGGTATAGAGATGAGGCTGGAAGATGGCTGTGATCTTCTTGTCCTTGTAAAGTTCGCGCATAGACAACACGCTCTGTTTGATTTCAGAGGGGTGGTGTGCGTAGTCACTTAGAAAGACAATCCGGTCGTTCTTGAGTTTGAAGTCGAACCGGCGGTCTACTCCTCGGAAACTTGCCATACCTCTTTTAATTTCTTCATCGGTCACCCCGTTGAGGTGTGCCAATGCCATGGCGGCTACGCCGTTCTCTATGTTGATGCTTACCGGAATTCCCAGTTGGATGTCGTTGATACGGGTGTCCGGAGCAACAAAGTCGATGAATATCTCCCCGTTTCCGATACGGATGTTTTCTGCATGGAAGTCGCCTTCGTCACGTGAGTAAGTGTAGACACGAACCCCCGGCTGCACTTTGGGTTGCAGGGAGATGCCTTTGCGGATAATCAGTGCGCCACCCGGTTGGATTAGCGTGGTGTAATGTTCGAAACTTTCCAGGTAGGCTTGCTCTGTTCCGTAGATGTCCAGATGATCGGGGTCGGTAGACGTGATTACCGACATATAAGGCGACAGCCAGTGGAAAGAACGGTCGAATTCATCCGCTTCAATCACTGTGTAAGGGCTTGCTTGAGAGAGCAGCAGGTTGGTGCCGTAATTCTTTGAGATTCCTCCGAGAAAAGCGGTACATTCCACGTGCGACTGGTGGAACAGATGAGCTGTCATAGTCGATGTGGTTGTTTTCCCGTGAGTACCTGCTACGCACAGACCTTTGCTCGAATGGGTAATCGTTCCCAATACTTGGGCGCGTTTCTGTATTTCGAATCCGTTGTTGCAGAAATAAACGAGTTCTTCGTGTTCCTGCGGAACGGCCGGAGTGTATATGACTAACGTACTTTCCTTGTCTTTGCAGGCTTCGGGAATCAGGTCGACGTTTTCTTCATAATGTATTTGTGCGCCTTCGGAGATTAGCGTTTCAGTCAATGGAGTAGGAGTACGGTCATATCCTGCCACTACCTTTCCTTTGAAAAGGAAGTAGCGTACAAGTGCGCTCATACCGATGCCGCCGGCACCTACGAAATAGACTGATTTTATCGTTTCTATATTCATTTCTTCTGTCTTTTTATTTTAGTGCAGATTACGTTGTTTGATACGGGCATTGTGCCGTTACTTCAATCTGCGTAATCCGATCGTCCATTTATCTGTTCTTTGTTTCCGCCAGCTTAATGACCTCTTGTGCGATGATTCTCGCTGAATCGGGTAAAGCCAGTTTGGCGATATTCTCTGTTAGTTCTTTCAGTTTCTGCTCGTCGTTGACAGTGGACAGGGCTACGTCCATCAAAGTGGTTTCCGCTTCACTGTCTTTGACGTAGATAGCTGCCTGTTTGTTCACCAACGCTAAGGCGTTCTTCGTCTGGTGATCTTCTGCCACGTTGGGCGAGGGCACTAAGATAACAGGTTTGTGCAGCAGGCAGAATTCAGAAATGGAACCTGCTCCCGCACGGGAGATAACCAGATCGGCTGCTGCATAAGCGGCTGCCATATCTTTGATGAAATCCGTTACATATAAATTCGGAAGTGCTCCTGCCGCTTTTACGGCTTCTGTTACTTGCGGGTAATAGTATTTGCCCGTTTGCCAGATAAACTGCACGTCCGTGTTTTCCTTGATGGTTGTCAGACTGGCTGTCAGCGTGTTGTTGATGGTGCGTGCACCCAAGCTGCCACCTACAATCAGGATTGTCTTTTTGCCGGGCTGTAAGTGGAAAGAACCTAGCGCTTCTTCTTTTGACGGCATATCCTTTGTCAGGTTCTGGCGGACGGGATTACCCGTCATGATGATCTTGTCGGCGGGGAAGAACTTTTCCATTCCGTCATAAGCTACACAAATCTTACGAGCTTTCTGTGCCAGGAGTTTATTAGTTACTCCGGCATACGAGTTTTGCTCCTGGATTAATGTGGGGACTCCCATCATTCCGGCAGTCTTTAGTGTTGGCCCGCTTGCATATCCGCCTACACCTACCGCCACTTGCGGGCGGAAGTTTTTGATTACTTTGCGCGCTTTCCATTGGCTGCGCATCAGTTTAATCAATACGGATACATTTTTCCATAAATGTTTGCGGTCGAATCCGGCTATCGGAAGTCCGATAATCCGGTAGCCTGCATCGGGAACCCGTTGCATTTCCATACGTCCTTCAGCGCCTACAAAGAGAATTTCTGCGTCGGGGCGTAGCTCTATTATAGCGTTTGCGATAGAGACGGCAGGAAAGATATGCCCTCCTGTTCCTCCACCACTGATGATGATTCTAAGTTCTTTTTCCATCATAATGTTTTTCTTCTGTCCTTTTTCAACGTTTACTGTTCACCACTCACCGTTCATCATTTATCGTTCATCACTTACCGTTTATCAATATCATGCTCATCTTCAAATTTGGCGTCGCTGTTCAGAATCTGCGCTGTCGGTTCGGCTGCGGCCTGTGCTTCGGAATTGGCTGCGGCATCCGCCTCTATTTGCAGTTGGATCTGTGCATCGTGCGCTTTCTGTTCTTCCAGGTGAGCGGTATATCGGCTTACGCTTAATATCATTCCGATATAAGCGCAGTTGATTAACGTACTTGTACCTCCTTTGCTGACCAGAGGCAGGGGTTGTCCGGTGACGGGGAATAACCCGACGGCAACCATCATATTCAGTATTGCCTGTGATACCAACAACAGCGCAATACCCATGACGAGAAAGGCGGGGAAGGTTCGCTCGCACTTTTGGGCGATTCGTCCGGCTCGCATCAGCAACCATAAATAGAGGAACACCACAAATATTCCTCCTACCAGTCCCATTTCTTCAATCACAATCGCGAAGATAAAATCGGAGAATGCCTGGCTAAGGAAGTCGCGTTGTATCGAGTTTCCCGGACCTTTGCCTACTACATGGCTGGTAGCAATAGCGATTCGCGCGTGTGCAATCTGTGCGTCTTTGTCAATATCAAATTTGGCTGCCGGCACTTCTTCTTTCTCAAAGAAACCGGAAACACGATTCTGCCACGTTTCGAAACGGTGAAGTCCCGGAGTGTTGTGCAGTGTTTTGGCGGGAATAGCCATCAGTATGCCTACGGCAACACCGCCTACAAGCCCCAATATCCCCAACATCCCGAACAGTTTCTTGGAAGATACCCGTCCGATGAACATCATCATACATACCACTCCGAACAGCAGCATTGCTGTTGAAAGGTTTTCCGGTGCGATGAGCAGGAATACCAGTCCGGTGAGGATCATGATATATTTAAAGGCATTCGGATTGGCCCCATATTCGTCCTGCCTTTTGGACAGGATGAATGAGACGGCAATGATTACCGCCATCTTTGCCAATTCCGATGGCTGGAATTGCAATCCCATAAAGGTCATCCAACGGGCGGCCCCGTTGACACGGTCGCCTGTGATGATACCCATCAGCGTGACAAACGCCAGTAGGACCAGAGATACCGGATATAGAAAGACCGGAAATACCTGGAACCATTTGTAGGGAACATTATGCAGAAATACGACTACCACAGCTCCCACCATCAGGATGATGGAGTGTTGCGTAATCGGCCCCCAATGGTCGCCACTTTTGTAAGTCAGCGTCGACGCTGCCGAAAACACCTCGATGATCGAGATGAGGCAGAGACAGAGGAAGATAATCCAGATTACCTTGTCACCTTTGAATATGTTCTTTAATAAATCCAATCTTGCAGAATTTAAAAATTAATAATTAGAAATTAAAGGGCACGGACACATTCTTTAAATTGGTCGCCACGGTCTTCGTAACTCTTGAAGAGGTCGAAAGAAGCGCAGCAAGGGCTTAATAATACCGTTTCACCTTTCTTTGCCAGTTTATAGGCTGCTTCTACGGCATCTTTCATGCCGGTTTGCACATCGGCTACCGGCAGACCGAAACGGTCGAAGAATTCGTGAAGCTTTTCGTTATGAAGTCCCAGATATACCAGTGCTGAACACTTTTCGCGTACCAGGTCTTCAATTTCAGTATAGTCGTTTCCTTTATCTTTACCACCGAGAATCAATACCGTTTTGGTAGTCATGCTTTGCAGGGCATACCAGCAGGAGTTGACATTCGTGGCTTTAGAGTCGTTAATAAAATCAATTCCGCGCACACGTGCCACCTTTTCCAACCGATGTTCCACTCCCTTGAAATCGGAGAGGGCTTTCCGGATGTTTTCTTTGGCGATGCCGGCAAGGTTTGCCGAGATACCGGCGGCTAAAGAGTTGTACAGGTTGTGTTGTCCTGTCAGGGCCAGTTCCTCTTGCTCCATGTTGAAGGCAATCGGTTCGGTGATTTTCACTTCGTGATCTTCTACGTATGCAATCGCTCCATCCTCTTTTACAGCGGCAAAAGGATACAAGTGAGCTTTCAGACCATGTTTTGCCAGTTCCTGTCTGATGATAGGGTCATCGTTCCAGAAGATGAAAGCATCGTCCGGTGTTTGGTTTTGGGTGATGCGGAATTTAGCGTCGATGTAATTCTGCATACAATGGTCGTAGCGATCAAGATGGTCCGGAGTGATGTTCATCAATACGGCGATGTTCGCACGGAAGTTATACATATTATCCAGCTGGAAAGAGCTAAGTTCGATAATATAGTAATCATGGTAATCTTCGGCTACCTGCAAAGCAAGGCTTTTGCCGATGTTGCCTGCCAAACCTACGTTCAGACCTGCGCTTTTGAAAATATGGTAGATCAGGGAAGTCGTTGTGGTCTTCCCGTTAGAACCTGTAATACAGATCATTTTGGCATCAGTATAGCGTCCGGCAAACTCTATCTCGGAGATCACCGGTGTACCTTGAGCTTTCAGTTTCAGGATGATCGGGGCGTCATTCGGGATACCGGGGCTTTTGATTACCTCGTCGGCATTCAGAATGAGTTCTTCGGTATGGTGTCCTTCTTCCCAGGCAATCTGATGGCTGTCGAGAAGTTCCTTATACTTGTCCTTGATAGCGGACATGTCCGAAACAAACGTCTCAAATCCTTTGACTTTAGCGAGTACGGCTGCACCTGCGCCGCTTTCGCCAGCTCCTAAAATTACTATTCTTTTCATCTACAATAATGTGCCCTTATTTTCTAATTGATTGATTTATCTATTAGCTGTGCACATCTTTAAAAGTTAATAATCGGGTTAATACTCTCTATCTATAAAACTTGTTTTCCGTATGGAAACTTGGCTCCGGCACCTTGCCGGTTATCTTATTTTAAGCGTTATAATCGTTATTGCTGCCAATACAATCGTTACAATCCAGAACCGGACGGTAATCTTTGATTCATGAAACAGTTGGTCGGGTTTGGTGAATTTCACCGTGCATCCCGGTTCAATCAGGCTCATCGAAGTGCGGAAGTGATCGTGAATCGGTGTACGCTTGAACAATCGCTGTTTCACACCTTTTCGTTTTCCCGCCTTATAATAAGCCCGTTGCAGGATTACCGACAGGTTTTCTACCAGGAATACACCGCAAAGAATCGGTATCAGCAACTCTTTGTGGATGATGATGGCAAACACTGCGATAATACCGCCAATAGTAAGACTGCCTGTATCTCCCATAAATACTTGTGCCGGATAGGCGTTGTACCATAAGAAACCTATCAGTGCACCGATAAAGGCGCAGATATAGATTACGAGTTCTTCCGAGCCCGGAATATACATGATGTTCAGGTAGCCTGCAAATTCGATATGCGATGATACATAGGCCAGTACCCCCAACGTTGCACCGATAATTGCCGAGTTCCCGGCTGCCATTCCGTCCATACCGTCATTCAGATTGGCGCCGTTTGATACGGCGGTAACCACAATGATTGTGACAATGACGAACAATATCCATCCGGCTGTTTGCGCATGTTCTCCCATGAACGAAACCAGATCAGCATAATCAAGGTTGTTGCTCTTGAAAAAAGGAATCGTTGTCTGGGTAGATTTCAGATCATTCGTTCCGTGTATCACTTCCATCTCCCGTCCCGGATTATGCACTTCGATATTCTCACGGATCACTACGTCCGGACTTAAATACAAGGTCATTCCGACAATTAAACCTAAACCGACCTGACCGATAATCTTGAACTTGCCATGCAAACCCTCTTTGTCTCTTTTGAAGATTTTGATATAGTCGTCTGCGAATCCGAGCGATCCCAACCATACGGTAGTGATCAGCATCAGTATCATGTATATGTTATGCAGTTTACCTAACAATAAACATGGGATCAGGATGGCTACAATGATGATGACACCTCCCATGCTCGGCACGCCTACTTTATTGACGCCGAACGGGTCGGTTTTAGCATCACGCTGCGTTTCTGTGATTTGTTTCCTTTTGAGTAGGTTGATGAACTTATCTCCCCAGATACTTGAAATAAGTAATGCGAGGATAACCGCCATCAAAGCACGGAATGAAGTATATCCGAACATTCCCGCTCCTGGAAAATTGAGCTTATGTAGCCATTCAAATAGATAGTATAACATAAATAATTTGCCAATTTATTGATGTGTTGTTATGCCGGTTGCTGTCGGATAGATAACGAAGCCGGTCGGCATATTAGCACAGTCTATTCATTATTTAAAAATTTCTTTGAGTACTTCTTTGTCATCAAAATGATGTTTCACTCCTTTTATCTCCTGGTAATTCTCATGTCCTTTTCCGGCAACGAGAATTACATCTCCTTTCTCCGCCAGCATGCAAGCCGTGCGAATCGCTTCTTTACGGTCGGCAATGCTTAGTGTTTTCTTCATATCTTCCGCATCCAGTCCGGCAAGCATGTCATTGATGATGTCTTGCGGCTCTTCAAAGCGCGGATTGTCGGAAGTGATGATGACGCGGTCACTCGCTTTGGCAGCTTCCTTTGCCATGATGGGGCGTTTGCCCTTGTCGCGGTTACCGCCGGCGCCTACCACGGTAATCACTTTTCCTTTTCCTTCAAGCACTCCATGAATAGCGTTCAGTACATTAATGAGAGCATCCGGGGTATGTGCATAATCAACAATCGCCGTAATTCCCTGCGGTGAGCGGACCGCATCGAAGCGTCCGGCTACCGGATGAAGTGTGCTAAGAGCTACAAGCACCTCTTCCTCTTTCTTGCCTAACAGAACTGCCGCCCCGAATACCGCCAATAAATTGGAAGCATTGAACTTTCCGATAAACTGAACTGCCAGTTCATGATTGTTGAAGTCGAGCAGCATCCCTTCGAAATGAGACTCTAATACCCGTCCTTTAAAGTCGCTAAGACTTCTCAATGAATAAGTATAGACCTTCGAACGTGTGTTCTGCGTCATTACCAGTCCGTTTTTATCGTCCAGATTGGTCAGGCTGAATGCATTTTTCGGCAGATCGTCAAAGAATTTCTTCTTCGCTTTCAGATAGTTCTCTACTGTTTTATGATAGTCGAGATGGTCGCGGGTCAGATTGGTAAAGATCCCTCCTGCAAACTTTAGTCCACTGATACGTTTCTGTGCAATCGAGTGGGAGCTGACTTCCATGAAAACATATTTGCATCCTTCATCTGCCATCCGTCCCAACAAACAGTTCAACGTGATTGGATCAGGAGTAGTATGTTCTGTCGGAATCGATTCATCATCGATGTAATTGCAAACGGTAGAAATCAATCCCACCTTATAGCCGAAATAACGGAATGTATTATATAATAAGGTAGCGATCGTTGTTTTTCCGTTCGTCCCGGTAACGCCGACCAGTTTCAACTTGGAAGTCGGGTCTCCGTAGAAGGTAGTGGCAATCTTTCCTACCGCATCTTCGCTGTCTTTTACTCGTACATAGGTGATCCCCGCTACAGGTTCTTCCGGCATATCCTCGCAAAGGATGGCGATTGCTCCTTTTGCGATGGCAGCAGGTATATAAGCATGGCCGTCGGCTTGTGTGCCACGCATTGCCATGAATAGCTGTCCGGCTTCCACTAGACGGGAGTCTATGTTGACACCGGTGATTTCTATGTTTGAATCTCCGGCTACCTCTACCGGTTGGATTGCTTTCAGTAACTCATTTAATAACATCACTCTATTCAATTTTTAATCTTTAATTTTTAATTAAGCGTAAGCGTCACTGTCTGTCCCTTCTTAACAATCGTTCCGTTGGCTATCGACTGGCTTTTTACTTTGCCTACGCCGACCAGATTGACTTTCAATCCTTTGCTTTCCAACAAGTACACAGCGTCTTTCGCTCCCATACCTATCACACTCGGTACAAAATTCTGCATATTGCTCCGGCTCTCAAGAACCACAGCTTGTGGGGCAGAATGGGTATTTCCCCAAACCTCTTTGCCCGAATCAGCGATTTTGCCTTGTACGTTAATCTGCAGCTCTTCCAATACTCGTTGCGCTTCGCGCATCTCTCCGGCTTTTACATTCGGAATGACTACGGAATTAGTATCAATCGCATTGGTCAGCGGTAACCGCAAGTCTTTGGCATACACCCTTTCTGCAATCTTGCTGAACACACTACCTGCCATTAAACCTCCCGAAGCCGGTAATCCTGGTTTCTGGATAGAGACAATCATGCTATATTTAGGTGCTTCTGACGGGAAATACCCGCAGAAACTAACCAGATAATTTGTTCTTCCCGTTTTGTATCCGGCTGCTCCCTGTGAAATCTGCGCCGTTCCTGTTTTTCCTGAAACGTGGAACTGCTTGCTTCCCGCAGGTTTGGCAAGTCCTTCACCAACCACTTTCCGGAGAATCTCACGGATCTGTGCCAAAGTCTTATCCGAACAAATCTTGGGATTGATTACCTCTGTCGGATATTCTTTCACTACTTCCCCGTCCTTCATGGCAGCTTTGACAAACTTCGGACGCACGGTGACTCCGTTGTTGGCTATCCCATTATAGAATGTGAGAATATTGATCGGTGGAACCTGTGTCTCGTAGCCGATACTCATCCACGGCAATGTTGTCTTTGCAAAATAACGTTCTTTCGGGCCGCGTATATTCGGTTTTCCTTCTCCCGCAATCTGCAGGTGTAACGGCTGGTCGATGCTCATCCGTTTCAACCCGTCTACAAATTTCTGCGGGTTGCTGCCGTAGAAATGGTCTATAATATAAGAGGTACCCACATTGGACGAAACCCCTAGAATTTCCGTAACAGTCAGCTTTCCATATCCTCCGCGATGCCAGTTATGGTCTTTCATGACACGTCCATACATCGGCATCTGGCCGTTGCCGGTATCTACCACATAGTCCGGCGTGATCTTTCCGTCTTCAAGAGCTACCATGATAGAGGCCGTTTTGAAAGTAGACCCCGGCTCGAGCATATCACTAATAGCATTGTTGCGCATTTCGTAGTACTCACCGTCTTTGCCTTGCATCATGTTGACGATGGCTTTCACTTCTCCGGTACTTACCTCCATCAATACCACCACACCCACGCTCGCATTCAGCTCTTTCAGCTTATCCACCAACGCCTTCTCGCAAATATCCTGCATACCTACATCGATAGTACTAATCAGATCGCAACCATCAACTGGTGGCACATCGACAATGTTCAGGTATTTGTTCATCACCTTCTGACGGTGTGTCAATCCGTCCCGCCCTTTCAGGATGGTGTCGAAAGCAAGTTCGATACCATTTCTCGCTCCTTTGGCTGTGTCTGCATACACATCTCCCAGTGTACGGGCAGCCAGTGAACCGAACGGTTTCTTACGCTGATTGTAAGCTTGTTCCTTGAATCCGCCTTTATACCGGTTCAAGCAGAATACAGGCAGTCTCTTTACCTCTTTATATTGTATATAGGAGATACGTTTCGGATAAATCAGATAATTGCGGCTTTTTGCCTGGCGTCCTTTCTTGAGGTGTGCCTTGAATTGAGCCGCACTCTTGTCCGGGAATATCTTGTGAAGTCCGATACAGATTGAATCCATATTGGCATTGAGGATGGAATCCCGGCGTGCCTGATCTTTCTGCCTGCGTTTTTCATCCTTTTCACCGGACATAAAGTCCATATATATTCTGTACTCGGGCAGAGAGCTGGCCATCAGTTTACCGTCAGAAGAAATAATGTTTCCACGATTAGGTTTTACCGTCACATTCTCTTTTACGAAACGGTCAGCCACATCCTGCCAGTATTGTCGTTCGGCAAACATGGTGATGCCTGCTTTTACAACAATAGCTACTCCTATCAACGCCATCAATAGGATGACGAAGAAGTAACGGGTCATTATGTTCTTTTTATTAACTGCCACAGTATTTGTCTTTTAAACGCTTAACTATCATTTATCAACTATCCACTATCATCTATTTAATAAGGTAAGGAGGATTGGTTGATGTTTGCAAATCGCTTTCCTTACTCGATATATAATCTTCAATGCGTGACTGGCGGCTCTTTTCCATCAGCTCTGAGCTGCGAGTCAGTGCATCGTATTTAATGTCTGTCAATTCCTTTTTCAGCCGGTCTATTTCGATCTGTTGCTGTTGACTGGCATAACGATTGTGAATGTAGAAGATGATGAATACCATGATAAGTACCAGCAACTTCGTTTGACGGCGGAAAAAATCGGTAGCCAGAATGTCTCCACCCAGAATACTCTTCAGAGAGGTGCGTTTTTTCTTCTTGTCCTCTTCTGCTTTCTTGTTTACTACTTCTTCTTCCATATCTTTTTATTTCTTTTCTGCAATTCGTAATTTGGCGCTTCTCGACCGCGGGTTTCGTTCTATTTCTGCCTCGTCGGGAACGATTACCTTATTGTTGACAAGGCGGAAAGGCGTTTGCAGATTGCCGAAGAAGTCGGTTTCCGCTTTTCCTTCTACATTGCCTGTCTTCATGATGTTTTTCACCATTCGGTCTTCCAGCGAATGATAGGTGATAACTACCAGTCTGCCGCCCGGCTTTAATGCCTCCGTAGCAGCCAGCAACATCTCCTTCAACGCCTCCATCTCTTGGTTTACTTCAATTCGTAGTGCCTGGAACACCTTTGCCAGCTCTTTCTTTTCGCGTTCACGACCGAAAAGCGGTTTGATGATTTCCAAAAACTCACCGATGGTCCGGATATTCTGTCCGCTTCTGGCTTTAACGATGACAGAAGCCAGTTTGCGGCTATTCTTTAGTTCCCCGTACAGGTAGAGGATGTTTGCAAGACGTTCTTCATCATAAGTATTCACGATATCTGCTGCTGTCATACCGGCACGCTTGTTCATACGCATATCCAGTGCCCCGTCAAAACGGAAGGAGAAGCCACGTTCGCTATCATCGAAATGATGGGAAGATACGCCGAGGTCGGCCAGGATCGCGTCTACCTGTTCGATGTCGTGATAACGCAGGAAGTTGTGCAGATAGCGGAAGTTACTGCGCACGAAGATGAAATGAGTATCGTTGACAATGTTCCGTTCAGCGTCCTCGTCCTGGTCGAATCCTAGCAAACGTCCGCCTTCTCCGAGCCGTGAAAGGATCTCGCGCGAATGTCCCGCTCCTCCGAATGTAACGTCTACATACGTTCCATCCGGTTGGATATTCATACCGTCAACGCTTTCTTTCAGCAATACAGGTACGTGATATGTCAATTCATCTTTCTCCATCTTGTCTATTATCATCGTTCATAATTTCTTCTAATGCTGCACCGAACTCTTCGGGTGACATGAAAGGCTGTTCTGCCCGTTCTTTCGCCCAGATCTCTATCTTGTTATCGATGCCGATAAAGCGAATATCCCCATGGATACTGCAAATCTGTAAATACCGTTTCGGAATTAATATGCGCCCGTTGCTATCAGGTGTCACTATTTCAACGTCGCTCACGAATTGCCTGAAAATAAGTTGGTGTTTGCTATTCCATTTGTTAAGTCTACTACGTAGCTCGTTCAACTCCTCGTTCCACACGCTCTCGGGGTATAGGGTTAAACAGTCTTGAAATACGTCTTTACGCATAATAAGCCTCTCTTCGGAAGCGGCTTGTAATTGCTTCCTGAAGGTGGCGGGTATGAACACCCTTCCTTTGGCGTCCGCCCTGGCTTCAATATTTCCTAAAAAACGTATCATTACCTTATTATAATAAGCGACCGTAAAAGTATGAAATTCCCCACAATTCCCCACAACTTTCCATAAAAAACTTTCAGAGAAGTTTTCAACAGAATGTTAAATGTCTATTTGCTTGAAAATGATATGCCTTCGAGAATGCTTTACTGGTGGGGAGCCCGTGGGCGTAGAACGGAAAAAATGTCTGTATAGGTAAAATTTAAATAATGTGGTGGGAGAGATTCTTTTTCATGCAATAGAGGTTTATCTGACACCCGGGTCTCAGTGCACCCGACACCCGGGTGTCAGATAGGTTGAGACCCGGGTGTTGTATGTGCTGACACCCGGGTGTCGGACAACTAATCTTCGCAATAAAAGAAAAGGCAGAATATACCGGAGTATTTCTGCCTTTTAATCATTATCAAAACTAAAAATCTGCATTAAAGAAATATGTGATTCAAAATCACTAAGTTTTATATAGTTAAGGTTTAGCGGAAGTCTTTCAACTCTTCCTGTAATTTCTGGCGCGTGAAGAAAATACGGCTTTTCACTGTACCCAACGGGAGGTTCAGTTTTTCCGCAATTTCACGGTATTTGAATCCTGAAACGTACATCGCAAACGGAACTCTGTATTCTTTGGGGAGTTTGTTAACTACACGGTGCATCTCTTTCAGGTCGTATGCTCTTTCTGTATTTTCAGAACTTCCATCCTGTGGCAAATTCAGATGATAAAGATTATCAGTCTGGTCGATGAATGTCTGGTCGCGGACTACCTTGCGGTAGTTGTTTATGAATATATTGCGCATGATGGTATACATCCATCCTTTGAAATTTGTATCAGGGGTATATTTATCTTCATTATCTAATGCTTTTAATGATGTCTCCTGCAACAAATCGTTTGCTTCTTCACGGTCAGTTGTCAGTTTATAAGCGAAGCGTAGTAATTCATCTTGTACTCCTACTAAGTCTTTTCTGAAGCTTAAACTTTTCATAATGTGTTGCTTTTTAAAGGTGAATATTCGTTTGTTATTTTCGATGTTGCAAGTTTACATGAATTTTTGAAACCCGGTAGGGGAAAAACTGACGTTTTTTTACCCGAAAACTATCCGCGGATAGTTTTTAGGTCATTTTTGATAGTTTTTGGGTGGTGTTTTTTTATGTTCTGAACTTAAATCCTGCATTTTCTACCAAATTATTGCGATTAATAAAAAAGAACCGTTAATTTTGTGCCATCATTTTTATTTGAAAAGAATGACTGATGACTCTTTATTTTTGATTGATGTCGATAAGATACTTCGGACAAAGGCTCCGAAGCATTATAAGTACATCCCTAAATTCGTGGTTTCTTATCTGAAGAAAATTGTTCATCAGGATGAAATTAATGTATTCCTGAATGAGTCGAAGGATAGATTGGGTGTGGACTTTCTGGAGGCATGTATGGGCTTTTTGGATGCGAAAGTGGACATAAAAGGCATTGAGAATTTGCCTAAGGATGGATTGTATACTTTTGTGTCCAATCATCCGTTAGGTGGACAGGATGGTGTTGCGCTTGGTTATGTGTTAGGTAAGCACTATGAGGGGAAGGTGAAATACTTGGTGAATGATTTATTGATGAATCTACGCGGGTTGGCTCCCCTTTGCATACCTATTAATAAAACCGGCAAGCAGGCAAAGGACTTCCCAAAGATGGTGGAAGCCGGATTTCAGTCCGACGATCAGCTGATTATGTTTCCTGCCGGACTGTGCTCGCGCCGTCAGAATGGAGTGATTCGCGACCTGGAATGGAAAAAGACATTTGTAGTAAAGAGCATACAAGCAAAACGTGATGTAATACCCGTGCATTTTGGGGGCAGGAATTCTGACTTCTTTTACAATCTGGCAAATGTTTGTAAGGCACTGGGCATTAAGTTTAACATTGCTATGTTGTATCTTGCGGATGAAATGTTTAAGAATCGCCACAAAACTTTTACTGTCACTTTTGGCAAACCTATACCCTGGCAGACTTTTGATAAATCGAAAACTCCTGCGCAGTGGGCTGAATACGTAAAGGATATTGTTTATAAACTGTAACTGATAGAACAACTATAACAAGGAATATGGAAGAGATTATTAAACCGGTAAGCAAAGAACTGCTAAAGGCAGAATTGACGGAAGACAGACGCTTACGAATGACGAATAAGAGTAATAATCAGATTTATATTATTACTCATCAGAATGCTCCTAATGTGATGAGAGAGATTGGTCGTTTGCGTGAAATAGCTTTCCGTGCTGCTGGTGGAGGTACAGGCCTGTCAATGGATATTGATGAATACGACACGATGGAACACCCTTACAAGCAGTTGATCGTATGGAATCCGGAAGCGGAAGAAATTCTGGGTGGTTACCGGTATCTGCTTGGTACGGACGTGCGTTTTGATGAAAAAGGTGCTCCGATTCTGGCTACTTCCCATATGTTTCATTTCTCCGATGCTTTTATTAAAGAATATTTGCCACAGACAATTGAGTTGGGACGTTCGTTCGTTACGCTTGAATATCAGTCTACCCGTGCCGGAAGTAAAGGATTGTTCGCTTTAGATAATCTGTGGGATGGATTGGGAGCGTTGACTGTTGTTATGCCGAATGTGAAATATTTCTTTGGCAAAGTGACCATGTATCCAAGCTATCACCGTCGTGGCCGTGATATGATTCTTCATTTCCTTAAGAAACATTTTTATGACAAAGAGAAACTTGTCACTCCGATCGAGCCTCTGAAACTTGAGACTTCCGAAGACGAGCTGAGTGCTTTGTTTTGCAAGCATTCCTTCAAGGAAGACTATAAAATATTGAATTGTGAAATTCGTAAACTGGGATATAATATTCCTCCGTTGGTAAATGCATATATGAGCCTAAGCCCTACTATGCGTATGTTCGGAACAGCTATCAATTATGAATTCGGTGATGTGGAAGAAACCGGTATTCTGATTGCTGTAGACGAAATTCTCGAAGATAAGCGGATTCGACACATCCAGACGTTTATTGAAAGCCATCCGGATGCGTTGAGATTGTCTTCTTGTGAAGGGGAAGAGGTGTTTACTCCTAAAGTGGTTACACCGCAGGCAAACTGTTCCCGTTAATTTTACGATAAAGATCAAGAGCAAAGACGTCGGTCATTCCCGATATATAGTCAAGTACCGCCTGTATTCTTTCATAGAGTACGGGCGCTTTTATATTGTATTGACTGGAAACCCGGTCGATCAGGAGTTTGGAATAAGTCTTTTCGGGTGAGGTTACGGCATCTATCATCAATTCGAGCAGGGTGCTGATGATGCGGAATCCCGCCAGTTCAACATCCAGTACGTCCCGTGAACGGTAGATTTTATTGATAGATACTTCGACGCTGTGTTTATAGGCTGCTGCCGGACGCTCGGCTATGCGCTTGATTAGTGATCCTTCGAACGTGCCGGACAGGATTTCTTGTTCATGATCTAAAAAGACACGGGTACACTCCCGGATCAATAAACCGATGACGGAAGAGCGCAGGTAAGCGATTTGCTCGTTGACATCGTTAACAATCAGGAATGTTTTTCGGAGATGTTCCTGCCGCTCTTCGCTGAAATAGGCCATTAATAGCTCTTTAGTCTCTTCTGTGGTGAGAATCTTCAGTTTATATGCATCCTCAATATCCATCATCTGATAGCAAATGTCGTCTGCCGCTTCAACCAAATAAACTAACGGGTGGCGTGCATACTTTAAAGGATGTTCGTTGAGCAATATCAGTCCTAATTCTGTTGCAATTTTGCGGAAGCTTTCTTCTTCGCTGACGAAAAAGCCAAACTTGGATTTTGTTCCTGCAAGGCTCGATGAAAAGGGGTATTTTACGATAGAAGCCAGAGTGGTGTATGTTAGAACGAATCCGCCTTTGCGACGTCCCTCGAACTGATGTGTAAGTATTCGGAAGGCATTTGCATTTCCTTCAAAATGTATTAAATCTTCCCATTCCATCGGAGAAAGTTGCTCTCCGTTGGGCTGTTTCTCTTTCAGGCGAACTCCTTTCCCTTCAGAGAAAAAAGTGGAAATGGCCTTTTCGCCTGAATGACCGAAAGGCGGATTACCCAAATCGTGTGCCAGGCAAGCAGCCGAAACGATAGAACCGATCTCCGGCAGGAAAGAATCCTGAAGTTCCGGATGACGTTCCAGAAGTGCTTTGGCAACATCGTCCCCGAGTGAACGGCCAACGCTGGCGACTTCGAGACTGTGCGTAAGTCGGTTGTGTACAAAAACGCTGCCCGGTAGAGGGAATACTTGCGTTTTGTTCTGTAATCTGCGGAAAGGAGCCGAAAAAATAAGACGGTCATAGTCCCGTTGGAATTCGGATCGGTTTTCCTGTCGTTCCTCATGGAATTCTTCCATTCCGAAACGTTTCGCTGATATTAATTGGTTCCAATTCATCATTTTATCTATAATTTTAGTGTTTACCATTCGCAAATTGGCTACAGGTACATTATTTAACTGCAAACTTAACTATTTTTCAGTTCAAAATGTGTATTTTCGCCCGTTAAATAGTAAACATGCATTTATGAATATTCAAGTTATCAATAAATCGAAGCATCCGCTTCCGGCTTATGCCACTGAATTGTCCGCAGGAATGGATATCCGTGCTAATCTTTCTGAACCTATCACACTGGAACCGTTGCAACGTTGTCTGGTGCCGACAGGACTATATATTGCCTTGCCGAAGGGATTTGAGGCACAAGTTCGTCCACGTAGCGGACTGGCGATCAAGAAAGGAATTACGGTGCTCAATTCTCCGGGTACGATTGATGCGGATTATCGTGGGGAAGTTTGTATCATTTTAGTCAATCTCTCCTCTGAAACGTTTGTGATTGAAGACGGTGAACGTATCGCGCAGATGGTGATAGCAAAGCACGAACAGCCTGTATGGCAGGAAGTGGAGGTGCTGGATGAAACAGAACGGGGAGCCGGTGGTTTCGGACATACCGGAGTATGATGAATGCTTAATGGAGAAAATAGAATGAAGATAAAAATAGGATGGCTGTTCGTGACGGTATTGATGCTCACTTCATGTGGGGGAATCCGGTCTGTGCGTACAGCAAAAACAACAGCGAAAGCAGATGGAGCTTCTTTAATGAAGGAAACATTGCTTTCTGCTGAACAACAGCGTAAATATGACTACTTCTTCTTGGAAGCCATGCGGATGAAAGGAAAGAATGAGTATGATGCGGCATTTGGATTGCTACAGCATTGTCTGGATATCAACCCCACTGCTTCTTCTGCGCTTTATGAAATATCGCAATATTATATGTTCCTTCGCCAGGTGCCGCAAGGTCAGGTTGCTTTGGAGCAGGCAGTGGCTTTTGCGCCTGATAACTATTGGTATAGTCAGGGATTGGTCAGTTTGTACCAGCAACAAAATGAATTGGATAAGGCTGCGGCTTTGCTTGAGAAGATGGTGACCCGTTTCCCGTCGAAACAGGACCCTTTGTTCAGCCTTCTTGATATTTACAGTCGCCAGGAGAAGTATAATGATGTCATTTCTACATTGAATCGTTTAGAGAAACGTTTGGGTAAGAATGAGCAGCTGTCTATGGAGAAATTCCGGATTTATCTTCAGATGAAAGATGATAAGAAGGCATTTCAGGAAATAGAAAGTCTGGTACAGGAATATCCGATGGATATGCGTTATCAGGTGATACTGGGAGATGTATATCTTCAGAACGGGAAAAAGCAGGAAGCTTATGATGCATACCAGAAGGTACTGGCTGTAGAGCCTGATAATCCGATGGCTCTCTTCTCGATGGCTTCTTACTATGAACAGACCGGGCAGAAAGAATTGTATCAACAGCAACTGGATACGTTGTTATTGAACAAAAAGGTGACTTCTGATACTAAAATCAGTGTCATGAGACAGGTGATTGCGGAAAATGAACAGTCGTCCGCTAAAGATAGCACTCAGGTGATTGCCTTGTTTGACCGGATGATGAAGCAGGATATGGATGATCCGCAGATACCGATGCTTTATTCTCAATACCTGTTGTCGAAGAATATGGAACAAGAGGCTGTGCCGGTATTGGAGCAGGTGGTTGATCTGGATCCTACCAATAAGGCGGCCCGTTTGATGCTGGTTAGTGCGGCGGTGAAGAAGGAAGATTACAAGCAAATTATCAAGGTCTGCGAACCGGGCATTGAAGCTACTCCGGATGCGTTGGAACTTTATTATTATCTGGCTATCGCTTATCATCAGGCAGAACAGGGAGATAGTGTATTGAGTGTTTGTAATAGAGCATTGGAACATATAACTCCCGATACCAGAAAAGAAGTCATTTCAGATTTTTATTCTATCATGGGGGATATTTATCATACCAAGAAACAAATGACGGAGGCTTATGCTGCTTACGATTCGGCTTTGGCATATAATCCTTCCAATATTGGCGCATTAAATAATTATGCTTATTATCTGTCTGTGGAACGTCGTGACTTGGACAAGGCGGAGGAGATGAGTTACAAAACGGTGAAAGCCGAACCTAATAATTCGACCTATCTCGATACTTATGCATGGATTCTTTTTGAAAAGGGAAACTATGCCGAAGCCCGTATCTATATTGACAATGCAATGAAGAACGACGGCGAGAAGAGTGATGTGATTGTGGAGCATTGCGGAGATATTTATTTTATGACCGGCGATGCGGAAGGTGCGTTGAAATATTGGAAGAAGGCACTGGAAATGGGTAGCGAGTCGAAAACGTTGAAACAGAAAATAGAGAAGAAGAAATATATTGCGGAATGAAAAGAATCATTTATCTACTGTTGTTGGTGGTAGTGGTGTTGGCCGGCTGTAAGAGTTCGAAGCACTTGGCAACTTCGGAAACTAAGACTTCGACAAAGGCTCCGACATCCAGTTACCTGGCTTCCAAGCTTCAGTTGACTATTCCCGGCAAGAAAGGAAGTATGTCTGTAGGGGGAACCATGAAGATGAAAACTCATGAGCGGGTACAAATCTCCTTATTGATGCCTATTCTGCGTACGGAAGTGGCACGTATAGAAGTTACTCCCGACGAAGTTTTATTGGTAGACAGGATGAATAAACGCTTTGTTCGTGCCACTAAAGCTGAATTGAAAAATGTATTGTCGAAGAATGTGGAGTTTTCCCGTTTGGAAAAGATATTGATGGATGCCTCTCTTCCTGGTGGAAAGACAGAGCTGACAGGAAAAGATATAGGAATTCCTTCATTAGAAAAGGCAAAAGTCCAACTTTATGAGTTCTCCACACAAGAGTTTTCGATAACTCCGACGGAACTGACGTCCAAATACAACCAGATTCCCTTGGAAGAATTAGTAAAAATGCTGGTAGCTTTATTATGATGAAACGTTTCTTTGTTATTCTAATCAGTTGCCTTTGGTTGGCAGTTCCTCTTTTCGCTCAATCGAACAAGTTGATTCGTGAGCTGGAAAGTAAACGCGGTGCGCTGCAAAAACAGATTGCCGAATCGGAATCTATATTGAAGGATACAAAGAAAGATGTGGGAAGCCAGTTGAATAGTCTGGCTGTGTTGACCGGACAGATTGAAGAGCGGAAACGCTATATCATGGCTATCAACAATGATGTGGAGGCTATCCAGCGTGAGTTGGCTTCATTGGAGCGCCAGTTGCACGGGCTGGAGAAGGATTTGAAAGATAAAAAGAAGAAATATGAAGCTTCTGTCCAGTACTTGTATAAGAATAAGTCGATAGAGGAGAAGCTCATGTTTATTTTTTCGGCAAAGAATCTGGGGCAGACTTATCGGCGTATGCGATATGTTCGTGAATATGCCACTTATCAACGTCTGCAAGGGGAAGAAATCCTAAAGAAACAGGAGCAGATACGCAAGAAGAAAGCGGAACGTCAGCAAGTGAAAGCCGCCAAAGAGAACCTGCTGCAAGAACGTGAGAGCGAAAAGGTGAAGTTGGAAGAGCAGGAAAAAGAGAAACGTACGTTAGTGACTAATCTGCAAAAGAAGCAGAAAGGATTGCAGAATGAGATAAATAAAAAACGCAGGGAAGCCAATCTGCTGAATGCCCGCATCGATAAATTAATTGCGGAAGAAATAGAGCGTGCCCGTAAGCGTGCGCAGGAAGAAGCTCGTCGTGAAGCGGCTGCCCGTAAGAAAGAGGAAAGCAAGGAGGGAAAATCTGCTGCAACGGAAACGGCCGCTAAATCGAAACCTCTTGAGGCTTATACCATGAGTAAGGCGGATCGGGAATTATCAGGTAACTTTGCCGCGAATCGCGGGAAATTGCCAATGCCTATATCCGGTGCTTATATTATCACCAGCCGTTACGGACAATATGCCGTAGAGGGGTTGCGCAACGTGAAACTGGATAACAAGGGTATTGATATTCAGGGAAAACCAGGTGCACAGGCGCGTGCCATTTTTGATGGGAAGGTGGCGGCTGTGTTCCAATTGAACGGATTATTTAATGTCCTCATTCGTCATGGCAATTATATTTCTGTTTATTGCAATCTTTCTTCTGCATCCGTCAAAGCCGGTGATACGGTGAAGACGAAGCAATCTATCGGTCAGGTTTTTTCTGACGGCACGGATAATGGACGGACGGTATTGCACTTCCAGTTGCGTAGGGAGAAAGAAAAGTTGAATCCTGAACCTTGGCTGAACCGATAATTGAATAAAAAACACGTAGAATGAAGTTAACTAAAATACTAATATGCTTGCTGATCTTCTGGACCGGAACACTATCCGCGTCTCCTTATTTTTCGTTCAAGAAATATCAGGTAGAAGATGGATTGTCTCATAATACCGTGTGGTGCGCCCTTCAAGATAGTTATGGTTTTATCTGGCTGGGTACGAGTGACGGATTGAACCGTTATGACGGGCGGGGCAATAAAGTGTACCGGAATGTTCTCAACGACAAATTTTCATTAGAAAATAATTTCGTAGAAGCCTTGATAGAGGTGGACAAGAATATTTGGGTTGGAACAAACTCCGGACTTTATATTTATGACCGGGATACCGATCGTTTCTCTTGCTTTGATAAAACGACGCAGTATAATGTGTATATCAGCAGTGAGATAAAAAAGATTATTAAGACGGAAAATGGTCTTATCTGGATTGCGACTTTGGGACAGGGATTTTTTATTTATGATCCGAAAACAGAGGTGCTGACTCAAAATAGTGTTCAGACATCTTTTGTATGGGACCTCTGTCAGAGTGCTGATCGGAAGAGGGTCTATATATCTTCCTTACAGGAAGGACTTTTGTGCTTTGACGAAAACGGCAAGTTTCTCCGGACGTATGAAATTTCATTAGATATAAATGCTTCTGATAGTTATAAAGTAAACTGTATTCAGAATATCGATGGAGATATTTGGATTGGTGCGGGAAACAATCTGCTGAGTCGTTTGGACGAACGAACCGATGCTATGGATAATTACAGTGGTTCGGCGTTTAATTTCGGAGCTGTTCATTGTTTGCTGAAGTATACGGATAAAGAGCTGTTGGTAGGTACGGATAACGGGCTTTATCTGTTCAATCAAAATACAAATACATTCCAGCGGACGGATAATCCGACCGATCCGAGAAGCTTGAGCGATCAGACTATCAATGGCATGATGTGGGATGCAGAAGGAGCTCTCTGGGTGTTGACCAATTTGGGGGGAGTCAACTATATGTCCAAGCAGACCAAACATTTTGATTATTATTCGCCTGCCTATCTGGCCGGAGTGTCCGGAGCGGGAAAGGTTGTTGCTCCTTTCTGTGAGAATAAAGATGGGAATATCTGGATTGGAACTCAAAGCGGTTTATATTTCTTCCATGCTGCTACCCGCGAACTTTCTCCTTATCCAATCGGAGGACATGATAATCAAAAGTATGACATTCGTTCCTTATTGTTGGATGGAGACCATTTATGGATCGGTACTTATGCGAAAGGGATACGGGTTGTCAATTTGCGTACCGGAGCTGTGAAAGTTTATACTCATTCTCGCGGGATTCCCTATACGATTTGTAGTAACGACGTATTATGCTTTTATAGAGGGAGGAACGGAGAAATTTACGTAGGAACGAGCTGGGGTTTATGTCGTTATGATGCCGCTAAAGATAACTTTATGCCCATCATAAATATTGGTTCTATGATCTCTATTACCGATATGCATGAAGATATGTACAATCATCTCTGGATCGCTACTTCCAGTAGTGGCGTGTTCACTTACAACACGATAAATGGTCATTATAAAAATTATCAGCACGAACGGGAAGACTCAACTACGATCACCAGTAATTCGATCATTACTTTATTTGAAGATGTGAAAGGAACCATGTGGTTTGGAACGAATGGGGGAGGACTGTGTTCTTTTGATGCTAAGGAGAAAAGATTCATTGAATTTGACCCGCATAATACTTTATTACCTAACAAGGTTATTTATGCGATTGAGCAAGATCAGGGAGGTGATTTCTGGGTATCCAGCAATGCCGGAATTTTTAAGATTAATCCTGTTACCAAAGATCATTTCCGCCAGTTTACGATTAATGACGGCTTGCAAGGAAATCAGTTTATAGCTCGATCTTCATTGAAATCATCCGAAGGAAAATTGTATTTTGGTGGGATCAATGGCTTTAATGTATTCCAGCCGGAACAGTTTGTAGATAACAAATATATTCCTCCGGTTTATGTGACCGATATCCGGTTGCCTTATCAAACCGATGAGCAGGAGGTGAAGAAACTGCTTCAGTTGGATAAGCCGCTTTATATGGCTGATAAGGTGACTTTATCTTACGAAAACAATAGCTTCTCTATTCGTTTTGTCGCTCTTAGTTTTGAAGATCCGGGGAAGAACCGGTATTCTTACATACTTCGGGGAGTGGACAAGGAATGGATTCTGAATACCGATAACAATATGGCTTCTTACACCAATTTGCCTCCCGGTGAGTATTTGTTCGAAGTCAGAGGCTCTAATAATGATCGCCAGTGGAATGAGAATACTACCACTTTAAAGGTGGTGATTACTCCTCCCTGGTGGCGTAGTACCTTTGCTTACTTCGTTTATGTCCTCATGCTGTTGGGATGGATCGGTTGGATGGCTTGGCGATGGAATCTCCGTGTTAAACGCAAATATAAGCGGCGGATGGAAAAATATCAGATTGCCAAGGAACAGGAAGTTTACAAGTCGAAAATTAGCTTCTTCATCAATTTGGTGCATGAAATACGTACTCCGCTTAGTTTGATACGGCTTCCTTTGGAAAAATTATTGGAGAAAGAACGTGAAGGAAAAGATCTCAAGTATTTGTCAGTGATAGATAAGAATGTAAATTATCTGCTGGGGATTACTAATGAATTGCTTGATTTTCAGAAAATGGAGAGTGGTACGCTGCATCTGAATCTGAAAAAGAGTGATATTAAAGAGCTTGTCAGTGACGTTTATAATCAGTTTACAAGCCCTGCTGAATTAAAAGGAATTGATTTGCAACTGACTGTGCCTGAACAAGAGCTGGTGTCTACGGTGGATAGTGACAAATTAAGTAAGATTCTTGTCAATCTGATGGGAAATGCCATCAAATATGCGCATGCGCATATTGACTTGAGGCTGCTTGTTACTGATGGGGGATATGAGATACAAGTGAACGATGATGGTCCCGGAATACCAAATGAACAGAAACAAAAGATATTTGAGGCTTTCTATCAACTGCCTGACGATAAGGTGGCCACAGCAGTAGGCACTGGCATCGGATTGGCTTTTGCGAAGTCTTTGGCAGAAGCTCATCAGGGAGATTTGCGTCTGGAAGATAATATTGGAGGTGGTTCTTCGTTTATACTGTCTCTTCCGTTCAAAGAGTGGGAGACGGAAAAAATGAGCGATATTGTAGAAATATCCCCGGAGCATGCGGATGCTTCTGAAACGGTCTCTTCGGAGTATTCAGGAAAGAAGTTCACGGTTCTGTTGGTTGAGGATAATGTTGATTTGCTGAATCTGACTCGCGAGTCATTGTCAGAGTGGTTCCGTGTGTTGAGGGCTTCCAACGGTCGTGAAGCACTTGAAGTGCTTGCGAAGGAAAATGTGGATGTGATAGTGAGTGACGTTATGATGCCGGAGATGGATGGACTGGAACTTTGCAGCAAGGTGAAGTCTGAAATCTCTTATTCACATATTCCGGTTATTTTGTTGACGGCGAAAACCACTTTGGAGTCTAAAGTCGAAGGACTTGAATGTGGAGCGGATGTATATGTTGAGAAACCATTCTCTGTTAAACAGCTCCATATGCAGATCGAGAATCTGTTGAAGTTGAGGCAGTCTTTTCATAAATTGATGGTGAGCTTGGCAGGAGATACGGTTGCTGTTTCGACAACGGATTTTGCGATGTCTCAAAAGGATTGTGAGTTTATAGCTAAGATACAGGGAGTAATAGCCGAACAGTTGGCGGATGAGAACTTCTCGATAGATACTTTGGCGGAACAGATGAATATGAGCCGTTCTAATTTCTATCGGAAGATAAAGGCTTTGTCCGGAATGTCTCCTAATGATTATTTGAAGACACTTCGTATGAATAGAGCCGCTGAACTGATTGTGAGCGGTACCCGGATTTCTGAAGTGGCAGCGCAGGTAGGATTTACTTCTTCTTCTTATTTTGCGAAATGTTTTAAAGCGCAATATGGTGTACTGCCTAAGGAATATACAGGTCAGCCTCCGATTTCAGGTGAGGCTTGATAAAGAAGGGATAAAAGCATATAAAAAAACTCCTGTCGTGCAATATCATTGGATATTTTCCGACAGGAGTCAAATATAAAATAATTAATCGAGTACTCTTTCTTATTAATTGAGTAGGCTTTATTTCTTTTTTTGTCCCGGGTAAGGCTCTACCATGCAACGTTTAGCCCATGCTTCATAAGCCTTTGTCATTTCAGCTACTTTTTCAGGGTATTGTGCTGCCAGATTATGCATTTCGCTCCGGTCCTCATTCAGGTTGTATAATTCCCATTTAGCGTTTTCTCCCGGACGAACCAGTTTCCAACCGTCATTAGAGAGGAATGCACGTTCATTGTAATGTTCGAATCCAAGGTAGTCATGTCCTTCACGATGTCCGGTCTTGAAGATAGGAACCAGACTCTTACCCTCCAATGGGATGATGTCATTTCCTTTATATTTGGTAGGATAAGTGGCGCCTGCCATATCGATACAAGTAGCCATGATGTCCATCACATGTCCGATTTCGGGAGTCGTTTTGCCGACATTCTTCTTGATACCTTTTGGCCAGTGGGCAATCATTGGAGTACAGATGCCTCCTTCATAAGATTTGGCTTTCCAAAAACGGAACGGTGTGTTGGCTACGTTTGCCCAGCGTGCTCCCAGTGAAGCATAAGTTGTTTCCGGGCCAGGCAGCACTTCTTTGTTATGAGGATAAACCATTTTCTCCCCTTTACGTGTCATATCAGGACGGTCATTTTCTCCTGGAGAGTAGTTCTGGCAATCTTCATTACTGCATCCGTTATCGGAAAGAAATAGAATCAGCGTATTTTCAAGTTGTCCTGTCTTTTCCAGGGCGTCGATAACTTGTCCTATTCCCTGGTCCATACGGTCGATCATGGCAGCATGAACAGCCATGGCACGAGCATCCCATTCAGCATGTGGGTTATCTTCCCATTTATCTTTGAACTGTCTATCAGACAGGAAATTATCCATGTTAGGGAATATACCAAGCTGTTTCTGACGTTCGTAACGGGCGTTACGGATAGCTTCCCAGCCTACTTTATAGGTATCCTTATATTTTTCAATATCTTCCGGCAGTGCATGCAATGGCCAGTGTGGTGCTGTGTAAGCCAGGTACATAAAGAATGGTTTATCGTCTTTGGCATACTCTTTCACTTCTTTCACTGCACGGTCTGAAAGCGCCTGTGTGATGTAATATCCGTCGGGTACTTCTTTCACGGGTACTTCACCTTCTACCAGACTGAATGGGTCAAAATAGTCTACTACTCCGTAGATAGTACCATAGTGGGTATCAAATCCGCGATTCACCGGATAATGACAAAGATCAGAATAGGTTTCGTGGTATACGTGATGTGCGAGCCATTCGCGTTGGTCTTTGCGTAGTGGAGTTTCTGCGATGTGCCATTTACCTACCATGCTGGTAGCATATCCTGATTCTTTCAATACCTCTGCGATAGTAACGGCATTGCGTGAGAGTGTTCCCCGGTAACCCGGCAGGTGGTCATCGAAGGTCATACGTCCGATTCCTGCCTGATGTTGATAAAGTCCTGTCAACAGGGAAGCACGCGTCGGACAACTCCGGCTGGTGTTATAGAAATGATTGAAACGTACTCCTTGTTTTGCCAGTTTGTCCAGATTAGGTGTGTGAATTTCACTACCGTAGCATCCCAGGTCGGAATAGCCTAGGTCATCTGCAAGAATTACCAGGATATTGGGTCTTTGATCGGACTTTTTTCCTTTGGCCTCTGCTGCAGAATGTCCTGCAACCATCAAGGCGGTTGGTAATAGTAAAAAATTAGAATTCATAAGTTTAATGTTGGTTTATAATTTGTTTTTCACTGTATTACTCTTTTCCTTTGTCTTTGTTTTCCTCATACCATTTACATACTTTCTTGCTCAACTTGGCAACCAAATCAGGATGCTCATTTGCGATATTATTCTTTTCGAACTTATCCTTTTCCATATCATATAATTGCGCATCGCTTCCGTCACCGTTCACTAATAATTTCCATTTTCCACTGCGTATAGCTAAATGGGGGCTTCTGTCATAAGGGTTCCCTGGAAAGCCAAAATGTTTGTTTCGTCCGAAGTCCCACATTAAATCGGTCTTGCGTTTGGCTTCCGATTTACCGAGAAGAACTTTTGAATAGTTCTGTCCATCGCCTTTGTAACCTTTTTCTGTTTTGATTCCGGCTATAGAACACAAAGTCGGATATAAATCTACTGCGCATAATACAGACTCGTTATTTACTTGTCCGGCTTTAATTTTCTTTGGATATCTAACGATGAACGGCATGCGGATTCCCCCTTCATAAAGACTATTTTTAGTTCCTCTCAAATAAGCGGAACGTACAGATTTAAAGCTGGGTGCAGGACCATTGTCGCTAGTGAAAATAATGATTGTATTTTCTCCCACTCCCAACTCATCCAGGGTTTTGATGAAACGTCCGAGTTGTTTGTCCATCTCCGCTAGTACAGGAGCAAATGCTTCTTGTGTTTCCCAGCTTTTTCTTTCCTTTTGTTTGAATTCCGGTACCCAAGGGGTATGCATATCGTCCGGCCATAGGTTTAGGAAGAAGGGTTCGTCTTTGTGCTTTTTTACAAACTCAATACTTTTATCTACAAAGTATTCGGTACGTCTCCAACGTTTTACACTGTCTTTATCCGACCATATCCACTTGGTTGCAGTGATTGTTGGATCCGGATCCGGACTTTCGTAGGTTGATATGTATTCGTCAAAACCGTAATTCTTAATAGAAGGAGCGTTATGTACGTCACGTCCGCCTCCCATGTGCCATTTTCCGATGTGTCCTGTTGAGTAACCTGCATTTTGGAAAGCACGCGCCATTGAAGGCAACTTATCATCCAGGAAATTACGTTGTTCGCATCTCTTATTAGCAGCTTTGTCATTCAGAAAAGTGTTGATTCCCACTTCAAGAGGAAAGAGACCTGTGGTTAATCCACAGCGGGATGGAGAGCTAACCGGCGCAGAAGAGTAATATTGGTTGAATAATAGTCCGTCCTGTGCCAACTTGTCAATATTGGGGGTAGGGACGAATTTACCTCCATAACAACCTATGTCACCGATACCCATATCATCGATATAAATAATTACTACATTAGGTTTTGTTTCTGCTTGTGTATTAGCAATGGGGAGTAGGGCTCCCAGCCAGGGTAAATGTTTTTTCAGATTCATAATTATTGTGATTTAATTAACTTCAGTTTTTCATGATGACTTTTCGCAAAAGTAGGGAAGATATCAGAGAAGGAAGGAAAAATACTAATCAATAAAGGAAAAAAAATGGTAGAATGATAGATTTCTTCTTTCTTCTATTGAGAAAACAGGAATAGAGAAGCTCGTAGAAACCGAGAACTTCTCTATTCTTCTAATTATTCTATGATACGATCATTGGAGAAGGTATCTTGAATGGGAGCTTTACTTCGCCACGGTTTTAGTCAGTAATTGTACCCATGAGTATTTAGTGTTTTCTACCCAATTATCCGGTGAGACTTCGATAGTACCAGTTTTTGCTGTTATTTTTTGTATGCAAATCAATCCTTTCTTTCCATTGGCAGTTTTGAACAGGTAAACTTTATCTGCCTGAATAGCTAAGACTTCGGAGGTTGGATCTGCCAGATTTTCTATCGGAGTTGCATCTACTTGGGAGATTGCATTAAATTCTGATTGTGATAAAGAGGTTTCAGCAAATAATGTGTGTTGTAAACCATTAATTGTCATCAAGCCATAATCACTTCTTTTAGCAGGTGAAACAAGAGCTGGTACAGCTTCGCTTCCTGAAGGCAAGATAATATCTCCGAGTGAGAAATCGACTTCGTTTGTATATTTCATGGCATCAGCAGCCATATAGGTGCGTCCAAGAAGCCATGTTGCATAATAACAACCATAATAAGCTGAAGCTGTCTCTACTATTTCTCCATCTTTTCCGTAATCCGGATCGGAGAATAAAACAGAAGGAGTAATCTCTACCAATAAGTTACGTTGGTACGTATGGCCGTCGGTACCTAGAACGACTACTGTAATACAGGCATTCTCTTTTAAAGAAGTAAACTTGTAAGTTGTTTCGTAATTAGTCGTTCCGTCTGCAAATGACTGGGCAGTTTCTTCTATCAGACTTCCCTGCATTCCGGTTTTGGAGTCTGCCTGATAAATTTCAAAACTCATGATTTCTCCCTGTACTTTGACGGTTGCCGTGTATTCAGCAATCCCTTTCGTTAATGATATTCTATTATTCTGATCGACACCCGCAAATTCGATTTTGACAGGTGCTTCATAATCAACTTCATATTTATCTGCACAACCGAATAATCCAAATAAACTGATTGACAGAATTAATGCAATTATACTATTTGTTTTCATGACTTTATTTTTTTTAAGTAAACATTCTATTTAGATTAGTATCCTGGATTCTGGTAGATATTCGGGCAGTTATTAACTTCATCCTGTGGTATTGGAGCCAAGTTCATGCGCTCGTTATAGTTTCGTGTATCTAAAGTTACCCGTTGATATTCACCGTTAATTTTCTTTATTCCGACAGCCGGTAATCTCATTACATCTTTTGCTATCAGCCATCTTCTTATATCAAAGAATCGATGATCTTCAAAACAAAGTTCTACACGGCGTTCTTTGCGTATGCGTTCCCGAAGGGTTGCCTGATTATAATCTGCGGCCAGTAAGTCTGTCGTGATACCGGCACGGCGACGTATCCTGTTAAGCTGGGCTATTGCTTTTTCTCTGGCTGTATTCGTATCTTCAGCCTCATTCTCGGCTTCTGCATAATCGAGCAGGATTTCTGCATATCTCATCATTGGAAAGTCCATGTAAGTGGTACCACCTTTTCGATGATCGATACGGTCATCCAGGAACTTTGTCAGGAAGTATCCGCTTCCCCATCTATATGATTTTGACAGGTCTATTGCAGCTGGCTTACCGTTGACTAAAGGCCAGGTAGCACCATCACATAGAATACTCTGCGCCAAACGAGGATCCCTGTTAGCATAAGGAGAATTTACATTGTAACCGGAGTTTGGGTTGATGATGGCTTTCGTATTTGATTCGTAACCGAGAATGGGCTGTGATCCGTCGAGCATATCATAACAGTCTACCAGCCATTGGTTCGGGCAAGTCAGTAACTCTTTATTTACATTCCAGGGGTCAAAGGCAGGCATCATTCCGTAAAGGTCATTTGCCGGTGCACGGAGAAATCCCATGATTACCTCACCATTGGCACGGGTATTGAATAATCGTGTGTAGCTCTTTTCAGGAGTGGTCGGATCTTCATATAAACGATAGAAATCTCCATTGTCAGCATATTCAATCATATCGTAGGCAGCATCAGCCGCTTCTCTCCAAGTTACTCCGGACGCATTGTGTAAGGGACTTGCTGCATAAAGTAATGTGCGTGCCAGATAGCCTAGGGCTGCTCCCCGGGTAGCTCTTCCGTAATCTGCTGCATCGTATTTGTCGGGCAATACTCCCGGCTCTGCAAGTTCTTTGAATTCATTAGCAATCCAACGGACTGTGGTTTCTAACGATTCACGTTTGATTTCGTCATAAAGTAACGGATCGAGTTCTTTGTCTCCGATTACTAATGCTCCGTAGAAACTAAACAGCTCGTGGTGATACAATGCACGCAGAAAGCGTACTTGGTTTTTCAGGGAAATCTTCTCTGCATCCTCCAATGGTGAACGGTCTACGTTGTTCAGGAATGTGTTTGCAGAACGGATGGCCTTATAGTAGAATATCCATGGATGGTCACCGCCAATCAAACCTTTGGAAGCATCAATTCCCCCTTTGATAAATTTCTCGAGTTCGGGAATAACTGCCCCTCCGGCACGGGTTGTATTTCCGGCTCCATCGTCTGTTGCGTTGTCAAGCATACAAGGCGAACCACCAATGTTTGCCAAAAAAACAAAACTGCCAAGGCGGTCTCTCCCCATGCGCATACGTGCATACAAGTCGTATGCAACTTTGCGGGTCAATGTAATGTCCGAATAAACTTTCTCTGTATCCGTCAGATCCAGTTCGGTTTCTTTCATCAGGCTATCTGCACTACAACTTGCAAGCAGGACAGCCGTTACAAAGGATATAAATAGTTTTCTCATAAATTATTCATTTCAAACATTAGAAATTCAGGTTGATACCAAAATTTATTACTTTTTGTTGTGGATAGAATTGTCCATTACTATTGTTCGATGATTCAGGGTCTACCTTCTTTACGTTGTCCCATGTAAAGAGATTGTAGGCATTCGCATATACTCTAAGTGAACGTACTCCGAATTTTTTCAATAGTTTGCGAGGTATAGTGTAACCTAACTGAATGTTTTTCAAACGTAAGTATTTGGAGTCTTTCAACCAATAGTCAGATTTATAATAATTAGGATGCGCGGCAGTGGCTGCCTTAGTGAAACGTGGGTACGTTGCTGTTGCTGCTGTTTCCGGTGTCCATCTTCCGATATGCTCTTCGTAATAATTACCCCAGAAATTATCCCATGCAATATCCTGTTGCAGATAGATGGATGAACGGGCAGCTCCCTGAAGCAATATACTAAAATCAATTCCTTTCCAGTTCAAACCGGCAGCAAGAGAGAAAGTCATTTCGGGTACCGGATTATAGCCGATAGGAGCTTGGTCGTTAGAATCGATCACTCCATCATGATTCAAGTCTTTATATTTAATATCTCCAGGTCGGCTTACTTGTCCGAATTGAACGGGAGAACTTGCTATATCTTCATAAGAGCTAAAGAAACCGTCGGAAATATAGCCGATAAACTGTCCGATAGGATTTCCCGTTTGTGACATATAGGCATAGGGCTTTACAGATTCACTTTTCTCTACAATTTCATTGTGTGCATATCCATAAATCCCTTTTATGGAATATCCAAAATCTCCTTTTTGATCTTGATAGCCTATTTCCAGATCATATCCCTGATTTGTTACGACACCATAGTTTATGGGAGCCAATCCGTTTGAACCGGCTGCTTGAGAATATCTTTCCGGTTCACATAGGATATTACTACGACGTTCTTTAAAAAAGTCGATACTGGCAGATATTTTGTCTTTCAACCATTTGGTCTCAAGTCCTAAGTTGTATTTCCGTGCAACTTCCCATGTGATATTTTCATTGGCGCTTTTTCCTTGAATCAGACCTTTAATCGCAGGATTATGTGTCTCTCCAAAAGTGTAGCCTAGTCCTTCATCGTATCCTGAACGATAATAGTAAGAGAAACCTCCCAGCTTGTCATTACCAACTTCACCATAAGAGAAGCGTAGTTTAGTAAAACTTAAGATAGGGTTTTCTTTAAAGAAAGGTTCGTTAGTCAGTACCCATCCCACTGATGCTGCAGGAAAGAGCTGATAACGGTGTCCTTCCGCGAAACGGTTTGAGCCGTTATAGCCTGCGTTAACTTCGAATAGATAGCGATTCTCATAATCATAGTTAACACGTCCTACTAAAGCCTGATAGATATGAGGTACATAAGAATAGCGTCCACCGGGAGTGGAAGTGTAACTCATATTATAAAGTACCAATCCAGATATATTATGTCCGGAGAAGGATTGCTTATAACGAACTGCCGCTTCAGCATACTTCCGATGTGTAGCTGCCGTTTTATTGGTGGCTTTTGTTGGCAACACCATTTCAAGTCCTTGTTTATAAGTCCCGTTTACAGGATTATATTGATAGATATTGGGACGCTGCTGTATGCTTCGGTTATTGCTCCAGCCTGCATCGTAAGAGAATTTTCCGTCTATACTTAATCCTTTTAACAGTTTCCTTAGGTTATATTTAAAAGCAAAATCTGTCTCAAGTTTGTTATTGAAATTAAGAAAAAATCCTGAATAGCATAATGTCACGAGTGGATTCTGTCTCCATATACCATCGGCGGCGGCATAAGTTCCATTCGCATTTAAGATTGGGAATGCTTGAGGAGAATTGCGGTAGAACATGCCGAACAGACGCAGTGCTTCCTGTCCGTCAGCATCATAGCCATAGGGGCGGTTCTGACTTCCGAAACGATAAGCAAGATTCACGGATACCTTGAAATCTTCAGTTAGGTTGATATCGATATTCGAACGAGTGGTGAGCCTACTGTACTTATATTCCGAATTAGAACCTTCTTTGTATAAGCCTTTTGCTACATCGGGTGAGGCTGCTAAAAGAGCTTGTATTGTCTCATGTTCTTTAATTTTGTCTACGTCTGTCTCAAACATACCGGTTTGAGTGAAGTATCCAACGGAAACGAAGTAACGTACTGTTTTATTTCCGCCGGATAGGTTTACATTGTATTTCTGTTGGAGACCATTTTTCGTAAACATATCTACAAAGTCATTGTCCGGGTGTGTAAACGGGCTTTTCTTGGTACGATAGAGATAGTTGTCATATTCTGACAGGAAAAGACCGCGAGTATTACCTGTATCGGAAGGGTCAAAGCCATCATTGATAGCCCCCTCACGCATGAATCTTGAAACGGATTCTGCATTTAGGGTTTGAGATATACGATTGAAGGAAGTGACACCGAATTCAGATGAGAAGGATATTCGAGTCTCTCCTTCACGACCTCGGCGGGTAGTTACCAATATCACACCATTTGCTCCTCGTACACCGTATACGGCAGTTGCAGAAGCGTCTTTTAATACAGAAATGGTTTCAATATCATCAGGGTCGATTTGCGCCATAGGTCGTTCTACCCCGTCAATCAATACTAAAGGGCTAGAGTCGTTCAATGAAGCACGACCACGAACGAACATCGTAGCCTGATCACCGCCGGGACGTCCGCTCTCTTGTCGGGTTACTAGTCCCGGGATGCGGCCACCTAAAGCGTTTGTGACACTTGATACAGGCATACTTTTCAAATCTTCGGTCCCGACATTAGAAATAGAACCGGTCAGAGATACTTTTTTCTGTGTTCCATATCCCACCACAACAACTTCATCTAATTGTGCAATGTCTTCTTCCAAAGTGATATTGATAAAAGGATGATTCTTTTTTATGGCAATAGATTGTTCTATAAAGCCGATCATTGAGATAAGAAGTGTTTGCTCTGCTTTGTTGGACAATGTAAGAGTAAATTTGCCATCCAAACCAGTCACTATTCCATTATTAGTCCCTTTCTGAAGGACAGTAGCGCCAATCATCTCCATTCCTTGGGCATCTTTAACAATTCCGCTAACTTTGGTTTGGGTACAGACATGCCAGATGGAGGAGGTTAAGCATATGAATAATATTATTATCTTTTTCATGTTTTCTATCTATTAAATAGTTTTGATGCCCGTTACCAACCTGGATTCTGTTGGATGGAAGGGCTTTCCTTGATTACTTTCAGAGGAATAGGATGATAATACATGTAATCTTTAAAATTGCGTGCTTCATCTACTGTAATGCGTGTATAATGAAGCCCGGAAGCATTTTCTTCTACTTTCATTCCGATAATAGGTTCTCTAAGTTGATTGCCATCCATCCAACGTCGCAAATCGAAGTAACGATGTTCTTCAAAACAGAGTTCGATACGGCGTTCTTGCTTCACTTTTTCCATAAAGTTGTTATCTGTCACCCCATTAAGAAATTTATCATTTGTTCCGAATCCTGCTCTGGTACGTATTTTTTGTACGGCTTCTATTGCTGTCAAACCATAGCCTTCTGGATCCGCACTCATGCCGTAAGCGTGATGCATGGCTTCTGCGTAGGAAAGTAGGATATCAGATAAGCGAATCATCGGGAATAAGTGGAAAACGGTACTCACATTGGCCTGTCCGAAGTTCAGTGTTTTGTCCAGGAATTTAGCTAAATAATATCCCGTATTGGTCGAGCGGTTCTTCACTTGGTTGAGTCCGTCTATGGTTGTGTTATCACTAATTCGCGTATAAATGGTATTCTTTCCATAAACCGAACCGTCATATCCGATAATTGCTGCCAAACGCGGGTCTCTGTTAGTATACATGCTTGCACCGTCAGAAGAATGGGTATAATCGCTTCCATCTTTCATGGTAAATGCATCGATCAATTGCTGTGAAGGTACTGTACCTCCTCCCTGATCTTTTGAGATTGTAGGGGGATAATGCCTGTTTTCCAGACCATTGTCCTTAGCAGCCGTATAGAATAGGATATATTCCGGATTAGGATTGGCATTGATAAAGATCTTGTCGTACGTTTTAGCAGCAGTAAGAGCTATCAGATTATATTTTTTATTTCCATTCGGAGATATTGTTCCGTCTGCATTTAGATTGATTACATCTGCACAAGCTTTGGCTGCAAGTTTCCAACGTTCCGTCACATCCGAGCCGTCAGTATAGCCTAGTAGTGGATCGTTATTATCCGTTCTGTTGTAGAGTGGGCTTGCGGCATAGAGTAATGTCTTGGCTTTAATAGCAAGTGCCATTCCTTTAGTCATACGGCCATAAGAACCATTTCCACCTTCCGGATCAACTTTCAACACAGCGGCAGCACTCTCACATAACTGTACGATGTGATTGACGCAGTCTTTGAAAGAGTCTCTTGCCTTTGTCTGCAGTTCAGGATCGTCGACTTCGTAAATACGATCGACAATAGGAAAGCCTCCGTAGTGTCTTAACAGGTTAAACTCGAATAAGGCTTGTAAACATTCAGTTTCCGCACAATAGGTATCTTTAAATGTCTGGATGTCTTCTTCTGTCTTATTTTGTAACACCAAGTCAGCCTCACGCAAATATTTGCGGGCAAAAATGGCCTGTTGAATTCCCTTGTATGACTTATTCCAACATTCTTCAATCGGATTTGAAGAAGTGACATACCCACGAGACAACTTCTGAATATCCGAATCTATGATTGTACTTATTCCATCATTGGTGGCTGCATCTAAAAAGGCATTTCCTACGTGGTTGAAGCCTTCGGGAATATATGCATACACCTGATTAATCGGTTTCAGATAGTTCTGTTCATTCGTAAAAATATCATCAGGCTGGGCCCAGTCATAGGGCATGTCATCCAGATAATCACAACCGGAAAATGTTAGTGTTGCGCTTATTGCCAAATAAATTATCGATTTTTTCATGCTATCAGAATTTTAAGGAACAACCTATACTCATGTTTCTCGTCAAAGGAGCTGCCAGTGAAGGAGCTTCAGGATCAACCCATTTATATTTTGTCCAGGTAATCAGATTCGTTCCGCTAAGGAAAAGTCTCAATCCCTTAAGATGGATTTTCTGTATCATTTTTGTAACCAATGGGGGCAAATGATAATAAAGCTCATGCAGAAGAACTGTTTACGATTCAGGATGCCAACTGGGAATTTAACTTTATCGTTCATCCATCTGGTGATTATGTTTATATGATGGTACAGAATCAGCACTATATTCTCCGTTCAAATTATGACAGAGTTAACAAGCGGCTTACAACTCCGTATATCGTTTGTGGACAACCCGGACAAGCGGATTATAAAGATTTGGCAGGAACAAAAGCACGCTTGAATAAACCCGGACAGGGAGTCTTCGTATTTAACAAAGAGTATGAGGATGCGAATAAAGAGGATTGTTATGACTTCTATTTTACAGATCGTAATAATCACTGTATACGTAAATTGACTCCGGATGGAGTAGTCTCTACTTTTGCCGGAAGAGGAAGCACAGGAATGAATGTACATGCTAATGGATATGTGGATGGCCATTTACGTGATGAAGCACGTTTTAATTATCCTTATGCTTTAGCTTATGATGAAGATACAGAAACTTTTTATGTGGGTGATGTGAACAATCATCGTATCCGGAAGATAGCATTAGAAAAGATTCCTGAAGCGACAGAAGAACATCCGAAAGAGAGTCAACCGGAAGAGGGAGAACAATAACCGAATAAAAGAAAAAACACATGAAAATAAAGAATTTTATCACCATTTGTTTGTTACTGGTTTCTGTTGCCACTTTTGCGCAGAAAAAAATTGAAGTAACGGGAGTAGTGACGGATACGAATAAAGAGCCACTGGTCGGTGTCAATGTAACAGTAAAAGATCAGGCTGGCTTAGGAGCAATTACGGATATTAACGGACGTTATAAAATTAGTATTGAAGAGTTTTCAAGACTAGTATTCTCGTACATAGGTTTTGATAAACAGGAAGTATTAGTGAAAAGGCAGTAGGTAGTCAATGTAATTATGAAGGAATCTGAAGCAAGTGAGCTTGATGAAGTCGTTATTACAGGAACCGGTGCACAAAAGAAGTTAACTGTGACTGGAGCGGTGACTACCGTTAATGTAAATGATCTGAAAGCAAATCCGACAGCAAATCTTTCAAATGCTTTGGCTGGTAATGTGGCAGGTGTTTTAGCTATGCAGACATCCGGTCAGCCTGGAAAAAATACTTCGGAATTCTGGATTCGTGGTATTTCCACTTTCGGAGCTGATAACTCGGCTTTAGTGTTAGTAGATGGATTTGAGCGTAGTCTCGATGAAATTAATATTGAGGATGTTGAATCGTTTACTGTTTTAAAGGATGCTTCTACTACAGCAATTTACGGTCCTCGTGGTGCTAATGGTGTAGTATTGATTACAACAAAACATGGTAAAGCTGGTAAAATCAATATCAGTGCTAAAGTGGAAACATCTTATAACACACGGACTATCACACCGGAATTTGTAGATGGGTACACTCATGCTAGAATGATGAATGAAGCACGTATTACTCGTAATCAAGAACCGATCTATCAGAATGATGAATTGGAAATTCTACGTTTAGGACTTGACCCGGATTTATATCCGAATGTAGACTGGAAAGATGTATTATTGAAAGATGGAGCAATGACTTATCGTGCTAATGTGAATATGAATGGTGGTGGTAGTACAGCACGTTATTTTGTTTCGCTTAGCTATATTAGTGAAGAAGGTATGTATAAGACAGATGAAGCAGTTCGTAAAGATTATAATACCAATCCCGGTAGTCAACGATGGAATTATCGTTTGAATACCGATATTGACATCACAAAAACAACTCTTGTGAAAGTCGGTGTTTCCGGTTCTTTAAAGAAACGTAATGCCCCTGGACAAGGTGGAAATGTATGGGCATCGTTAATAAATCAAAGTCCGATTAGTATTCCAGTAATGTATTCCAATGGTTATGTACCAGCATTTGGAAAAGAAGATGATCGTTCCAATCCATGGGTATTGGCAACACAAACTGGATATTTTGAAATCTGGGAAAATAAGGTTCAGACTAATATTTCTTTAGAACAGAAGCTGGATTTTATTACTAAAGGCTTGCGTTTTGAAGGTCGTTTTGGTTTCGACACTAACAACACAAACGAAATTAGCCGTAAAAAAATGCCTCAAACATGGCGCGCAGAACGTTTTCGAAATACTGATGGGGAAATTACTTTTAAAGAACAGCGAACCGAAGAAAAAATGACTCAAAGCTCTATTTCAACAGGTAACCGGACTGAATTCTTAGAAGCAATTTTACACTACAATCGTGCATTCAAAGCGCATCACGTAGGTGGTACTTTAAAATATAGCCAAGATGCTTATCGAACCACAGTAGATATTGGTACAGATATAAAGAATGGCATTGCCAAACGTCATATGGGCTTGGCAGGACGTGCTAGTTATAACTGGAATTATCGTTACTTCATAGATTTTAACTTTGGTTATAACGGATCAGAAAACTTTGCCGATGGACATCGATTCGGATTCTTCCCCGCTTTTTCTCTGGCTTGGAATATTGCAGAAGAGAAATTCATTAAGAAACATCTGGAATGGATGAATATGTTCAAGCTACGTTACTCTTATGGTAAAGTTGGTAATGATAAATTAGGTGAACGTTTTCCTTATCTATATACAATTGCTAAGTCATATAAAGAAAATAATAAAGACGTGAACTTTCTTGGATGGAATTGGGGTGATTATGGTTATGGCAATTCTTATGATGGTATGGCATATACTCAATTAGCTTCTGAAAACGTTACTTGGGAAATTGCGACAAAGCACGATATAGGTGTAGACCTTTCTTTGTTTAATGATAAGTTTACAGCCACTGTAGACTATTTCCATGAACAACGCGATGGTATCTATATGGAACGTAAATATCTACCTGGCATAGTAGGAATTGTGAGAAGTAACCCCAAAGCAAATGTGGGTAGCGTACGTTCCCAAGGCTTTGATGGTCATTTTGCCTACAAACAAAAAATCAATAGAGTGAACCTCACGGTTCGTGGTAATTTTACTTATAGTAAGAATGAGATATTGGAGAAGGATGAAGAAAATACTGTTTATCCTTACCAGACAGAAGCGGGTTACCGTGTAAACCAAGCTAAAGGTTTGATTGCATTAGGTCTTTTTAAAGATTATGATGATATTCGTAACAGTCCTCAACAGACAGCATGGGGAAAAGTACAACCGGGTGACATTAAATATAAAGATGTTAATGGAGATGGTGTAATCAATGATGGTGACAAAGTAGCTATCGGTGCGACTACCAAACCGAATCTAATTTACGGATTTGGTATCTCTGCACAATGGAAAGGATTTGATTTCAATGTCCATTTTCAAGGAGCAGGAAAGTCTTCATTCTTCATTAATGGCTCTACGGTATTTGCTTTCAAGGATAGTCAATGGGGAAATGTTTTGGGAAATTTAGTGGCTAATCGTTGGGTCGATGCAGACACAGCAGCTAAACTTGGAATTCCTGCTAATGAGGATCCGAATGCTTCTTATCCACGCCTTAGCTATGGTGGCAATGATAATAATCAACAAAAGTCCACTTTCTGGCTAAAAAATGGTTCATATTTACGTTTGAAGACTTTAGAAGTAGGGTATACATTGCCTAAATCAATTGTAAATAAGATTAAGTTCAATAATATACGTGTATTCTTTATTGGCACCAACTTATTGACATTCGCTAAATTTAAAGAATGGGATCCGGAATTAGGAAGTTCCACAGGAGCGGAATACCCACTGTCTAGGGTAATGACTTTAGGATTGACCGTTAATATCTAATCAATATGTGTAAAATGAAAAAGATATATAAGTTTTGTATAGGTGCCCTGTTAGGGACAATCACTGTTTCGTGTGTAGACCAGCTGGATTCGGATAAAAATTTTAAAGACCGTATGACACTGGAAGATGTATTTACTAATGAAAAATACTCGGAAGAATGGTTAGCTCATGCCTATTCTTACCTTAGAGGAGAGAATATGGATGTTGGAACCAAAGACAATATATTGTGGTGTTTTGCCGATGATATTTATTTTGGTGATCGCGATATTTATAATACCTTTAAAACCGGGACTTATAGTGAAGAAGCCCGGCAATCATGGGGAGCTAGTTATAAAGGTATTCGCCAAGCGTCCATTTTCATTCAGAATATCGACATGAATATGGAGTTTACAGAAGCTGAAAGAGCTGACCTGAAAGCACAAGCCCGTTTTGTACGTGCTTACTATTATTGGTTATTGCTCCGCAAATATGGTCCTGTTCCTTTATTGCCGGAGGAAGGGCTCGATTATACAGCCAGCTATGATGATTTGGCTTGCCAACGTAATTCCTATGATGAATGTGTAGAATATATCGAATCTGAAATGCGCTTGGCAGCCAAAGACTTACCTTTGGACCGGGGAGCGAATCATACCTCCCGTCCTACTAGAGGAGCCGCATTAGCTGCACGCGCAAAAGTTCTATTATACGCAGCAAGCCCTATTAATAACCCTCGTCCTGAAGATACCGAAAGATTTACAGATTTGGTAGATCATGACGGAAGATGTTTGTTAGCACAGGAATATAATGAATACAAATGGGCTAGAGCCGCTGCAGCAGCAAGAGACGTTATGGAACTCCCGGGAATCAATTATGGACACCGTTATGTGTTACACACTGTGAAGAAAAGAGATGAAGCCGCTGCAGGTTATCCGAAGACACTTCCTCCTTATTCTGATAATGATTTTGAAAATGCTGATTGGCCAAATGGATATCGGGATATTGACCCCTTTGAATCCTATCGACAAGTTTTTAATGGAACCCTGTCTATGTTTGATAATCCTGAACTTATTTTTAGTCGTGGACAAAATCAGGGTGACCGCAATCTTGCAGATATGGTATTACATCAATTGCCTACCAGTGCAAATGGCTGGAATACACATGGTATGACACAAAAGATGTGTGATGCTTACTATATGTATAATGGCTCTGAATTTAATAGACAGACATTTTTGGACACTTGCCAAGTTAAGAACCGTTTTGTGTCTGAAAAGGAAGGGAAGGCAGGAACATATCCTTATTTAAAGAAAGGAGTATGGAAAGAGTATGCATGGCGTGAACCACGCTTCTATGCTTCAGTTGCTTTTAATGGTTGCGTATGGCCTCTATTGAATAATTCAACGCTTAAAGATCCTAAACCCGTAGAGCAACAGGTATTTTATTATCGTGGTAATGGTAATGGATATACTAACTCTAATTTTTGGCTTCGTACTGGTATTGGAATCATGAAATTTGTTCATCCGGACGATACCTCTGCGGCAAAAGGTAATAAGGACTATGTCAAACTAAAAACGGAACCTGCTATTCGTTTTGCTGAAATCTTATTGATTTACGCTGAAGCTTTGAATGAGTTGGAAGATGGATCTTCGTACGACATTCCATCTTGGGATGGCTCTGCCAGTTATTCTGTCAAACGTGACATAAATGAAATGAAAAAAGGTATTCGTCCTGTGCGTTGCCGTGCAGGGGTTCCCGATTATACATTGCCAGAGTATCAAGACCGGAATGTATTCCGTAAGAAATTGAAGCATGAGCGACAGATAGAGCTTATGGGAGAAGGACATCGTTATTTTGATCTCCGCAGATGGAAAGACGCTCCGATTGAAGAGTCAATGGAAATATATGGTTGTGATGCTCTTATGACTGAAGAAAATAGAGCAGCGTTTCATTCACCAATTGTAATCAATGAACTTCCAACTGCTTTTTCTCGCAAATTATATTTCTGGCCTATCAGCCATGAGGAGTTGAAACGCAATAAGCTGTTGACACAAAATCCGGGTTGGACATACAATGATTAATTTTAAAATGATATAAGTATGAAAATTATATATAATTGTTGGTTTGCATTATGTCTGTTGCTCTTGATCACTTCTTGTAATGATGAGTGGAAAGATGAGCAGTATCGGCAATATATTTCTTTTAAAGCACCTATAAAAGATAAAGATAATGGGGTAACTCCAATATATGTGAGATACAACCCTGATGGAAAAGTACGCTATCAGTTACCGGTTATAGTTAGTGGGTCAACTACGAACGAACAAGATATAGATGTCCATGTAGCACTATATGAGGATACCTTGGAAATATTAAATAGAGAACGTTTCAGCGGGCGTACAGATTTATGGTATACGCTATTGGAGGAAGATAAATATGAATTCCCGGAAATAGTTCATATTCCTGCAGGAACATGTGTGGAACAACTAAATATTGATTTTGATTTGAGAGGAATCAATATGACAGATAAATGGGTGTTGCCTCTAACTATCGTTGATGATGCTTCTTATAATTATCAAGGTCATCCACGTAAAAACTATGCAAAAGCATTATTGCGTGTAATTCCTTTTAACGATTATTCCGGTTCATATAGTACAAGTACAATGGAAGTGTATATTCGAAATGCAAATGGAAGTACTGATAATAAACCGATGGTAACCAATAATCGTACAGCATATGTGGTAGATAATAATACTATTTTCTTTTATGCCGGTTTAATGAGCGAAGATTTATCAAGAGATGAACGGGAGCTCTATAAAATATATATACGCTTCAATGAAGACAAATCATTGAGTATGTGGGCAGATGATGAAGAAAAGATTGGATTTAAGCTATACGGTACTCCTGCTTACAGTATAACGGAAACTATGGATGCTACACGACCTTATCTAAAACATCGTTATGTTTCATTTACTATTGAATATGATTTTAAAGATGTAACTTCTCGAAATCAAGAAGTTCTTTACAAAGTTAAAGGTACAATGCTACTTGAACGAAACCTTAATACCCAGATTCCTGATGAGGATCAACAAATTGAATGGTAAACAATAAAAATTGTCTAACAATGAAATTGTAATCGACTTACAGATTAAATCACCACAATAATTTATATTCAATATAAGATCAATAATAAACAGCCTGCCATTGTCTGAATCCAGTTCAATGACAGGCTGTTTAAATTATAATTACTTACAGCATGTTGCGGATATGATTATAAAGAATCTGATATAAATAAAAGAATTCAAGTTAAAAGAAAAAGGAATTTTGCAAATTCACTTTTAAAGATTAAATTTGCAAATAATAAAATGAAAGCAGCAATGATAGAACGAATATTGAAATCCAAGCTAATTGAAATGGCAAATAAATATCCGATTGTCACATTGACAGGACCTAGACAGTCTGGAAAATCAACATTATTGAAGAATTCCTTTCAGGACTATGAGTATGTGTCTTTGGAAGATCCTGATATGAGATTATTTGCTACAGATGATCCGAGAGGATTTCTTTCCACCTATCCGGATAAAACAATTATCGACGAAGTTCAAAGAGTTCCGTCACTTTTCTCTTATATCCAAACGCATACCGATAAAGAGAATAAAGAAGGTATGTATATGCTAGCTGGATCTCATAACTTCTTATTAATGGAAAGCGTGAATCAATCATTAGCTGGACGTACGGCAGTACTCAAGCTACTACCGTTTTCGCATTATGAAATGGAAAAAGGAGGAATATTGTCATCCAGTGTAAATGAAGAAATTTTTAAGGGAGCTTATCCACGTATTTATGACAAAGCTATAAATCCGGATGATTATTATCCTTTCTATATACAAACATATGTAGAAAGAGATGTGAGATTATTACGTAATATTGGGGATCTAAGTAAATTTATTAAATTCCTCAAATTATGTGCAGGTCGCATAGGGCAATTATTAAATCTTTCATCATTAGCAAATGAATGTGGAATTTCTGTCACAGCAGCTACTAACTGGTTATCTATATTAGAAGCAAGTTATATCTGTTATTTACTGAAACCAGATTATAACAATTATGCCAAACGATTGGTAAAAACTCCTAAGTTATATTTTTATGATACAGGGCTAGCCTGTTCTTTACTCGACATACAAAATGCAGAACAAATAACTACTCATTTTTTACGTGGAGGATTGTTTGAAAATCTTGTCATCAATGAATTTGTAAAAGAATCCTACAATAGAGGCGTCGAACCGGGATTATCATTTTGGCGTGATAGTACTGGCAACGAGGTTGATTTATTAAGAATGGTTGGCGGAAAACAGTATGCATATGAAATCAAATCAGGAGCAACCTATTCACCTGATTTCTTTAAAGGTGTTTCAAAATGGGCTAAACTATCCAATACTCCAACGGAACAATGTTTCGCGATTTATAATGGGGATAGGGATATAAAAACATCTGTCGGTCAAGTGAATAGATGGAATCATTTTAGTCTGTTTTAAATCGCCACTAATATACCATGTTCTTATTCCATCTTATTTAAAATTCCTGAAACTACATTTGGGGGTATATCATTTTTTATCATACATGAATTGTTGATATTTTATTCTAGAATTAGAATTCGTTGAAACAATCTGGGATACCTCAAATACAAGAAATAAATCATTTTTATAGACTACAAAAACACTTGAAAAACCAACTAATTACAACACAAAAACAAGACATGTTAGCTATACACATCTGATAATAAGCAGAATAACTAAAAAGTCTTAGTTTGGACAGGACCCAGAGAATCAACTTTGCACAGATGACTTCGCCGGACATTGGGCTCATAATGCCAATCTTTCAGTGAAAGCTATCATGGGCGTAGCCGGATACAGCGAAATGGCTCGTATGCTCGGTTTGAATGATGTCGCAGATAAATATGCAGCTACAGCCAAGCAAATGGCAACAAAGTGGGAGGAAATGGCAAATGAAGGCGACCATTACCGTTTGGCTTTTGACCGTAAAAACACTTGGAGCCAAAAATACAATATGGTTTGGGATAAGTTGTGGGATCTGAAATTATTCCCTAACAATGTAATCGGGAAAGAAATTAATTATTACTTGACAAAACAGAATCCTTATGGACTTCCTTTGGATTCCCGCAAAGAATACACAAAATCCGATTGGATTATGTGGACAGCAGCTATGTCCTCAGATAAGGAGACCTTCCAGAAACTCTCTGATCCTGTCTATAAATATATCAATGAAACAGTATCTCGTGTACCTATCAGTGACTGGCATCATACTGACAGTGGCAGATGGGTAGGCTTTAGAGCGCGTTCGGTAATCGGAGGATACTGGATGAAGGTATTAATGGATAAAGTTCAGAATAATCAATAATTTAAATCTAGTGTATTATGAAATGTAAAACTATGAAACATGGGAGCATAGGGCTACAGTGCATGATGTTGGCATTCTTCTTTGCAGTCTGTTTTAGCAGCTGTAAAGATAGTAAAGATGAGACATCAGCGCCTTATGACCCGAATCAACCAGTAGAGGTAACGGATTTCACACCCAAGTCGGGAGGTGGAAAGAAGAAGATGATTATCTATGGCAGTAACTTTGGAATAGATCGTTCTATTATTTCTGTTAAGGTGGGTGGGAAAGAAGCTATTGTTGTCAGTGCTAAAGGCAGCACTATCTACTGTTCTACACCGGAAAGCTGTTTCGAAGGAACTATTGAAGTAAAAGTCGGTGAGCAAACTGTGATAGCGTCAGAAAAATATAAGTATGATCCACAAACGGTAGTAACAGACTTATGTGGTGATGTAGATGAATTAGGGCAGGGAGATATTGTAGACGTTGGCCCGTTCGACGATTGCGGAAAGATAGATTACCCTTTCTGGTTCTCTTTTGATCCCCAACATTCTAACATCTTATATTTGTCTCAAAATAATGGGCTTTTGAGGGTACTGGATCTGGAACAGGAAATGATCTATACCAAGAAACTGGATAATATTAACCGTGCAACTACTATTACATGGACTAATGATGGTGATATGATATTGGCCGCTCCTCAGAATGGTGGTCCTGAGAATAGAAACAATATTATTTTAAAACGTGGCAGTAGTGCAGATAGACAGGATTTCAAAGAGTCCAGCTGGATAGCCTTGGCACGTGGTAATGCTTGTAATGGATCTATGGTTCTTCCACAAACGGGAGAGCTCTACTTCAATCACCGTGCTACAGGCAATGTATACAGATATAATTTTGAAGAGAACGGTTATAATAACAATCCAAAAGTTCCCGGTGGAGAAGGGTTGAATGATCTTCTGGCATTTAGTGTACCTAATCAGACGGTCGACTTTAGTATGGTTCCTCATCCGACTGGTAAATATATTTATATTATCATGCATGAGTCACATTATATACTTCGCTCCAATTATGATGAAGAAACTAAAAAATTGGTAACTCCGTATATCGTATGCGGACAATCCGGTCAGGCTGATTATAAGGATCTTGTAGGTATTAATGCACGTATCAATGCACCAGGGCAAGGTGTCTTTGTGTTTAATGAAGAGTATGCGCGTCAAAAGAAAGATGATTGTTATGACTTTTATTTCGCAGACAGAGAGAATCATTGTATTCGAATGTTGACCCCAGATGGAGTGGTTTCTACGTTTGCGGGACGCGGTTCCGCTTCCGCGAGTAGCTATAAATGGGGCAAGCAAAATGGAGAAGTGCGCGAGAGAGCTCGTTTTAACAAACCGGTAGCTTTGGCCTATAATGAGGAAACAAAGACTTTCTATGTAGGTGATTGGGGAAATAATAAGATTCGGAAGATTGCTAAAGAACAGGCACCTGAAGATTTAGATGGAGAAGAATCCAATGATAATCAGAACCAAGAAAATCAATAAAAAGAAGAACACATGAGAATAAAAGAATTTATTACGATTTGTCTGTTATTAGTCTCTGTTTCCCTTTTTGCTCAAGAAAAGACTATTGAGGTAACAGGAGTCGTAACGGACACGAATAAAGAACCATTGGTTGGTGTCAATGTGACAGTAAAGGATAAGCCAGGCTTAGGAGCGATAACAGATATCAACGGGCGTTACAAAATTAATATTGAAGAATTTTCTCGTTTGGTATTTTCGTACATTGGTTTCGATGCGCAAGAGATATTGGTGAAACGCCAGAATCTGGTCAATGTATCGATGAAAGAATCGGATGCCAGAGAAATTGACGAAGTCGTAATCGCGGGAACAGGTGCACAGAAGAAATTGACTGTGACTGGTGCGGTGACGAATGTAGATGTAGAGGTCTTGAAATCAAATCCTTCGGCAAATCTTTCTAACGCGCTGGCCGGAAATGTGTCAGGTGTCCTTGCCATGCAAACTTCCGGACAACCGGGCGTGAATACTTCTGAATTCTGGATTCGAGGTATCTCCACTTTTGGTGCCAATAGCTCTGCATTAGTACTGGTTGATGGCTTTGAACGCGATTTGGATGAAATCAATATTGAAGATATCGAATCTTTTACAGTATTGAAAGATGCTTCTACGATGGCAATTTATGGTCCTCGTGGTGCAAATGGTGTAGTATTAATCACCACTAAACATGGTAAGGAAGGTAAGATTACGATTAATGCCAAAGTGGAGACCTCTTATAATGCGCGTACTATTACACCGGAATTTGCAGATGGCTATAGTTATGCCATGTTGATGAATGAGACACGAATTACTCGTAATCAAGAGAGAATCTATCAAGATGACGAAATGGAACTTCTGCGATTGGGACTTGATCCGGATTTATATCCGAATGTAGATTGGATGTATTGTTAAAAGATGGAGCCATGACCTATCGTGCCAATCTGAATATGAGTGGTGGTGGAAGTACTGCACGTTACTTTGTATCTCTTAGCTATATTAATGAGGAAGGGATGTACAAAACGGATGAATCCATGCGTAAGGACTACAATACTAATCCTAGTAGTCAACGTTGGAATTACCGTTTGAATACAGATATTGATGTAACAAAGACTACTCTTGTAAAAGTAGGTGTATCCGGTTCTTTAAAGAAACGCAATGCACCGGGACAAGGTTCTAATGTATGGACTTCATTAATGGGACAGAACCCAGTTAGTATTCCTGTCATGTATTCTAATGGTTACATTCCTGCACATGGAGTAGAAGATAATCGCAAGAATCCTTGGGTACTTGCTACACAGACTGGATATAAAGAAATCTGGAATAATAAGATTCAAACAAACATTTCTTTAGAGCAAAAACTGGATTTTATTACCAAAGGTTTGCGTTTTGAAGGCCGTTTCGGGTTTGATACGAATAACCAAAGCGAAATTAACCGGATAAGAATGCCGGAAACATGGCGTGCTCAAAGAGAACGCGATGATGACGGAAACCTGATTTTCAAGCAACAAAGTGCCGAGCAACCGATGGAACAGACAAGTTCCTCTACCGGTGAGCGTCGTGAATTTTTAGAAGCCTATTTACAATATAATCGTGCATTCCATGCACATCATGTGGGCGGAACATTGAAATATAGTCAGGATGCTTATCGGACCACGGTTGATATTGGAACAGATGTGAAAAATGGTATTGCCAAACGTCACATGGGATTGGCCGGACGTGCCAGCTATAACTGGAATTATCGCTACTTTGCCGATTTCAATTTTGGCTATAATGGTTCGGAGAATTTTGCTGACGGACATCGTTTCGGCTTTTTCCCAGCCTTTTCTTTGGCTTGGAACATAGCGGAAGAGAAGCTTGTTAAAAAATATCTGAAATGGATGAATATGTTCAAATTACGTTACTCTTATGGTAAGGTTGGTAATGATAAAATGGACGTACGTTTCCCCTATTTGTACACTATCAAGGATGATGGAAATGGTTGGACTTGGAGTGATTACGGTTCGCCGGACAATGTGTATACGGGAATGCAGTATACGCAGCTCGCCTCTAACAATGTCACTTGGGAAATTGCAACCAAACACGATGCGGGTGTGGACTTATCCTTATTCAATGATAAGTTTACGGCTACTGTAGATTACTTCCATGAACAGCGTGATGGAATCTATATGGAACGTAAATATCTACCTGGCATTGTGGGTGTGAATAGTAATCCGAAAGCGAATGTGGGAAGTGTCCAGTCGAAAGGTTTCGATGGAAACTTTGCTTATAAGCAAAAAATAGGAAAAGTCAATCTGACTGTTCGTGGTAATTTTACTTACAGCAAAAATGAGATTCTGGAGAAAGATGAAATGAACGCAGTTTATCCTTATCAGAATGAGGCTGGCTACAGAGTTAATCAGGCGAAAGGGTTGATCGCTTTGGGATTATTTAAGGATTATGATGATATACGCAATAGTCCGCAGCAAACTAACTGGGGAAAGGTACAACCGGGTGACATCAAATATAAAGATGTCAATGGAGACGGAATTATTAATGCCAGTGATGAGGTGGCAATCGGTGCGACAACGAAGCCTAATCTGATATATGGTTTTGGTGTCTCTGCACAGTGGAAAGGGTTCGATTTTAATGCACACTTTCAAGGGGCAGGTAAGTCTTCGTTCTTCATTAATGGTTCTACTGTATATGCCTTTAAAAATAGCCAGTGGGGAAATATCCTGACGAACTTAGTGAAAGACCGCTATGTCGATGCGGAGACGGCTGCCACATTGGGTATTCCGGCCAATGAGAATCCCAATGCTTCATATCCCAGGCTTAGTTATGGAGGAAACGATAACAATTATAGAGCTTCTACCTATTGGCTCAGAGATGGCTCTTATTTACGCTTGAAAACATTGGAAGTAGGTTATACATTACCGAAATCGATTGTGAACAAGATGCGGTTTAACAAGATACGTGTATTTTTCATAGGTACCAATATCTTGACGTTTGCTAAATTTAAAGAATGGGATCCGGAAATGGGAGTCTCTAACGGAGAGAAATATCCGCTTGCTAAGACATTTACTTTGGGATTAACTGTGAATATCTAATTAAATGCATGAAAAATGAGAAAGATATATAAACTGTATATTGGTATTATATTGAGTGTGATTGCCGTCGCTTGTTCGGATAACCTCGACTCAGACAAATATTTTAAAGACCGTCGTTCTTTGGAGGATGTTTTCACTGACAAGGAAAACACGGAAGAATGGTTAGCGCATGCCTATTCCTTTTTAGGTGGATACAATCTGGAAGTATCCAACATGCTTAATACAATCACTAATTTTGCCGATGATATCTACTTCGGTGGTAACAGTCTTGATGCGTATAAGACATTCAAAACAGGTACTTATGATGAGAGTTACCGACATTCGTGGAATGATAGTTATAAAGGAATTCGTCAAGCATCTATCTTCATTCAAAATATTGATATGAATACGAAGTATACGGAAGAAGAGAGAGCTGATATGAAAGCACAGGCACGTTTCGTTCGCGCTTACTATTACTGGCTATTGCTTCGTAAATACGGTCCTGTACCCTTGTTGCCTGATGAAGGACTTGATTACACTGCTGATTATGATGATTTGGAAATTCAACGTAATTCGTATGATGAATGTGTGGAATACATCGAATCGGAGATGCGCCTGGCAGCTAAAGACCTGCCTCTGACGCGGCCCATCAATCAGGTAGCGCGTCCTACTCGGGGAGCAGCATTGGCGGCTCGTGCCAGAGCATTGTTGTATTCAGCGAGCCCTATCAATAATCCTCGTCCGGGAGATCCGGATAAGTTCTCGGATTTGGTAGATTACGAAGGAAATTGCCTGATGTCTCAGGAATACAATGAATATAAGTGGGCTAGGGCAGCGGCTGCGGCAAGAGATGTAATGGAACTCCCCGGAGAAAATAACGGTCGCCGTTATGAACTCTATCACAAAAAGGCTACTAATATTGCTGAACCCGGATATCCTGCTACCATTGCTCCTTACCAGGATAAGGACTTTTCTACAAAAACATGGAATGAAGGTGGCTATAGTGATATAGACCCTTACGAATCTTATCGTGCAGTTTTCAACGGTTCGTTAGCGATGTATCAGAATCCGGAGTTGATTTTCAGTCGTGGACGTAACCAGGGAGCAAACAGTATTGCTGAAATGGTGAAACTCCAGATGCCGAAGACTTTAGGTGGAGGAAGTAATGCTTATGGTATGACACAAAAGATGTGTGATGCTTATTATATGGTAAACGGAGACGAATTCAGCAGAGAACATTTTAAAGAAGAGTATCCTTCCGGCACGCGTTTTGTTACCCAAAAGGAGGTTGAAGCAGGTACATATCCTCAACTGAAAGAAGGTGTATATAAGGAATATGCGAATAGAGAACCACGCTTCTATGCTTCTGTTTCTTTCAATGGTTGTGTGTGGGCTTTACTGAAAAATGCAGAGACGACAGACTATAAGAATGACGTTGAGAAACAAGTCAACTATTATTATGGTATCAATACTGACGGTTTCTCCGGTACAGGTATTTATCTGCGATCCGGCATCGGTATCATAAAGTACGTACATCCGGACGATACCAACCGTAAAGAGGTAAAAGCGAAAGCAGAACCTGCCATTCGTTTTGCTGAAATCCTGCTAATCTATGCCGAAGCCTTGAATGAACTGGAAGATGGATCCTCATACGACATTCCATCATGGGACGGATCTACCAGTTATTCCGTCAGACGTGACATTGATGAAATGAAAAAAGGGATCAGACAAGTACGTCGCCGTGCAGGTGTTCCTGATTATACAACACCGGAGTATCAAGACCGGGAAGTATTCCGCAAGAAGCTGAAACGTGAACGTCAGATTGAACTCATGGCCGAAGGGCAACGTTATTTCGATTTGCGTAGATGGAAAGATGCAGAAGTGGAAGAATCTAAGAAGAATTACGGATGTAATTTCTATATGTCGGATACAGAGGAGCAGAGAGAGCAATTCTATACTCCGATTGAAATTGCGGACTTACCTACTGCCTTCTCGCGTAAGCTCTATTTCTGGCCTATCAGCCACGATGAGCTAAAACGTAATAAACGGTTGACGCAGAATCCGGGATGGACATACAATGATTAATCTCCTAATAAGAATATGATATGAAGAATATATATATTTATTTAAGTTTATTGGCTGTCATCGTCTTGGGAACCGCTTGCAATAATGAGTGGGAAGATGAGCAGTATGAACAATACGTATCTTTCAAAGCGCCTATCGCTTCAGGAGGCGATGGTGTTACTACCATCTACGTCAGATATAAGGATAATGGAAAAGTGACCTATCAGTTGCCTGTCATTGTCAGTGGCTCTACAGTAAATGGACAAGACAGAGATATACATATAGCAGTGGATATGGACACATTGAAAACGTTGAATATCGAGCGCTTTAGTCTTTATCGTCCGGAATTGTGGTATACGGAAATGGAGGAAGATAAATATGAATTTCCCGAAACGGTACATATTCCTGCCGGTTCGTGCGTAGAACAATTAAATATTGATTTTAATCTACAAGGCATTGATATGTTGGAGAAATGGGTTTTACCGTTAACTATTGTTGATGATGGAGCCTATGATTATCAAAGTCATCCACGTAAGAACTATGCAAAAGCTTTGTTGAAGGTAGTACCTTTTAATGATTATTCCGGTTCGTACACGGCTTCTTCCATGAAAGTGTACACTTATATAAATGGTAAGCCTGATACGAATGCAAGAACGACGAACAAGCGTACAGGATATGTGATAGATAACAATTCCGTATTCTTTTATGCCGGTCTGATTAATGAGGATATGGATAAAGACATACGTAAGAAGTACAAAATCAATGTACACTTCAGAGAAGATGGAACATTGGATATGAAGCCGGACGATCCCAATAATGAAATGGAATTTGAATTAATAGGAACACCTATCTATAGTAGTACATCGATTATGGATGCTACACGCCCTTATTTGGAACGTCGTTATGTTCAAATCATGTTTGAATATGATTTCCAGGATTTTACCTATGGTGGAAGTGATACGGAAGTTATCCCTATCAAATATAGAGTGGAAGGAAGCATGACGCTACAACGGAATATCAATACACAGATTCCGGACGAAGACCAGCAAATAGAATGGTAATCTTATAAATGAGTGGAGATAGGGAAGATATAGGAATAATATCTTCCCTATTTTGTTTATATATGGGTTTAGATTAGCTGTTCCTCATCTTTGTTTACCTGTTTTTTTCCTTTATTGATTTGTATTTTTCCCTTTCTCTTAAAAAACTTCCCTACTTTTGTTCTGTAAGTCAGTCACACGAAACCGACAAAAAGTACAGTTAATTAAATCAGAATAATTATGAACATCAAAAAACATTTGCCTTGGTTGGGAGCTTTATTACCCGTAGCCAGTATGCAGGCAGAGACAAAACCTAATGTAGTCGTCATTTATATAGATGACATGGGAATCGGGGATATCGGTTGTTATGGAGGTAAGTTTGTTCCTACTCCGAATATTGATAAGATAGCGCAGGATGGATTGTTATTCAATCAGTATTATTCATCCGCACCAGTCAGCTCACCTTCACGTTGCGGATTAACGACAGGCAAATTTCCTATTGAAGTAGGAATTAATACCTTTTTAAATAATAAAGCTAGCAATAAGAAGTGTGAACAGCGTAACTTTTTGAGTGACGAGAATCCTTCCATGGCACGTGCTTTTCAAAGTGCAGGTTATGCTACCGGGCATATAGGTAAATGGCACATGGGAGGCGGACGCGACGTACATAACGCTCCTTCTATTAAGAATTATGGTTTCGACGAATATATATCGACGTATGAAAGCCCGGAACCGGACCCGGCAATCACTGCTACCAATTGGATCTGGTCGGCTAAAGACAGCGTGAAACGCTGGAGACGTACCGAATACTTCGTAAATAAGAGCATTGACTTTGTCAAACGTCATAAAGACCAACCCTTCTTCCTGAATCTGTGGCCGGATGATATGCATACTCCTTGGGTACCGGAATTTAAGCAAAAGGAAAACAAAAGCTGGAATACGGAAGAAGCCTTCATTCCTGTTCTTGCTGAAATGGATAAACAGATCGGACGTTTTATCAAAGCACTGGAAGAACTGGGATTATCAGAAAATACAATCGTGATTTTCACCAGTGACAATGGACCGGCTCCTAGCTTCCAATCCGCTCGTGCTGCATATATGAGAGGAACAAAGAACAGTCTTTACGAGGGTGGTATCCGTATGCCGTTCCTGATTAAATATCCCAAGAAGATAAAGGCAGGACAAGTGAATAACGAAAGCGTGCTGTGTGCAGTCGATTTATATCCGTCTTTATGTGCGATAGCCGGAATTGGAACAGAGAAAGGTTATCAGGGAGACGGACAAAATTATGATAAAGTTCTTTTAGGTAAGTCGAAAGCTAAACGTAAAACGGATTTGATGTGGGATTTTGGCAGAAATGAATTCTTTAAAAAACCGGGAAACCCACATGACAGAAATCCTCATCTAGCTATCCGCAGTGGCAACTGGAAACTGCTGATAAATAGCGATGGAAGTGATGCGCAGCTATACGATATAGAGAAAGACAAATTCGAAAAGAATGATATAGCGAAGTCACACCCGGAAGTAGTCGCTAAGTTGGGTGAAAAAGTTTGTAAGTGGTTCGATGCGAACAAAGACAAAGGAAAAGAGTGATACAATGAAAAACAAATTAAAAATAGACATTAAACTTATGAATTCAAAATTATTTCTATTACCAACAGCCCTGATGGTTGCCGGTCATTCTGCGGCAGAAGCAAAGGGCAAGAAATCTGATAAGAAGCCTAATATCCTGGTGATTCTGGCAGACGACCTTGGTTATTCCGATTTGGGATGCTATGGTAGTGAAATCCACACCCCTAATCTGGACAGACTGGCAAAAGAGGGCGTACGTTTCAACCATTTCTATAATGCCAGTCGTAGTTGTCCTACACGTGCCTCTTTATTGACAGGTCTTTATCAGCATCAGGCAGGTATCGGCCGTATGACCTTTGACGGGCATTTGCCAGGATATCGCGGTACACTTTCACGTAATGCCGTTACTATTGCCGAAGTATTGAAAGAATCGGGCTATACCACCAGTATGGTTGGAAAATGGCACATTGCCGAAACACCGTTGCGTGACGATCAGCGTGAATGGCTGGCCCATCACGTCGTTCATGAGACATTCTCTGATTTATGTCATTATCCCGTAAACCGTGGCTTTGACTCTCATTACGGAACAATTTATGGAGTGGTGGACTATTTCGACCCGTTCAGTCTGGTAGAGGGCGAAGTGCCTGTGAAAGAAGTACCGGAAGGGTATTATATCACACAGGCTCTTTCAGACCGTGCCGTAAAAGAAGTGAAAGAGTATGCGAAAGATGACAAACCGTTCTTCATGTATCTTGCCTACACTTCACCTCACTGGCCACTTCACGCACTTCCGGAAGATATTGAAAAATATAAGGATACCTATAAAGTAGGTTGGGAAGCCATCCGTAATGCCCGTTACGAACGTCAGAAGCAGTTAGGTATTTTCCCGGGAATGGATGATTTCCTGTCCGAGCGTCAGTTTAACGACAAATGGGAAGATAATCCGAATGCCGAATGGGATGCCCGTGCTATGGCTGTTCATGCTGCTATGATTGATCGTATGGACCAGGGAATCGGTCAGGTTATCGATGCGCTTGAAAAGACCGGCCAGTTGGACAATACATTGATCCTTTTCCTGTCTGACAATGGTTGCAGTAATGAAGAATGTCAGAATATGAGTGGAGGAGAAAATGACCGTCCGGATATGACTCGTAAGGGAGAGAAGATTATATACCCACGTAATAAAAAGGTATTGCCTGGCCCGGAGACGACTTATGCTTCATTGGGAGCTCGCTGGTCAAATGTAGCCAATACTCCGTTCCGTTTCTGGAAAGCGAAAGCCTATGAAGGAGGTATCTGTACTCCGATGATTGCGCACTGGCCGAAAGGAATCAAAAAGAATGTGGGAGGAATGACTCCTGAAATCGGACATGTGATGGATATTATGGCAACCTGTATCGATATGGCGGGAGCTACTTATCCTACTAAATACAAAGGAAATGATATCATCCCGATGGAAGGAAAGAGCCTGCTTCCTATCTTCAAAAACGGACATCGTGAAGGGCATGATTATCTTGGTTTCGAACACTTCAACGAACGCGCTTTCCTTTCTAACGATGGCTGGAAACTGGTTCGTCCGAAAGATCGTGAACAATGGGAATTATATAACCTGAATAAAGATCGCAGCGAGAAGCATAACTTGGCTGCCCAATATCCTGAAAAAGTAGCGGAAATGGCTAAGGCATACGAAGCATGGGCGAAACGCTGCATGGTAGAACCTTACCCGGGACAGAAAAAACAGAAAAAGAACTAATAGCTATTGTTTGAGTACAAGCATTTATAATCATTAAATGAATAATGGGGATGAAGGATTCCGAATCGGGAATAACTTCATCCCCATTCATTTTATAGGGGAATTAAATAACTAATTCAGTAAGAAACAGATGGACTATTGCTCTATTTTCCCAATGGTAGAATACCTCATACTTCCTATCTGTCCATCTTTACCCAGCGTTTCCGCTTGAATAATCAACGGAGTGGAATATTGGTTATTATAACATTCAATCACCGCTTTCCCATTTTCATCAGCTTGTACGGATGGATTCCAGTATAACGTCCGTCTTTTATCTACTTTATCCATGTATAGCTCCTTGGTAGGGTAGGCAGGAGAATAATATTCCAATGGACGGGTATATCCCTGAATAACAGTTTGCCGGGTACCTAATACAGCACTTTGGCTCTTATTCAACACATCGCGTCTGGGCAGGGGAATCAGGTAGAAAACACTATATCTGTCCAGTTTGCTTATGTCGACTCCCGTGCTATCGGTCACCTCGGACATCTTTGTATTTTGGATAATGTCGTCATCAATACCTCCGGTGCCTTTGCTAATGATGATAGAAGCCAATCCGTCCACCTCGGTCAGCATCATTTGAGTTTCTGTTTCAGACAAAATGTGATTATCCATAATATAGCAGATCGGTTTCTGACGATACGTATGCTTGTCATTGGTGCGATCCCAATAAAATTGCGGACTCAACTTTTCCATTAATTCGGGAATGGTGGTGACAATCTTTCCATTATCGCGTAATACATCCACCGAACGGCGTACATCGTAATAAGCATCAATACTCTTCTCGCTGATCTTGGTAGCCATGTTGCTTCCTTGCCGGCGTTTACTTTTTATTTCCACCTCATCCAATACATAAAGTCCTTCTACCTTCCGGATAGAATCCATGTATAGAGAATCAAAACTCTCGGCTTTCTGTTGCCAGTAGGCCAGGTCTTTCCATTCTGGATGAAGCTCCTTATAGCCGTAAGCCCGCGGAGCGGGGGAGAAATTACGGTCGATCAGGATAGAAGCATCCTTATTACGTTCTTTACCGACTTTCCGGGTTTGGATCACCGCTTCTGTTGTTCCTTCAAAATCTTCCACCGGAATGGTGAAACGGCCGTTTTCATCGGTCACGGTTCCTCCGGTTATGAATTGATCGTCCTTCTTCACTATCACGCTAAGTGCAATATCTTTCAACTTATTCTTGAGAATGGTTGATTTCACTTGCCCGTTCAGTACCAATTGCGCTTCCGGCAATTGAAGCGGAGTGAAAGGAGCGGTAGAGATGGCCTGGCTCATGTCGTATTTACGCCATCCGTGCACCATCAATAAAACATCCAGTTCGGTTTGCTTTCGCGGAGACGGGGATGCGAAGTAATAACCGGGTTGATGGATATATCCTTTCAAATCGGAGGTTAACAGCAGATCCGTGAAAATATTGTTGTCATACTCCAGATAATCCGACCGGACACCGTCTCGAATACTGACCGACAATTCTCCGGATACAGGTTCTCCCTTAGCATTCTTTACTTGCAATTCGCAACGAATGGGAGCGTAGGGGGCGTACACCTCTTTCAGTCCTTCCGTTGATATTTGCAGGGGAGCACGCGGATTGGCAAAGACAAAACGTTCGCACAATGTATTACCTGCCCGGTTGATGAGGCTGACCTGCAGTACACCTGCCGGTAGTTTACGGGTGGGCAGAATAAACTCCTGCGGAGCATCCGCCCGGCAACTAATCAGCTGGTGGATAGATGGACGCCCTTGATGACTGATAAATACAGCCAATGTGTCTTGAGGAGTGGCGGCATTACAGGATACTCTCACCAAAAGAGCACCGGCATTACTGACAGTACTCAAAACATACCCGTTAGGCAATGCCTGTGGAAGTGTGAATTCATATTTCTTTCCTTGAAAACTGACTTTAGCAATTGCGGGTTGATCGGAAGGGGTATATTCAAAATGTCCCATTCCATCGTGCAAAGTCTCGAAAGAGGTGATCTCTGTTCCTTCTTTGGTATAGATCGTCCCCGATAATTCAATATTCCCTCCATTCTTACTCTCCGCCTTGAAAGCGACCTGCGAAGTCACCCCCTCTACTAATTGTCCTCCTTCGGGGAAAAAACGCACATTTAACTTCTCCTCCGTTTCAGACGGGCGGTTCTCCATCGACGAACTTAATTCGTAAGTCGTGATACTACGTTCCAGTTTATCGCTATTGGAAAGCTGATAAATAGGAAAAGTGCGCGAAAAATATTGTGGTTCATTAAAAGCAAGCATCCAGCGCGTATAAGCGCGTACCTCATAGTAACCGGATAGCATTGAATGAGGAAGAATGAATTGTCCGTTCCCTTCTCCCTGCGTCAGCTTGATAATTTGTTTATCTGCTATATGCCCTGTCTGGTCTACTAACTCCACATACAGAGGGCGGCTGATTAGACTGAAAGTCTGTTTTTCGGCAAGGGTGACATAAGCTTTGAACCAAATTGTGTCACCGACATAATAACTCGTATTATCAAAATGTAAATACGCTTTCTCCCGTGGAAAGTTGTTGGCGAATGTTTGTGCCTGGTTCATGTATTGTTGGAATACAACCTTGGCGGGAGGTACTTCTCCTGACACATACGCGGTCAGGAGAGTACACAATACGGATATCACTAAGATTCGCTTTTTTATCATGATAGCTTATTCTTTAATTTTCAAAGATCTGTTACTTGGGATCTTTTCGAAAATAGTTTTAATTCGTTTCATATCCAGCTTGGGACGACGATCATAGTAGTAGATACCATTCTTTTCCTGCTCAATATCTGTCAGTTGAGTATAGCAGAATCCGGTCACCTCTTTAGCATTTGCTATCGCATCCATAAATCCCTCCAATCGTTCGTAGAAACCTTCTTCACTTGTAATCGTTTTGCCATATCCCCATGAAGCCTTGTCTTTATGTTCCCCGGTCCAAAGCATTCCGCCAAACTCTCCGATGAAGAACGGTTGATGATTGTAGAATGCTTGTTTTTCATTAGGTTTTAAGTAGCGTGCGAAACGCGCAGTATCGGACTCATAATTACGGATTCCCCAGATATCCGTCAGGAAATGGGTATCGCCGGCAATGCCGTTGACTAATCGTGTGGGGTCAATAGCTTTCGTCAGGCGGTATGTATCAATGATTAAACGCGGCATCTTGCCGGATATAAGAGTATAAGGATTTTCGAGCGGCTGATTGAAGGGAACCCATGCGATGATGGATGGATGATTATAGTCCCGCATAAGTATCTCCGACCATTCCGTCAGGAAATAGCGGGCTGCCTCTTCTTCTTTATAATCCATTCCCCAGTTGGCAGATTCTCCCCAAGTAATAAATCCCAGTTTGTCGGCCCAGTAATGGAACCTTTCTTCAAATACTTTTTGATGAAGACGGGCGCCGTTGAATCCGGCCTCTTTGCTAAGCAGAATATCATTCTTTAGTGCTTCATCAGTGGGAGCGGTCCAGATACCGTCCGGGTAGTATCCTTGGTTTAGCACAAGCCGTTGGAAGTAAGGTTCGTTATTCAGATAAATCTGTCCGTTGGAAGTGTGTACTTTGCGCATTCCCACGTATGATTTTACCTCATCGATAACCTCCCCATTGGCATTTTTTATACGGTAGGTTATGTCGTATAGGTAAGGGTTTTCCGGACTCCAGAGTTTCATGTCCTTAACCGGGAGAACAACGCTGGAACCGTTATTACATTTCACCACTTTGCGACTTACCTGACGACTGTTGTCATATAAAGTAATTTCCAGTGTCTCATCGTTCGAAGAACGATAAAATTCCGGTGTGACGATTAATTGTTGTTGATCGATATCCGGATTCGTCCGGGCAGATCTCAAACCATACGGAGAAATGGCTTCTAGCCATACCGTCTGCCAGATTCCGGTGACACGGGTATAAAAGCAACCGTATGAATTATACTGGGTAGATTGTTTGCCCACTGCTTGAAGCCCTGAACGGGTCTTGTCAGCAACAAAAACGACCAAACTATGCGTATTTCCCGGTTCTACAGCCGGAGTGATGTCCAGCGAGAAAGAAGAACTGCCCCCGTCATGATTGCCGAGATAGTTTCCGTCGATGTATATTTCTGCGTGATAATCTACTGCACCAAAGTTCAACATGATTTTCTTATTTTTCCAATTTTCAGGTATGGAAATAGAACGTTGATACCACATTTGTTCGATGAAATCCGTGTGATTTACTCCTGATAGTTTACTTTCGGGACAGAAGGGGACGGTGATTGTGTTGCTTAACTGCTTTGCGGTAGTTAATTGTCGGTTCTTTCCAGAATTCGACAAATCGAATTCATAGGTCCATGTTCCGTTTAAATTAATCCATTCGGCTCTTTCGAACTGCGGACGTGGATATTCCGGACGGGGAATATCATTGGTCGCATTTACTGTAAAGGATAGCAGTAAACCGACCAAAACAAGCTGTGTCTTTCTCATTTTGTTACTTTTTAGTTTTGCGTTTCTGAGTGATATCTTCAACGTATTGATTTGATACAAAGGTAACGAGATTGAAATTTAGAACAGGAAACTATTTGTTCAATAAAGGACAAAAACTGTTCATTGTTAAAATAAATGCTGATCGAGTAATTATGTGTTTTTTTTGTGGATATACCTGATTTTGTTCTTTATTGATTAGCATTTTTCCTTCCTTTTGCATAAACTTCTCTACTTTTGTTTTCCAGATAATTGATAATACTATGGTAAAGAAGAATTTCTTAATGACTGCCCCCTTACTGATGGCATCGTTTTGTTCGGCACAGGAAAAGCCGAACGTCGTACTGATTATGGTAGATGATATGGGTTATTCCGATATCGGCTGCTACGGTGGAGAAATACTGACCCCTAATATTGATGCATTGGCATCCAAAGGAGTACGCTTCACCCAATTCTACAACACTTCACGTTCTTGCCCCGCCCGAGCCAGTTTAATGACAGGACTGTATCAGCATCAGGCAGGTATCGGGCAAATGTCCGAAGATCCGTTTAAGCAAGAGAATCAAAAGAGCCCGAACGACTGGGGAGTGCCGGGATATAAAGGATTCCTCAACCGGAACTGTGTCACAATAGCCGAGGTATTGAAAGAAGGAGGCTACCATACTTATATGGCAGGTAAATGGCATCTGGGAATGCATGGAGAAGAAAAATGGCCCTTGCAACGGGGATTTGAACGTTTCTACGGCATTCTGGCAGGAGCTTGCAGCTACCTTCGTCCATCAGGAGGACGCGGGTTGACGCTGGATAACACCAAACTTCCGGAACCGGAAGCACCTTATTATACAACAGACGCATTTACCGATTATGCAATCCGCTTCGTTGACGAACAAAAAGACGACAAACCTTTCTTCCTTTACCTGGCATTTAACGCTCCTCACTGGCCCTTGCAGGCAAAAGAGGAAGACATTCAGAAATTCACCAAAATCTATCGTGAGAAAGGATGGAATGAGATTCGCGAAGCAAGACGGAAACGAATGGCTAAGTTGGGAATTATCGACTCGAACACAGAATTCGCCGAATGGGAAAACCGGAATTGGGACGAACTGACGGAGAAAGAAAAAGATGAAGTAGCCTACCGGATGGCAGTTTATGCAGCACAGGTGCATTGTGTAGATTATAATGTAGGAAAATTGCTGGATTACCTGAAGAAGAATCATAAACTGGACAATACGCTTGTCATGTTCCTGTCCGACAATGGTGCTTGTGCCGAACCTTATGCAGAATTGGGAGGCGGCAAGGTGTCGGAGATCAACGATCCGTCTCACAGTGGGATGCCTTCTTACGGAAGAGCATGGGCGCAGGTTTCCAATACTCCGTTCCGCAAATACAAATGCCGTTCTTATGAAGGAGGCATTTCTACCCCTCTTATCGTGTCGTGGAAAAACAATCTGAATAATAAAAAAGGGGAATGGTGCCGTGTTCCCGGTTATCTGCCGGACATTATGCCGACTATTCTGGAAGCAACAGGAGCTGCTTACCCGGAAACTTATCACGGTGGAAACAAAATACATCCATTGGTAGGCAGCAGCCTTCTCCCCGCTATTCATAAGAAAACAGACTCTTTACACGAATATATGTACTGGGAACATCAAAACAACAGAGCAATCCGTTGGGGTAACTGGAAAGCGATCCGCGACGAAAAAGGAAAAGAATGGGAACTGTATGATGTGGTTAAAGACCGCACCGAACGTAACAATCTGGCAGAACAACACCCCGAAGTACTGACGAAACTGGTTACCGAATGGGAGAAATGGGCGAATGCTAACTTTGTATTGCCTAAACATCCGAAGAAATAAATAAGGGAGGAACACGAAATGAATAAATTACTATTGAGTGCATCCGTTGCATTGGGTGCTACCAGCCTGTCTTTTGCGCAGCAAACGGAAAAACCGAATTTTCTGTTGTTCATAGCCGACGACTGTTCTCATTATGACCTGGGTTGTTATGGAAGCGTTGATTCGAAAACTCCGAATATCGACCGTTTCGCTACACAGGGAGTACGTTTCACGCAAGCTTATCAGGCTGTTCCGATGTCGTCACCTACCCGTCATAATTTATATACCGGTCTGTGGCCAGTACGTAGCGGCGCTTACCCCAATCATACTTGTGCCGATAAAGGAACATTGAGTGTCGTGCATCATCTGCAACCACTGGGCTATAAAGTTGCATTGATTGGAAAATCGCATATCGCTCCGAAATCAGTATTTCCTTTCGACCTTTATGTACCTCCTCTGAAAGGAGGGGAATTGAACTTTGAAGCAATTCAGAAATTTATCTCCGACTGCAAAGCAAACGGAGAACCCTTCTGTCTGTTTGTCGCTTCCAATCAGCCGCATACCCCCTGGAATAAGGGAGACGCTTCGCAATTTAATGCAGATAAGCTAACCTTGCCCCCTATGTATGTGGACATTCCCCAGACACGCGAATTGTTGACTCATTATCTGGCAGAAATCAATTTCATGGACCAGGAGTTTGGCAACGTCCTTTCTATCCTGGATAAAGAAAAGATGACAGATAAATCTGTTGTCGTATATTTGAGCGAGCAAGGCAACAGCCTGCCTTTTGCCAAATGGACTTGTTATGATGCAGGAGTACATTCTGCCTGTATCGTTCGCTGGCCGGGAGTGATTAAGCCGGGAAGTGTGAGTGATGCATTGGTAGAATACGTCGATATTGTTCCTACTTTTGTCGACATAGCAGGAGGAAAGCCACAGGCGAAAGTGGATGGAGAAAGCTTCAAACCGGTGTTGACAGGTAAAAAGAAAGAGCACAAAAAATATTCTTTCTCCCTTCAGACCACGAGAGGTATCAATGCCGGATCGCCTTATTACGGAATCCGTTCGGTATACGATGGCCGATACAGATATATTGTCAATCTCACTCCGGAAGCTACTTTCAAGAATGTTGAAACCAATTCTCCTTTGTTTAAAGAGTGGGAGAGCCTGGCGGAGACAGATGCTCATGCAAAAGCAATGACGACTAAATACCAGCATCGTCCTGCTATCGAACTGTACGATGTGAAGAATGACCCGTATTGCATGAAAAACCTGGCGGAAGATGCGACACAAACCGCTACCATCAGCCGATTGGATAAAGAATTGAAACGTTGGATGAAGGATTGTGGAGACGAAGGGCAAGCTACCGAGATGCGTGCCTTCGAACACATGCCGGGAAAGAAAAAATAAGCCGTCACACATCAAACGAATAAAACACAGAATGTTATTTATAAATCGTATATCATGAAAAAAGAATTTTTTGGTTTGCTTTGTGGATGTACTCTGCTTCCGGCATTTCTTCATGCACAGACAGAGCGTCCTAATATTGTGATTGTATTGGCCGACGATTTGGGTTGGGGAGATGTCGGATTTCATGGAAGTGAAATCAAAACTCCCTGTCTGGATGCTCTGGTTGGAGAAGGAGTGGAGCTCGAACGTTTTTATACCTCTCCTATCAGTACACCTACCCGTGCGGGACTGATGACGGGACGTTACCCGAACCGTTTTGGTGTCCGTTCGGCTGTTATTCCGCCTTGGCGTGAAGACGGTCTGGACGAGAATGAAGAAACGATGGCCGATATGCTGGCACGCAACGGATATAAGAACAGAGCCATTATCGGTAAATGGCATCTGGGACATACGAAGAAAGTGCATTATCCGATGAATAGGGGCTTTTCACATTTCTACGGCCACCTGAACGGTGCAATAGATTATTTCGACCTCACGCGTGAGGGTGAATTAGACTGGCACAATGATTGGGAAACTTGCCATGACAAGGGATATTCTACCGAACTGATTACCAAAGAAGCCATCCGCTGTATCGATGCTTACGAGAAAGAAGGTCCGTTTATGCTGTATGTAGCTTATAATGCACCTCACACTCCGCTGCAAGCACAGGAAAAAGATATTAAACTTTATTGTGATAACTTCGACAGCCTGACACCGAAAGAACAGAAAAAAGTGACTTACAGTGCAATGGTTTCCTGTATGGACAGAGGAATCGGAGCTATTGTAGATGCCTTGAAGAAGAAAGGAATAATGGACAACACTTTCTTTATCTTCTTTAGCGATAACGGTTCTGCCGGTGTTCCGGGATCCTCATCAGGACCATTGCGCGGACATAAATTCGACGAGTGGGACGGAGGTGTACACGCACCGGCTGTTCTCTGTTGGAAGAAAGCGGAGAAACAATATAAGAACTTGAGCTCACAAGTGACAGGTTTTGTTGACCTTGTTCCTACATTGAAAGAACTGGTAGGAGATCACAGTCGTCCGAAACGTGAATATGACGGTATCAGCATACTCCCTGTATTGAATGGTAAGAAGAGCTGCATCGACCGCGATTTTTATCTGGGACACGGAGCCGTAGTCAATAAAGACTATAAACTGATAAGAAAAGGCATGAAACCGGGACTTGATTTGAAACAGGATTTTCTGGTTGAGTATAAAACAGATCCTTACGAAAAGAAAAATGCCAGCATAGGAAACGAGAAGATTGTGAAAGCATTGTATCAGGTTGCAGTGAAATACGACACCATTACTCCTTGTCTGCCGGAAGTACCCTATGGCAAAGGCCGTGACGGATTCAAAGCTCCCAAAGAATGGAAAGTAGTACGTTAATGATGTTGACCCAATAAATTGAAAATAATACAAGATGGAAAAATCAATGATTAGTATGTGCCTCCTAGGCGGATTGGCGATAGGAAACGGGTTTGCCCAAACTCCTTCGAAGCCTAATATTCTATTAATCATAGCCGACGACTGCTCCTATTATGATATAGGTTGTTTCGGGGCTGTAAACAACAAGACTCCTCATATAGACGCACTGGCGGAGCAGGGGATAAAATTCAACAATGCGTATAACTCCGTTTCGATGAGTACGCCTACCCGTCATTGTGTTTATACGGGGATGTATCCGATGCATCATGGTGGTTATGCAAACCATAGTTCGGTCAATGCCGATGTAAAATCTCTTCCCACTTACCTGGGAAATCTGGGCTACCGGGTTGGATTAGCCGGAAAATGGCATATCAAACCTTTGGCTAACTTCCCGTTCGAAGATGTACCGGGATTCCCCAAAGGATGTACAAGCACAAATACAGATTATCATACCAAAGGTATTGAGAAGTTTATGGAACGCGATTCTTCCCAACCTTTCTGCCTGGTATTGGCTTCTATCAACTCGCATGCTCCCTGGACGGGTGGTGACGCTTCCGTCTTCGACCGGAAGAAACTTCAGTTGCCGCCTCAATTTGTCGATACGGAAGTAACGCGTGAATACTATGCCAGATATTTGGCAGAAGTCGGTCTGCTCGACCAGCAGGTGGGCGACGCCATGCAGATTCTGAAAGATAAGAATTTGTTGCAGAACACGCTCGTTATTTTCATCTCCGAACAAGGTACGCAATTTGCCGGAGCTAAATGGACGAATTGGAGTGCAGGTGTCAAGTCGGCGATGGTTGCTTCCTGGCCAGGTGTCATTAAACCGGGTGTGGAAACTTCTGCCATCGTGCAATATGAAGATCTTCTTCCTACGTTCATTGACGTTGCAGGCGGAGAAATTCCTGACGTGATAGACGGAAAGAGTCTGCTGGGCGTATTCCAGGGAAAAACAAAGACACATCATAAGTATGCTTATCATGTTCACAACAATGTTCCCGAAGGTCCGGCCTATCCGATTCGCTCCATTTCAGACGGACACTATCGTTTGATCTGGAACCTGACTCCGGAAGAAACATACGTGGAAAAACATATTGAAAAGGCAGAATGGTATCTCTCCTGGAAAGCACAGGATTCGGATCGGGCACATAAAATATTGAACCGTTACAAGAATCGTCCCGAATTCGAGCTATATGACATCAAGAAAGATCCGTTCGAGATGAATAATCTGGCGGATGTGAAGAAATATAGTAAGAAGAAAGCCGAACTGACGATGGAACTGCAAAAATGGATGAAGCAGCAAAATGACACCGGAGCTGATAAAGACCAGCCACGCACCCCTAAGAACAAGCAGAAGAAAGCAGCCAATGCATAGCATTCCACAATGCTATCGTTATTTGCTCTCTGAAAGAGATTTTATTTTTTTATTTCTCATTTCTCATAAAATCTCGATAATTGGCTTGTAATCAAATGTATATAGTATGAGAGATGTTTTTTAAACAGGCATCTCTCATACTTTTTATAGATATTTTAACGGAAAAAGGGCTTTCTCTCATGCATTTTTCAGTGATTTCTCATACACTTCTCATAGTTCTATCGTGCATTTCTCATGCACTTCTCATCGAAATTGCACGGATGATGGGGACTGTAAACGCTTACATTGAAAACAGATGAAGAGCATTCTCCGTTCAAACAACCTGATATCCTCCTGTTTTCCATTCGTTCTTGCCTTGTTATTGATAAAGCATCTATATCGTTCCACTGGAGTGGCACGATCTGTTCACTAGAGTGCACAGGCCTGTTCACTGGAGTGAAAGGAACCGTTCACTGGAGTGGAACGAAAGAGATGGCAGTAGGATAATACGGGCATGCCGCTTGGAAAACATGAAGGCATAGGCGATATCACCTATTAACTACGGTTTTAATACATTAAATATATGAATAAACTAATCACAATCTCTTCTGCACTTCTTGCAGTAACTGTTGCAAAAGCGCAAACACCCAATATCGTGTTTATATTGGCTGACGACTTAGGCTACGGAGACATCTCCGCCTTTAATCCCGAATCTAAAATTCATACTCCTAACATCGACAAGCTGGCCGAGCACGGAATTGCCTTTACGGATGCCCATGCTTCCTCCGCTTTATCCACTCCTTCCAGATATTCTCTCCTGACCGGAAGATATCCGTGGCGTACCAAACTGAAACGAGGCGGTCTTGATGGTGATTCGCCTGCTATGATCGACCCTGAACGTCGCACAATCGCACAAATGTTTTCAGCCAACGGATACAATACTGCTTGTATCGGCAAATGGCATTTAGGCTGGGACTGGGGATATACGGACAATGGCAGAAGCATGAAAGATATTGATTTCTCGCTTCCAATCAAGAACGGACCTACCGACAGAGGATTTGATTACTACTTCGGCATCCCTGCATCACTGGATATTTCTCCCTATGTTTATGTGGAAAACAATAAAGCAACCTCTATCCCCGATCATGTAATAGAACCCCAGAAAAAGAACCTGGCTTTACTGATGCACGGAGGAATGGCAGGGGCCGACTTCAAACCGGAAGAATGTTTTCCCAACATCATCCGTCACAGCCTGAACTATATCAATGAGCAGAAAGGCAGTAAGAAACCGTTCTTTTTATATTTGCCTATTACTGCTCCTCACACACCTATATTGCCTTCGAAAGAATTTCAGGGTAAAACCAGTATCGGCCCTTATGGTGATTTTGTAGTCATGATAGACGACATGGTGCGCCAAATTGTAGAAACATTGAAGAAGAATAAACAACTAGATAACACCATCATCGTATTTGCTTCGGACAATGGCTGTGCTGCTTATATAGGCGTAAAAGATATGGAAAAACAGGGACATTTCCCCAGTTATATCTACAAAGGTTATAAGAGCGATATTTATGAAGGCGGTCACAGAATCCCGCTCATTGTCTCCTGGAAAGGAAAATACGGGAAAGAGACAAACAATTCTTTGGTTTCATTGATTGACTTTTATGCTACCTTTGCCCAAATGCTCAATCACAATTTGGAGACGGAAGAAGCCGTTGACAGTTATAGTATGTGGCCGATATTGAGTAAGAAAGGCACTTCCGCCCGTAAAGACCTGGTACATGAAGCAGGAGAGGGGTATTTGTCTTTACGCACTCCCCAACTGAAATTGGTATTTTACGGAGGTTCCGGTGGTTGGACATATCCCGTTAAACCTGTTGATGTGGCTAAATTCCCCCCGATGCAATTGTTTGATATCGTGAAAGATCCTTCGGAAAAAGAAAACATCATCGGTGACAAACGTTATGAGAATGAGGTGAAAGAGATGAAACGGACTATGAAGAAATATCTGGAAGAAGGACGCTCTACACCCGGTGAGAAAGTTTCGAATGATACGGAGAATAGCTGGAATCAGGTAAAGATCTTCATGCAGGAAGAAGAGTAAACCCATCGGAAAAAATAAAAATATAAAAAACAGCACCCTGAATATAGACCTTCAGAGGTGCTGTTTTAAATTCAACAAGGAAAAGAGTATTGTGCTAATTATTCTTTATTCAGAGAGTTACAGATTTTCTGATTGATTTCTCTGATTTTAGCTTCATCCATTTTGATTACTTTACGGTCGTAAGTGAGCAGACCGTTGATTTCACCTTCTACGTCTGTTGTCTGAGTATATACGGCAGCAGAGAATCCTTTCTGGATCAATTCCAACAGATGTCTGCCATATTTAATGTATTCGTTTGTTACTTCGTCCGATGTATTGAACTTCACATAACCCCAGTTTTTCTTGTCATTCACCCAAGTGTTTCCTTCTACTACAAGGCCGATACCTCCGTACTCACCCAATACGGTAGCACGTCTCGGATCGTAAAGGAACATGTTTGGTCCCGGATAGTGGTGAAGGTCGAGAATATCGCCACAAGTGTAGTGATTACCACCACTGGCAGGATTCACCAGTCGGCTAGGATCGTATTCTTTGGTCCAAGCTACGATTTCCGGAGTTTTGAATTGTCCCCATGCTTCGTTGAAAGGTACCCATACAGCGATACTTGGATAAGAGTACAGACAGTCGATGATTTCTTTCCACTCTTTGCGGTAGTTAGCTTCGGAAGCAGCAGAACGGATTACTTCTGTACCGTTGAAATAGTTGCGTGCCTGCCACTGTGGGCTAGGGCCACCGTTCGGCATATCTTGCCATACGATCAATCCCAACTGGTCGCAATGAGTGTACCAGCGTGCAGGTTCTACCTTGACGTGCTTACGTACCATGTTGTAGCCGAAGTCTTTTGTCTTTTTCAAGTCATAAACCAATGCTTCATCTGTTGGTGCAGTATATAAACCATCAGGCCACCATCCCTGGTCGAGCGGACCGAACTGGAAGTAGTCTTTGTTGTTCAATTGCAGGCGAGTGATGCCATTCGGACTCTTGCGAACAGAGTATTTACGCATAGCAGTATAGCTCTTTACTTGGTCTATTGCTTTTCCGTCTTTATACAGGGTCACTTCCATGTTGTAAAGGAAAGGAGAGTCTGGCGACCATAGTTTAGCATTAGCAGGCATTGCCAGTTCAACGGGTACTCCGTTCAACGCTGCACCTTTGGCTACAAGATTCTTGCCATCGAATACTTTTACTTCCACTTTGTCTGCAGAAGTTGTGTTGGCAGCCACTTCTACCTTAACAGAGTTATTATCAATATCAGGAGTAGTTTTCAGATTAGCAATGTATTGTGTTGCCACCGGTTCCAACCACACTGTTTGCCAGATACCTGTAACCGGAGTGTACCAAATGCCATGAGGGTTTGCTATTTGTTTTCCTCTGGGTTGTTCGCCACGATCTGAAGGGTCCCATACTTTTACTACCAGGTCATTATTTCCTTTATTAAGTACGGAAGTAATATCGAAATAGAAAGGAGTAAATCCACCTGTGTGTTCACCTACCTTTACGTCATTCACCCAAACCTCTGCTTTCCAGTCTACTGCTCCGAAGTGCAACAGGACTTGTTTGCCACGCCAGTTGGAAGGAACGTCGAAAGTGCGTTGGTACCACAGTTCTTCTTTCTCGTTTATCATTTTGCCTACGCCTGATAAAGACGATTCTACGGCAAAAGGAACAAGAATATCACCCTGGTAAGCAGCAGGAGTAGGATCACCCTTTTTGGTGATTGCATATTTCCAAAGCCCGTTCAGGTTTTTCCAGTCACTGCGTTCCATGATAGGACGCGGATATTCCGGCAATACGTTTTTAGGATCAAGCTGTTCTCCCCACGATGTCTTGATTTTGTCACCGGCAGGTTTCCATTGAGCAAAAGTCGAACTGCATAGAGCCAATGCTAGTAGCATTGTTAGAAAATTCTTTTTCATGTTCATGGTATACATTATAATTAGTTATTGAATTGATATCCCATAAGAAGGAACATTGCAAAGAAAGTGGAATTAAAAGAAAATAAAGGAAATTTGCCGTTCAAAAAACAGCAAAATCTCTTCTTTTTCTATATAAAATCCCGTATAAAGTTACTTTTGATGATAAATACCGGAAAGAGTGGTCAGTTTTTATTCTTTGTTGAATAATTGTTTTTATTATTTGTCAGCAGTTTTTGTTCCTGATGGTTTGGGAAGTTTCGTTCCGGCCTTGTCCGGAACACCCAATACAGGCATTCCGTCTTTGTCCCATTCTATTTTTTGTAGGCGGGGAGAACGTGAGTCCATTGCACCCGGAGCATCGTTCGGTATCTGACGGGCATGATACACCATATAACATTCTTTTCCATCCGGTGAGGGAACGAAAGAACTTCCACCGGGGCCAAAAACTTCATTCTTCGGTTCCTGTTGGAATACGGGTGTCGGATGTTTCTTCCAGGAAGCGGGGTCCAGCAGGTTGGCATTTGCATCTGCTGTCAGTAATCCTACACAATAGTAAGGCGTCCAGCTACCACTGGCGGAATAAAAAATGCATACTTTGTCTTTATTCTTCGGTTGGAAAAAGTGAGGTGCCTCGTTTACATGAATCGGATAGGCCGTTTTACTGCCATCGGGATTGACCCATTGACATTCCCACTCATATTCAGGTTTGGAAATCAGGACTCTGTCGGAGGAAAGTGTCCATGGATTTTCCATGGAAGCAATGTAAATACATTGTGTTTCGCTGTCAATCCTGCGTTTTTGCCATCCGCACCAAATCATGTAACGTTGTCCGTTGTGCTCGAAGGTACTTGCATGAATTGCCCAGTTGTTATTTTTGTCGGTCGGTATACGACCCTTCATGACAAACTTACCCTCTGTGGGAATAGCAGCCTCGTTCTCAATCACATATATCTGGTGATTGTCCATATTGCCATCGTCTGCGGCGAAGTAAATATACCATTTGTTGTTGATACGATGTATTTCGGGAGCCCATAGGTGATGCGAATTACTAGGGTCGTTCGGTATCCATACCGGCTTTTTAAGACTGTCATTCAAGTTGGTTATATCACTCGTTTCCCAAAGTACGATTCTGCTTTCGGAACCTTGTGTGTAGTAATATTTTCCTTCGTGAAAAACACCCCATGGTTCTGCTCCTTTTTCGCGCAACGGATTCGTATAGGTATCTCCTGTTATTGTTTCCTTTTCCGGCTCTGTTTTCTTCTTGGGTTGGCAAGATGCACAAATAATGATTAAAAGTACAGTTAGTAATGAGATTCCGCTTTTCATGGTATTTTTCATTTTATAATGACACTGCAAAGAAAGCACAAAATCTTGATAAATCATCTTTTTTTTTGCAGATTGGTTAGTATTTATCCTTAATTGGCTCATAATTATTGAATTTTCTAGTTGTTTTTTCTCATCTTTGTAGCACGAACTTTAAAATTGATATTATATGAAACTAAAACATCTTATTCTTTTCAGTATTATTTGTTGTTCCCAGTCTGTATTTGGACAAAAAGCCGGTCAGCAACCAAAGACAAGTGGCAATCCTGTATTTCCGGGCTGGTATGCCGATCCGGAAGGAATTGTGTTCGGAGACGAATACTGGATTTACCCTACGTATTCGGCGCCTTATGACGAACAAACTTTCATGGATGCCTTCTCGTCTAAAGACCTGGTGAACTGGACAAAACACCCGAAAGTGTTATCGAAAGAGAATATAAGTTGGTTTAAACGTGCTTTATGGGCACCTGCTGTGATTCATGCGAATGACAAATATTATATATTCTTCGGTGCGAATGATATTCAAAGTAATAACGAGCTGGGAGGTATTGGTGTGGCTGTGGCCGACAATCCTGCCGGACCATTTAAGGATGCACTGGGCAAACCTCTGATTGATAAATTTGTAAATGGTGCACAACCGATCGATCAGTTTGTTTACAAAGATGATGACGGACAGTATTATATGTATTATGGTGGCTGGGGACATTGCAATATGGTGAAGCTGGCTCCGGACTTGTTGAGTATCGTACCGTTTGAGGATGGTACCATCTATAAGGAAGTAACTCCCGAAAAATATGTAGAGGGACCTTTCATGTTGAAACGTAACGGTAAATACTATTTTATGTGGTCGGAAGGCGGTTGGACCGGACCGGATTATTGCGTAGCCTATGCGATTGCCGACTCACCATTCGGACCTTTTAAAAGAGAAGCAAAAATATTGGAACGCGATCCTAATATTGGAACGGGTGCCGGTCATCATTCTGTTGTGAAAGGTCCGGGAGCAGACGAATGGTACATCATTTATCATCGCCATCCATTGGGTGAAACGGATGGAAACGCTCGTGTGACCTGCATTGATCGCATGATTTTTGATAAGGACGGAAAAATAAAACCTATAAAGATGACTTTCGAGGGAGTAGAGGCTAGCCCATTGAAGTAAAATCTGAAAAGTTCAGCCCATCGGTAATTAATATTTTAATAAAGATGGGCTTTTTTTGATTTATTGTTTTATTTTTGTCCTTATAAATCTAATATACTTATTATAATGAAATCGGATATACATACTCTCTCTGATTCCCTTTTGTGGAAAAGGTTTCTCGAAGGAGACTCGAGTGCGTATACCCAAATATATAATCAAACAGTACAAGATCTGTTTCGATTCGGATTATTATATACTTCGGATAAAGAATTAATTAAAGACTGCATACATGATGTGTTTTTGAAAATTCACATGAATCGTGCAAAGTTGGCTCCAACAGATAATATTGCCGCCTATTTGACAGTGGCGTTGAAAAACACTCTTTTTAATGCGCTGAAAAAAACAACAGATTCTCTCCCGTTTGATGAAATAGGTGAGAGAGAAGATACGGTTGACGACTCTCCTTCCACTCCGGAAACTATATATATTAATAATGAACAGGAAAAACAAGTTCAGACAACCGTACATTCTATGATGTCTGTATTGACGGACAGACAGCGCGAAATTATTTATTATCGGTATATCAAAGAGATGAGTATCGATGAAATCAGTAAGGTGACAGATATGAATAATCAGTCTGTTTCTAATTCTATTCAACGGGCTTTGGGACGTATCCGCGACTTATTTAAGAGAAAATAAGAGAGAATAACCAGCCCATTTTTCCTGCCTATCAAAAAAAGTGGAAAAAACTTCGAAAAAGGTGAGTATAAAATGAAAGTACAACTGTTATTCATACGTAAAGACAATGAAAATGATGAACTCTGAACAAGAACATACAGATTTTTCCCTATATACTTTTGAAGAATTTCTTCAGAATGATTTCTTTGTTTCTTCTATGAACTATCCTACGGAAGAAACACAGAAGTTCTGGGATGAATTTGAACAGATGAATCCTTCTAATATAGATGAATATATCGCTGCAAAAAGATATTTGGAAGTTTTTTCGAAAGAGAAGGGTGAGGTACTTTCAAACCAGGAAACGGATGATTTATGGATTCGTATTCAAGCGACTAATATAAATAAGGAGAAAGCGAGACGCAAGAACTATTTCTTAATAGGATTGAGTGCGGCTGCCAGTGTGGCTATTCTTGTGGGATGTTTCTTCTTTTTGAAGAACTATTCTTCGGCTCTGGATCCGGACATTGCCACATTTGCTGTGAATACGAAAGCCGATTTGCCTTTGACGGAAGAAACACTGTTGATTTTGGCAGAAGATAATGTCGTGAGTTTGAAGGAAAAAGAAACAGAGATCACGTATGATTCCGTAGAAATCAAAACGAATCAGGAAAGTATACAAAAGGAGAAATCGGCAACTTATAACCAATTGGTTATTCCACGTGGAAAACGTTCGGTATTGACGTTTGCCGATGGATCTAAAGTCTGGGTGAATGCCGGTACAAGGGTGGTTTATCCGGTGGAGTTTGAACAAGACAAACGTGAAATCTATGTGGATGGTGAAATCTACATAGAAGTGGCCAGAGATGAAAATCGTCCTTTCTATGTGCGGACCAAAGATATGAATGTCAGAGTGCTTGGTACTAAATTTAATGTAACTGCGTATGAATCGGAAGCAATTAGAAGTGTAGTGCTGGCACAAGGATGTGTTCAGGTGGAGACAGACCGGACTCCTAAAGCCATTCTGGCTCCTAATCAGATGTTCAGTTCTGCCGATGGAAAGGAAAATATAACACAGGTAGATGTAGAAGAAGCTATATCATGGGTGAATGGACTCTATTATTTCCAAAGTGCTGATTTGGGAATCGTTTTGAAACGTCTGTCTACCTATTATGGCATTAACGTAGAATTTGACCCAGCGCTAAGTAAAATAAAATGTTCTGGAAAAATCGATTTGAAAGACAACTTTGAAACAGTAATTAATGGATTAACCTTTGTTGCACCAATCTCTTATGCCTATGATGAACAATATAAGACGTATCGAGTCGTAACGAAATAGATATGAAAAAATAAGATAAAGAATAAATCTAATTCCTGAATTTTATGGTAATTTTTGTAGAAAGTGGATGATACACGCTATCATCCAACTGGGACGTGTGTACCCAATAATGTTTAGATACAGAAATAATATTATGAGAAAATTTTAACATGTTTAATATGAAAAATGCAATTAGAGAACGAAAGAGTAAGGTTCTCGGGCTATTCCTTTGCTTTTTACTTCTCGGAATAGACTACTCTTTCGCAAGTTACAACAATTATTCTCAATTTAAGACCCTCTCGGTCAGCGTTAATAACTCGACGTTGAGAGAAGTGCTTAAAACGATAGAGAAAAGTAGTCAATTTGTTTTCTTCTACTTAGATGATGCTGTGAACTTAGAACGTAAGGTATCTATCGACAGTAAGAATAAGAAGATAGAAGAAATTCTTTCTGAACTTTTCGAGGGTACTTCATGTACTTATCGGATCTCTGACAGACAAATCTTTATTTCCGGAAATGCATCGGCTCCTAATGAACAGCAACAGAATAAACGGAAAATAACCGGACGTGTTACTGATGTAAAAGGGGAACCGCTTATTGGAGTGAACGTTACCGTGGATGGAGATGCAAACGGTTCGATTACCAATATGGATGGTTTGTATGAGATATTCGTAACCAAAAAAAGCGTAGTGCTTAAATTTACTTATATAGGTTTTAAAACTTCAGAAATACGGACGAATGCATCTACTAATATTTACGACGTGGCCTTGGAAGAACAGGTGAACGAGTTGGAAGAGACTGTGATTGTTGGTTATGGTACCCAGCGTAAAATAAGTAATATCGGCGCACAATCTTCTATGAAGATGGAGGATATTAAAACACCTTCTGCCAGTTTAACTACAACGCTGGCAGGTCGTTTGGCCGGTGTTGTAGCCGTGCAACGTACGGGAGAACCGGGTAAAGATGCCGCTGATATCTGGATTCGTGGTATTTCTACTCCCAACACTTCTTCTCCGCTGGTATTGGTGGATGGAGTGGAACGTTCGTTCAATGACATCGATCCGGAAGACATTGAATCGTTGACAACACTGAAAGATGCATCGGCAACGGCTGTGTATGGTGTGCGAGGTGCTAATGGTGTGATCCTGATTAAAACCAAACCGGGAAAGGTGGGAAAACCGACAGTGAGCGCGGATTATTATGAATCGTTTACCCGTTTCACGAAGATGGTTGATCTGGAAGACGGTATCACTTATATGAATGCAGCCAACGAGGCAATGCGTAATGACAGTATTGCTACAAAATATACGGAGGACCAGATACGTAACACGATTGCGGGAAAAGATTCTTATTTGTACCCGAACGTGGATTGGTTGAAGGAAATCTTTAATGATTGGGGACACAATCGTCGTGTGAATGTAAACGTGCGGGGTGGTAGTGAAAAGGTCGCTTATTATGCGTCAGTCAGCTACTTCAATGAAACTGGTATGACGGTGACTGATAAGAATATCAACACCTATGATTCCAAAATGAAATATAGCCGTTATAACTTTACCACTAATCTGAATATCGATGTGACTCCTACTACTAAAGTGGAGATCGGTGCACAAGGTTATTTGGGAGAAGGAAACTATCCGGCCATCTCTTCTGCTGATTTGTATAATGCGGCAATGTCAATTTCACCGGTTGAATATCCGAAGATGTTCTTTGTCAACGGACAAGCCTATGTGCCCGGAACTTCAACTAACAATAACTTTAATAACCCTTATTCACAAGCTACCCGTCGCGGATATGATAACCTGACGAAAAATCAGATCTATTCCAATCTGCGTATCACACAGGATTTGGATATGCTTACTAAAGGACTGAAATTGACTGCCATGTATGCGTTCGATGTATACAATGAGATACATGTACATCAAGACCGTGCAGAGTCTACTTATAACTTCCTGGATACAAGTGTTCCTTACGATATGGACGGACAACCCATTCTGCAACGTATTTATGAAGGAAGTAACGTGTTGAGTTATAAACAGGAAACAAGTGGTAATAAGAAAACTTATCTGGAAGCTTCCCTGAACTATGACCGGACATTCAATGACGATCATCGTGTCAGTGCACTGTTCCTGTTCAACCAGCAATCCAAACTGTTGTATCCGAAAGGTACACTGGAAGATGCGATTCCTTATCGTATGATGGGTATTGCCGGTCGTGCCACTTATTCATGGAAAGACCGTTATTTTGCAGAATTCAACATCGGTTATAACGGCGCCGAGAACTTCTCACCCAAACATCGTTTCGGAACTTTCCCTGCATTTGGTGTAGGTTGGGTTATCTCGAACGAGAAATTCTGGCAACCGCTGTCAAAAACTGTTTCTTTCCTGAAGATACGCTATACGGATGGTAAAGTAGGTAATAGTGAAGTTTCCGACCGTCGTTTTATGTATCTGGACCAGATGAAAGAGAACGGTGATTATGGTTATAAATTCGGACCGAACGGAACAAAATGGTCTGGTTATGAAACAGTAAATATGGCTGTTGACTTAATTTGGGAAGAATCTCGTAAACAAGACTTGGGTATTGATATAAAACTGTTTAATGACGATCTGTCTATTGTATTCGACTTGTTTAAGGAACGTCGTGAGAACATCCTGTTGAAGCGTGAGCATTCTATACCTTCATTCCTGGGCTACAATACATCTGCTCCTTATGGAAATATTGGTATCATAGAAAATAAAGGATTCGATGGAACGATAGAGTATAACAAGCGTATAAATAAAGACTGGGTACTTGCGCTTCGTGGTAATATCACCTTTAATAAGGATAAATGGATTCAGGGAGAATTGCCGGAACAAAAATACGAATGGATGAACCAGTATGGACGTAACATCAATGGAGTTAAAGGATATGTGGCCGAAGGACTGTTCACTCAAGCTGAAATAGATGATATGGCACGTTGGGAATCGTTGTCGGATGCCAATAAAGCAATCACTCCCAAACCTTTTGCTTCACAGTTTGGTACAGTAAAGGCGGGAGATATCAAATACAAGGATTTAAACAATGACGGTCAGATTGATGCGTACGACCAGACTTACATTTCCCGTGGGGATGTGCCGACAACTGTTTATGGTTTCGGATTTACCGTAGGTTGGAAAGATTTGTCGGTAGGTATGATGTTCCAAGGTGTAGCAGGAGCCGAACGTGTTTTGAATGGTAGCAGTATTAATCCGTTTAACGGCGGTGGTGGTAGCGGTAACCTCTACTCTAACATTGGCGACCGTTGGACAGAGGAAAATCCGGATCAGAATGCCTTTTATCCGCGTCTGTCTTATGGAAGCGAAACAACCAGTAATATTAATAACTTCCAGAAGAGCACATGGTGGGTGCGTAACATGAACTTCCTGCGTCTGAAGACATTGCAGGTATCTTATAACCTGCCGAAACCTTGGGTGAATAAAGTTCATCTGAAGAATGCGGCTGTATATGTAATGGGAACTAACCTGTTCACCTTGAGTCGTTTCAAATTGTGGGATCCGGAGTTGAATACCGATAATGGTGCTTCTTATCCAAATACGACTTCTTATTCAGTTGGTATTAATTTCACATTCTAAACAAAAAGATAATGAAAAAATATAATTATATAATCGTTAGTTTGCTGGCGTGTCTCTTGACGACATCTTGTAATGACTATTTTGACCAGGTGCCTGATGACCGTTTATCACTCAAGGAGATTTTCACAACTAGAGATGGAGCCTTGCGGTATCTTTCGAACGTATACACATTTTTACCGGATGAATTTAACCAACGTCAGGTGCATGAAACAAGTTTGTACCGTACTCCCGGTCCCTGGACAGGCTCCAGCGACGAAGCAGAGTGGACAAATGATAATAAAGGGAAATTGATAAATAACAACTCAATCGATGCTACCGAAGGAACGATGGTATTGTATCGCTGGAAGAGCTGGTTTTCAGGTATTCATGAAGCGGCAGTATTTACAGAAAATGTAGATCAGGCACCGCTGACTGTTACAGAAAGAAATCAATGGAAAGCGGAAGCAAGAGCTTTGCGGGCGATCTACTATTTTTATTTAGTACGTACTTATGGTCCGGTTCCTTTGCTTGAAAAGGACTTCCCGATGGATACTCCGAGCGATGAGTTGCAACTCCCGCGTAATACGGTAGACGAGTGTTTCGATTTTATCGTATCAGAGTTGAAAGGTGCGCAAAACGATGGTTTACTGGACGATGCTTCTACCGACAAAGTGTCCGGATATGGCCGTATTGATAAGGCGATTGCACAGGCGTTTATTATCGAGGCATTGACTTATCGTGCCAGCTGGTTGTTTAATGGAGAGTGCAATTACTATTCAGACCTGGCTAATACGGACGGAACAAAACTGTTCCCTAACAAACCGGACGAAGCTACCAAACGTGCCAATTGGCAGAAAGTGATTAATGAATGTAACACTTTCTTCTCTAATTACGGAAGTCGTTATCATTTGATGTATACCAATAAGGACGGTGTTTCTGTTTCCGGTCCGGACTCGGAAGGCTTCAGCCCGACGGAATCTTATCGCCGTGCAGTAAGAACCCTGTTTTCTGAAATGGGTAACAATAAAGAAATGATTTTCTATCGTTTGGATAATGCTGCCGGAACCATGCAGTACGACCGTATGCCGAATAGATCCGGTAATACGACTAATTATAGAGGTGGTAGCTTGTTGGGAGCAACCCAAGAAATGGTAGATGCCTATTTCATGTCAAATGGAGAATCTCCTATTTCCGGTTATAGTGCTGACGGAGTCACTCCGATTATCAACGAAAAATCCGATTATGTAGAAGAGGGAGTTTCTACAACAGAATACAAAGGAACAGACGGTACCTTATATGCACCGGCAGGAACCAGAATGATGTATGTTAATCGTGAACCTCGTTTCTATGTAGACATAACCTTTAGTAATTCAAAATGGTTTGATGGAACAGAAGGCGATTATATAGTAGATTTCACTTATAGCGGAAGTTGTGGTAAAGAACAAGGTAGCAATGACTATACAAGTACAGGTTATTTGGTGCGTAAAGGAATGGATTCCGGCGATCGTAACCAGAACTTGGTTTGTGTGCTCTTGCGTCTGACTAATATTTATTTTGACTATATCGAAGCACTTGCGCATGTCAGTCCGACTCATGAAGATATATGGACTTATATGAACATGATCCGTAAGCGTGCAGGTATTCCGGGATACGGTGAGACAGTCAATCTGCCTAAACCGACTACAACGGATGAGGTCATGGAGTTGATCCGCAAGGAGAAACGCATCGAATTGAGTTTCGAAAACTGCCGTTATTTTGACGTACGCCGCTGGGGATTGGTAAATGAATATTTCAACAAGGCAATTCATGGAATGAATGTCAATTATGACGGAAATGAATTCTTCAAACGTACGGAGATTGTAAAACGTATTTTTGACCGTCAGTATTTCTTCCCGATACCACAGGGTGAGATTGATATTGATAAAAACTTGGTTCAGAATACAGGATTCTAAATACTGATTATAAAATAGAAATTATGATGAAACAATATATTTTCTCTGCAGTTTGTCTCATGTCCGGTGCCTTTTGTATGTCCTCTTGCAATGAGGATAAACAGGCAAAGCCATATACTCCGGATTACGAGATCGTCCCGGAGTATACCAATGCGGATACCTGGACTGCCTATGAAGCATTTAATGATAACTTACTGGACCCCGATAAGAACATTTATAAAACAAGTACCGCTTATACTGCGGCTACAGACCGTAATAACGGAGCTGCCGCTATCTGGTGTCAACCGATCTATTGGGACATGGCTATGAACGCATATAAACGTGCAAAAGCGGATGGGGATGCGGAAAGAGAAAACAAATACAAGCAGTTGTGTGATGATTTGTTTGCCGGAAATAAAGCACATTATGTAAACTTTGATTTCGATAATAATAATGAGAATACCGGCTGGTTTATCTATGATGATATACAGTGGTGGACCATTACTTTGGCACGTGCTTACGAATTATTTAAAGTGGAAGAGTATCGCAGTCTGGCAGAAGCAAGTTTTGCACGTGTGTGGTACGGCTCGGAAAAGGTCGGTGATACGGGTTCTTATGCAGATCCTGAAAAGAATTTGGATGGAGGTATGTTCTGGCAATGGCAGCCTATCGGCAATCCGAATGAAAATGCTGCCGGCGATGGTAAGATGGCTTGTATCAATTTCCCGACTGTGGTAGCTGCATTGACCCTTTACAATAACGTTCCTGCCGATCGTGTGGCTGATCCGAATCCGGAAAGCTGGAGTAATAAGTACGGTGATTTTACCCGTCCGCATTATGAAACGAAGGAAGCTTATCTGGCAAAAGGAAAAGAAATCTATGAATGGGCTGTGAAGAATCTGGTAGACAGCAATACCGGAGAGGTTGCCGACAGCAAGCATGGCGAAGGAAATCCGGCATGGTCAGACCATGTGTACAATCAGGCCACTTTTATCGGAGCTTCGCTATTGCTCTATAAAGCTACCGGAGAGAAAACATATTTGGATAATGCGGTTCTGGGAGCCGACTATACGATGAATACCATGTCTGCAACCTACGATTTATTGCCGTTTGAGAGTGGAGTGGAACAGGGTATTTATACCGCTATCTTTGCGGAATACATGGCCATGCTGGTGAATGATTGTGGCCAGACCCAGTACGTACCGTTCTTGAAACGTAACATTAATTACGGCTGGGCTAATCGCGACCGGACGCGTAATTTGTGTGGTGGCGAATATCATAAGGCACAGATAGAAGGCGCTACTATTGACAGCTATAGTGCATCCGGAATACCGGCATTGATGTTATTGTTTCCGGCAGATAAATAATTGTAACCCATAAAAAAGAAGAATAATGAATACGAAATATTCAAATTGGAAAATGTGGTATTATGTGTTGTGCATGGTACTGACACTTCAATTGGCGGCTTGTTCTGAAGAAATGCATGACGAGTATACCGCGGCTCCTGAAATAGAAGATACCTATATCGACCAACTGGATGTATTGATTGCTGAAATGACCGATTTGCAGCAAAATTCAGACTACGGAGATAAGAAAGGACAGTACCCCACCGAAAGCCGGGCAATTCTGACAGATGCGATAGATGATGCCAATCGTGCGGTACTTTTAATCAAATATCAGCAACCCTCTCCGTCGGAAAGTGAGAAACAACGCTATGTGGCAGAAGCCAAGGCGTCTATAGAACAGTTCAAGAGTACGATCCGTACAGAAGACGCTGAAACAACACCGGCTGAACTGTTTGTGGACGGACGTGGTGATGGTGGTTCTTATATCGATTTCGGACGTAGCGAAGAATATGTCAATTTCGGAACCGAAGGAAACCAAGCCTTTACTGTTGAGTTTTGGGTGAAAGTAACCAAAGGTGGTGGAAAAGACCAGAATGTGTTCCTGTCAACTTATATGGGCGGTGATGGATGGCGTAATGGCTGGATGATGTATTGGCGTAATGCAGACGGTGGTATTTATCGTGCAACTTGGGGCGAAACAGGAGGAAATATCTGTGAACCGTCACTAAAGGCACCGGAAGATGGAGAATGGCAACATTTCTTGTTTGTGTACAGTGATAAAGGCTTGCCGGGCAGTCCGGAGCTTCGTGCGAAGTTGTATGTGAACGGAGAAGTGAAAACAACCGAGGGAAGCGTGGGTAGCAGATTCTATAATTCGAGCAACTATGCCAACTATAATGCGCCGATGACTGCTTTCGGACGTTATATGCGTACCAGTGATAATCTGTTTGAAGAAGGCTTTGCCGGTTATATGAAGAAAATCCGTATCTGGAAAAGCGCAAAGGATGACAAATATATTCAGAATTCTTATAATGGAACGGCTGAAGTGACAGGTAAAGAGGCAGATTTGGCGGCAGCATGGGATTTCATGACCAAACCTTCCGGTTCGGGTAATGAAGTAATAGATTTGACAGGTCGTCATACTGCTAAGATTATCGGTACTTACGAGTGGCAACGTATTGTTGAATAATAATGTAAAAACGATGAAAAACATGAAATGTTTAACTAATAAATGGAGAGAGGGAGCAATGCTCCTCTCTTTCCTCCTGATTTCTAGTCTGGCAGGGATATTTACCGCTTGTGACGATATTGAAGACGAGTATATAACAGATACACAGTTGAGTATCTTGCAGGAAAATCGTGCGTCATTGAACTATTTATTGAAGAATTCAACTTACGGAACTGCTCCCGGGACATATCCTGAAACCGGAAAGGATATATTAAATGCCGCTATTACCGAGTTGGATGCACTGATAACACGGGTAGAAGCTGGTGAGGAACTGGATGAAACAACTTTGGAAGCTGCTGTAGCAAAGGTAAATCAAGCGATTGACGAGTTTAAAAATTCAAAATATTATAATCTGTCTCCGGAAGCACAGCAATATATCAATAATTTACTGGCTAAGGCAGATGAAATACTTGCAATCGTTAATGATGAAACGAGGTGGGGAAATCATCAGGGACAATATCCGGTAGAAAATAAGTCGGTTTTGGAGAGTGCAGCTAAAGACTTGGAAAGTCTGGCTGAAAGAATCAAATCCGGTTCCATCACAGATATGACGCAGGAGATTTATGATGAGGCTATTGCTGCTGCCGATAAGAAAGTAGAAGAAGTTGAAGATTCTGCATGGCCGGATAACAGTCAGATTACCTGGAATCTGTTTGTAGATGGAAATGCCGGTTCCTATATAGACTTTGGTTATAGCGAGGATTATGTGAAGTTTGGAGAGGATGACAATCAGGCATTTACGATTGAACTTTGGGTGAATATCAAAGAATATTGCAATAAACAGGGAGAAGACAACTGTACTTTCCTTTCTACCATGACCAACGATCCTTATTGGAGCGGATGGCGTGCCCAGGATCGTACAAAGGGATTGTTGAGAACAATGGTTGCTCACTGGCAAGATAATAATCACACAAATCCACAAGAATGGGAACCGGGATGGAAAAAGTCGGACAACTGGACCAAAGATCGTTGGACGCATTATGCATTCCTCTTCAGGGATAAGGGATTGCCGGGATTTGATACTCCGACAGATGTGAAGTGTTATTCCATGATTGACGGTACGAGACAAGGTGAAATCATTCGTGTAGGTGAGTCCTGGAGAACGTATATTAATGAACAATCTATAGCTAATAAGGTCCACATGACCGGATTCTGTATGATGGACAATAATGGAAATCGTAACGAATGGTTCTCCGGTTACATAAAGAAGATCCGTATCTGGAAAACAAACCGGACAGAAAATCAGGTATATGCTTCTTATATGGGGAATGAAGAAGGTGTAAGTGCCGATAATCCGAATTTGGTAGAAGCCTGGGATTTTGAAGTGAAAGGTGATCAGCCTACTCAAAGTGCTACCAGCACAATAACAGGTTTGAAAGGCCATACGGCAACATTGGTTGGTGATAACTGGCAATGGATTGAATCCACAGACATTACAGATAACAAATAATTGTTTACCGGGATGAGTTTTCAATAGGTAGATTAAATATTCCCCTTATCTCTGTCATAAGGACAGAGTGAGGGGGAATTATTCTCCAATAACCCTTTATTAATCCTTTATTTTTATTGTAGAAAAGTGTTTTGGTCTGTATTTGTTCTTTATTGAATAAATATTATCGTTTTTTTTCAGCTATTTCTGCAATCTTTGTAACAGGAAAAATACTATAAACTTATAAACTATCATGAAAAGCAAAATTCTTTTGGCTCTGACACTACTATTGGGAGCATCAACTACTATATGGGCAGTCGGCAATTCAGGAAAAGCAAACCAGAAGAAGCACGCATATACGAACGAAGATGTATGGGCAGCTTATGAAGGATTTAATAATACACTACTAGACTCCAATAAATATATTTACAAGACAAATTCGTCCTATCCAAGTGCTGTTGACCGTGGCAATGGAGCAGCGGCTATCTGGTGTCAGCCTATTTATTGGGATATGGCAATGAATGCCTATAAACTGGCAAAGGCACAGAAAGACAGAAAGAAGACAAGTTATTATAAAACACTCTGCGAGAAAATATTCGCAGGGAACAAAGCGCAATATTGTCAGTTTGATTTTGATGATAACAATGAAAATACCGGCTGGTTCATCTACGATGACATCATGTGGTGGACTATCAGCCTGGCACGTGGCTACGAACTTTTTGGAGTGGATGAATATCTGAAACTCTCGGAAGCCAGTTTCAAACGGGTATGGTATGGCTCGGAAAAAGTGGGTGATACAGGTTCGTATGACAAAGAAAACGGAGGTATGTTCTGGCAATGGCAACCCATTCAAAATCCGAAACCGAATAAATTCGGTGATGGAAAGATGGCATGTATCAACTTTCCGACAGTTGTTGCAGCATTAACTCTCTACAATAACGTGCCTGAAAATAGAAAAGAATCGACCGACAAACGGCCGGATTATCAGACGAAAGCTCAATATCTTGCCAAAGGTAAAGAAATCTATGAATGGGGAGTGGAAAATCTCTTGGATAAAGCAACAGGAAAGATTGCCGATAGCCGTCATGGAAATGGCAATCCCGCATGGAAAGCACATGTATACAACCAGGCAACCTTTATCGGAGCGTCCATACTGCTTTATAAGGCGACCGGAGAGAAACGTTATCTGGACAATGCTATTCTGGCAGCAGACTATACAGTGAAAGATATGTCTGCAGACCATAAAGTGCTACCTTTCGAAGGTGGTATTGAACAGGGTATCTATACTGCCATCTTTGCGGAATATATGGCATGGTTGGTGTATGATTGCGGACAAACCCAATATCTCCCGTTCCTGAAACGTACCATCAAAACAGGTTGGGCAAACAGAGATAAGACACGGAACGTATGTGGAGGCGAATACTATAAAAAGTTGCTGGAAGGTGCGGAAATCGATAGTTATTCTGCTTCCGGTATACCGGCATTGATGCTTTTGTTTCCGGCTAAGAAATAAATAGAAAACGACGGAATTTGCGTAAAATAGATTAAATAAACAGGTGATTTAAATTATGAAACAACAACTGATGATGCTGTTACTGGGAACAGCTTCTGTATTTTGTAGCTGTGAGACCCAGGTAGAACAGCACGAGAAGAATGAATTACGTGCTCCGGCATATCCGCTGGTGACAATTGATCCTTATACTAGTGCATGGTCTACTACGGACAATCTATACGACAGTCCTGTAAAACATTGGACAGGCAAGGATTTTTCTTTACTTGGTGTTGCAAAAGTAGACGGACAAACCTACCGTTTCATGGGAACGGAAGAACTGGAACTACGTCCTTTGGTAAAGACATCCGAACAAGGTAGCTGGACAGGAAAGTATACCACTCAACAACCTGCTGACGGATGGCAGAATATCGGATTCAATGATAAAGCCTGGAAAGAAGGCGAAGCTGCCTTCGGAACCATGGAGAATGAACATACAGCCAAAACCCAATGGGGTGAAGAATTTATCTGGGTACGCCGGGTAGCTGATATTCAGGAGGACTTGACAGGAAAGAATGTATATCTTGAATTCTCTCATGACGATGATGCTATTATTTATATCAACGGCATCAAAGTGGTAGATACAGGTAATGCTTGTAAAAAGAACGAACGGGTGAAACTGTCGGAAGAAGTAGTAGCTTCTTTGAAACCGGGTGAAAATCTGATTGCAGGTTATTGTCATAACCGGGTAGGAAACGGACTGTTGGATTTCGGATTGCTGGTAGAACTGGACGGTTACCGTTCTTTCCATCAAACAGCACAACAAACATCTGTAGACGTACAACCTATGCAGACTTATTATACATTTACTTGCGGTCCGGTAGATTTGAAACTGACATTTACCGCTCCTATGTTCATGGATAATCTGGACTTGTTGTCACGTCCTGTCAACTATATCTCTTATGAAGTAGCCTCCAATGACGGAAAGAAACATCAGGTTGAATTGTATTTCGAAGCATCTCCGCAATGGGCAATCGACCAACCTCACCAGGAATCTGTTGCCGACAGCTTTACTGACGGCGATTTGTTATTCCTTCGTACCGGAAGCCGCAATCAGGAGATTCTGAAGAAAAAGGGTGATGATGTTCGTATCGACTGGGGACATTTCTATCTGGCAGCTGAAAAGGAAAACAGCACATCTGCAATCGGTGACGGCAGAGAGCTGCGCAAGAACTTCGTAGCCAATAAACTGGAAGCTCCTACCACAAACGGTTATGATAAACTGGCTTTGGTACGTTCATTGGGCGAAACACAAAAAGCTGATGGCCATCTGTTGATCGGGTATGATGATATTTATTCTATCCAATACTTTGGTGATAACCTGCGTCCTTACTGGAATCGTGAGGGCAATGAAACGATTGTTTCCCAATTCCAGAAAGCGGAGAAAGAATACAAGACACAAATGAAGAATAGCGCTGCTTTTGACAAGAAACTGATGGAAGAAGCTACTGCTGCCGGTGGACGTAAATATGCCGAACTTTGTGCATTGGCTTATCGTCAGGCATTGGCTGCACATAAACTGGTACAGGCTCCGAACGGCGACTTGGTATTCCTTTCTAAGGAGAACTTCAGTAATGGTTCCATCGGAACAGTCGACCTGACTTATCCGGGAGCTCCGTTGCTTTTATACTACAATCCGGAATTGGTGAAAGCTACCATGAACCATATCTTCTATTATAGTGAAAGCGGAAAATGGACGAAACCATTTGCTGCGCATGATGTCGGTACTTATCCATTGGCTAACGGCCAGACTTATGGCGGTGATATGCCGGTAGAAGAATCGGGTAATATGGTAGTATTGGCTGCTGCCATTGCAAAGGTAGAAGGTAATGCAGATTACGCACAGAAACACTGGGAAACCCTGACTACGTGGACAGACTATCTGGTAGAGAACGGACTTGATCCGGCCAACCAACTTTGTACCGATGACTTTGCAGGTCACTTTGCACACAATGCCAACCTTTCTATCAAAGCAATCATGGGTGTTGCCTCATACGGTTATCTGGCAGATATGCTGGGCAAAAAAGATGTGGCTGAAAAGTACACACAGAAAGCGAAAGAAATGGCTGCCGAATGGGTGAAAATGGCTGATGATGGTGACCACTATCGTCTCACATTTGACAAACCGGGAACATGGAGCCAGAAGTATAACTTGGTGTGGGATAAACTGTTGAATCTGCAAATCTTCCCTAAAAATGTTGCAGAAACGGAAATAGCTTACTATCTTTCGAAGCAAAATAAATATGGTCTTCCGTTGGATAACCGTGAAACATACACAAAGACCGACTGGATCATGTGGACAGCTACATTGGCAAATGACAAAGCTACCTTTGAGAAATTTATCGAACCCGTATATCTGTTTATGAACGTTACACCTAACCGTGTTCCGATGTCCGACTGGGTATTTACAGACGAACCGAATCAAAGAGGCTTCCAGGCACGTTCCGTTGTAGGTGGATATTATATCAAAATGCTTGAAGGAAAACTGATTAAATAAAACAAAAATACCATGAAGAAACTAGCTCTATTCGCTTTTACGTTACTTAGTGCATGGGCTATGACTGCAAAAACAATTACCGGACCGGTGGACTATGTTAGTCCGCTGGTTGGTACGCAGTCAAAGCACGCATTATCTACCGGAAATACTTACCCTGCCATTGCGCTGCCCTGGGGAATGAACTTTTGGGTTCCGCAGACTGGTAAAATGGGCGATGGATGGGCCTATACGTATGACGCTGACAAGATCAGAGGATTCAAACAAACCCATCAGCCAAGTCCCTGGATCAATGATTACGGTCAATTTGCCATCATGCCGGTAACCGGTAAGGCAGTATTTAATCAGGATGAGCGTGCCAGTTGGTTCTCTCATAAAGCTGAAACGGCTACTCCTTATTATTATAAAGTATATCTCGCCGATCATGATGTAGTGACCGAAATTGCTCCGACAGAGAGAGCAGCTGCTTTCCGTTTCACTTTCCCCGAAAACGACCACTCTTATGTAGTGGTAGACGCTTTTGATAAAGGCTCGTTTGTGAAAGTAATCCCTTCGGAGAACAAGATTATCGGTTATACCACTAAAAACAGCGGTGGTGTTCCTGCCAACTTTAAAAACTACTTTGTACTGGTATTCGACAAACCGTTTACTTATACGGCTGCCGTAGCCAGTGGTGTGATTGACACCAACAAACTGGAAGCGACAGACAATCATGCCGGTGCACTGATCGGTTTCAAAACCCGTAAGGGCGAACAGGTAAATGTGCGTGTAGCTTCCTCTTTTATCAGCCCTGAACAGGCGGAACTGAACTTGAAAGAGCTGGGTACGGACAACATTGAACAGATTGCAGCGAAAGGCCGTAAGGTATGGAACGATGTTTTAGGACGTATTGAAGTGAAAGACGATGATATCGATCATTTGCGTACCTTCTACTCTTGTCTGTATCGTTCAGTATTATTTCCCAGAAGTTTCTACGAGATAGATGCTAAAGGAGACGTGATGCACTACAGCCCTTATAACGGTGAAGTACTTCCGGGATATATGTTTACCGATACCGGTTTCTGGGATACGTTCCGTTGTCTTTTCCCATTCCTTAACCTGATGTATCCATCCATGAACACAAAGATGCAGGAAGGATTGGTGAACACTTATAAAGAAAGCGGATTCCTGCCGGAATGGGCAAGTCCGGGACACAGAGGTTGCATGGTTGGAAACAACTCCGCTTCCGTCGTTGCCGATGCCTACCTGAAAGGATTGAAAGGATACGATATCGAGACATTGTGGGAAGCCGTGAAACACGGAGCGAATGCAGTGCATCCGAACGTTGGCTCTACCGGACGATTAGGACATGAATATTATAATAAATTGGGATATGTACCTTATAATGTAGGTATTAACGAGAATGCAGCCCGTACACTGGAATATGCATACGATGACTGGTGTATCTATCAATTGGGTAAAGCCTTGAAGAAACCGAAAAAAGAGATTGAAATCTTTGCAAAGCGTGCAATGAATTATAAGAATCTCTACGATCCCGAACACAAACTGATGCGTGGTAAGAATGAAGACGGTACGTTCCAGTCTCCGTTCAATCCGTTGAAGTGGGGGGATGCCTTTACGGAAGGTAATAGCTGGCATTATACCTGGTCGGTATTCCACGATCCTCAAGGTCTGATCGATTTGATGGGTGGTAAAGACGGATTCAACCAGATGATGGATTCTGTATTTATCCTGCCTCCGATTTTCGATGAAAGTTATTATCGAGCCGTTATTCATGAAATCCGTGAAATGCAGATTATGAACATGGGCAACTATGCACATGGCAACCAGCCGATTCAGCACATGCTCTATATGTACAACTATTCCGGCCAACCCTGGAAAGCGCAACATTGGATTCGTGAAGTGATGGACAAACTTTATACTCCTGCTCCCGACGGTTATTGCGGTGATGAGGACAACGGCCAGACTTCTGCCTGGTATGTATTCTCGGCAATGGGATTCTATCCGGTATGTCCGGGTACGGATGAATATGTCTTGGGTACTCCCTACTTCAAGGAGATGAAGCTGCATCTGGAAAACGGAAAGACGGTGACTATCTCCGCTCCGAATAACGGAGACGACAAGCGTTACATTTCATCAATGACGCTGAACGGCAAGGAACATACCAAAAACTACCTGACCCATCAGGACCTGATGAATGGCGCCACCATTTCTTTCAAGATGGATGCCAAACCCAATCAGCAACGTGGTACGAAAGAAAGCGATTTCCCTTACTCTTTCTCTAATGAATTCAAAAAGAAGAAGTAATCATGAAAAAACAAATCAAATATATCAGTGCAGGTATGCTGGCAGGTATACTTCTCTGTGGCGGGGAGCTGCAAGCCTCCAACCGTATGACGGAAATGCATGTATGTCTGGCGGATGCTATTCAGAAAGATAACCGCCCGGAAATATCCAATCGTCTGTTCCGTTCCACTGCGGTAGAGAAGGAAATTCTCCGTGTACAGAAACTTTTGAAGAATGCGAAGTTGGCATGGATGTTTACCAACTGTTTCCCGAATACACTGGACACTACCGTACATTTCCGTAAAGGAAGCGATGGCAAACCGGATACGTTCGTATATACGGGCGATATTCACGCCATGTGGCTACGCGACTCCGGTGCACAGGTCTGGCCTTATGTGCAATTAGCTAATGCGGATCCTGAACTGAAAGAAATGCTGGCAGGTGTTATTCTCCGCCAGTTCAAATGTATCAATATCGATCCGTATGCAAATGCGTTTAATGACGGCGCTATTCCTGACGGTCATTGGATGAGTGACCTTACCGATATGAAGCCGGAACTCCACGAACGTAAATGGGAAATTGACTCCTTGTGTTATCCGTTGCGCTTGGCTTATCATTACTGGAAGACTACCGGAGATGCAAGTATATTCAACGAAGAATGGATTCAGGCAATCACTAATGTACTGAAAACATTCAAAGAACAGCAACGTAAAGATGGAGTAGGCCCTTATAAATTCCAACGTAAGACGGAACGTGCACTAGATACTGTGAGCAATGACGGTCTGGGAGCACCGGTGAAACCTGTCGGTTTGATTGTTTCCAGTTTCCGTCCTTCGGACGATGCTACTACGCTTCAATTCCTGATTCCTTCCAATTTCTTTGCCGTATCTTCTTTGCGTAAGGCAGCCGAGATTCTGGAGACGGTAAATAAGAAAACGGCTTTGTCTAAAGAATGTAAGGACTTGGCGCAGGAGGTGGAAACAGCTTTAAAGAAATATGCGGTGTATAATCATCCTAAATATGGTAAAATCTATGCATTCGAGGTAGATGGTTTTGGAAATCATCATCTGATGGACGATGCCAATGTGCCGAGTTTGCTTGCGATGCCTTATCTGGGTGATGTGAATGTAAACGATCCGATTTATCAGAATACCCGCCGTTTTGTGTGGAGTGAGGACAATCCTTATTTCTTTAAAGGCAAGGCAGGCGAAGGGATCGGCGGACCGCATATCGGTTACGATATGGTGTGGCCGATGAGTATTATGATGAAAGCCTTCACAAGTCAGAATGATGCCGAAATCAAGACCTGTATCAAGATGTTGATGGACACGGATGCTGACACCGGCTTTATGCACGAATCTTTCCATAAGGATAATCCGAAGAAATTTACCCGCGCATGGTTTGCCTGGCAGAATACTCTTTTCGGTGAGTTGATTTTGAAGTTGGTTAATGAAGGAAAGGTAGATTTATTGAATAGTATACAGTAATATGCTGACATAGTAATTTGAACGCGGATAACGCGGATGATGCGGCTCTTTTTCTGATGCAAAATTAGAAAAAACGCGTTATCCGCGTCGTCTGCATCTAAATATGAATAGCTGAAAACTAATATTAAAAAAAACAATTGTATCATGAAAAAGTTATGTGTATGGGTAGTTGCCGCCCTTTTAATGGCAGCTTGTACTCCGAAAGCTGAAAAGGCTACAGATTCCGGTTTATTGCAGAGTAAATTCCAGACAGAAGTAGATGGAAAGAAGACTGATTTGTTCACTCTGCGTAACAAGAACAACATGGAAGTTTGTATCACGAACTTCGGTGGACGTATTGTTTCAGTGATGGTTCCCGATAAAGACGGACAGATGCGTGATGTTGTTCTCGGTTTCGATTCTATTCAGGACTATATCAGCAAGCCTTCGGATTTCGGTGCGACTATCGGACGTTATGCCAATCGTATCAATCAGGGACAGTTCACCTTGGATGGTGTAGAATATCAGCTTCCCCGCAATAACTACGGCCATTGTCTGCACGGCGGACCGCAAGGATTCCAATACCGGGTGTTTGATGCAGAATTGTTGAATCCGCAGGAATTGCAGTTGACTTATCGTGCAGAAGACGGTGAAGAAGGTTTTCCGGGAAACATCACTTGTAAGGTAGTGATGAAACTGACGGACGATAATGCCATCGATATTCAATACGAAGCGGAAACAGACAAACCGACGATTGTAAATATGACCAACCACTCTTATTTTAACCTTGAAGGCGATGCAGGCAACAATTCCGGTCATCTGTTGATGGTGGATGCGGACTATTATACTCCGGTGGATAGTACTTTCATGACAACTGGCGAGATCGTTCCGGTAGAAGGAACTCCGATGGATTTCCGCACCCCGACTCCGGTAGGCGAACGTATCAACGATTATGATTTCGTACAGCTGAAAAACGGTAACGGTTACGACCACAACTGGGTATTGAACACGAAAGGCGACGTAACCCGTAAATGCGCTTCTTTGAAATCACCGAAGACTGGCATCGTACTCGACGTTTATACTAACGAACCGGGTATTCAGGTATATGCAGGTAACTTCCTCGATGGTTCGCTGACAGGAAAGAAAGGTATCACTTACAACCAACGTGCTTCCGTATGTCTTGAAACACAGAAATATCCGGATACACCGAACAAACCCGAATGGCCGTCGGCTGTACTTCGTCCGGGTGAGAAATATACAAGTCAATGTATCTTTAAATTCTCTGTAGATAAGTAGAATTGGTAATAAAACAAGCTCTTGTTTTTGAAGGACGGATTGTCCGATTAGGGATTATCCGTTCTTTGCTTTAATGTAATCAAAGAAGAAATAACATTGATCCCCATGGGTGCGGCACGGTTGAGAATCTCTGCGTTCCCGAACACAAAAGAATAAATTAATAACTAGAAAACTTAGAATAAATGAAACGTATTGTTTTTTTAGATTACATCCGTGTGTTTGCATGCTTTCTCGTCATCCTTGTTCATGCCAGTGAAAATTTCTACTGTGCTCCCGGATCTACTGATATGGCAGGTCCGCAGTCTTTTCTAGCGAATGAAGCAGACCGGCTATGGGTATCAGTATACGACGGTTTTTCACGCATGGCGGTACCCCTGTTTATGATAGTCTCTGCCTTCCTGCTTGCACCGATGAAGGAAGGGCAGTCTATGTGGCAATTCTATCGCCAGCGCTGTCTTCGCATCCTTCCACCGTTTTTCATATTCATGATACTGTACAGCACTCTACCTATGCTGTGGGGACAGATAGACGGAGAAACATCTATGAAGGACTTGTCGCGGATATTTCTGAATTTCCCGACGCTAGCCGGACACTTGTGGTTTATGTATCCTCTGATAAGCCTTTATTTGTTTATCCCAATTATATCCCCATGGTTGAGAAAAGCCACGGCTAAAGAAGAGCGTTTCTTTATAGGGCTGTTCGTGTTGTCAACCTGTATGCCTTATCTCAATCGTTGGTGCGGTGAAGTGTGGGGACAATGTTTCTGGAATGAATACCACATGTTGTGGTACTTCTCCGGTTACCTGGGCTATCTTGTTCTGGCACATTACATTCGTGTACACCTTACCTGGAACCGTTCCAAACGTTTCATTATAGGAACTATTTTAATGGTGATCGGTGCTGTATGGACTATTTATTCATTCTATGTGCAGGCTATACCCGGCGAACTCCATTCCACACCTGTAATAGAAATAGGATGGGCTTTCTGTACCATTAACTGTGTGCTTCTCACAACGGGTACATTCCTTATGTTTACATGTATCAAACGTCCGCAAGCTCCCAAGTTGGTGACGGAAACATCGAAACTTAGCTATGGTATGTATCTTATGCACATATTCTGGCTCGGACTGTGGGTGACTGTGTTCAAAGATACATTGGCGCTTCCCACTGTTGCCGCTATACCATGTATCGCAGTAGTTACGTTTATCTGTTGTTTTGTAACAACTAAGATCATTTCGTTTATACCGGGCAGTAAATGGATAGTAGGATAAATATCTGGAAACAATAAGATTTTGAATAGATAATCAAGTTTTTCCTGATTTTCTATTCAAAATCTTACTGTTTATAGCTTATTTCCCTCTTAATATCCTCTTTCTCTTTTCACCTCTTTCACCCCTTTGTAAACAGTTATTTACCAGCTTCTTACGGGTGAAGCCTCCCTCTGTTTGGAGCTTTATGCCGCTTTCATCGGTTTCACCAAATATACATTCCCATATTTGGTATGTTTGCGGGTGACCCCTGCCGCAAGCAAAACTTGCGCGAACGTAGCCGGATTACTTCCTCGCATGGCAGCGGGGTTATACATCTTCAGTCTCCTGAATATATCCGAAGCCGAGAGCCGTTCGCTTCCCTCTTCATTATCTTTAGCTATCCGGAAGCAGGCGTGAAAGACTTCCTCTGCCGGGCACGGATGATAAAAAGCAGCATTGTGGCGTTGCAGTTCCCGTTCCTCTTCTTTTGTGAACCAATAGCGGATGCCGGAGAGTAGTTCAGCTTTCAGTTGGGCATAGATCTGATCGTGCATGATCCCTTCGCAATCGATCAGATGTTCTGCTTCAATGCAGATGAATCGCCGGCTACCGGTGGGATCGGTGAGCAAGTCAAAACGGTTGCTTGTACCGATGAAAGAAGCGATGCGCGGCAAGTTGCGGAAATTCTTTTGATAAGCTTTGCAGATATTCAGGTTTGCCATTTGCATCAGATTTTTCAATAATGGCATTTGCTGCGTTCCGTACTTGTCAAATTCATCCATGTTCAGGAGTCCCATTTCGGCAAGTAACCTTTCCGGTTTTCCTTGTGCAGACAGTTTCAGGTTGTCCATGTAATAACGTGACAATGCCGGCGGCATCAGTGCCTTGCAAAATGTGGATTTTTGTCGTCCCTGCTCGCTGCTGACAAGTATGGGGGCTACGCTGTTGGCATGTATTCCCGTCATGCCTAACCATTGGGCGGTGAGTCCCAGCATCCAGGTATGGAAGCTTTTTATCCAGAGCTGATTGTCAGAGACACGCTGCGCCAAAGCCTCCAGTCTGTCTGTCCCATCCCAGCCGGGCAGTTCCTCCATGTAAAGCCGGAAAGGATGGTATTCAGGAATACAAGTGGAATAAATGTAACGGCTCAAGTCTTTATCCCAGCAGGATATGCCCTGGTCGTGTGCTTCCATGCAGAAAGTGTTCAGTTCCCGCTTACTTACAGGTTCGAAAGGAACGGCACGCTTGTTGGCAGGACGATATTCCGTTTCTTCCGTCAATAGGTTGTAACGAAAGTCATACTGTTTTTGCAGGAATGTACGTACCTCTTGGGTTAACCGGACCGGTTGTTTTCGTTCTGTCTCTTTCTCCCTTTCAGTAGGCGGTGCAGCGTCCGGTAGGGGAACGGTATATTTATCTTCATGACATTTTAGCGTTTTCTGTGGCTCTTTGTCTGTTTTCTCAACTGCATCTTCTTTGTTTTCCTTCATTTGAAACAATTTTAGTTCCTTCAATACCTGTCTCCATATCAATGTTATTGCATTCATCATTTTTTCTATTTTTAAGTGATTAAAATCGGTTTATTGTTCAGCGCTGATACTGCGAAGGTACTATAGGATGATACCGGTTTGCAAGTATTTCTCCGGAAAAAATATTAATTTCTACGTATCTGAAGAAGTCGGCTTCTTATCGTCCTTTTCTCTATTTTTTATCGTATCTTTGACGAAGAGTTATTGATGATTCACTTTCGTGGTCCAATCAAATGACAAGAGTGATCTAATTGGATAACGACTGTAATTTGAATGAACCACGGTAGTGGTTTAATAATAAACTTAAAGTTTTTACATGAAATATATTCACTATCAAAACGTTAACTACTAATGGCTATACTTTACGATTGGTATGAGAATCCCGGTGAGTCCGATGATTCGGAAGAGAAAGGTTTGCATCCCCGCATTTTTTTGAATGGTAAGGTGGGAACGGATAAACTGTGCCGGATGATTCACGGACGCAGTTCGCTTTCCGTAGGTGATGTAAAAAATGCGTTCGAGATGCTTGCCCAAATTTGTGGTGAAGAACTGCGCGAGGGACGTGAGGTGCATATTGAGGGACTTGGCTATTTTGCTCCAATCTTGCGGAGTACACAAAAAGTGACTCGCAGCACTAAGAACAAATGGTTGAAAATGGAGTTGAAAACAATCGGTTTTCGTCCCGACGCTCGTTTGCGAGGGGAACTGGTAGGTGTTAAGGGCAGCCGGAGCAAGTATGCACGCCATTCGGAATCCTTGTCGGTAGTGGAGATAGATATGCGGCTGAAGGAATATTTCGCCGATCATGACGTAATGCTTCGTTACGATTTTCAGGAGGTATGCTGCATGACACGGACTACGGCGAACCGTCACCTCCGGCGATTACTGGAAGAAGGCAAATTGAAAAATATCGGCAAACGTATGCAGCCGATTTATGTGGCTTCAGCAGGTTATTACGGGGTGTCTCGTGATGTGCTCCGGCGGTAAGCGGAACTTTTGAAGTGTGTAGGTGAAACCTTTGAAAGTAGGATGGAAGGGTTTTTCATGGTCGCTTTCACCCGCTTTCCTGCTTTGGGTGGAGGTTTCAAGAAGAAGGTGAAAGCGGTGAAGGATGTAGTCTTATAGATGATTTACTTTCATTGTTTGATTGAATAGTAAGGCTTTTTTAGTTATCTGTTAAATTGATAATATATCTGCTTAGAGGGGATTATTTAATAGCATCGAACTTCAGTGTCCCGTTTACGTCGATAATTTTCAAAGTACGGTTACCCTTTATTCCCATATCAATGAAATTGACCTTGTATAAACCATTTCCCAATGTAGTTACTGATGTTACTTTAGATATGTCGCTTGGTCCGTCTTGCATACCTGTTCGGAAGTTCCATATCGCATATCCTTCGCCGTCATACTCGTAGTTATCTTTCAGCTGCTTTTGCAATTTGGCTGTACAATGCTTTTTTACTGCCGGAACATAATTCTTTGCTCCAAAAACGTAGTTTGCGTAGAAATCTTTGATGAACTGAATGGTTTTGGTATTGTCCACTTTAGGTGATTGTAGAATAATGGCAGTCCCATTGGCGAGAACAGCCTCATTGTCGAGACAACAAGCTTGAATTTGTATGGGTTGTAGGGCAAATCCTAGATGAATGATATATAAAAATAAAATCTTTTTCATATTCGTATATTATGTATTTTAAAAGTCTTATGTAGATTTAGCGACCTATTGCAAAGATATCGTTAATTACGAAAAATGAACGAAGTATGTGAGAAAAAGATAATAATATCATATCAAAAGATGAAATGAATTGTTCAAAGCCATTTTGATAAGAGAGGGGGATGAATGTTATAATTAGGGATGAATAGGGGATATTTCGTTTATCTATACATTGCAGGGCAGCCGGATAGTAGCCTCATTGATTGTACTATTCTATTAAATGATATAGATTTAATGTGTATCTTTGTAGGAAATGCAAAATAAAATATGGAATCAAAATAAATAAAATCAGATAATTATGAAAAACATTTTCCTTCCCAAAGTAATGATGTGCATAATTGCACTGTTTACTTTAATTTTACCAGCTTCTGCACAAAAAACAAATGCGACAGATGAGTACAAAGAAACGTTGAAAAAGATTATGGTACTTTCCGGTGCTTCGGCTACTACGGATGACTTTCTCCAGAGATTATCATCTATAATGAAATTGAATGCGCCGAAAAAGGATGAGGCTTATTGGAATGAGTTCTCTAAGAACTGGAAAGAGAAAGTAGAAAATAAGGTGTTTGAAATGTATATGCCTGTTTATGAGAAGCATTTAACATTGGAAGAATTAAAAGCTGTTGCTGCATTTTATGAATCTCCCGTAGGTAAAAAATATAAAGAGGCTTCATTGGTTGTTATGCGTGAGACAACGCCGTTGTTAGTGCAGCAACTCCATACAGAGATGTCCAAAGAGGTAATGCCGGAGAAAAGTGAACGAGTAAAAAGAGGTGAACAGCGGTTGAAAGAATATGAGCAAAAGCAGAAGCGTGATAAAGAATTATATGCACAAGCCTATATGCTTCCAAGCGATAGTCTAGTTATAGTTCCTGAAGAAGTGTATGAGAAAGCGTATGAAAATGGGAGGTCTACAACTCCTTCTTTATATTCGATTGAAAGGAGAAAGAATGATACTAAAGTGACATTCATACAACCTATTTATTGGGACTGGCAATGGTTGTATTATAGTCCGGGATTTAAGATTATCGATAAGAAAAGTGGCGATGAGTATAATGTACGAGGATATGATGGTGGAGCTCCGATGGGTAGGCTGTTGGCTGTCAAAGGATTTAATCATAAATATATTTATATCAGTCTTTTATTCCCGAAACTGAAGAAGAGTGTGAAAGAAATAGATATTCTTGAGTTGCCGCACAAAAAAGATAAAGAACAGTTGCCTTCTAATGATGATGGAAAGTCTAAATCATATTTTAATGTAAAGGTGAAGGATTATCAGGTCGTTTCCGATAAGAAAAATAAGAAGATCTATTATTAGTTCAAATGATTATTAGAATTTGAAATGACAATAGCGGGTATTGAACATGAGTGTGAACTGTTTTTTTGATATAAACTTATTCCGTATGAGAAAACGAATTATGATTTTATGCACGTTTTGTGCTATTGCTATATTTTCTTCTGCCCAAGAGAAATTCTCTATCCGAGGTATTGCTGATGAGGAATTGAATAATCAATTGTTGTATTTATGCCTGATGGGAGATGGAGAGCAAGCTAAAGAAGTCGTTTGGGACAGTACAACAGTGGAAAAAGGTAAGTTCTCTTTTTCTGGTGTACATCAGATGCCGGATATTGCAATCATCAAGGATATGGATGGAGAAACCTATCCGTTGATTTTCGAAAAAGGAGAAATATCAGTAAATATTGCTGCGAATAAGAGAGGGGGAACGCCTCTAAATGATTCATTGAATATAGCTTTAAATCGTATGCAGCTAATAATGGATAATATGTTGAAAACATCAGATAGTATTTATAAGTTAATGACTGGAATGAAATCTGAAGAATTTGCTGATAAGATGGTGAATGATACTGCATTTAGAGCAAGATATGATAAAATAGAGAAGAAATTTCTTGCACAAATGGATTCAGTATCACATTGTATAAAGGATTATAAGAATAGTATAGTGGGGGTATATCTTTTCTCCGTTGGAGGTATGATGATGCCTTTTGATGATATGAAGATTCTGATGAAAGAAGCTTCGCCTATGTTTTCACAAAATAATTTGGTGAGAAATATTGTGGAAAAGAAGAACCAAGCAGAGCTCCGAATGAAGGCGGAACTTGGAAATAAAATGACTCCGGAACAGCGTGAAGAACAAAAGAAACGGCAGGAGATGGATGCCAAGATAAAGATTGGCGAACGTTTTCCGGATGCTAAAGTGAAAGACAATGCTGGCAACATGAAGCTCTTGTCTGATTATGTGGGTAAGGGAAAATATGTCTTGATTGACTTTTGGGCTTCATGGTGTGGACCTTGCCGGCATGAAATGCCCAATGTGAAAGCTGCTTATGAAAAATATGCTTCTAAGGGATTTGAGGTGATTAGCATATCCACAGATCGGAAACTGAAACCTTGGCGGGCTGCTGTTGAAGAACTTGGAATGAATTGGGTACAATTGTTGGATGTGGATGCTTCTGATATATATGGTATCTATGCTATACCCAGAACTTTCCTTGTAGATCCTACGGGAATTGTTATAGACAAAAATTTAAGGGGTGAAAAACTGGAGGAAGCTTTATCGAAGTTGTTTGAATAATCGTTGCTTTGTTTTTATTGTATGGGTGAATTGATAGTTGAGAACTATATAATAGGATAACAATTATCAATTCACCAATGACTTTTATTAAATCAGAAGTCCGTCCAATAACTCTAAATAAAGTCCGATAGCTTCTTCTATTTCTTTTAACATGATATATTCTTCTGCCGTGTGTGAACGTGACGAACGGCCCGGACCAATTTTTACCGATGGGAAGGACATTAGTGCCTGGTCGGACAATGTTGGAGAACCCAAAGGAACGCGTCCTAACTTCATAGCTTTCTGTACAAATGGGTGCTTTTCGTCAATTCGTGAAGAATTGAGGCGGAATGAACGAGCTTGGGCTTCACAGGAAATATGCTTTTTGATTTCAGCAAACAATTCTTCATTTGAGTAAAGCTCGTTACTCCGGACATCGACGATGAAAGTACATTTATCGGGAATCACATTGTGTTGTGTACCGGCATTGATAACAGTGACACTCATCTTCACGGGACCCAACAAGGGTGACTCTTTCTCAAAACGATAGTCACGGAACCAGGCAATATCATCTAATACTTTGTAAATAGCATTGTCTCCTTCATTACGCGCTGCGTGTCCCGCCTTACCTGTGGCAGTAACATCTAGTACCATTAATCCCTTCTCGGCAATGGCAGGTTGCATCTCTGTAGGTTCACCTACTATGGCGAACGAAACAGGAGGGAGCCCCTGTAATACACTCTCAATTCCATCTTTACCTGAAACTTCTTCTTCGCAAGAGGCCAGATAAATCAGATTATATTTCTGTGAAGTGCGACATAGTTGCAGGAACACCTGTAATAACGAAACAACGCTGGCACCGGCATCGTTACTTCCTAATCCATATAACTTACCGTTTTCTTCACGTGGAGTGAACGGATCTTTCCGCCAACCGTTAACAGGTTTCACTGTGTCTATGTGGGAGTTAAGTAAAATAGTCGGCTTCTTCAGATCAAACATCGGACTAAAGCACCATACATTGTTTCCTTTACGTCCCGTCTGCATACCTGCCATTTCAATATAGTTTTGCAGGAAATCCGCAGCTTGGGTTTCTTCCCGGCTGATTGAAGGAATACTAATCAGTGATTTAAGCAGGCTTACAGCCTCTGTTGTCATATACGGAATATCATATTTCATAGTGCAAATCTTTTATCTATACCTTAATATTTGCACAAAGATAGTCGTTTTGTACAGTTGTTTCAAATAAAAATAATGAATTAATTCTTATCTGTTGATTATTAATTGCTTAGGTTCGAGAAGCTATTGAAATCTTTCTTTTTTTGATTCTTTTCTTATGAAAAAGGTTGTTGATAAATTATTTAATAATTAACTTTGTTGAAGGGTTTTATATTTTACTTGTTAATCTTAATAAATATACATGATGATTATCACACGAATGGAAGATAAAGTTCTTCGTTTTAAAAAGTTTTTTGATCTGAATTTCCCCAAAGTAAAAACTTTCGCATGGCAATTGTTAAAATCAGAAGAAGATGCAGAAGATATAGCTCAAGATATATTTGTTAAGCTATGGGAGAAACCGGATTTATGGTTAGAACGTGAAAAATTGGATAGTTATTTATATACAGTTGTACGAAACCATATCTATAATTTTTTGAAGCATAAGGCTGTTGAATATGACTACTTGGATGTTGCAGCAGAAAAAATGCGAATGGCGGAACTGGGATTGCCTACGCCGGATGATGAATTTTGTGCTCATGAACTTGAGCTTTTTGTTCAGATGGCTCTTGAACGCATGCCGGAACAGCGCAGGCGTGTTTTTTTAATGAGCAGAGAGGAAGGGATGACTTCACCGGAAATTGCTGAGAAGTTGAATGTTTCGGTTCGTACAGTTGAGCAACATATCTATAAAGCCCTTCAAGATCTAAAAAAAATCATTTTATTTTTATTTTTTTTCTATTTAGACTAAGTATGTATGTCTGGCAAGTTGTCTCTTATATGTAACACTTGATTTGGTATAGATGAAAAGTAAATTGGAAAAACAGCTACGCTCTTTTATTGACTTTGATTATTCAAAGCGGACAATCGACAGATTTCATCGTTGGATGATTAGTCCTGATTCTGCAGAAGAGAAAGAAATGGCGCTTCATAATTTATGGTTTAAGACGAAAGGAAAGTTTGGACACGGTATGGAGCATTCGTTTCAGCAGGTATTGGATAAAATCGGCATTGAATATACTCCAATGGTTACAAATGTAAATCGTTGGAAGTTGTGGAAATCTGTTGCGGCAGCTGCTGTTATCGTCATTCTGTCTGTGACAACTACTTTGTGGGTAAGTTATAATCATTTTGACAGGGACAATATCGCAATGGTGGAGCATTATGTGAATAATGGGGCCAGAGAGACAATCAGTCTTCCGGACGGAACTACCGTATGTCTGAATTCTGGTTCATATGTATTTTATCCTGAAAATCTGGAGGGCAAGACCCGAACGGTTTATCTGATGGGAGAAGCCGAATTTAAAGTGGCAAAAAATCCGGAGAAACCTTTCATTGTGCGATCATCAAATATGGCAATAACTGCCTTGGGAACAGAGTTTAATGTGAAAGCTTATCCGGAAGAAGATATAATAACCACTTCTTTGATCGAAGGGAAAGTACGAGTGGACTGTAATGATACGATTAGTTATGTTTTAACTCCCGGATATCAGGTTGTGTATAATAAATGTACAGCTGACTGCCAAGTGCTGACTGCCAACATGAAAGATGTAACGGCATGGCAACGAGGGGAAATTGTATTTAATAAAGCCACAATTGCTGAAATTATACAGACATTGGAGCGTCATTTTGGAATTATGTTTTATGTTTCTACGAAGAAACGTAATCAGGATCGCTACAACTTTGTGTTTAAAGAAAATGCAGGGCTGGAAGAAGTTTTGGAAGTGATGCAAGTGGTTGTCGGCCAATTTGATTATCGTTTGAAAGACAATGCCTGCCATATAATTTGGTAATGAATATTTTTCTTATTATTTAACGCTCAATTTACTCCGCCTATGTAGAAAAATATCCGGAGAAGGCCCCACCTACTCCGGATATGAAATAAGTTTAGTATTAAAATGGTGTAAAAAATAGTTTACTACCTTTGTTTGACTTGAGAAAATATTATGATTTTAACACTAAAACGCTACTAAGATATGAATTTATATCTGAAAAACATTAGAAAAAGTATATTAATAATTTGTCTGCTATTAGTAGGGTCAGCGATTTATGCTCAGAATAGTAGTAAAATAACAATAAAAAGAAAAAATATTTCACTACAGGAAGCATTGGCTGAAGTCAGGAAGTTAACCCACATGTCTATTTCTTATAATGATTCTCAACTTCCTGTGAATAGAATATCTTTAGATATTGAAAAACAACCTTTGGAGCAAGCTTTGAAAGTAATTCTTAAAGGAACAGGTTTTACATATTTGATAAAAGATAATTATATAATGATTGTGCCGGAACAAAATATCAAAAAGGCTAAAAGCAGAAATATATCCGGCAATGTTGTAGATGCGAAAGGAGAACCGTTAATCGGAGTTACAGTGATTGAAAAAGGAACAACTAACGGTGCGGTGACCGATTTGGATGGCAATTATAAAATAACAACTAAGACTGCAACGCCTGTTCTTGTTTTTTCATACGTAGGTTATCAGACAAAAGAGACTCATGCTACAGAAAATATTGTCAATATTGTTTTGGAGGATGGAGCTCAGGAACTGGGGGAAGTGGTCGTTACGGCTTTAGGAATTAAGCGTTCAGAGAAAGCATTAAGTTATAATGTTCAGAAAGTGGGCAATGATGCTGTCACTACTGTGAAGAGTGCCAATTTCATGAATTCATTGTCCGGTAAGGTTGCAGGAGTGAATATCAATGCTTCCTCAGCTGGTATGGGCGGCGCTGCCCGTGTGGTGATGCGTGGTCCGAAGTCTATCAGCCAAAGTAATCAGGCTCTTTATGTTATTGATGGTATTCCTGTGACTGGTAGAAGCCAGGGAGAATTGAAGGGGGATGCAATGATGTATGCGAATCAGCCGGGGACAGAAAGTATTGCGGATGTCAATCCGGAAGATATCGAGTCTATTTCGGTGCTTAGCGGACCGGCTGCTGCCGCTCTTTACGGTTCGGCTGCTGCTCAGGGAGTGGTTATGATTACTACTAAGAAGGGGCAAGAAGGAAAAGTGTCCGTCACGATTTCTAATAGTTCACAGTTTGCCAATCCATTTGTAATGCCAAAGTTTCAGGACCAATATGTGAATCGTCCGGGGGAGATAAAAACTTGGGGAGATAAAGCTACTTCGGAATTCGGTACTTATGAACCGGCTGATTTCTTTAATACGGGTACTAATATTCAAAACAATATTTCACTGACAGCAGGTACTAGCAAGAATCAGACATATCTTTCTGTGGGTACGACGAATGCACAAGGGATTATTCCTAATAACTCATATGATCGGTATAATTTTACGTTTCGTAATACCACCTCATTCTTGAATGATAAGATGACTTGTGATTTTAACTTTAATTATATTCGTGAGAAAGATAAAAATCTGATGGCTCAAGGTCAGTGGTTTAACCCTTTGACTTCTCTTTATCTTTTCCCGAGGGGAGAAAGTTTTGATGCAATCCGTACATTTGAGGTATATGATCCTGTTCGTAAGATATATGTGCAAAATTGGAACTATGGAGATGCTCTTAAGATGCAGAATCCTTATTGGGTGGCAAACCGTATGAATCGCACTAATGACCGGAATCGTTATATGGTGAGTGCCAGCCTGAAATATGAAATATTAGACTGGCTGAATGTTACCGGGCGTTTGCGCTGGGATGATGCTGCCACTAAGCAGGAAGATAAACGGTATGCCTCTACATTAAAGTTGTTTGCACCTTCCGATTACGGTTTTTATGGCTATGATAAGATTAATGATCAGACATTGTATGGAGACTTGATGCTTAATATCAATAAGACATTAGGGGAGAATTTTAGCATTTCTTCTAATATGGGTGCTTCATTTTCCCGTTTGAAATATGATGTTACCGGTTTTCAGGGAGGTCTGAAAGCTCCTTCTAATGTGTTTACGCCGAATGCTATAGATTATGGAAACGCAACCAATGACAATCGTCCTATTTTTGAGAGCTACAAACATTATATCAATTCAATGTTTATCAGTGCCGAGTTGGGGTATAGAAGTATTCTTTACTTGACTCTGACCGGTCGTAATGATTGGGACTCAGCTTTGCATGGAACCGCACAAACATCATTCTTCTATCCTTCTGTAGGGGTATCTGCGGTTATTTCGGAAATGGCGAAGATGCCACAAATGATTAATTATTTGAAAGTACGTGCTTCGTGGGCGTCTGTCGGTTCGGCTATTGAGCCTAATCTGTCATCGGCATGGAGGTATGAATATAATCCCGCTTTGGGAACTTATAAAACAGTAACTTACAAATTTCCGAAGAAATTTTATCCGGAACGTACGGATTCATGGGAGGCAGGTGTCACTGCACGCTTTTTTGGAAATGCTTTGTCTGTTGACTTGACTGTTTACCAATCCAATACACGCAAACAGACATTGTTGCGGGATGTTACGTCTGGAGCTGCAGGTTTTAATAAGGAATATATTCAAACTGGTAATATCAGGAATCGTGGATTGGAATTATCGGTGGGATATACTAAATCCTGGGCGGATTTTACATGGAGCTCTTCATTGGCTTACAGTATGAACCGTAACAAAATAGTAGAACTGTTGGAGAATCCTAACGAGGTGGTAAGGCAGGCAGGACTTAGTGGTTGCGGAGTAGTCCTGAAAAAAGGTGACGGTATGGGCGATATTTATACATATACTGACTTTAAGCGTGATGCTGAGGGGAATATCGCTCTTGATTCCAACGGGAATGTGATGCAGACCAACTTGTCCAATCCACAATACCGGGGTTCGGTATTGCCTAAAGGCAATCTTGGTTTTTCAAATGATTTTTCATGGAAAGGTGTGAATCTGGGATTTGTCCTGACTGCGCGCCTGGGAGGTATATGTATGTCACAGACACAGGCTATTCTGGATGAGTATGGCGTTTCAGCGGTGAGTGCTGAAGCACGAAATAATGGTGGTATAGCAGTAAATACCGGAAAAATCTCAGCCGAAGGATATTATGCGGTAGTAGGTGGAGACAACCCTATATGGTCCGAATATATTTACAGTGCGACCAATGTACGTTTACAGGAAGCTCATATTAGCTATACTTTACCTAGAAAATGGTTGAAGAGTAAAGAACTGACCTTGGGAGTGACTGCCAATAATCTGTTTATGATATACAGGAAGGCTCCGTTTGATCCGGAATCAACTGCGTCAACAGGGACTTATTATCAAGGGTTTGATTATTTTATGCAACCAAGTTTGCGTACCCTGGGATTCAACATCAAATTGAAACTTTGATATTAACTTAAAAAAAAGAAAGATGATGAAGAAAATAAATATAGTGAGAAGTTGGTTGATCGGTTCATTTGTTCTATTCGGGATTACCTCTTGTACTGCGGGGTTTGAGGATGCTAACCGTCCGGGACATGAGACTTCGTTGGAAGAGCTTGGACGAGACGACTATGCGGTTTCCTCTTTTATCACAGAGTTGCAGAACTTTGCTTTTCCTGAACAGGAGAATACTTATCAAAATACGGAAGATCTTATTGGTAATTATTTGGGGCGTTACATGACTTATGTGAAGCCGGATTTTTCGGTGAAGAATTATACTTGTTTTAATGCATCGGACGATTGGAAAATCGTACCGTGGCGGGATGTGTTTGCCAAAGCGACGTCTTCATTTAATGCTGTGGCTGTCCTCACACAAGAAGAGGGCCCCATGTATGCATTGGCATTAATTTTACGTGCGCAGTTAATGTTGCGTTTTACTGATACATACGGTCCTCTTCCTATTGGGGTGGAAGAAGATGCCAATGCTTATTCTTCTCAAGAGAAAGTGTATAGCCATCTCATAGAGACTCTGGATAAAGCAATTTCCATCATAACTCCTTTGGTGGAGACGAATCCGGGATTGGTTTTGAAAGCGGATGCGGATAAGGTGTATGGAGGTAAAATGAATCAATGGTGTAAATTTGCAAACTCGTTGAAGTTGCGTATGGCCATCCGCATGCGATTTGTCAATCAGGATGAAGCTCAGCGAATTGCTGTGGAAGCGTATAAAGCGGGAGTTATTGAACAGAACGAGGACAATTGCGCTATAACATATATTCCCAATGGACAGTATAAGACTTCTGTCGACTGGGGAGACAGTCGTGCCTGTGCCGATTTGGAAAGTTATATGAATGGTTTTGGCGACCCGCGTATTTATCAGTATTTTAAAAATACGGAAGAATATGGTAGACGTTCGGTTGTGGGTTGCCGTGCAGGTGCCAACGTGACCAATAAGGACCTTGCTATGAAAAAATATTCTGCTGCCAATATTGAGGAAGACTCAAGGGGAATGTGGATGACGGCTGCCGAGATGACATTTTGCCGGGCTGAAGGTGCGATGTTAGGTTGGGATATGGGAGGAACTCCCGGTGCGCTTTATAATCAGGCGGTTCGTTTGTCGTTTGAACAATGGGGGGTGGCCGGCCAGGAATATTACTACTTGGAAAATTCGGAAAACACACAAGAGTATTATTATGATGCTGCGGATGGATATGGAGGCAATCATGCACCTGTCAGTACAATCACGGTGAAGTGGGATGATAATGATTCCCCCGAAAGAAAAATGGAAAGGCTGATTGTACAGAAATGGATTGCTTTGTTTCCTGATGGTCAGGAAGGATGGAATGAAATACGTCGTACCGGTTATCCTTGCGTATTTCCTGTGGCTCAGTCCACCAATGGATACGATCTGGATGTGCCGAATCGTATTCCGTTTGATCCGAGAGAGATGAATGGCAATAATCAGGAAAATTATCGGAAAGCTGTTGAAATGTTAGGCGGGAAAGATGATTATGCTGCAAGGATGTGGTGGCAAAATGGCGGTAACAAGTAAGAAATCTAAATGTAAAAAGCTATAAAAATGAAACGATTATATAAATATTTCTTTGGAATTTTAGGAATATCATTTGCTTTGACGGCCTGTGATGATTGGTTGGATACGGAAATTAAAGATCCTGCGAATCTGACTATATCTAATAAGGATGAGGCTTATTATGCCCGTCTGCGTCAATATAAAAAGAGTGACCATCCGGTTGCGTTCGGATGGTATGGTAACTGGACGGGAACCGGTGCTTCTTATGAGAATTCCTTAAAAGGATTGCCGGATAGTGTAGATTTTGTGTCATTGTGGGGAAACTGGAAGAATCCGTCACCTGCTATGATGGAAGATTTACGTTATGTGCAAGAAAAAAAGGGAACGAAGGTATTGTTCTGTTTCTTGGTGCTTGATATTGGCGACCAGATTACACCGCCGATGCCACAGGAGGAAATAAACAATGGTACATCTATAGAAGACTGGAGACATAAGTTCTGGGGGTGGGACTATTCACTGGAGAATCAGTTGGTTGCAGTGGAGAAATATGCGAACGCCTTGTGTGATACGATTGAAAAGTATAATTATGATGGGTTCGATTTCGATGCTGAACCGAATTTACAGCATCCGTTTCCTACCAATAAGGAACTTTGGCAAAATAACGGTCAAGTAATCGCGAAGTTTGTGGAAACGATGTCGAAGAGAGTCGGTCCGAAGTCTGGTACGGGAAAAATGCTGGTTGTGGATGGTGAACCGGATGCATTGCCTGCTGAGCTATTTCACCATTTTGATTATCTGATTCTGCAAACGTATACAACTTATTATAAGCAAGACAACAGTCGGCTGGATGCTCGCTTCGACAAACAGTATGCCCACTTCAAAGATGTGGCGACAGCTGGAGAGATTGCGGAAAAGATTATTATCTGTGAGAATTTTGAGGATCATGCCAAGACTGGTGGGGCAGCTTTTATACTTCCTGACGGCACGGAGATAAATTCACTTAGTGGTTTTGCTTATTGGAATCCGTCGGTTGGTGGCATACAATATCGCAAAGGCGGTGTAGGAACTTACCATATGGAATATGAGTATAAAGTGAATGCACAAGGGAGCGAAACTTATCCGGCGTTGCGTAAAGCCATACAAATTCAGAATCCAAGTATTAAGTAAATAAAAACGAATAAAAAATGAACAGATATTTATTAAAACAAAATATAATCGGACTATTATTCTTTACATGTCTGTTTGTCGGTTGTGATAATGCCGAATATTCGGTGTTACATAATCAGGCCTATATTTCACAAACTGGTACGAATCCGAATACTGCATTAAAAGTGTTTATTGATCAAGATTTGTTGACAGCCAATTTGAATGTGCGTCTTTCCGATCCGGCAGAGAAAGACTATAATTTTGAGTTTGTGGAAGATGCTGAATTATTGGCAAAGTATAATGAAGTTAATTATACATCCTATAAATTTCTTCCTGCCGAACAGTATAATTTTAAGGGGAAAGAGGCTGTGATAAAGCAGGGAGAGGTTCTTTCGGAATCGTCAGGGTTGGAAATTCTTCCCTTGACGCAGGAAATGAAAGATAGCGGAAATAAATACGCCATTGCTTTGACACTTCAGAGTAAAGATGGTACAACAGAGGTCTTGAAACCCGGAAGTACTATACTTTATTTGCTTGACCCGGCCATTGTGACTTCAGTCCCGGTTTTCAACTCTAGACATAATGTTGCTTTCAGTTTGATTGAAGATTTATCTTTAAGCGAATGGACTTTAGAGTTCTGTGTCAATATGAGCAAACTTGGGAAGAAGGTTGGGGAATTGAATAATCAGGCCCTTTTTGATGGTTCAAGCAGTTTGGGCGAATCGGATGGGCAGATTTATACTCGTTTTGGTGATGCCCCCATTGAAGGAAATCGTTTGCAGATAAAGACGCAAGGCTTACAGATGAACAGTGCAACGTTGTTTGAAGAGGATAAATGGTATCAGATAGCTTGGGTATGTACAAGCAGCAAGTTGTATCTGTATGTTGACGGAAAATTGGATAATTCGATAGATGTACCGGGTAAAGTGACGAATCTCAGTAAAACGAAATGTAAAATCGGAAATACCGAATATTTGAAAGCAGATGTTCAGATGAGTGAATTCCGCTTATGGAAGCGGGCTTTATCTCAGCGGGAAATAGCCAACAACTTGTATGCGACCGATCCTCACTCCAATGCCTTGTTTGCTTATTTTAAATTCAATGAAGGGAAAGGTGACAGGTTTACCGATGCTACAGGAAATGGAAATGAGGCATGGTGTATTGATCCTGTTGAATGGAGAGATAATGTTCGCCTCAATGCTAACAATTAAATAATGTATTATAATTGAAATATCATGAAATCAATAAAGAAGAATATTATAACTTCGATGGTATTGCTTTTGCCATTGTGGTTTGTTGCATGTGAAAGTGAACGGGAAGTGGGAAGCACTTTTTTTCCGGAAGAAAACAGTGGTGACATTGTCAAAGCATTTATTGACAACCGTTGTTTTTATCCCAAGAATTATATGGAATCTACAGTTGTGCAGTCAGGAAACGGAGGAGATTTGATTGCGGGTTCCGAACAGGTGGATCTCCGGGTGCAACTGACCAATGCTGCTCCCCAGGATTTGGTTTTTTCGATGAAAGTGGAAAATTCGGTATCGGATGCTAGAGAGGATGATGTAACATGGTTGGGAGAAGACGCAATCTCCTTTCTGAATCAAACGGTTACCATCAAAAAGGGAGAACTTGAAAGTGAGGAGATGATATCCTTCACGCTTGATGAGGAATCTGGCTCACTTAAGGAACTTGCTGAGAGTGGAATGGTAGCTTTGTCTTTGGTAACTACTGATGCAGTTGAGATAAGTGAAAATTATAGTACATATTTATGGAAAGTGAATAAGGAAATCACGAATATAGATGTGAATGGCAGTTTGAAAGATAAAACAATGATTGATGTTACTTCTTATGATGTGATTGGAGGATATGGAGTTCCTACACAATATTTAAGTGATGATGACATGAACACATTCCTAATGAGTTATATTGGCTCTCCAAATGCTAAAATACCATTTCATATGCATGAGCCTCAGGAAATTATAGGGCTTTCAATTACTCCTGCTGGTTATTGGGGAGCATGGAATTTGGAATATTCAAAAGTGGAATTATTAGGTGGGGATGAGCCGGATAATTTGACGCGCATAGGTATAGCGACATGCACAACAGGGATGCCTTCTGATCATACTCCTTGGGAAATAGCTTTTTATTCGCCCATAAAAGTGCGATATCTGACAGTGCATGTACTGGATAATTTCTATAATGGTGGGTCTGTAAATGCATTATGTGCTGAAATACGGTTGTATCGATAGGAGTTAGGGAATATGATTATTTTTCCTAATTTGCAGTAGAATGTAATTTATACTATGCCGGTAAAGATGAAGTAGGCTTTGCTGGCATAGTTTGGTTTATAACCGTTTGGTTTTTATTGCCAAATGTCTGATTCATAATGTTGCGTTGCAAAACTCTTGGATTAATGTTGCCTAAATGAAGTAAAACCAATACCTTTGTACCATATTTACTAATACAAAGAGTATGACTTATCATCATTTATCTGTCCTGGTCCATCGTCAAGCCGAAAAATATGGCGACAAGGTAGCCTTAAAATACCGTGACTATGAGACAGCTCAATGGATTCCTATTTCATGGAAGCAGTTCTCCAGAACAGTACGGCAAGCAGCTAATGCTTTCGTGGCATTGGGAGTGGAAGAACAAGAGAATATCGGTATATTTTCACAAAATAAACCCGAATGGTTCTATGTCGACTTTGGCGCGTTTGCCAATCGGGCTGTTACTATTCCGTTTTATGCAACGAGTTCACCTGCGCAGGCGCAATATATCATTAATGATGCGCAGATTCGTTTCCTTTTTGTAGGCGAGCAATACCAGTATGATGCTGCTTTCAGCATCTTTGGTTTCTGCACCTCTCTGCAACAACTGATTATTTTTGACCGTTCGGTAGTGAAAGATCCCCGCGACGTATCGTCTATCTATTTTGATGAGTTTATGGCGATGGGAGAGGGATTGCCTCACAATGATACGGTAGAAGAACGTACCGAACGGGCTTCATACGATGACTTGGCAAACATTCTCTATACATCCGGCACAACGGGTGAACCGAAGGGTGTCATGCTTCATCATTCCTGTTATTTGGAACAGTTTCATACACACGATGACCGTTTGACGACCATGTCGGATAAAGATGTAGCAATGAACTTTCTTCCGTTGACACACGTGTTTGAGAAAGCATGGTGTTATCTTTGTATTCACAAAGGAGTGCAAATTTGCATCAATCTTCGTCCGGCGGATATTCAGACAACGATTAAGGAAATTCGTCCGACACTGATGTGTAGTGTTCCCCGTTTTTGGGAGAAAGTATATGCAGGTGTACAAGAAAAAATAAACGAAACAACAGGGTTGAAGAAAGCACTGATGTTGGATGCTATCCGGGTAGGTAGAATCCATAATCTGGATTATCTGCGTCTGGGAAAGACTCCTCCGGTGATGAATCAACTGAAATATAAGTTTTACGAAAAGACTATCTATTCTTTGCTAAAAAAAACAATCGGTATTGAGAATGGTAACTTTTTCCCGACTGCCGGTGCTGCCGTTCCCGATGAGATTAATGAATTCGTTCATTCGGTAGGAATCAATATGGTGGTAGGATATGGACTGACGGAATCTACGGCTACTGTATCTTGTACACTGCCGGTTGGCTATGATATCGGTTCGGTAGGTGTTGTACTGCCGGGGATTGAAGTGAAAATCGGTGAAGACAATGAAATCCTGCTTCGGGGTAAGACGATCACAAAAGGCTATTACAAAAAAGCGGAAGCCACAGCTGCCGCTATTGAGCCGGATGGCTGGTTCCATACAGGTGATGCCGGTTACTTTAAAAATGGACAGCTTTTCCTGACGGAACGTATTAAAGATTTATTCAAAACATCAAACGGCAAATACGTCGCTCCGCAAGCTTTGGAAACGAAGTTGGTCATTGACCGTTATATCGACCAGATTGCCATTATCGCCGATCAACGTAAGTTTGTCTCGGCTCTGATTGTTCCTGTATATGGATTTGTGAAAGAGTATGCCAAAGAAAAGGGTATTGAATATAAGGATATGACGGAACTGTTGCAGCATCCGAAGATTGTAGGATTGTTCCGTGCCCGGATCGATACACTTCAGCAACAATTTGCGCACTATGAACAAATCAAACGTTTCACTTTACTGCCTGAGCCATTCAGCATGGAACGTGGAGAATTGACTAATACACTGAAACTGAAACGGGCGGTGGTTGCCAAGAATTATAGTGAGCAGATAGAGAAGATGTACGAAGAAAGTGAGAAATAGGCGATAAGCGGTTTATCGTTAAAAATGAAACGATAAACCGTAAATAATAAATCGGAAACAATAAAGAGTGTATTGGAGCTCTCTTTAAAAGTATTACCCCTGTTACAGTTCAATTTGTAACAGGGGTAAACTTTGTGTTTAGGGGGGCTTTGACACCTGCTAATTATTTATGGCCGGCTCGTTTCTTTTTAGTATCCGAAAATCTGTTCTTGGGTCAATTCTTCAATAGGACCTACAGCTTTCAATTTATCCAGCTCCAAATCTTTCTTATCTCCCAGGATGCAATAAACATACGTACGTCCTTTTACCCATTGCTTTTGGAAATCGACAATATCTTTTAGCGACATGTTCTGTATGTCGTTGTAGAGCTTGATGCGCGGGTCTACGTTTTGCCCTAAATCTTGTGCATTGATATAACTCCATATAATATCACCTTTGATGATACGTTCGGTACGCAAACGGTTGGTTAATCCATCTTTAGCCAGTTTGAAAGCAGCTTCGGATTCCGGCATATTATTGATGATGTCATTAAATGTAGTGACGGCATCAATCATTTTGTCGTTTTGCGTGGCAATCTGTGTACGTAGTACATAGGGATACTTCAAGTAGCTCGGCGGCATTATGCTAGCCCAGGCGGAATAAGCCAATCCACGTGTTTCACGCATTTCCTGGAAGACGATAGAGTTCATGCCCCCTCCGAAGTATTCATCATATAATGCGCGGATAGGTTCAATGGCAGGATCATACTTCTTATCGAGATTGGATATCTGTGCCATGTATATTTGCTTGGCGTCATAAGGAGCTACTAGAACTTTAGTAACGGGAGTTTCGAGATAAGCATACTCGTTTCCGGCAGGAATATCCTTCAGGACTGCCGGAACCTGATGATATTGGTTGATGGTAGCCAGTAAATCTTTGCTGCTGCTTGGGCCGTAGTATAAAATACGGTGCTTGTAGCTGTTCTGATTGTGAATCCGGTCTACCAGTTCCTGTGGATTCATATTTGTCAGTTCCGCCTCCGTCAGTAGATTGGTGGCAGGGGATTTGGGACCGTACATGGCAAAGCTCATCAAACGGGAGAAGTTCTGTCCCTGATTCAGTTTGGCGTCCGAACGGGCTTTCAGTATATCGCCGGTCATATTAGTATAGGCTTCCTTATTGACCTGCGCATCTGCCAGTAGCTTTTCGAATAATTGTACGGCAGCAGGCATATTCTCATTCAGTCCGGAAAGTACGACATACGTGCGTTCGTTACCCGGAGAAACATAGAAAGTACAAGCCAGGCGATAGAATTCACTTTTCAGTTCTTCCGGTGTCATGTCCGAAGTACCGAGATATTCGAGATAATCGAATGCTGTTCCCAAAGCTTTGTCATGGTTGTTTCCCATATCAAAGACATAAATCAATTGGAACAGGTCATTGGCTACATTCTGTTTGTAAAGAACCGGAATATCCGATTTTGCCTTTAATTGGCTCATATCCTTTTGATAATCGAGAAACACTGGTTCAATCGGTTTGACTGCGCTTTCCTGTACCTCCACAAGGAACGGGCTGGCTACATCACGATTGGTTATGATAGGAGTAATCTCCGGTTTCGTCATCTTCTTTTCGTTCGGGTCTTTTCCTTGCTTTTTGTAGATAACGGCATAATTATCTTCTTTCAGGTATTTGTTGGCGAACGCTACGATGTCTTCTTTGGTCAGTTTGGCCATGCGGTCGATGGCAGTAACTTCATTTTTCCAGTCTGTGCCGTTGATAAATGAGTTGACAAACATATCGGCACGTCCTTCGTTGCTTTCCATGTTTTGCAGTTCACCGAGCTTGAAGTTGTTGATGTTCGCTTCCAGCATTTTCTCGTCGAACTCTCCGGCACGGAGCTTCTTGATTTCGCTGAGTAGCAAGTCTTTTACCTCTTCCAGTGTTTGTCCTTGTTTAGGAAGTCCTCCTAACAGCAATGCAGAGTAATCTGCCAGTCCCATCGGGTAACCGTAACTATTCAAGACCTTCTGTTGCTGGTTCAGGTCAAGGTCGATAAGTCCTGCCTTTCCATTGTATAATACTTGCGAAACGACTTGCAGGATTTCAAAATCCTTGTCGGATACACCGGGGAATCTCCAAGCCAATGCGACGCTTTCGGCATCCGGACCTAACACCTCTTTTACAACAGGTTGCGTGATTGGCGCCTCTTTCGGAAGGTCCAGTTTCGGGAGTTCCGGATTGGGTTTCAATCCACCAAAATATTTATCGATTAATGCAATTGTTGCATCCGGGTCTAAATCGCCGGACATACAGATTGCCATATTGTTGGGCACATACCATTGTTTATAGTAGTTCTTGATATTCGTGATAGAAGGATTCTTTAGGTTCTCCTGTGTACCTAACACAGTTTGCGTTCCATAAGGATGCTTGGGAAAAAGAGAAGAAAAAATAGCTTCCTGTACTTTGCTGTTGTCACGGGTGAGTGACATGTTTTTCTCTTCATATACAGCTTCCAATTCAGTATGGAAACCACGAATTACATTGTTTTCAAAACGATCTGCCTGAATCTTCGCCCAGTTTTCTATCTGGTTGGAAGGAATGTCTTCCTGATAGACCGTCTGGTCATACCAGGTATAAGCATTGCTGCCGGTAGATCCGATGGCTGCCATTAATTTGTCATATTCATTAGGGATAGCATACTTGGAAGCTTCGTAAGAAAGGCTGTCGATGGTGTGGTAGATCGCCTTACGCTCCGCTTCATCCGTAGTCTTACGATAAATTTCGAACTGTTGTTCGATTGCATCCAGCAGAGGCTTTTCGGTCGCGTAGTCTTTTGTGCCAAACTTGTCGGTGCCTTTAAACATGAGATGTTCGAAATAATGGGCAAGTCCCGTCGTTTCTGCCGGGTCATTCTTCCCGCCCACTCTTACTGCGATAAATGTTTGTATGCGCGGAGTTTCCTTGTTTACGGTGAGGTAAACCTTTAGTCCGTTATCCAGTGTGTAAATGCGGGCTTTTAGCGGGTCATTGGGCACTGTTTCGTAGCTATACTTCTTTTGTGAGCTACAGCTGCAAATCACTAATGCCAGGAAGAGTGACAAGCAAGAAAGTTTCAATCGTTTGTTCATAATATGACAACATTTTAATAACAAAAACAAAGGTAGCAGAATTTTGCTTATCTTTGTCCCCGATATCTGAAATTTGTAAATAATAAAATTGTAAATCAAATGATTACTATTGAACAACTTAAAGACGTGAAAGAGCGCACTGATGCGCTGAGGAGGTATCTTTGACATCGACGGGAAGAAAATTCAAGTCGAAGAAGAGCAATTAAGAACACAAGCTCCGGGATTCTGGGATGACCAGAAGAGAGCCGAAGCTCAAATGAAACTGGTGAAAGACCTGCAAAAGTGGATTGAGGGTTACAACGAACTCAAAACGCTGGCAGACGAACTCGAACTGGCATTTGATTTCTATAAAGAAGAACTGGTGACTGAGGAAGATGTAGATGCTGCTTATGCAAAAGCCAGTGAGGCGGTAGAGGCACTCGAACTCAAAAATATGCTTCGTGATGAAGCCGACCAGATGGATTGTGTGCTGAAAATCAATTCAGGTGCCGGTGGTACGGAAAGTCAGGACTGGGCTTCCATGTTGATGCGTATGTATCTGCGTTATGCCGAGACGAATGGTTATAAAGCTACCATTGCCAACCTTCAGGAAGGGGATGAAGCCGGAATCAAGACCTGTACTATCAATATCGAAGGTGACTTTGCTTATGGTTATTTGAAAGGAGAGAACGGTGTGCACCGTTTGGTTCGTGTTTCTCCCTACAATGCGCAGGGTAAACGTATGACCTCTTTTGCTTCTGTGTTTGTTACTCCGTTGGTAGATGACAGTATTGAAGTTAATATTTTGCCTGCCAATATCTCTTGGGATACGTTCCGAAGCGGTGGTGCCGGTGGACAGAATGTGAATAAGGTGGAGTCCGGTGTCCGTTTGCGTTATCAGTATAAAGACCCTTATACCGGTGAGGAAGAAGAAATCCTGATCGAGAATACCGAAACCCGTGACCAACCGAAGAATCGTGAGAATGCAATGCGTCAGTTACGTTCTATCTTATATGATAAGGAATTGCAGCACCGTATGGCAGAACAGGCGAAGGTGGAAGCCGGTAAGAAGAAAATCGAATGGGGTTCTCAAATCCGAAGCTACGTATTTGATGACCGTCGTGTGAAAGACCACCGTACCAACTATCAAACCTCGGATGTGAACGGCGTGATGGATGGCAAAATAGATGGTTTTATCAAAGCTTATTTGATGGAGTTTTCTTCACAAGAATCATAAAAAATAAAATTAGCAAGAATTATTTTTGGAAAGTTAATAGATTTGTACTTACTTTGTTAGCGTTGAACTTTAAAGCTAACTATTATGGGTAAGGTGAAGAAAAAAGTAGCAATTAGTAAGAAAGAAGAAGAACAAGCCCAGAAGGTTGTCAAAATAGTGTTCGTCTCATTAATTATTTTGGCATTGATTATGCTGATCGCATTTTCCTTTTTCGGCTGATAAGTTCGCCACAAATTATACGGTTAACCCAGATTGTTTGGTTATTGATAGGATAAATATCAAATCCGATCTGTGTTAATCTGCGTAATCTGTGGTGAACTCTTTGTTTTGTAATGCATTTGTATTCTATGTAATATGAATGTAACTTTTCTGTCATTTTCCTGTATTCGATTTGTCATCTTCGTGTATCCTCACAGTTGTACTTTTGCCGTGAATTTAGTAGCATACAACTGAAATGAGTAGAATCACAACAACCGTCGTCATGCTTTTGCTGGCGACAATGGCCTTTGGACAGGCAAAAGAAGATGCCGGGGATGGCAAGAAGCTGGATAAGCAGACAATGGAATTTAAGGATTACCTGCCGGAGATTCACGGAACTATCCGGGGAAAATATGAATACCAGACAGAAACAAGTGAAAGTCGTTTTGAAGTACGTAATGCACGCTTCAGTGTTTCGGGAAATGTGCATCCGATAGTTGCTTATAAAGCGGAAATCGACCTTTCCGATGAAGGCTCTATCAAGATGCTTGATGCGTATGCACGTGTTTTTCCGGTGAAAGACCTGAATTTTACGATTGGTCAGATGCGTGTTCCTTTCACAATAGACGCTCACCGCTCACCACATCAGCAGTATTTTGCCAACCGTTCATTCATTGCCAAGCAAGTAGGAAATGTGCGTGACGTTGGTTTTACGGCTGGCTATACGAATAAAGGTGGCTTCCCTTTTATCCTTGAAGGAGGATTATTCAACGGCTCCGGTTTGACCAATCAGAAAGAATGGCATAAAACGCTGAATTACTCCATAAAAGCGCAGTTACTGCCTAATAAGAACTGGAATCTGACACTTAGCACCCAAATGATAAAACCGGAAAATGTACGGATTAATATGTACGATGCCGGTGTCTATTATCAGAATGACCGTTTTCATATTGAGGCGGAATATTTATATAAAATGTACGGTCACGAAGCATTTAAAGATGTTCATGCGGTGAATAGTTTTATTAATTACGATTTACCATTAAAGAAAGTATTCAATAAAATCTCCTTCCTGGCTCGCTATGATATGATGACCGATCATAGTGATGGTAAGATGGATGAAACGACAAAAGCTTTGATTATAAATGATTATGCCCGACATCGTGTGACAGGCGGAATCACATTAAGTCTTTCCAAAGCTTTCATTGCCGACCTCCGACTGAACTTCGAGAAATATTTCTATAAGAACTCCGGCGTTCCAAAAGAATCGGAACGGGACAAAATCGTGATTGAGTTTATGACGAGATTCTGAAATAAATTGAGACTTGAAAATTGAGAATTAAGAATTGTAGTTTTCTGATACATGATGTGAGATGTCAAACTATCATTTTTTAATTCTCAATTTTCAATTTTTAATTTATCTTTGTGCCATGGCACAGGAAATAGAACGTAAATTTTTAGTTATCGGTGAATTCAAGTCTTCGGCTTTTGCGCAGAGTCATATTGTGCAGGGGTATATCAGTAGTGCTCGCGGGCGTACTGTCCGGGTTCGTATTCGGGATGAAAAAGGTTATCTGACAATAAAGGGAGCTTCTAATGCTTCCGGTACCAGTCGTTATGAATGGGAAAAGGAGCTGGCCTTATCAGAAGCAGAAGAATTGATGAGGCTTTGCGAACCGGGGATTATTGACAAGACCCGCTATTTGGTACGTAGTGGCAAACATGTATTTGAAATCGACGAGTTTTATGGTGAGAATGAAGGACTTATTGTGGCAGAAGTAGAGTTGGAATCGGAAGATGAGGCTTTTGTAAAACCCGACTTTATTGGTGAGGAGGTAACGGGCGACATACGCTACTATAATTCACAGCTAATGAAAAAACCGTATAAAACGTGGTGAGCGTTAACAAATAAACCGTATATTTGTTCTTATATAAAAAAGAGAGCAGTGTATGGATATGGAACAGTTGTACAGCTATGTGCCGCGTGAATTGGTTACTTTTGTTTTAGTAACCTTGTTTTCTTTATTAATTGGACTTTCGCAACGTCGAATCAGTCTGAAGCGTGAGGGGGAGACTACTCTTTTCGGAACTGACCGCACTTTTACTTTTATTGGTATACTGGGTTACTTGCTTTATATCTTAGACCCTACGGATATGCGTCTGTTTATGGGAGGTGGAGCGGTATTGGGATTGCTGTTGGGATTAAACTATTATGTAAAGCAATCACAATTTCATGTTTTTGGTGTAACTACCATCATTATTGCCCTGATTACTTATTGTATGGCTCCTATCGTAGCTACCCAACCTTCCTGGTTTTATGTCATGGTAGTTGTGACTGTGCTCCTGCTGACTGAACTCAAACATACTTTTACAGAGTTTGCTCAACGGATGAAGAATGATGAAATGATTACGTTAGCCAAGTTCTTGGCTATCAGCGGTATCATATTACCGATGCTTCCGCATAAGAATCTGATTCCGGATATTAATCTTACTCCTTATTCTATCTGGTTGGCAACGGTAGTAGTATCCGGCATTTCCTATCTCTCTTACCTATTAAAGAGATATGTATTCCATGAATCCGGAACGTTAGTTTCTGGTATTATTGGTGGATTATACAGCAGTACGGCTACGATCTCGGTACTTGCCCGTAAAAGCCGGAAAGCCTCTGAACAGGAAGCGACTGATTATGTTGCTGCCATGCTGTTGGCTGTCAGCATGATGTTTCTACGATTTATGATACTGATACTTATTTTCAGTAGAGAAATCTTCCTGTCTATTTATCCGTATCTGTTGACTATGGCGGTGGTGGCGGCTATTGTTGCCTGGTTTATCCATTCCCGACAAAAACGACCGGAAGACCAGCCTGCTGAAACAGAAGAAGATGATAGTAGCAACCCGTTGGAATTTAAAGTTGCTTTGATTTTTGCCGTACTCTTTGTGATATTCACTTTCTTAACTCACTATACGTTAGTGTATGCGGGCACAGGCGGATTAAATCTCTTGTCTTTTGTTTCCGGCTTTAGCGATATCACTCCTTTCATATTGAACTTGTTGCAAAATACGGGCAGCGTTGCTGCATTGATAATTACTGCTTGTAGTATGCAGGCTATTATTAGTAATATAATGGTGAATATGTTCTATGCTTTGTTCTTTGCAGGGAAGGGGAGTAAACTGCGTCCTTGGATCTTGGGAGGATTCGGCGCAGTAATTGCTTGTAATCTCGTTTTGTTGCTGTTCTTTTATATTTAAGAAAAGGGAGTGATAGGTTCTTTTTCTTAGGTTCAAATTCAGATAAATTGTTACTGATACTGTTATAGACTATTTAATTTGCCTAGAAGATACTTGGATCATGTTTTCTTTAGAAAACTATGCTAGTAAGTTAGAGAAATAATCGTAGAAGGAGAAAAAATGATTGGGGGCGTACCCGTGTAGAGATGGTTGAATCATGAAAAATAAGAGTTGTTTTATATGGAAATAGTTTTTATGTGTAAATAACTGGCGCTTTTGAGTCTTTTTGGTAAGTAAGAATGACAGCGTTTTATTAGTATTTATGTTTTTTGTTACTTTCAAAAAAATGCATGCATCTATCGGATACTATCTTTTTGTTTGATGTTAGTGAACCTTGATGCTGTTTTAGGCTTATTCTTTTATAAGTTTAACTACTTATTGCTTTTTTATATTTGCGATTGTCTATTAAAACTTTTTTGGAATTGATTGCTTTTCTAAATATTTGTGTTTATATTTGTTGTTCTAAACGAACAAAAGTAGACTGGATTATTTAAAGAGAGAGAATTCGGATTGTATATTATTATTGTATTGTTCTTGTAATAGGAATGAAATCTATTATTCTTTAATTTGTCCACTCTAATAGATGACTTAAATTGAGACAGATGGGAAAGAGAAATGTTTTGTATGCCATAGTGTTACTATTGGCTTTGGGTTCTTGCAATGAGGGAGTACAGCAAGAAACTGAGAGTGGAAAACAGCAGTTTGTACGTTTTACCTCCCTAGTAGAGGGTACGTATACAAGAGCGGCAGGAGCTTCGTGGTCTCCAAGTGACGCTATAGGAGTTTATATGAAAAGTTATGGTTCTGTTCTTAGTACTAGTTCCATTGTCGGAGGGGGTGATAATGTAGAATACTTCACGGAAAATGGTGATGGTAACTTCTTGCCTGTGTCTACTTATCTTTCTTTTCCAGATGATGGTAGTAAGGTCGATTTTATAGCGTATTACCCACATCAGGAAGCTGTTAATAATTTTATTTATCCTGTTGATGTTACGAATCAGGCTGATCTTGAGACGATTGATTTATTATATGCTGACAAGCTAGAAGGAATTAGTGAACGTAGTAATGCTTTGAATCTTTCTTTTTCTCATCAATTAGCTCGTTTAGTATTAAATATAAAGAGTGTGGATGGTTCTTCACTGGAAGGGTTGAATGTGTCTATTTCCGGTGTGAAAACAACTGCTAAATTTATGTTGGCAGACGGTACCTTGAATATAGATACAGATTCAAAAGGTTCTGTAGATATGCATATGGTCAGAGGTGGAGGATTGATGGCAGAGGCCATTCTGTTGCCTGAAGGTGTTCTGACAAATGTAAGTTTGGTGTTTCAACAAGGCGGTAAGAAACATGAGCAGATCTTGGATAATGCAAAACTAGAGAAAGGGAATGTATATACATATACTATAAATTTCAAGAATGGTGAGGGACAGGTTGATCCTGAAGCGAAGTATGCAAAATGGAGGGAAACTCCTGTAATTACAAAGAGTCAGTTGGATGATCCTGATATTATGTACGTTATACATGATATGCCTAATTCGATGAAAGACCCGGTTACTAAAAAAGCACTTCGAAACTATTGTTTGCTTTATGATACCGATTTAAAATTTGCTTATTGGGTTGCGTATCCATTATTTGCAGAGGCTATAAAAACTGGAACAAAGAGAACAAATGCATGGGGGTATGATCCCAGTATTGCTTCTAATCTACAGGCTAATTTGTCGAGCGGCTTTAATAGTGGGGCTGTGTATGACCGGGGACATCAGTTACCAAGTGCGGATCGTATATGTGATGCTGCAACAAATAGGACGACATTCTATTATTCGAATATGACTCCGCAGATTGGTAAAAAGTTGAATCAATCTATTTGGGCAAGCTTGGAAGGAAAAGTACGCGGATGGGTTAGTGGAACGGATACTCTTTTTGTGGTTACCGGTGCTATGCCTCCAGCAAACGGTACTATTGAACGTCAGAAAGGAATGGCTGTACCGGCATATTATTTTAAGGCCTTAGCACGTAAAATTGATAATACATTCTATACCATTGCTTTTAAAATGGATAATAAGGAGTATTCTAGTACTGATTATATGAGTACAGCAATGTCTGTCGAAGCATTAGAGCAATTGACAGGATTTACTTTCTTCCCGACTTTGGATGCTCAAGCTAAAAAGTTAGATAAATCAAAATGGCAATAATTAGGGTCTTTATTATATCTATGTTTAACTAATTACTAAACGAATTATGAAATTTGGGAAATTCTTATTTATGGGTTCTTTATCACTCTTTGCTCTTGTTGCGTGTGTGAGCAATGATGATAAAAGTGAATGGAACGACGGAAGTCAGCCTATTAACTTTACTTCTTCAATTCAAGGACTAAACACTAGAGCTGTTGATGCTAAGTGGACTGCTGGTGACAAGGTTGGTGTCTTTATGAAAGCTGCTAATGGAGATTTATCCGCTGCAATAGCTGTGAATAAGTTACATACAACAGATAAAGATGGAAATTTGACAGCTTCTAATGTGGATAATGCTCTTTATTATCCAACAGATGGTAGTTCTGTGGATTTCGTGGCATATTATCCTTATGTAGCTTCCCTGACAGGAAATACGTATAAGGTAGATGTAACTACTCAGACCAATCAGCCGATCATCGATCTTCTTTATTCAGATAACGCTAAAGGTTTTGCAAAAGGTACGTCTAGCAATCCACAATTACAATTTGCTCATATGTTGAGTCAGATTGTGTTTAATATTGAAAAGGATGCTACTATTCCTTCTTTGAATGGGCTTAATGTTACATTTAAGGGAATGAATACTAAGGCCGATTTTACATTGGCTGATGGCAAGCTAAGTAATGCTGGGATTGTAGCTGATATTGCCTCTTTTGTTGATGTTACTAGTGCTACTGCTACTACTATAGTATTACCGTCTACTACTCTAAGTGGTATAAAAGTAGTATTTGACTTGAATGGGAAATCTTATACTGCTGATTATCCACAATCAGTTTTGGACGCTGGTCGTAAGTATGTACATAAGGTGAAGTTGAGTGATAAAAATGGTCAGCCTGTAATTGTAATGGAATCTGCTACAATAACTGACTGGATTACAGTTCCAGGTGGTGATATTGATGTAGACTTTGGCGGTGGTAGCGTGACTCCAGGTGAGGAAGTTGATGTTACGATAGCTCAACCTTATAATGAAACTTTTGCAGATGGACAAGGTAAGTTTACTATAGATAATGTAACTGAACCTATTGTAGGAAATTCAGTATGGACATATGATGCATCTTATAAATATATGGTTGCAAGTGGACGCGTTGGTGATGTTGATTATAATTCAGAAGGTTGGCTGATTTCTCCTACATTAAAATTAGCTAATGCCAAAACTGCAATATTGATGTTTGAACATGCATTTAAGTTTGGAAGTAGTGCAGACTTGACTCTTCAAGTGAAAGAAGTTGGTCAGTCTACATGGACAGCAGTGGTTATTCCTACCTACCCTGTGGGAAATGATTGGACTTTTGTCTCTTCTGGAGATATAAATTTATCAGCTTATGTTAATAAATCAATCCAAATAGCATTTAAGTATACAAGTACCCCTAGCAGTTCAGCTAAGTGGGAAGTTAAAAATGTTAAACTAACGCTGAAGGATAATGATGATCCAGATCCTACTCCTAGCAATTTAGTGCAGAATCCGGGATTTGAAGACTGGACAGGAGATCTTGCTGCTTCATGGGATAATTCTTATAATACGCCGAAGGCAGGTATAACTAAAAGTACAGACATTAAGCATTCTGGAAATAATGCCTTGAAACAAGTTTCTGCTAGTAGCACAAGTAAAATTCAGCAAGAGGTTGCTATAACAGGAGGTAAAACTTATCGTATTTCTTATTGGTTCTTAGATAATGACACTAAGGCTAGTACTCGTATGTGGAGTAGTTGGAACAGCGGTAGTAATGTTTTGGATGATAATAAGGCAGAACTCCAGCAAGAAGCATATTCTAAAGAGAATGCTGAATGGCAACAAGTTTCTTTAATATTAAAAGCACCAGATACGGCTGATAAGTTCCGTTTTGAAGTCAGAACATATAAGCAATCTGCAAGTGAACTCGGTGGTTTTATATATTATGATGATTTTGAAATAGTCGAAGTTGTTCAATAATTTTTTTTATATACTTGCTTGTTACAGAATTATCTTTCAGTCTGTGACAAGCAAGTTTTTTGACTAGAAGATTTGCCATGTTCTATGTGAATAAGCGAATAATTAAATAATAACTGATAATTATGAAACAAACTCTTGTGCTTTTACTAACACTCCTTTTTCCGACTCTCCTCTTTTCTCAAGAATCAGAGACGGGGATAAAAGGATGTGTGATTGGTTCAGAAAGCAAATTGCCCGTCCCGGGAGTTATCGTGACTCTAAATGGAGAGAACAGGCAAACTAGAACCGATGTGAAAGGAGCTTTCTTCTTTAATAACATATCCCCAGGAAAGGATGTGCTTATTTTAAACTCTGTAGGTATTGCTCCTAAAAATATTTTAATTAGTGCAGTCAAAGGAATCATGACTGACATTGGCAATATTGAGGTGGTTGAGTTAACCGCTTCCGAAGATATGTCATTGGTTGGTGTGGTTGATGAAGCTATGGTTGACGATGATGTGGAGGGTGCCTCGCAAGAGATTAGTTCGAAAGTGATACTTTCTAATGATGTGTTTCTGAATAAAGCAGCTTATCAGTTATCTCCTATGCGTTTTCGTGCTAGAGGGTACGAAAGTTCTTATGAACAAAAATATATTAATGGTGTTAGTTTTAACGATCAGTTAAGGGGGGTATTCAATTATTCCTCTGTTGGTGCTTTGAATGATATGACCCGTAATGGAGATGTGGTGAATTATAATGCACCTTCTGCTTTTACTTACGGCTCTATTGCAGGTGCAGAGAATATAAACATGCGCGCTTCCGGCTATGCTCCAGGTACCAAAGCGACGTTGACCTATACCAACCGTAACTATTACTTGCGTGGAATGGTGACATATTCTACCGGACTGATGAATAATGGGTGGGCATTTACTGCTTCTTTGGGTGGTAGATACTCGCACGAAGGTGCGATAGAGGGTACATTCTATCGTAATTTCTCTTATGCGCTTTCTGCAGAAAAACAATGGAAGGGCGGCAAGCATAGTCTCTCTATTGTAACTTTTGGTTCGCCTGTTGCGCGTGGACAACAAAGCGCTTCTTATCAACAGGTTTATGAATACTTGGATAATTACCTCTATAACCCGAACTGGGGATACCAGAACGGTAAAAAAAGAAATGCGAAAGTAGTGCAAGCTTTTGATCCTACTCTTGTTCTTTCACATATGTGGAAGATTAATGATAATATGACATTAACCACTGGGTTGGGAACTCATTACGGACGTTATGGAAATACCGCTTTGAATTGGTATAATGCTCCTGACCCGCGTCCAGACTATTACCGTCAACTCCCTTCTTACTTTAGGTATGGGACTACAATCAATGAATCCGGTGCAGATCAGAGTGAGCTGTTATGGCGGAGGAACGATACCAGCTATACGCAGATTAATTGGGATGATATGTATCTTACCAATGCTTTGGGAGATGGCTCGGCAGAATATATAGTGGAAGAACGTCGTAGTGATTTATTTGAAACGACTCTGAACTCTACTTTTAACGCCCGATTGAGTGATCATCATACATTAACGGCTGGTATTGAATTGCGCTCTACCCTTTCTCGTCAGTTTAAGACCGTAAATGACTTATTGGGAGCGTCTTATGTGTGGGATTATGATAAATATGCTGAGCAAGACTTTCATGGAGATCAATCAAGAAAGCAAAACGATTTAAACCGCCTGGACCGTAAAGTGTATGAAGGAGGTATTTTGGGTTATAACTTTAATCTCAATATATTCAAAGCTGGAGGATGGATCGTCAATCAACATACATCTGCTAATTTTGATGCTTACTACGGTGTAAAAGTTAATTATACCAGCTTCTATCGTGATGGAAAGATGAGAAACGGACGTTATCCGGATTCTTCATATGGAAAGGGAAGTACATATTCCTTTGTAGATATGGCAGTAAAAGGTGGACTGACTTATAAAATCAATGGACGCCATTTTCTGACAGCTAATGTAAGCTATGGCACAGAAGCTCCTTTGCCCAACTATGTCTATCTGGCTCCACGTATCACTGATCATACCACGACCTCAGTATCTCAGCAAGACTTGAAAAGCGGGCGAGTATTTTCAGCTGATATAAACTATATATTCTCAATGCCGTCGTTCACAGGGCGGGTCTCTTTATTCCAAACCAACTTTTATGACCAGATGGATCGTATCAGTTATTTTACCGGAGCTTCTTACTTGAATCATATACTTTATGATATGAATAAGGTGCATCGTGGTATTGAACTTGGCGCAACATATAAATTGGATAATCATTGGAGCTTTGATCTGGCAGGTACTATTTCTGAGTATTACTACAGTAACAACCCGATGAGTGTAGAGAATTATGAAGCTGTGTCTGAGCATCCCGATAAAGTTAGTAAAGTTTATATGAAGAATCTTTATGTAGGAGGGATGCCCCAATTTGCTGGCACTTTTGGAGTGCGTTATTTCATTGATTATTGGTTCTTGGGAGCCAATCTGAATGCTTTCGGACGTAACTATGTTGATGTATCTCCCAGTCGTCGATTGGCAGAGTATTATAAAGATGTTGATCCTGTAGGAACACCGCAGCAATATCAGTTCTACAAAGAGACGGTTGCTCAGGAGCGTTTTGGCAGTGCCTGTACAGTTGACTTGTCTATTGGAAAAATCTTTTATCTACCACGCAGACAGTCTATTAATGTAAACCTGTCCGTGAATAATCTGTTGAACAAGAGAGATGTACGTACGGGAGGTTATGAACAAGGACGTGTCGTTTCAGAAAAAGATGGAATTTATACGATTCTGAACCCAAAGCTTCTTCCTAATAAATATTACTATATGCAAGGAATCAATTGCTTTATGAATGTCAGCTATCGGTTCTAAAGAAACTCAACATACTAATTATTAATAAATAATCAATGATATGAAACTTATAAAGAAAATATATACTTTACCGCTATTGGTTATGGCCATTTTAATGGCTGGTTGCGAACGTGATTATGATGCTCCTCCTTTGAATGAACCGATTTATACTGGTGCACAGCCTAATCTGACTCTAAAGCAATTGAAAGAAAAATATAGTGCTGCTACTGCTGAATCTCCGCTGGAGATTATGGAAGACTATATAGTAAAAGCTTATATTACAGGTAATGATGAATCTGGGAACATCTTTAAACAGATTATTGTACAGGATGCTACGGCCGCTTTGCCGATACAGTTGGATCAAGGTAATGTATACACTACTTATCGGCGTGGGCAAGAAGTCTTCATCAACCTGAAAGGTATGTGTATCTCCGTATATGGTGGGGAACAGCAGATAGGATGGCCAGGCGCTGCTCTTTATCGGATGACATACGAAACTTTCAAAAAACTAGTGCAGAAAAACGGATGGCCTAATGCAGATAATGTGAAGCCGGAGATTATTACGGATATCAGCAAGATAAACCTTGACGTAACTCGAATGGCTTATCGTCTCGTTCAGCTTGAAGGAGTTACTTTTGAGAATGGTGGAAAGAATACATATGCAGCTGCGAATGGCTATGGATCTGAAATATTGAAAGATGCCCATGGTAATACGTTGACAGTGAGAACAAGTAACTATGCGTCTTTTGCCTATGAAACACTGCCTGTCGGGACTGGAACAGTTGTTGGTATTCTCGGACGTTTTAATGGTGCTTGGCAATTAACTATACCTGTTTTAAGTGATGTCTTTGGTTTTGACGGAGTCGAGCCGGGAGAAGGAGGTGGCGAAACCGGAGAAACTGTGTTATTCAGTGAAACATTTAAAGAACCAGCTAAAATAAATGACAAGTGGGTGTCAATAACTGAATGGTGGGATGCAAGTTCTAACAATACATTCGACAATCCTTCTTCTATGTTCAGTGGAGATCTTAGTGTATTGTCTCCTCGTACACAAGGTGGCGATGGCAATATTTGGTTCACTTACGGTGGAGATTATTCATTGACTATCGGAGGCATTGACGTGAAGGGAGCAAACAAGGTAACATTAGTGTATAAGATGTATCCAAACGTATATCAGGAAACTGAGGTACAGAATATAAATACTTTGAGCGTGAAGTGTAATAATACAGTTTTGGAAGTGCCGAGTAAAGATCTTACTGGTACGAAGAATCCAAATCTGCAAGAAGAGGTTCGCATAGAGAATATAGCAGTATCTGGCAATGTGGCGTTAACCTTTAGTGTGGCGAATAGTACTAATGTGAAAGGTATACGTCTATATGATGTAAAATTGATAGCTCTAGGAAATAGTGAAGGTGGCGGTGGTGTAATCAACCCGATACCTGGTAACGAATAGTAAACGGAAAACTTCATGATAATTACAATCTGATGATAAAAAAAATCCTATTGTTACAAGTGTTGTTGTTTGTCCTGTCTTATGGATTGATGGGACAAACACGTTTGGGGGTGTATGCAGCAGGTTTCTATAATTTGGAAAACCTATTTGATACGGAAGATGATCCCAGTAATCCGGGTGATGATGAATTTCTGCCAAGTGGACCATACTCTTGGACGCCGGAGAAGTATCAGCAAAAGTTGAGCAATATGGCGAAAGTTATAGCCAAACTGGCGAGAGAGAAATGTCCGGGAGGCCCGGCCATCCTTGGAGTCTCAGAAGTGGAGAATCGTCGGGTATTAGAAGACCTGGTGAAAACTGAACCTCTTGCTTCTATGGGGTATGAAATAGTACATTATGACTCGCCGGATCGTCGGGGCATAGATGTTGCTTGTCTGTATAATCCTAAACTGTTTACTCTGCTTTCATCAAAGGCATATCCTTTTGTTATGCCTTCCCAGCCGAATTTCCGTTCACGTGATCAATTGTTAGTAAGTGGAATATTAGCAGGAGAGTCATTTCATATGATTGTGAACCACTGGCCGTCTCGTTATGGCGGTGATCGTTCGTCAGTGTATAGAGAAGCTGCCGCTGCTATAACTAAGCATATTGCGGATTCTATTCATACCGCCGATCCTTTAGCCAAGGTTCTGATTGTTGGTGATATGAATGATGATCCCTCTGATAAAAGTACGAAAGAAGTTCTGAAAGCTCGCCGGAAGCCAGCAGAAACAGAACCGGATGGTTATTTTAATCCAACATGGCCCCTATTTGATAAGGGAATTGGATCACTTTGCTACCAAGACAAATGGAATTTATATGATCAGCTGATTATTTCCGGAAATTTATTAGGGAATGATCGTTCGACTCTGAAATTTTGGAAAGCCGAGATATTCAACCGTGATTTTCTGACAACGCAGGAGGGAAAGCGTAAAGGCTACCCATGGCGTACTTTCTCTAATAATACTTTTATAAATGGATACAGCGACCATTTTCCGGCATTGATTTACTTTGTAAAAGAGATACGCTAATATTTTATCGTATATTGTTAATGCATGAATCTGAATAATTTAATGTTATTGGGATTTATGCATTAATGCTTTTTACACTTCTTCATGCTTCTACCACCCACTTTTCAATATTACGGGTTTTGTCACTGAAGTTAATCCCTATCTTGAATAGTTTGCGTCCATCCGCTTCGAAAGGCAATGCATAGCGTTTGTCGTTAATCTGCTGCAAAGCCTCTTCCGCTGTGCCGTTCAGCTTAAACTCCATTATATAAATGAATTTCTCTGTCTGTAGCACGAGATCTATACGTCCGTCATTGGTGTGGTATTCCACCTTGGTATAGAAGCCAACCAGTTTGAAAACGATGAAAAGTACGTTCTCATAATGTAGTTCCTGCTCCCGGATTACTTCGTAAGTCGTATCGGCGAAGAAACTCTGCAGGCGGTGGAAGAAAGAATCATAATCTCCGGAACGCACTTCACGGACGAATTTTTGAACTTCAAACGGGGATTCCACCTTATTCACATTCGCGTAAAAAGGAAGCAGAAAGCGAATGAATCCCTCTTCTACTTCACGGTTGGGGAAACCTAAACGGTATATGCCAAAACGTTCGTCATATCCTTTAATGGTGAGGTATCCGCTTTGGTAAATCACTGGGATCGGGTTGCTTGATTCGGAGTCGATGCTATTCAGTACTTGTGCATCAGTTTCTTCGTGTGCCATCCGTTCCAGGTCATAATGATGCTTTTTTAGTAACTTAACCAGATAGGTAGGTGTGCCCGTTTCAAACCAATAGCTACCGAACTCTTTATATTTGAAAGCATTGAGCAGACTAAACGGATTATATATGCCGATAGAATTATGCGTAAAGTGATAACCGTCATAACAGTCTTTTAATTCTGTACAGAGCTTATCATATGTTATTCCGCGTGCATCTGCGAATTCATGAAGTTCTGTTTCCAGATTTTCGTGAATTTCTTGGTCGCTGACACCGCAGATTTCAACATAATCCTTCCGCATTGATATGTCATCCAGATTATTAAAGTCGCTGAACACGCTGACTTTGCCGAACTTAGTGACACCGGTCAAGAACGCGAACTTTATGCACCCATCCATTGTTTTAAGTGCCCCATAAAAGGGGGGTAAAGTATCCCGGAATTTCTTTTGTAACTCTTCGTTACCGATGGCTTGCAGCATGGGCTTATCATATTCATCTACCAGAATAACTACGCGCTGTCCTGCCTGTTTATAGGCGCGTTCAATGATGCCGGCGAAACGCAGGGAAAATGAGCGTTCAGATGGCTCGGCACCATAGAGTTTTTCCCATGCAGTCAACGATTTTTCGAGTATATTATCCAGGCTCTCCAGAGCGTCATATTTTTCGATATTAAGGTCCAGATGTAGTATCGGATATTTAATCCAGTCCTTTTCCAACCTTTCTACAGCCAGTCCTGCGAACAGTTCCTTTTTCCCTTGAAAATAGGCTTCAAGAGTAGAGATGAGCAGACTCTTTCCGAAGCGGCGCGGGCGGCTTAAGAAATAATAACTACCGGTTTTTACCATTTGATACATCAATGCCGTTTTATCAATATAGAAATAGCCGTCATTACGAATCTTTTCGAAATTCTGTATGCCAATGGGATAAATTTTAGTGCTCATATACTCCGGTTTTATAAATCAATTACACAAAGGTAATAAATTTCCGGGTACTTCATTGCTTTTAAAAAGAGGAAAGTATAAGTATAGTTGCTTTTAACTGAATGAGGTGTAGAAAACAGTACGTACTGTTTGTGCAGAAACGAGTTAAACGGTACGCTAATGAATGGGTCAAGGGTGAGGGATGGTGAGGGTAGATTTATAACCTTTTATTTTATTATTTTCTATACTATCTCCTTTTTTATCTATAAAAAAAAATACGAAAGTTATAAATCTACCCTCACCATCCCTCACCTTTGACCCATATCTTATAATAAAAAGATAACGGGGAATCTTAAAAACTCAATCGTCTTTTTCAGATTTATCACAACGTTTTCAGAATACTCCATTATTTTATTCAAAACAGTCTGGAATGAATCAAATTTCAGGGATATGGCTGTCCTGAACCAAATCTCCCAGGAATTACAATTGGGCCGGTTTGCTGAATATACATAACTTCCAGCATTTATTCCCATATTTCCACCACATTAAAAAAATATGTATATCTTTGTCGTACGCTTTCTGCTCATCAGCGTGATGAAACTAGTAGAAGGCGCTATATATTACTTAATTGAGTATATGTGTATTATCTCTCTCTTCCTAAAATTAGCAACTTTTGTACGGAGAGATGATTCGACAGATACTCCACGTTAACGACTGTATATCAACATATCCGGTAAAGATGTGTTATATATAAACGATTGACGTGGGTGTCTGTTGTTATCATTGTCTAGTACAAGGGTATTGCTAGCCTTAGGAGGTAGATAATGGTGCAACAGCATCCACGTCTTTTTTGTGTCCGGTCGGTTATGATTACCCCAAAAAGTCTAACCTAAACAATTTCCCGTCCGCCCGAAATACAGAAAACGTGAATGCCCGTTGCTCCACATAAACAAAATAATATTCAATCTTTATTGTGGAACACATTAAAACAAAAGCATTATGCCAAAATGGATTAGCGTAGAAGAAGCGGCGGCCAAGTATGGAATCAACAAAGAAGTAATCTGGCTTTGGGCGGATATGAAAAGATTCCCAATGTCGTATGAGAAAGGTATCACCACTGTTGATGAAGAAAGCCTTATCGGATTCCTGCATCAGAATAAGGATCGAGTTACAGCCGAGTATATCGACACATTGGAAGACCTATGTATTGAAAAAGCAAATATCTGTAACTTATATGCTGAAATTATTGGCTGTCAAGACAAAGAACTCTTGTATCAAAGAGAGCAAATAGCTCGAATGAAAGAGATACAAACAGCTATGAAAAGGCAAAACAGCCGGCTCCGGGATTGTGAAAAAGTGTTCACGAAATATGAAGAGAACTTTAGTACCTGCTGGGTTGGAAGAATCTGCGCTCACTTAAGGCGGCTGATATGGTTGATACGACGGTAAATACCATTCTATCTCCTTTTAAATAAGGAATAACCGATACCGTTGAGCGGAAATGTCTAAAAGTACTCTTGAATAGAAAATTTAAAGATGCCCATGAATAGATATATTTAAAGAAATCCCTAAACAGAAATGTTTAAAAATACTAGAAATATACTGTAGTAAGATTTTTTATCCATTCGTTTTATATTCTTAACTCCGAAAAATTCGTAAGTGTAGATAAACCAACTACTTTTGGCTCTCGAATTTGCAGCATTTTTGAATGTCTTGCGTCTAATAAACATAAACTAATATATTTCTAGTCATGAAACACAGACTGTTACTACTAATTCTATTCGTATTCGCTACCTCCGTGGCGGGGTGGGCACAAAAATCCACGGCTCCTTCTTATACAGTCAAAGGAGTACTTATTGATTCTTTAACACAAGAGGGAGAACCGTATGCTACCATCAAAATAGCAAAGAAAAATGCTCCGGATAAAGCAGTCAAGATGGCGGTGACTGGGGCGAATGGTAAATTTCAGGAGAAACTGAATGTCGCTGCGGGTAATTACATCATCACTATTTCTTCGATTGGTAAAGCGCCGATAGTAAAGGAATTTACTTTAAAACCGTCCGTGAAGGAGGTTGACTTGGGCACAATGATTTCTTCAGAAGCCAATAACGTATTGAAAGGAGTGGAGGTAATTGCACAAAAACCTTTGGTAAAGGTAGATGTGGATAAGATTGAATATAATATTGAAGATGACCCGGACTCAAAATCGAACAGTATATTGGAGATGCTTCGGAAAGTGCCTTTGGTAACGGTGGATGGAGAAGACAATGTACAGGTGAACGGCAGTAGCAGTTTCAAGATACATGTGAATGGAAAGCCCAATAATATGATGAGCAATAATCCGAAGGAAGTACTGAAAAGTATGCCGGCAAACACAATCAAATATATTGAGGTGATCACTTCACCGGGAGCTAAATATGATGCGGAAGGTATCGGGGGTATTCTGAATATCGTTACAGTAGGTTCCGGATTTGAAGGCTACACGGCTACTTTCAGAGGAAATGCTAATAATAACGGAGTAGGTGCCGGCACTTACGCAATGGTGAAACAAGGTAAACTGACTGTTTCTGCCAACTATAACTACAATTATAATAATAGCCCGCGCAGCTACTCCGACAGTTACCGCGAAAACTACGAACCGGATAAGGAGAATGAAAAATATCTGGAATCGGAAAGTAGCTCCAAGTCGAAAGGGAATTTTCAATATGGCAATTTGGAAGCCAGTTACGAGATTGATACGTTGAGGCTGCTGACCGTGGCTTTCGGAATGTACGGTAGCAGTGACAAAAGTAACAGTGGCGGAAATACGATTATGCACGGAGCTGATCGACAGGATTTTGCGTACCGTTATAGAACCGACAATCATGGAAAAGGGTCATGGTATTCTATCAACGGAAATATAGACTATCAACGTACTTCCCGAAAAAATAAAGAACGGATGATTACGCTTTCTTATAAAATCAATTCCCAACCCCAAACGAATGATTCATATAATACTTATCTGGATATCGAGCCTGATGAGAATAAACTGGATATCATCAAAGAATTGTCATTAAAGAATTTCCATTCGGACGGAAAGACAAATACGATGGAGCAGACTTTCCAGGTGGACTATACTACTCCGATTGGAAAGCTGCATACAATTGAAACCGGTGCCAAATATATTTTCCGACGTAACTCCAGTGATAATCGGTTTTATGAAGCCGAGGGAGCAAGTGAAAACTATGCATATAATGAGAATCGTAGTAGCGAGTACCGTCATTTGAATCACATTCTCTCTGCTTATGCCGATATACGCTGAAATACAAGAGATTTACTTTCAAACCGGGATTGCGTTATGAGCAAACCATACAAGAGGTGAAGTATCTGGTGGGTCCGGGCGAGAACTTTGATTCGAATTTTAGTGATCTGGTTCCTTCCGTTTCCTTGGGAATAAAACTAGGAAAGACGCAGAATTTGCGTGGTGGATATAATATGCGTATCTGGCGTCCGGGTATCTGGAATTTGAATCCTTATTTCGATAATCAGAATCCGATGTTTATTAATCAGGGAAATCCGAACTTGAAGAGTGAGAAAAGTCATTCGTTCGACTTGTCTTACAGCAGTTTTACGTCCAAGTTCAACATCAATCTTTCTTTGCGTCATTCTTTCAATAACAATGGAATTGAAAGAATCAGTCGCTTGATTACTGATAAAGACGGAGAAATTTTTGAAGGTGGGCATAAAGCTCCCTACGGTGCACTGTATAGCACATACGGTAATATCGGAAAGAGCCGGGAAACAGGATTGAACTTTTATTTGAACTGGAACGCTTCTCCTAAAACGAGAATTTACGTCAATGGACGTGGCAATTATAGCGATTTGCGGAGTCCTGCCCAAGAGCTGCACAATTATGGATGGAATGCTTCTGCTTATGGAGGAATTCAGCAGACCTTACCGGGAAAAGTACGTTTGAGCCTGAACAGCGGAGGTAGCACACCCCGAATCAGTTTGCAGGGAAAAGGTTCAGGATATAGTTATTATAGTTTGGGATTGAGCCGTTCTTTCTTGAAAGAAGAACGTCTTTCTTTGAATATTTATTGCAGCAATGTTCTGGAGAAATACAGAACTTACAATAATCACACAGAAGGAGCTAACTTTATTTCGAAGAGTTCGAGCAAATATCCGAGCCGGTATTACGGTTTCAGTATTAGCTATCGGCTTGGAGAGTTGAAAGCCAGTGTGAAGAAAGCCGCACGAAGCATCGACAATGACGATGTGAAAGGTGGCGGCGGCGGAGGTGGAAACACCGGTGGTGGAGGTGGTCAGTAGACCACTTCCGCACACCGGGATTCCCTCTTATTTCTGTCTCACGTCTTGCTTGTTGGTGTTAAAACCAAGTTTGGTTAATCCGGCTTGTACGTCGGGATGGCTCATGAAGAGTTTCCACAATAATCCGCTCCGGTAGTTTTCGATCATGACAGCAATAGGACCCTGGTCGATAGCCAGATAACGTTGCGGATACCAATTGTCCGTTTCGCTGAAAGCATCGTAGAATCCGAAAGGACCGAACACTTTATCTCCCATACCATACAAATGGCGCATTACTTGCATGGAATATTCCGGTGTATAGACAATGGATGAAAGTGCGGCGGTAGGGGAGATTACTCCTTTGTCCTCCTGCTCATTGGGCGAATGAGCTGCATATCCATCGACGGAGTAGCTGGCGGTCAGTCCCCAACAATCCGGTCCGAAACCTTTGTAATGTTTAGGGTTGCGGATGCAGTAAGCACGGTTGACTAGTGTCAGGTTGCGCATTTCGTGGAAGTAGCTGGGGCAATATTCATCTTTTAGTCCCACCGGATCAAGTCCGAGGAAAGAGTATTGAGCCCAGAAAAGCGGTCCGGCTTCAGTGCCCTGATAGCGGAGATGCAACTCGATTCCTTCCACTTTATGCGGAGAAACGATGGCTCCGTTCTGTGCCCAACCGTCATGATAGACAGCCGCAGGTACCCCATGGGTAGGAGAAGCAGCGGCAAGAATATACATAATCATACATTCGTTGTAGCCGTGTACAGAGAAATTCATTTCCCAGCCATACGTCGGACTCCAATGCCAGTAAAGAACGTTTTGCCCGCCTTGCCGATACCAGTTCCAGTCGACATTCCGCCAAATCTGGTCGATCCGTTGGGCGAGGGCTTTCTCTTTCTCGTTTCCGTTGACGTAATATTGGTGTACGGCCAGCAGCCCTTGGATGAGGAAAGCGGTCTCTACCAGATCGCCCCCATTATCTTTCTGGCCGAATGGTTTCACTTTGCCCGTATCACCATACCACCAATGAGGGTAGGCTCCGTGGAAACGGTCTGCCTTTTCGAGGAAAGAAACGATGCGTTCCATTCGTGCCAGTCCCTCTTCGCGGGTGACGTAACCGCGATCGATTCCCGCAAGGATAGCCATGATGCCGAAGCCGCTGCCGCCGGAAGTGACTACGTTGGCATCGTTTTCTGGATAAACGCCGTCCACATGATAACGTTCGGGAGCTAAGCCGCTATTCGGCTCGGCACCTTCCCAGAAATAGAGGAAAGTCCGTCGCTGGACGGTATCCATCAGGGCGTCGTCCGATAACGAGTCGGTGGCTGCGGAAAGGTTGTTGCTTTTGCTTTTCCCTTTACAGCTCTGGAAAGTCAGGGCAACGGCGGATAGAAATAGTAACATGAGCGGAAGTGCACTCATTTCTATTATTCTTTTATATTTATCGTTCATAATCAAGGTGATAAAAGTTTAGTTTAACGTGAACTTCGCGGTTTTCACATCACGGCTGTTCGTACCGATCATCACTTCAAAGTCGCCCGGTTCGGCAACCAGTTGCAAGTCATAATTATAGTATCGAAGCATTTCCGGAGCAATCTTGAAACGGACAATCTTCATTTCTCCCGGTTCCAGGAATATCTTTTGGAAACCTTTCAGCTCTTTGACGGGACGGGTACTGCTACCCACAACGTCGCGGATATAAAGCTGTACCACTTCCGAGCCGGGCCATGTTCCGGTATTGGTAACCTCCACTGCCGCGGTCAACGAACCGTTCATGTCCATGGAAGAATGACTCAAGTCGATGTCACTGTAAGAGAACGTCGTATAAGAAAGGCCGTAACCGAACGGATAAAGCGGATCATTATCCACATCGAGATAGTTGCTGCGGAATTTCTCGAACCATTTGCCATCTTTCAATGGGCGTCCGGTATTTTTGTGCGCATAATAAAGAGGTATCTGGCCGACATTCTTCGGGAAAGTCATGGTCAGTTTTCCACCCGGATTGACGTAACCGAAGAGGGCGTCACCAATGGCGTAACCGGCTTCACTACCTCCGAACCATACATTTAGAATGGCAGGCACATGCTCCTGTTCCCAATTCAGCGTAAGCGGACGTCCGGTAAATAATACCAGTACCACCGGTTTGCCTGTCTTTAAAAGCTCTTTCAACAGATTCTGTTGTACGTCGGGAATATTCAAGTCCGTACGGCTGCTGCTTTCACCGCTCATTTCAGAAGATTCGCCTAGCGCTGCGATGATGATATCCGACCGACGGGCTACGTTCAATGCTTCGTCCAACAACTGCTGGTCGGTGCGGTTGTCACGGTTCAGGGAACGGCCGAACATCGTTGCCCGTTCTTCGTAACTTGCATCACTAATCAGGTTGCTTCCTTTAGCGTACATGATATTCGCTTTTCCGGCTGTCATCTCTTTCAATCCTTCTACCAAAGAAGGGCAACGGTCGAGCACAGCTGCTACGCTCCATGTACCCGGCATATTGCTACGGCTGTTTGCCAACGGACCGATTACTGCAATATTTCCTTTTGGGTTGAAAGGCAACAACGGATTTCCGTTCGGATTACCGTCGGGACTGTCATTCTTCAGAAGAACGAAACTTTCTGCTGCAATTCTGCGGGCTGCATCACGATGGGCTTTGGTAAAGATGTCGCGTGCCGGACGTTTCGGATCGCAATATTTATAAGGATTATCAAACAATCCCAGTTTATATTTGGCTTCCAGAATACGACGGCAAGCCGTATTCAATGTTTCCATAGAGACTTTTCCTTCCTGAACGGATTTCTTCAGTGTCCCTACAAAACCCTCGCTTACCATATCCATATCCACTCCGGCGTTGATGGCACGGGCGGATACTGTCTGAAGATCACCGATACCGTGGTCGATCATTTCTGAAATTCCGGTATAATCAGTCACTACAAAACCGTTGAATCCCCACTGTCCGCGGAGAATATCCGTCATCAGCCATTTATTGGCAGTGGCCGGAATACCGTCTACTTCATTAAAAGAAGCCATCACGCTGCCTACACCCGCTTCAACGGCTGCTTCATACGGCAGCATATAATCATTGAACATTCGTTGGCGGCTCATATCCACGGTGTTATAGTCGCGGCCGGCTTCACCTGCCCCATATAGCGCAAAGTGTTTTACGCAGGCCATGATTTCGTCATTCCGTTCCATGTTTTTCCCCTGATAGCCGCGTACCATCGCTTCGGCAATCATGGCACCGAGAAACGGGTCTTCGCCACTACCTTCGGATACGCGTCCCCAACGCGGGTCACGTGAAATATCCACCATCGGGCTGAAAGTCCATGAGATACCATCGGCACTCGCCTCTACGGCCGCAATACGGACAGACTCTTCAATGGCTGTCATGTTCCAGGTGCAAGACAAGCCGAGCGGGATAGGAAACATCGTTTCGTATCCGTGAATAACGTCCATCCCGAACAATAACGGAATACCCAGACGGGAATCTTCCACGGCCTGTTTCTGTACTTCACGTATTTTCTCTACTCCTTTCAGGTTGAACAATCCTCCCACTTCGCCTTTCTTGATTTTAGCGGCGATATCGCTGCTTTTAGCTTGTCCCGTAGTGATCTCTCCGGTGACGGGAAGGTTTAACTGTCCGATTTTTTCTTCCAGCGTCATTTTATTCATCAATACGTCGATGAAACGATCCATATCCTGTGGCGACTTTTGTGCCGACGCGGTTAGAAAACCTGCGGCAAACAACAGGACGGATAGACTTAACTTTTTGTATATCATATTATTATAGTTACTTTTATCTCTATTCATATAAAGTCCTCCTGATGCGTTGGATGTTCGGCACCGAGGAGGACATTGTTCGACACCGAGGAACAGTAGTTTCGGCACCGAGGAAACAACCGTTCGGCACCGAGGAACTTTCTTATTGGTAGTCGGGGTTCTGTACTAACACTCCTTTAGACTTGTCGATCTCTGTCTGCGGCAGTGGAAGCAGTGCGTTTTTGTCCTGATAATTGGTTTTACCGGCTGCGTGCAACACTTCTTTTGCAATGCCCCAACGAACGAGGTCATAGAAACGGTCGAATTCCAACCCTAATTCCACACGGCGTTCGTGGCGGATGGCCTCACGCAATTCTCCCTGATCGGTAGTCGTCACTTTAGGCAATATATTGCTGTTGGTGCCTCTGGCGCGTGCGCGTACTTGTTCCAAATAGTCGATTGCTTCACCCGGAATACCTTTTTCATTAGCTGATTCGGCTCCCATCAGCAGTACATCTGCGTAGCGGATCAGACGAATGTTTACCCAGAATCCTTTGTTGGTATATTCTTTACGCAAAGCCGGGTCGGTATAGGCTTTCTTGTTAAAGTAAGCACCTATTGCCGGAGAAACCGGAGATTCGCCGTATGGCTCGTTGGTGTTTTCCGGAGTGATAGGCTCGCTGTCCGAGTGGCGGAAGTAGAGTAGGGTGGAGTTTTTGCGTGGATCACCCTGTTCGTAGGCTTGCGCCATGTATTCTGTTGCCATGTGCCATCCCCAGCCCAAGTCCCATTGACCTGCTCCGCGTACACCTTGTACTTCACAGAACTGGCTACCGATAACGGTACTTTGAGGAAGAGCGGCAGTAGCTGTACATTGCAACTCGAATATAGAACCTCCGTTATTTTCACCATCATCCGTGAAAATCTCATTATACGGAGTCTTTAGGTTGTAGAGCCCCTTTTTGATGACGTCGGTGGAGGCTGTGTACATATTGTTCCAGTCGTTGCGCATCATATAAGTACGCGCGTGTAAGGAACGGGCAGCTCCCCAAGTCAGTCGTCCGGTGTATTCGCTGCTCCATGTTTCCGGCAATGACTCTTCTGCTGTTTTCAGATCCTTGTCGATTTGCTCATAGATTTTATCAGCACTTGTCTTCGGGATATTGGCTTCCGAAGCATCGTTGATTTTATAAGTCACCAGAGGAACTTCGCCGAAAGCTCTTACCAGATTGAAGTAGCAATAAGCGCGGAAGAAAGAGGCCTCTCCCTTATTGATGATGTCTTCAGTTTCTGTTTGTCCGGCTGTTTCTTTTTCTGCAATGGCATCAAGAATCTCATTACATTGGTAGATGATGGCATAATTCTGTCCCCAATAAGCACCCAGTAGGCCGTTGGTCGGTGTATACACAAAATCATCATACATTTCGGCTACATCAGAGCCATCGCTGGCAATACTTCCTTTTTCCGAATCTTCCGAACGAAAACAGTGGATGGCAAAAGCAGGAGGGCCGGCTGTCACATTATAGTTACGCATCATCGTATAGACATTATAAATCTTACCGTTGACCAGAGCGTTCGGATTGTCATCTTCCGTGAACTGTCCTTGCGGACTACGATCCAGAAAGTCACTACAGCTACCTAGAAATAATGTAGTTGAAGTAATAAGGGTTGCAAATATACATTTATTCAGTTTCATATAATGATAGTTTTAAAGATTAAAGTTGTGTTCCGCATGGAAAACTGGCAGTGGCACCTTGTCACTAGAATGTTAGGTTGATACCGAAGGTATAGACTGCAGGTACAGGATAACTGCCGTTATCTACTCCGAATGCGGTGGCAGTTCCTCCAAGTTCGGGAGTATATCCGGTGTTATGTTTCCATGTCTTCAAGTTCTGTATGTTGACATAGACTTTCAGAGCTTGCAGACGTATTTTGGCAATTAAGCTCTTGTCGAACGTATACGCTAACTGTACGTTGCGGATACGGAAGAATTTGCCGTCCTCAATGTAATAGTCGGAGTTGAGGTTGTTGATGGAATGTTTGGTGTTCAGCAACGGTTGGGTGTTGGACGTACCTTCTCCGTGCCAGCGGTCCAAGCGTTGTTCCAGGTAGTTGAACTGGGCAAAATTGTAGTTATCCCATGTACGGAAAATCTTGTTTCCACCTTGTCCCATCATGTCGATGCCTAACGACCAATTCTTGTAGTCTACTCCGAGAGAAAAACCGTAAGTGACCTTTGGAGTCGGGTTGCCTATCATGGTACGGTCTTCCGGGGTGATTTCTCCGTCACCGTTCACATCGGCGAATTTTAGGTCACCGGGGGTAACGGTAGCCAGTGTATTTTTGGGTGATGCGTCAATATCTGCTTGTGACTGATAAACGCCTGCCACTTTATAACCATAGAAATATCCGATAGGATAACCTGCCATTGTGTAACTTTGCTGCTTATCTCCGGCAATGATGGAATATCCTTCCTGAACAAGACTTTTTACCTCATTCTTGATAGTAGTCAGGTTGGCACTGACGGAATATCCCCAGTCACCAATCTGATCGCGCCAGGTTACAGCCATTTCCACTCCTTTATTCTGGATCTCTCCCAAGTTTCCGATACCGGGGATAGTTCCGGAAATTCCGGGAACTTCGGCTAACAAATCTTTGGTATTCTTCTTATAGTAAACACCCTCAAAATGCAAGCGGTTGCGAAGCAGGTTCGTTTCAAATCCGGCTTCCCAGGCTTCTACTTTTTCCCAACGCAGGTTAGGATTAGGAAGATAGGCAAGCTGGTATCCGGGATAAATGATGGACGGTTTACCGAATACAGCCGAATAAGCATTGGTCAATAAGGGTTCGGCAGGATAGGCTTTATCCAGGTTCTGGTTTCCTAACGTACCGTAAGATGCTTTGATTTTCAACATATCCAGCCATTTGATGTCTTTCATAAATTCTTCTTCGGACATCAACCAACCTCCACCCAGCGAGAAGAAGTTCTGCCATTCATTGCCTGTGTAGGAGAAAGCGGAAGAACCATCCCGGCGGAAAGATCCGTTGAACAGATATTTACCTTTATAGTTGTAGATCACACGTGCAAGTACGGATAATGTACTGCGTTCCCATTGAGTACTTCCATTGGTAGCGGTAGCCGCATCGCCGATGCTGACAAACCATTTGTCCGGATTATCCGGAATAACCAGTCCGACCCCCTGCTTGCGTGCTCCGTCCAACCGGCTCAACGAATTATAATAGGTAGTAAAACCGGCAGTAGCTGTCAGGTTATGATTTCCATTATCAAAGCTGTTGGTGTATGTCAACAGGTAGTCGCTCTGAACTTTGGTTTCATTCTCTTTAAACTGGCTGACCTCGGTCTTGCCTGTTCCCAAAGTAGAGATTCCTCCGTTGACAGTGGCATCGTATACTTTTACGATCGGTGTATACGTCCGTCCGTTGTTCGACGCATAATCCATGGAGAACATCGCTTTGAACGTGAAATGTTTCAGGAAGTCTACCTCACCATAAATGTTACCGGATGCCCGGTAGTTCTCCGCTTTGGTAGTATTCGCTTTCAATTCGACGTCTACCATCGGGTTGTTGATCTGCGCTTTCTGGAATTCGGGCAGAGCCGTATATAATCCGTATTCGTTGTTATACACCGGAGCGATAGGAGTTGCACGCAGGGCATTCAATACCTGTTTGGAATCAGCAGGAAGCATACGTGCACCGTTGAATTGGAAACCGACTTTCAAAAAGTCCGTAATCTTATAATCATTACTTGCGTTGATGGTTACCTTACTGAATTTCTCATGCTCGATGTTGCCTTGTTCGTAAGAGTAGCCTACACCCAGATAGAAACTATGTTTGGGCGAAGCCCCTGTAATACTGATGTTATTGTTTGTAATGAAAGCAGTCTGGAAAATTTCGTCTTGCCAGTCGGTATTGGCATCCCAGCCGGTATAATCGAAAGGGTCATCTTTCTGATTGGCGAGCTGTTCGTTATATAGTTCCTTGAATTGTGAACCATTCACCAATTTCACTTTATCTACCACTTTCTTGAAACCGAAAGAAGTATTGATATTGACCAGTGTCTGTCCCTCTTTGGCTTTCTTTGTGGTAATGATGATAACACCATTCGCACCGCGAACACCGAAGATAGCCAGAGATGACGGGTCTTTCAGGATTTCCATGGATTCGATGTCCTCCGGATTCAGGAAATTGATGTTGTCATTGAATAATCCGTCGACAATGTACAGCGGTTTATATCCGTTGATGGAGTTTGTTCCGCGAATACGGATTTCCGGGTCCGATCCGGCTCGTCCGGAGTTTACAATCTGCACACCTGCCACTTTCCCCTGAAGGGAAGATAGCGGATTCATTGCCGGTTTGTTGGCTAACTCTTCTCCTTTGATATTGGTGATAGAACCTGTCAAGTCTCTTTTCTTTGCGCTACCGTATCCGATAACGACTGTTTCGGCTAGTACTTGTGAATCTTCTTTTAAAGTGACATTGATGACGTTCTGTGTCCCCACTTTAATGGTTTGCGAAGTCATCCCCACGTATGAAAATGCCAGTACGTCCTCCGGAGTGACAGAGATTGAATATTTACCGTCCATGTCCGTGATGGTTCCGGTGGAAGTTCCTTGTACGAGTACCGATGCGCCGATTAATGGTTCATTGGCAGCGTCCGTCACTGTTCCTGTCACCGTCTTTGTCTGTGCAAAGGCTGATGCAGAGGCCAGTAGCAGGCAAACAAGCGTCATGATGCTCTTTGACCTGATGGCTTTTTTCTGAAGATGTTGTAAAAGTCTAGTCCTCATTGCATTAAATTTTTCCATTTGTTATTATTTAGGTTGAAGTCTTTTTTCTGCCGTCTTTTGGCGAGAGTAACAAAGGAAACAAACGAAATTCAAAAAAGATTTTGGAAAAAAGAGGGAATGGTTGATTTTAACACTAAAAGGGAGGTGACTGTTGAAAAAGGTTCAGGCACGAACCGGTGTTGTTCGTGCCTGAATAATGGGATGAGGATTACCCGTCGGGGAAGGTATATCCTATGTATACGCTGTTCGTTCTGTGATTTCCTGTTTTAAAACATCTGTTCCGCAGTGGTCATACATTGAATGACATCTTCTTTGCTGCCATTGAAAGGACCTGATTTCTCTATTTTTAAAGTTGACATGGCGGCTGCAAAACGTCCTGCTTCTTCAATGCCGGCTCCTGATACCCGTTGGTATAGATAGCCGATGGTGTAAGTGTCTCCACACCCTGTTGCATCTACCACTTCTTTGGGTTTATAAGCCGGAATACGATAGAATTCTTTTCCGTCGAAAATGAGTGATCCCATGCTTCCCAAGGTGACAAGCACTTCTTTCACACCCCATTCATGTAATTGGCGAGCAGCTTCATGCGGTTCGGAAAGACCTGTCAGCACTTCCATCTCGTGCTCGTTGACTTTCAGGAAATGGATATATTGCAGAGCTTCCCGCTTATCTGTCCAGTCCACCGGATAGACGTGAGTGTCACGCACTTCACGTAAATAGCCTTGTGAGTCTACTGCAATCAACCCTCTTTGAGATAGTTCTTTGATTACTTCCAATGAGAAGTCGTCAGACAGCAGAGAGCCGAGATGGTAGATTTGCGCATCTATATCTTTCAGCTGACCGGCAATGAACGGATCGGCTTTTGCTAATACACGTTGAGTACGGTCGTCCGGATTGGCGCCATAGATATTCTCGAAGTATACGGAATATTTGCTTGGCAGGGCGGTCACATGAATACCCATTTCACGTAGTTGTTCTACGACGTTCATTTCAGTGGCACCGACAGCTGTTACTAAAGCGTAATCGATGTCGTTAAAATGGCGGATGGCATGTGAACAATAAAAAGCCGTTCCTCCCGGCATATAGACAGTGTTTTGGGGAGTGACTACTTTGTCTAATGTGATGTGACCGATGCAGCAAAGTTGATGTTTATTCATGTCTAACCAATTAAAAAGCCTCCAAGATAGTATCTTGAAGGCTTCTAGTTTATTTTTAGTGCGGCTGATAGGACTCGAACCTACACGTCTCACGACACCAGATCCTAAGTCTGGCGCGGCTACCAATTACGCCACAGCCGCATGCGTAGCTTTTTTGTTTAGCGGTGCAAAGATAGGAAGATTTTCTGATTTGGCAAATAATTCGGCAATAAAGTTATTCACTTAAGATTTCGAATGCTTTTTCAATCAGTGGATCTTTCTTTTGTGATTCTATGTCACCCTGCTCTATCCCTTCTTCCAGAATCTTATCCATGTTTACGTATACATCAGGTTTTATTCCATCCTCCAATGACTTTCCATACTTATCAAAGTGGGGGCTGGCAGAGAAGCGGACGCTCCAGCCATTGGGTAATTCTGATGAAAATGGCAGCCCTGATCCACCACCGGTCTGATCGCCCAGCTGGATGATTCTTTTATCCTCGTTATCATTGTTTAAACTGCGCATTATGTTAACAAAATCATTTGTGGCACTATAACATCGACGATTGGTTAGTATCACGACCTTTTTTTGCCAACGAATACTGTTGGAGGGTTCTAAATAAATGGGTTCCATCTCTGAGAAATCATTGTGTCCCGGACCTGTCTTATGTTGGATATATCCTGTTAATGCCAGTTTATCAGTGAACCGGGCAGCTATGCGTGAAGAATTGGTTAGATTACCTCCTCCGTTATCACGGACATCGATAATTAGTCCATTGCAGATTTGTAAATAGTAAAGGACCTCATCCAAATTGCCATCTCCAACTCCGGCACTGAAACTTTCATAACGTATGTATCCTATGTTATTGTCGAATATTTTATATTTAAGACCAGCGGATGTGCGATAGCCTGAATTGGCACTACCCAGATAATAGTTATAAAGAATATCTTCTCTATAATTCCAAGGGTAGCCCTGATGCCATGCATCGTAATAAGAAATACGACTGGCAGAAGATAGATTGACATGCCCGTCTTTCAAGATATAAAGCATTTGGCTTAGGATGTCGAACAGGTCATCATTAGACATTGACGGAATAATCAGTTTGCTGTATTCGTCATGAACAGCATCCCAGTCAATACCTTTCGTATCCAGGAAACAATACTGTTCGTCAATGATCTTCCATAGTTGTTCGAAATTACCTCTGGGATCATTGGCGTAGTCATCTTCCCCAATGCAACCAGTCAGCACCGGAAGGCAGCAGAGCAGCCAAAGTATTTGTCTAATCTTATTTCTCATCATTAATTGATCTCTCACTTGAAGTTTCAACATTAAATTTTGTTCTCTTAGTAAGCTCTAACCGATGAAGGAAGAGCGGTTCCTTTCTTATTTCGGATACGGTATAGGTCTTTCACAAATCCTACCATGAATACGTGTGAGTAGGTATGTGTCTTGATATTGTTAACGTTGGATTGCTGCAAATCAGCCAAGTAGCTAAAGCGCATTTTGGTATATCCTATCGGCAGGTCGACGGAAAGCATCTGTCGCAACGAAGGTTGATTGTGCAGGGAGGTAAATTTTGTTACTCCACTCGAATTTCCCAAAGAGAATATCTCGTAATAAGATTGTCCGTAGTGGGGAGAGAACATCACTCCCATAACCGGCAGATTGACCTGATAACGAAGCACCATTGGATACCGTTTGATTTTCAGGTGCCAAATAGCCATTCCGGAGGCATCCAGATTGACGTATGCCCGTGCGGATGCCGGATTGTTGGTGTTCCGGAGATTATAGACAAAGCCTCCGTTGACATCTATCAATCCTCCGGCTAATAATTTGAAATTATCTGTCAGGCGGAACTGGTAATGTAATCCATAGTTCCAGTTGACTAATCCGGAGAAAGTGTTATTGTTATCGGCCCGGTTGTGCGTATAGCTGATGTTTGCCTGAAAGAAGTTCTGCACAGATACATTTCCATCAAACAACTTGGTCATCCGAATCAATTCACGGGAAACACGGAAGTCGATTCCTTTGTATTCCTGCGGTGAAAGATAGGTGTCGAAAACGTTAGTAAATCCGACACCATACATGGTGGCACGTGTTACATACCGATGGGCTTGCAGACTGTCGATCTGCGCTTGTAATCTTGTGCAAAGGGCGAACAGGATGCAACCTGTCAGCCCCAGGTATATTAGTTTTTTCTTCATCAGAATAATTTCATCTGCCCGGTGATTTCATCAATAATATCGCCTTCGCTCTTGCCGCTGTCCGGATCCAGATTTTCCGGCTCCTCTTCAGGAACTTCCTGTTGTTCTTGTGAGGGTTCGGGGAAGCGAGTTGGTTCAAGCTCATTGATCGTCTCCACTGCATAGGTAGTAATACGTTTTCCCTTGGCTTTGAAACCTTTGACAGCAATGAATTCATCCGCATCGATATTCAACGGATCACGGAAATTGTCGTGTCCGCCAAATATGACTTCCAGACGAGGATAGTACTCGTCGGTCAGCAGGATCAGACGGTTGTTCTTATTTTCTCCCAAGTAGTTCTGTTTACGGTTGGAGGCCTCAAAACAGAAACGTTTCAGATACGGATAATTCTGTTGGTCGACATCGTAAAGCGCGGCAGTCCATATCTTGTTAGGATCAAACTTCTCCACGATGCTTACATTATCTTCATAGTGGTTGCTCAAGTCGAAGTTGGTAGTATAGAAATCACCGTTGTTCAGAACAATCAATATGCTGTCGTCGCTTTGGAATTCACCCAGATATTCACCTCGTCCGTCATAGTTGAGGCGGAGTATGTCACGGTCAAACCATACTTTACGTCCACCGAGCGTAGAACCTCCTTTTTGTTTCAGGGATATCTTATGTACCGGCAAGCGGGTAAGAATCACGCCTCGTGCCTGACGTCCCTTGATGCTGACCTCACTGAAGTCATGCTCGAAAATGATACGGCGTACACGCGGATTCGGTTTCAGTGTCACCTTGATGATTTCGGCTTCTCCATTCGGGTTGGCGCTGAAATAGGTAATCCGTGATTCGGGAGTTCCCTGTGTGACATCATATTCGCGGTCGCGAACTACAGAGGTCACGGCGAAACGTTTTACGTATGTCGTTCCTTCTTTTCCGTCGCGGTAGGCTACATTGTAGATCGTACGTTTATCGTTCTTCTTGAATACATTGACATAAAGAACGTTTTTGCCGACGAATTTCTTGTCGGCAACAGGAGTAACGATATACTTACCGTCGCGGAAGAAGATAATGACATCATCGATATCCGAACAACATGCAACGAACTCGTCTTTTTTCAAGGCTGTTCCGATAAATCCTTCTTCGCGGTTGATATAAAGTTTCTCGTTTGCTTCTACTACTTTGGCAGCTTCGATGGTGTCGAAGTTACGCAGTTCCGTACGGCGCGGGAAGTTCTTGCCGTATTTGTTTTTCAACATCTGATACCAGTTGACGGTATAATCTACGATGTGAGCCAGATGATTATCAATCTCGGCCACTTCTTCTTTCATCCTGGCAATCAGTTCATCCGCTTTGTCCGAGTTGAATTTCAGAATACGCCCCATTTTGATTTCCATCAGTTTGAGAATATCCTCTTTGGTTACTTCGCGGATAAACTTCGGGTAATAAGGCGTCAGGCGTTCGTCAATATGTGCACAAGCTGCGTCCATATCTTTGGATTGCTCGAACTCTTTGTCCTTATAGATGCGTTCTTCGATAAATATCTTTTCGAGCGAAGCAAAGTGCAACGCTTCCAGTATTTCGTTTTTCTTGATTTCCAGCTCCTGCTTTAGCAAATCCAGCGTGTTGTCTGCCGACTTTCTCAAGACTTTGCTGACAGTGAGGAAATGAGGTTTGCTGTCATCAATCACGCAGCAGTTGGGTGAGATGCTTACTTCGCAATCGGTGAATGCGTACAATGCATCGATTGTTTTGTCCGATGATGTACCTGGTGCCAGATGCACTAATATTTCTACGTTGGCAGCTGTGTTGTCATCTACCTTGCGAATTTTGATTTTTCCTTTATCAACAGCTTTCAGGATAGAGTCGATCACTGTTGAAGTGGTTTTCCCATAAGGGATCTCTGTGATTGCAAGCGTTTTGTTATCAATCTTGTTGATCTTGGCACGTACTTTCACTGCTCCGCCACGTTCTCCGTCGTTGTATTTGGCTACATCAATCGAGCCGCCTGTCTGGAAATCGGGATACAGTTGGAATTCTTCCCCACGCAGATAGCTGATGGAAGCATCACAAAGTTCGTTGAAGTTATGCGGCAATATCTTGGAAGAAAGTCCAACGGCGATACCTTCCACTCCCTGCGCCAGTAATAACGGGAATTTCACAGGAAGAGTGACTGGTTCCTTATTTCGTCCGTCGTATGACAATTTCCATTCGGTAGTTTTGGGATTGAAGACAACATCCAGCGCAAATTTGGATAAACGTGCCTCGATATAACGGGGAGCAGCCGCACCGTCTCCGGTGAGGATATTACCCCAGTTACCCTGACAGTCAATCAACAGGTCTTTCTGTCCCAACTGTACCAAGGCATCCCCGATAGAAGCATCCCCATGCGGGTGGAACTGCATGGTGTGTCCCACAATATTTGCCACTTTGTTATACCGCCCGTCATCCAGACGTTTCATAGAATGCAGGATACGACGTTGCACAGGCTTTAAACCGTCATTGATGTGAGGTACGGCACGTTCCAGAATAACGTATGAAGCATAGTCCAGAAACCAATTCTGGTACATGCCTGTTAACTGATGTTTTACGCTTTCGTCCCGCGCGTCCGCCGGTTTGTAGTCTGAATGTTCTTCCGTTATCTCGTTGATTTCGTCACTCATAAAATTCGTATATACTATAATTTTAACGCATACGCACGCAAAAATACAAAAATAAAAGAGATTTCGATGAAAAACGGTGAATATTCCGTGTGTTAAAAGGGTATAAATCAGCTTTACGGAAGGAAAACAGAAAGGCATATCCTATCAAAGACATGCCTTTCTGTAAAATTATAACCTGATGAAAAAACGAGAAATGGGGACATGATTTAAACCCGTATTTCCCAACCTTTTTCGTACTCTCTTCCCCAAAGTTTATTGGCTTCCAAATCGTTGAGAATTCGTCCACTTCCCGGATCAATCTGTAATGAATGTCCGACACGTTGGGCAATGTTACCTAATTGTACCAACTGGGTACTGATACAGGCATCTACAATTCCGGAATTTAACTTTGTTCCTTTGCGAATGGCATCAAACCAGTTTCGGAAGTGGAAGGCATCCAGCTTTTCGGATGGATTCAACAGATTGCCGGTCTCAAATTTTAAATCACTTTTTACCTCTTTAATCGTTTTACCTTTTATATCTGCAATTTTATATTCATTGCCACCGCCAATGAAGAGAGTTCCGGTTTCTCCATAAAATGCGGTTCCTACTCCATATCCGTCTACCGGCATCGTATTACAACTACGTCCTTCCCATGAAAAAGATGCTTCGTCGCCAAATTGGAAGGTGATAAGTTGTGTGTCAGGAGTTTGCCAGTCGTCTTGAAAACGATACCGACCTCCGATAGAATCAACCTTTGTAGGATAATCCACACCTAACCCCCAACGGAGCATATCAACAAAGTGAGTTCCATTGTTGAGTGCTTCACCTGTTCCCCAGTTCCAAAACCAATGCCAGTTATAATGGATGAAATTATCTTTGAAATCTGCAACACGTGGGGCAGGACCTTGCCATAAATCCCAATCCAGATAATCAGGTACAGGAACAACTTTCCCTGTTCCAATGGAAGGGCGATTATTGACATACCAAGATTTGGCATATCTCACTTTTCCGATAGAACCGGATTTTATTTCTTCCATAGCTTTAATTACATTGGGAAAGGAACGGCGTTGGTTACCCACTTGAACAATCCGGTTATATTTCAAAGCGGCTCGAACCAGCATTTCATTTTCTGCCGGATTATGACTGGTCGGTTTTTCCAGATAAACATGCTTTCCGGCCTGCATAGCCATAATGGCTGCTTTGGCATGCCAATGGTCAGGGGTGGCAATCACCACTGCTTCAAAATCATTCGACTCTAACATCTTACGAATGTCTTTTTCTCCTTTGGGAGTACGTCCGGTAATTTTGTGGATAGCAGCCTGACATTTTTCTAATGCTCTTGAGTCTACATCGCAAATGTAAGTTACTTCACAATCTGGAAGTTTGGCAAATCCTTGCGCCAGGGCCTTACCTCTCGAATTCACTCCAATGACTCCGATACGTATTTTTTCGTTAGCTCCCAGAATATCTTGATAACGGCTTGAACCGAATCCTGGAAGTATGCTTCCCAATGAAAGTGCAGCTGTACCTGCCACTGTTTTTTTGATAAAATCTCTTCTTGTTGTCATAGTATCTATTTTTCTCCAAAATTAGGTTGTTATTAGAATATGTGAATGAGCTTTTCCGTCAATTCTCCTTCAAAAAACGTCAATCTCTTATTTTTTTCTTCGGAAAAGGTGACTCAAGAATATCAGGATTCCTCGGGGAATCCATAAGATAAGATAGATGAAAAAACTAATCACGATGACATACCCGATTTGGGATATTATTTCAATCCATGGGCGGGAATAGATAATGATTGCAATTACGTTGATGATAAATGCAAGCAGGAAACTTAGAAGAAAGATATTCCTTTCTTGTTTCAACTTTTTTGAGGTGATAATAATATCTTTCATAGTTTAGAATTTCATATAGGGTATTTTATATTCGTCGGGGAAGAGGATATGGCGTTGTTCATCCATTGCTTGATTCCCAAGTAAGCAAAGGACCGTAGAACAATAAGCCTCTTCTACTACATTCTGTGCTTTCTCTCCAGTGATACAAGATTGGCAGAAAGAGGATAGAATGATATCCGATCCGTCTTTGTCTGCTCCGATCATACTTAAACCACTGTTAACGTGAATATCTCCATTAATGATAAAATGTGGAGTGTATTCCATTTTTGTTTCCGGCCGCCAACTAGGTCCTGCCGTTGGGATGGCGGCAAAAGCTTTGTCTTTTACCTGGTCAATCAGTTGGCGGATGCCCGAAGTAGAATGGTCTTCTTCCAGGTAATAAATACCTTTGGCCATATCCATCGTTCCTTTACTTCCCAGAATTTGGTCTTCCATTCCGTTGAACTTGTTGGCGATTAATGATTCGTAGGCAATCTTGGTTCCATCGGAATATCGGTAAGTCACATTTACACTATCGTATACTTCACGACCGTCTTTCCAGTAAACAATATCACCCATCCCCATGATACTTACCGGCATTCTTTTAGCTGCCCAGTTACATACTTCCAATTGATGACAAGCCAGTTCGGTCATTAGTCCGCCCGAACTGGCTTTATATAATCTCCAATTGATTTTGCGCTCCAATTCCGGTGAAGGAACAGGACGACGCCAGTCTGCATTTCTGAACCAATGACAGCGCATTCCTACCACATCTCCGATCAGTCCGGAATGAATCATTTGCATCCCTTTGATATACTTCTCGTCATACATTCGTTGCATACAAAAGTAGAGTACTTTTTCAGACTGGTTGTAAGTGTCATAGATAGCCTTGCACTCGTCAAGGGTGCGTGCCATTGCTTTTTCACAGAAGACATGTTTGCCGGCAGCTAATGCGTCCAACACAATAGGTGCGTGCCAGTTTAGTGGTGTGGATATGATGACTCCATCAATGTCTTTCGATTCCAGCAGCTTACGGTAGTCTGTATAGGACTTGGCATCCGGGCAAAGCTCCAATGCTTGCTGAAGATTGGGAGCATAATTGTCACACACGGCTACAATTTGTGCATGAGGTATTTCCTTGAGGTTATGGATGTGGTATTGCCCTCTGGAACCTGTGCCAATTAAAGCAATCCGTGCTTTTTCATGTTTAATCTCTTTCAATTTTTCGGGGGTACAGGAGGTAAGCCAGGGAGTGGTAGCTAATAAAGCGGTTCCTCCGGCAACATATCCCAGACTTTTTATAAATTGTCTGAGCCCTAAGTCTACTCCTTCTTTTTTATTGTCTTTCATGTTATAAATCATATAGGGTTGCTTGTATATCTTTAAAATTCTCTGTGAGTAATTGCTGTTGTTCTTTATTCGCAATCATCCATACGGTACTTAGAATTTCAGCCTCTAACGGATCTGTAGATATGATAGAGCTTGCTTTTCGTTGTTCATTAAATAAACCCGTAAGTGGATTCATAATGTGTCCGGTATATTGCAGCGTATTACCGGAAGTGGATAATGCTGTATTTTGAAGGTTGAACTCATTTAAAAGAGACTGGTTATACGGATTCAGAAAACTCACTTTCCAACTGTCTCCATAAGGATGATGTCCCATGCCCAGAATGGAGCTATTACCGAAATTGACAAATGCATGGTTGACGTTTTCTTGTTCTATGAGTTCTTTGATTTTCTTCAAAGCATACCCTTTGGCAAAACCTCCGAAGTCGAGTGTAGGTCCGAGTACAGGTAAGAAAATATGCCGGTTGCCGAATTTTATTAGGGAGAAATCTTTCATCGTAATGTCGAAGAGATGGAAAGTACGCTCATAGTAATATTGGCAGAGTTGAAGAATTTCTTCTAATTCTGTGCTGATAGGGATAGGGCTTTGAGATTTCAAGCTGTTCAGTCTGCTTACTTCACTTTTCGGATCAAAACGGTTCAGTATTTTATCTAAGTGTTCTATTTCGTTTATAATAACTGCCCATATTCGATTTAATAAGGTGAAATCGGAATGAATGATCAGGATGTCAAAGCGTGTCCCCATGATATGAGGAATGAATCCATGAAACATGGATTCATTATTATAATATTTGTATCTTGTTTCTAACACCTTATTGAGCCTTTCAATTATTCTCCAATTTTGCCATTTCTACCGCAGTGGTAGTGATATAATATTTAGAGATTATATTTTCATTTTCCCATTCTGGCATATCTTTGTATTGAAGATAATGCAAGAATGTCTTGGCTACTTTACTGAAATGAGCTTCATGGTTTGATCTGTGTTCTTGTGGAATATCAATCAGATAAAGTTCGTTGTTTTCTTCTTTTACAGATAAGAACGGATAAGTGTCTCGTAATTCTTCAATGGTTTTTTGTAACTGAATCCTGAATGTGGCACTGTCAGTGTTCTGTTCTTTTTGAATGTAGAGTTCTTTTGTAAATCCGTTCTTTTTATTTTGAACTGTTTTTAATGTGGCCTTAGTACCTTTCTTGATGGAAGTGAAGGTGTCTCCTCCATTAGTTGGTGGAGCATAATTCCAAATGACTTTTATTCCTATATGAATTCCTTTAATCGTAAAATTCAATGTTCCGTTTGCCAATACTTCCAATATGTTATTCTTTACGTATTTGTCAAGAAAAGGAGGAAAAGAATCTATTTGAGTTGATTGGCTGAACTCTGGCAATGTGATTGAAGTAGGCCAGTGTGTGGCGTTTGTTACTTTTACATCCGACTGGTAGCGGATCGTTTCATCCGAAAAGCACTGCCATTGCACCAGATCGATAAGGTGAGTCGTTACATCAGCAATACCTTCACCTTGTTGTGCTGTATCGTAATACCAAGCAGGTCTGATCAACGGTTTGCCGGATACGTTCTTGAAGAAATGATGAACACTTTCCATGGTGATAGAAGGACTCTCCGGTGAACCTTGCTGCAGTTCACCGAACAGTTCCTTTTTTTGTAATAGTTCTTTTTCTATAATGTTGAGAATATCATATCGCTCTGTCATCAGGTCATATAAAAGAAGTTTTTTTTCTTTTGCCAGCCGATAAGCTTCAACCAGCAAGTTGAAATCCTTTTGGTTGATTGCTAAAGGTTTATCAGAGAGAACGTTATATCCTGCTTTGATAGATTGTATTATATATTGTGCCTTTTTTTGATTGTTTCCTGCCAAAACAACAACATCTCCTTTCTGTCCGGCGAGCATTTGGGAAAGATAATCATCTCCTGTATACACCTGGCTTACCCATGAGGTGGGGGCCTCTGTACGTTGGTTGTAAGAGTTGATACTTTCCATATATTGGTTAAAGCCTGTCCCTTCGGGAGCATATACGTGAATTGTATCGTTGACATCTGTCAGCGTATCTTTCTGGAGTAAACTGGCGTGGAAATGTCCCGGATCGAGAACGATCAGTTTTATTTTATGAGAACCGTTTGCCTCATTGGCAGTCTGCCTTTTAGATAAAGAGCATGAAGCTACCACCAATGAAAGCACTAAAAATCCGATGTTATTGTATATAAATTTCATTCTTTTATTTCTTATTACAAGCCTTGATCAATTTCTGTGCATCTTTCCAGCCTTTCTGGTAAGCTTCTTCTAGTGTGACAATCTTGCCATTTTGTTCTTTACTCATATTAGAAGCTTGCATAAAAGTGAATATTTCAATTGTTTCTTCTTTTGAAACAGGTGCAACTCCGGTTCGGAAGAATGTTAGGATTTGTTCAAGAAGTACTTTATAGCCCTGATATCCTCCTACGGTTATTGCTCCTTTGGAGGTAAAGGCTGTCCCGCCATAAATTTGCGGTCCTTTAGTGATTCCCCGGAATATGCCGATTCTTCCATCCTTCCAACGTCCTACTACAACATCTCCTCTGTCGGAAGACATGCGGTTGACAGACTCGCATCCTGTACCCATGGCTGTGTACAAAGTTTCAACCCCATGGATTCCATAGAAACCGAAATCCGGATGAGTGGGTTCCACTTTATGCGGAGAATAGCAGTCAGCTCCTAGGATTTTACCTAGTTCATTATTCCGCAGTTTTTGATTTTGAGGAGTAAATCGTAAAGCAGAGGATGAGAAGATCGGTATGTTGTATTTCTCCGCCATCTCATAGATAGCAATAGCATCTCCTAATGTAGCTCCGATAGGCTTGTCTATGTAGCAGATCTTACCAGCTTTGAAGACCTCCATTGCCTGCTCCAGATGAAGTCGTCCGTCATTCGTTTCCAGAAGTACACAATCCACTTTATCCAATAAGTCTGCTATGGAAGAGACGATTTCTACTCCTTGCGTCTTTACTTTTTCAATGTATCCGGGAATACGTTCGTAGCTGGATTGAATTGTTTTAGAACCATACGGATAAGCGGCTACTACCCGGAATCCTTGAGAAAAAGTTTCATCGGAGCCGCTATTGATCAATTCTGTAAAAGCGGTAGAATGGGAAGTATCCAAACCGATGATTCCTATTTTCATTATTTTTTGTGCGTATATACCGACACTGATCATCAGTAATATAAAGAAAAAAGCGATTCTGTTTTTCATGATTGGTTATAAATTTATCTGTTCTGCACTTTCAGTGTCCAAATATAACGAAGATTTTTCTTTTCTTCGCAATATGCTTGCCGGACATTTTTCTGAAATTTCACCATAAATGGCCCGATATACTGCGTGGGCTTTATTCTTGAAAGGGACAATACAAAACATCCATTCGGCTTTTAGCAAAGCAGGTATTGTTAGTGTCAAAGCTTCTTTAGGTACTAAATCTAGTCTTTCGAAGCATTTTTCGTTAACTTGCTGTTGGCGGCATACCGGATCAAGTTTTACGATTTTCACCAGTTTGGGATCATTGAAATCAGCTACATCCGGATCATTGAAAGCAATATGTCCGTTTTCTCCGATACCCAGGCAAACAATGTCTACTGGATATTTAGTAAGCAGATCGGCATATCGTTTGCATTCCTCTTCAAGACTCTCTGCGCGTCCATTCAGGTAGTTCACCTTTTTGAAAGGAACTTTGTCAAAGATACGAATACGGAGGAAATGCCCGAAACTTTGTGGTGCGTCTGGATGAATACCTATGTATTCATCCATATGGAAGGCGTTGATTCTGGTCCAATCTATTCGCTTATCATGGATTAGATGATTTAAAAATTCGTTTTGTGAGGGAGCGGCGGCAAAGATCATATTGATTTCAGCCTTTTCTTCCAAGAGCTTGCAGATTCTGTCAGCTACTTCCTTTGCGGCTTCATTGCCCATTTGTTGGAGAGTGGGATAAATTTTAATGGTTAATAGCTCTTGTTGAAATACTTTGGTTTCAGATTCATTTACTATAGATAACATGGCCTTCTGATATTGTGTTAATAACATTGATTTGATTGTCGAAAATGATAATGTCAGCATCTTTACCTGCTTCAAGAGAACCTTTTGATGAGTCAATGTGTAAAATGCGGGCAGGGGTGAGTGTCATCATGCGGATAGCATCAGTGAGGGGAATGCCAGCTAATTGTACCATGGTTCTAACTAAACGGTCAGTGGTGGCTACACTACCTGCAAAAGCAGAACGATCCGGCATTTTTGCAACGCCATCTTCAATAATAACTTTTTGTCCGTTAGTCAGGCTTCCTAGAATGGACTCTCCATCTGGCATTCCAGCGCCTCGCATAGCATCGGTACAGAGTGCGGTTTTGTCAGGTCCTTTGAATTTATAAACAAATTGAAGGAGCGGCTTGGGGAGATGTATACCGTCAGCGATGATTTCAACTGTTATATCATCAATCAAATAGGCAGCTTCCACTACTCCTGCATGTCGAAAAGCATTTCTGCGTGTTACGGATGACATGGCCGAATATAAGTGAGTTATATGAGTATATCCGGCTTTGTTTGCTTTTTCCACCTCTTCATAGGTTGCGTCAGTATGTGCAATGGAAGGGAGGATATGCTGTCTTTGCAACTCTTCCCCCATTTCGATAGCTCCTTCCAATTCTGGCGCGATGCTCCAGCGTACAATATCCTGTGAGATATTTATAAAATGGTTATATTCTTTCGGACATGGTTTTTTAAGATAATTAGGGTCTTGTGCCCCACACTGGGAAGGTGAAAAATAAGGACCTTCAAGATGTAGACCTATAAATTTAGCACCTTTATTATTCAGAACTTTCGCTTTTTTATAAATAGTAAAAGTATTCATTAACTCTTCATCGGTGCAGGTCAGAGTTGTAGGCACCATAGCTGTTGTTCCATACTTCGCATGAACTTCCGCTATTCTTAGAAATGCCTCTACTGTTCCGTCCATGAAATCATGTCCGCCACCTCCATGAACATGCATATCGATAAAACCAGGAGATACATATTGTTGTTTGGCATCTATTATTTGGTCGTCCGGGTTTATCTCAAGCATTTTGTCGGCAAGGATTTGTTCGATCTTTCCGTTTTTGCAAATCAATGCCTTGCCCGTATCTATGCGATCAGGAAAGATGAGTTGTCCGTTTAGAATGATTAGTCTCTTCATTTTATATTGTTTGAGGTTTATTCATTTGTTTTTTATCTCCATGAAGTGATTTTGTGTCCTTTGACAGCAAAGAATACAAGATAAAGGAAGCAGGGGATTAATACCCAATAGCCGATACGTAAATCGTATATTTCAGCAAAGTGACCATAAACTAACGGAAGGATTGCATTTCCGCAGAGTCCCATGATTAACAGTGAGGAACCTGTTTTGGTAAACTTTCCCAGACCATGAATGGATAACGGCCAGATACCTGCATAAATCAGTGCATTTGGAAAACCTAATGCATTGAGAAAAAAGATGGAGGCATTGGCTTGATGGCCGAAAAGGGTTACATTGAAGTCGGCAAATACAACTCCGAATGAAAGGAATAGTCCTAGTACTGTACATATAATCAGTGCATTTTTCTGTGAGATATATTTAGGAATTACGATGATTCCCAATATATAACCGATCATCGTACATGCCAGAGTATATGAGGGAAATGCTTTTGCCTCCAATAGATCCATACCCATGGAATTAGCATAATTGATGATGGTATCAATGGCTATCACTTGTGTTCCTACGTGAAAGAAAATAGCCAATGCACCTAAAATAAGGTATGGAAAACCAAAAATGTTTTTCTGATTACTATGACTGCTTTCTTTGTCGTCTGTCGCATTTTGTTCATCCGTATTAATTTCGGGTAAGACAGAATATCGAATGACGATGCCTGCTAATAAAAGTAGTATTCCTAGTATCGTATACGGAACGATGACACGTTGTATCAGTTCGTCAAGCATAACACTTTGGGTCATTGTATCCAGTGTACCTGATTCTATCAGGGCAAAAAGTTCGCTGTCATCAGCTTTTAGAATCAATGCAGCGAAAATGAGAGGAGAGATAATTCCGGCAAACTTGTTACATATACCCATGATACTGATACGACGGGCAGCACTGTCAATCGGACCAATAATGGTTACGTACGGATTAGCTGCCGTTTGCAGGATTGCCAGACCTGTTCCTATGGAGAACAAACCGATCAGGAAAATTTCGAATTGTCGAGCTAAAGCGGCTGGAACAAATATGAAGGCTCCTAATGCAGTTAACATAAAGCCATACATGATTCCTCGTTTGAAGCCTACTTTCTTTAATAGTATCCCTGACGGAACAGCCATCACAAAATAGGCAATGTAGAAAGCAAATGCTACAAAGTAGGATTCGAAATGTGTAAGTTCGCAGGATATACGGAAATAAGGAATGAGTATGGAGTTGACCCAGGATACAAATCCAAAAATAAAGAACATTCCGGCTAGAATGGCTATTGAGATGTAGTAGGTCTTTTTTTCGTTTGATAGGTTCTTATTTTTCATAGTAACTGTGTTCTATTGAGTAATTATTTAAAGCAAAAGTATGCTTTCTTTGGTTTATGGATTGATGAAAAAGCGAAAAATCATATTCAAAAAACGTATTCTTATCAAGTATTATTTTATAAAATCATTCTGTAACTCTTTGTATATGCTTTTCATCTGCCAGACATCCATACTAATAAGAGTAGCATCTCTTCCCTGTGATTTTAGAGAAATCCCTACACTTTCTTTTTTGCCTGGATAAACTCGGGTTGTTACTACTTGTTTGTCATTAACAAAGATTTCAATAATACTTTTGTCTATAAATATATGTAACTTAAGCGTTTCGTTCGGCTTAAGATATACAGGAGCGAGTTCTGGTGCTCTGGATATTACATCCGGAAGTATAGAAGAGTGGGCGGTTTCAAGTGAAATCAAACTCCATCTTTGATTTTTCAGTGCAGGATTTGTTCTGACTAAGTCAACCCCTCTATCTTTGAAAAATTTGATAGAAGTAAATTCTTCTTTATCAGGTGAACGTAGAACATTCATTTCTATCATTGGCGAAGATTTTATATTGATCTCAGCTTTGATTTCAAGTGCATTTCCCTGTATGTTATCGATTATGATTTCTTTGTTTGCCGGTAGATGGGTCTTATCTATATGTTGATGGTGGGTGCGGAGTGATTTATAATCTCCATAAGGTTGTATGTTGATTGTGTCACATTTGTCTAATGTGAGTTTTCTCGGAAGTGTTGTAATACCTCTCCAGCCGGGAGATTTTTTGCCTGTATGCATGTTATGTATAACTATGACTCCTCCTTCGCCATCACTTGTTGCGCTTGGAGCATGTACTCCTCCGGGGAGAAAAGACATGAAGTTAAAACGTCCGTGAAATGTTGGATAAAAACAATGTTCTTCTTTATTGTAGTCTCCTAATAAATACTGGCTACCGGTTGTGTGGCTAAAAAATAAAAAGATATATCTGTTTCCTATTGGCCAAAAGTATGGACATGAAGCATCCTCTCCTGGTGGTAAGAAACATTCATTTTTCATGAAGTTATGTTCGTATTTCCAGATTTTTAAGTCTTGTGAAGAAAAAAGAGAAGTTGATCGCATCGCTTTGTTACCGGGACCTGTATTTGTCCGTCCTCCCGTCACGGCATAGTATATGCTGTCTTCTTTCCAAATGGCAGGGTCAAACACATAGTATGGCAGAGTCTCTCCTGATTTTACTCTTGGAATGGCCGGTGTTGCTACCTTTTTCCAGTTTAGTAATAACGGATCGCTGGATGTAGCCACAATATCTCCTAAGTCAACTCCATAATACATAGCTATGACTTTGTCTTTTTCGGCTAGGGTGGCACCGGAATAACACATGTTTTCCGGGCTGGGATATAAAGCTATGGGCAGATCTTTCCAGTGAATTAAATCATGACTGACCGCATGTCCCCAGTGTTGTCTAAAATCTTTAGAGGGCAAATATTGATAAAATAAATGCCAATTCCCCTGCCAATAGCATAAACCGTTAGGATCGTGTAAAATACTTTCTGGACTAGAAAAGTGATAGATTGGTCTGTAGGGATTGTTCTTCCATTCTTCCCGGCATTCGTTTAAATATTGTACGAAAGAATCTTTTTCTAGTTCTCTTAATTGATCTTTAAGATTGCTGGAAAAGTTTTTTTGTAATATCTTTGATTTGGGATAAGATGCCTGTTGAGCATAACATCCTATTGCAAGGAATGTCGTACAAAATAGAAACGTGTAAATATTAACTCTGCTCATTTTTTTGATTGTTGATTTTATCTAACTGGTTCTCCGGTCTCTTTAGGGGTAAAAGGATCTGAATAGTAGATATGATCTTTCTTATATAAATCAAATTGTTTTTTTAGACGTATATTGAAAGAATTGATATTCTTATTCATTTCCTTTGTCCATGCATTTTCTGCTAGTGCTGCTATCCGAGGAAATAGCATATAATCGAGTCTGTCCTCTGTTTCAATACGCTCTGTCCATAGATTAGCTTGTATTCCTAGTATGTTACAATTTTTAGGATATTTGACTGGTATATCTTGTGGACTGAAAGAATATACTTTTTGATAAGAGTTGCATGAAAATTTTCTCCAGTCAACTCCATGTACTTGTAAAGTGTCTTGTGCATAATCAAGATACATTGGTAATCGTGGACATAATACAATATTAAATTTTCTATCTAATGATTTCTGGAGTTGTTCAGGTCTATTCTGTCTCCAGAAAAATACGATGGTATGTTCAGGAGATAATTGGGAATCAGCTACTTCGTCCCAAGCTGCAACTTTGTTATGAATAAGCAGAAGAGAATCAGCCATCCTTTGGAAAAAGTAATTTTCTACGTCTTTTAAATTCTTCATTTTTTCATGTTTCATCAAGTCTTGGATATCCTTGTTAGTATTCCAATCCTGATTGCCATAATGTACTTCATCTCCTCCAAGGTGGATTACTTGCGAGGGGAACAGCGCATCTACTTCTTTTAGGATGTCCGTTAAATAAGTGTATACGGAATCTTCCCCGGGGTTAAAGGTATATCCAGGATATTTAGGAGAACCGCCACCGCTAAATTCTGGATATGCTTTAGAAGCAGCAGATGCATGTCCCGGCATATCGATTTCAGGTATAATGTGGATGTTTCGTTCTAGAGCATAAGTTACGATTTCTTTTATTTCTTCTTGTGTGTAGAATTGAGCAGGAGTGTATTCTTCTCCATAATTGCCGATTCCTCCAATGAGAGCTAGTTTGGGATATTTTTTTATTTCTATTCTCCAACCTTGGGAGTCGGTTAGATGCCAATGGAACCTATTTAGTTTATAAAGGGCCATCCAGTTTAAAATCTGTTTTACTTTTTTCATTCCCCAGAAATGACGGGCTTCATCTAACATAAAACCTCTCCAGGCATATAAAGGGCTGTCCTCTATTTCCCAGCATTCGATAGGTACAAGGGTGTTTTGTAACGTGGATAATCTGGTTAATTGAACTAAAGACATGACACCATTTATCATTCCGCTTGGTTGTCCAGCAGTAATAGTTATGTCTTTGGTGTGCATTTTTAAAGAATATCCTTCTGATTTGAATTTATAGTCTTTCTTAAGTTTAATAACATTGTATACAATATTTGAATCTAGAGTTGCTTTATCAGGAAGTGTACTTACAGCGATTGAAGTATATCGGAGAAGCTCTTTCTGTAAAAGGTAAGCTTGGGATTCAAACTCTTCGGTATATACAATAACACATCTGCTTGATAGTTGGAATGTTTCATTTATCCTGCTACTGCTTTGTGGATATGGAATTAGAGGACAAGTATTCTGCCCACGTATGATGGTAGTATTTAATATGTTTCCAATGAAAAATAATATTAGAAGAATTTTATTCATGTTTTTGTCGGATAAGATGAACAATATTACAGTTTAATATAAATAAATTAAGATTCCATTTATATTAAACTGTAATTAAAGAATGTTCTGTTATTTCGTCTCTGTTAAACTGATGTCATCCAGATTAACTAATGTTTTCAGTGTTTTTTGTGCACTGTCTATCTCAGGTACTATGTTGAAAAATATGGCACATTTTTCAAAACTCTTACCTGGATTTTTCTGGATGATATCGGGAAGATCAAAAGTAATATTATATTCTTTCCAACCTTCTGTTTTCTCTAACGTGATAACTTCTTCATATGTATAGTCTGTATTTACGTTTGCTTCTGTTGAGGACACAATTCCCACGACTATTTTTTCTGCATGGTTTATATTTGCAGCAACATCTGTTGTACCCCAAACAAGATTTGGACGATAATAGAAAAATTGTAGTTTGTATTTTTTGCTATCGTCTAGGGATAAACGTTGTGCAACTCCCTGGAGGTGTTCTAAATTATTGGCATGACTACTGTATTTGGCAGCATCCGCATTGGCTGCTATATAAATGACTACGGATTTATTACCAGAATGTGAGATTGGAGTTCCACCACCTGTATAGGCAATGGACATATCATCAATATAGGTAAACCAGAACCATGAATTGTTGTTGCATCTATGGAACCAGACATTATCAGGAACAGTAACGGTGCCATCTACAGTAGGAAATGTTTTTTGTGCTGTAGTATCAAAGAAACCACTAAGCCTTAGGGGGCGGACAAGACTATTCGTATGTACGACAGGCAATGTGGAGGATGGTTCTATACTATCTTCAAATCCGCCATTTGTAATTAGGTTATCAGTAGTAGGCTTTTCTTCTTCGGGTAATGTCTTGTCGATAATATTTTTATGATTTTCATAGAAAGTTTTTGTAGCCTTCATGAGACCTAAGTCTTCACTATATTCAATAGGGTCATTTTTTTGGCAATTACCGATAATGACAATACCATCACATCTTCGGTACAAATATTCAAGAGCATTCAACCAGGTAGCTTCCTTGATTGGCTTGTATGCATCGGCAAAAGCTTCATAGTCTTCTGGTATAGTTCCTGTCTTGTTGAAATAATTAGTCATGATACAGGCGAATATTTTCTTGTTTGGATTATTCCATTTAGCTTCTTCCAGAACTGCGGAGCAATCTTGTTTCCAGGTATCCAAATCGTCATTGATGATTGTAACTTCAGGATATAATACATCCGCATATTCCCTGATTCCTCTCATGGGTTCTACCGCGTATCTCTGCCATGAGTCATTTCTTTGAAAATCAGATTGAGTATAGTTGGTGACTCTGAGAGAGGTGAGGCTTGTGGGACCAACGCCACGATACCCGATTGTTACTTTTGAGTTGTTATCTTTGAATGTGCTATATACAGTTTGGAAACGTGACATCATTGCACTATTATCTGTAGAACGGTCCGCATGCCATGTACTGATAGATATACAAACTGGATGTGTAGCATCAGTTGCTAAATTCTTGATCTTGTCGATGACAGGAGGATATACACTGCCTTGCTTTTCTGTTTCGGAAACATTAGCTTCACTGATTACTGATATGGGTTGTATACCATAGCTTAATAGATTTGAAGGAGTATTCTGGAAATTTAATGAACCATATACATAGAATTCTGTAGGCTCTGATCCGCCATCATCGCCACCGCCTATCGGCTTGTCTAATTTTATGTTAGCTTTGTGCCGTTCGATAAATGTTTTTGTAGCACTATACATTGCCTGGACTTTTGTGTCATTCCACGCAACGTCAGTTTCACCATCTTCACCTTTTCCATTCGACCATATCACTGCTCCATCTAAATATGTATAACATCCTTCCAGTATCTTATCCCATTTTTCAGCAGGAATGAATTTCATATAGTCAGGATTATTTTTGAGATTATAATATTGCGGCCAGATATATCCGATAATCTTTTTATCAGGAAATTTTTCTTTGATATATTCTACTGTCGTTTTTAAATCTTTCAGCCACTGATCTACGTCCGGAGTCATTATATATAATGAGGGATAAAGAACATCTGAAACTTCACCGGCAGAGAGCCTTCTTTCGCTCTTTTTCTTCCATAATTTAATAATCTCTTCTTCTGGTTCAGTTCTATTATATCTGAAAACGTTTAAATCGCTCACAGGTATACCATAATTACCGACAGTACAACTGGGAATTTCTTTTTTAAAAGCGTCAAATACGGTTTTCAATCCGGTTTTAATTTCTTCATCGGTCTTGTTTGAATACCAAGCTTCAATATCAGTGCTGACAGTTTGATAGTTGGATGTTTTTGTGATACTGATTTGAGTAGCAACTTTATCCATATCAATCTCTTCATTAGTTAACAAGAAAGCTTCATAAATTAAGCGTATGTTAGAGATCATATCCGATGTAAGATCCGGTTTATTCTTATAACTCATCGCATCGTAAACAACAAATTCTTTTGTTTCCGGAGTAGGTTCAATTTCCTCTTCTAAATAAGGAGGACGAATGGTGTCGTCACTACATGCAGTAATGAACAGCATGGTAGTGAATAGTAACATGGTCAACCATTTAATCTCTGATGTTTTCATATAGTTCTTGATTTTGTGATAAATTACTTAATAGCCAGGGTTGTTTTTCCAACCTCTGAGTTCGCATTGTCTTACAGGTATCGGGAAAAGATAATTCTCTTTATTAGCGTTTAATCTCGCTCCAATTGCTGCATTCTTGCCTATAGCCTCGTCTACTTTTTCTGTTCTTACCAATTGGAACCATCTTTTGAATTCAAATACATTTTCCCAGCCAAATTCATCGAATACCGCATCTGCAAATTTTTCTGGTGTTAAACCTGCATATTGATGACTTTGATCTCCAAATGCCCTGTCTCTGACTCTATTTAAACATTTATATGCAAGAGTGTTGGGGGAACCCTCTGCTTTATTGCTGGCTTCGGCATAAATTAGCAATACGTCTGCAAATCTGTAAATAGGAGTGAGACCTTCTGAAAGTGAACTACGTGTAGAGGTGTTTCCATCAATACCGTATGTTCCACAGCCTCCATAGTTCCTGTATTTCCGGATAAAAGGTGCGCCTATATCAAAGTCTTCCCAGTCAATCCGATTTCCTTTAGTATCCACGGTTGATGTAATATAGCAGAATTCTTTTCTTTTGTCATTAGGGAAGTTTTTGAAGAATACAGGATCACCTACATAGTCATACCAGCCATTTTCTTCTTTTCCAAGATAGGATATGCCATATTGGCTTGGTAAATAAGATAGTGAATGCTGTAGTGCGAATATATGTTCAGTTTTATCCGTCTTTTTAGTGTTCATCCAAAGATCTTTATATTCACCGACCAGATCGTAAGGTCCATTTTCTATGATATCTTTTGCAGTTTTAGCAGCTTCTGCATAATAATTCTCTTCTTTTAATGGCCATCCAGCCATGGTTATATATACGTCACTAAGCAAAGTCTTGGCAGCCCAGGTGGTTGGAGCCTGATTGTTATTGTCACGGCTTTGTAATGGTAGCAGGTTGATTGCATTACTTAAATCAGGAAGAATTATTCTTTCATAGATGTCTTTCACCGGTTTACGTGGCATATTACTACTCCCATCTATGTCTGTACTTGAGTTAGGGTCTGTAATAGCAGGAGCATCTCCCCAATATCTTACGATATAGAAATAGGATAAGGCTCTGAAGAAATAGGCTTCTCCTAAATACTTATTACTTATTTGGGTGTCGAGATTTTCGTTTTCATTGATTAGATATATTATATTATTTGCAGAGTATATTGTTTGATAAAAATATTTCCATAAATTTAGCACATCTGCATTATCTATTGGAACTTTTAGTTGATCGTCCAAAACATTCCTGACTTTGTCCAAAGCACCTGAAGTCATATCGTCACCAGCCAATGCGAGTGATGCCAACCGGCAGTTAAAGCCGAAATTTTCTCCCCATAAATCTTTGTAAAGCCCATTGGTCATGCTTTCAAGAGTTTGTTCTGTCAACTCGATGGTGGCAGGCGTTAATTTGCTTTGCGGTTCTTGCAATAAGTCTACGCAAGAAGCTAAAGAAAAACTTGTCAGAAGTATGAATATATATTTTTTCATTGTATTCTTGTATTTAGAATGAAACATTTAAGCCAAGTAGATATTCTCTTTGACTGGGATAAGTTCCCATATCAAGTCCGGGGCGTAGAGGGTTACTTATTGACAATTCAGGATCGTTTCCGGAATATTTAGTGATTGTACAAACATTCTTTATCGAAAAATATACTCTCGCTGCACTTAGATTTATTTTTGATAATAAACCTTTGGAGAAATTATAACCTAAAGTAATGCTTTTCAATTTTACAAAATCTCCTTTTTCTACAAATGTAGATGATGCTACCGTTTCAGGGCTTGTTATAGCGTCCCGGTCCTTACCGAATCCGGCTATAATTGCATTCTCATTTTTGCCTGCAATCCAGCGTTCGGCTAATTCGGGGAATGGAGATAAGGAACTTGTAAGTCTGGCTCTTGGGTAATTGTAAATATCAAATCCATGAAAACCGATTAAGAAAATATTTAAGTCAAAGTTTTTATAGGTAAATGAATTATTCATTCCCCAATTGAATTTGGGTTGCCCGTTACCGATAATGACATAATCATCTGCATCTATAGTTCCACTATCGTTTTGATCGACATATTTGTAAGAGCCGGGTCTTACTGTAGGAGAAGTTGGTTTTTTAATATCAGGGTTATTATACTCTTCGGTACTCCACACTCCCGTGGATTGAAGGCCGTAGATTGCACCGATCGGTTCTCCTACAAAGTAACGATAGAATGAATTTCCCCATCCTGTGCCTATTTCCATGAAATCCGAATCTATATCTCCTAATTTTTCAATTTTAGCTTTATTATGAGCCAATGAAATGTCTGCTTTCCAATAGAAGTCTTTTGCTGTAATCGGAGTAATTCCCAAAGTAATTTCAAACCCCTTGTTGCTGATTTCAGCAGCATTTCTTAGTCCGGATGATAAACCTGTATCTGCCGGGAGAACTACAGTATTAATGGCATCTTTTGTTTTTTTGTCGTAATAATCGAATGTGAATGAAATTCTGCCATTTAGAAAAGCTGCATCAACCCCATAGTTGTGTTGATGTGTTTTTTCCCATTTTAATATAGGATTACCTGGGACAAGCGTATAAGCTATTTGGCCATTCCCTATTGTTGCATCATATTGTGTATATGCCGAATAAGCTGCTACTGCCTGATTTCCGGAAACTCCGTATCCGTATCTTAGTTTCAATTGGTCTAAAGAATTAATATTTTTAAGGAATGATTCTTCTTTTAGATTCCAAGCCAGACTGAAAGAAGGAAAGTTATCCCATCTATGGTCGTAAGACAACAAGGAAGAACCGTCTCTTCTGAATGTTACTGTGGCCATATAGCGGTTCATTAAGACATAGTTGATTCGTCCGAAATATGATATGGCTGTTGTCTTGCTAACCTCATTGTCTTCTAGTTTGCTGGTTTCTGCCAACATCATATTTTTCCAGCCGATGCTTTCGGAAGTTAATCCTTCTGCAGTCTGCCTCATGATGTATGAACGTGATAGGCTTTCTTCTACACCAATAGTAGCGTTGATACGATTATTCTTGTTTAGTTCCTTTGTATAGTTAAGTGTATTTGTCATGCGCCACCCCCATGAATTTGCATCATAATATGTAGCTAATGATTTTCCTTTTAGGAATCCATTCATACTTTGTTTGCTGCTTGTGGTTCCATAAAAACGGTTTCCTATATTTATTTGCTGTTCATTTCTGAATGTTAATCCGGGAATAATTTCATAACTGATATATGCCTGTAACCAGTTATTAAAAGTCATATCCTCGTTGTTATTCCTTTTTTGTTCATCAATGAAACCTATTGGATTGTAAATACCGGTATTGTCGATAGTTCCTTGGGTGAGGTTTCCTTCTTTATCATACGGAAGTACAGTTTGCGGAAATTGTTGTGCCAAAGTGAGTAGACTGTATTGTCCGGAGAAGTTATTTCCTGCAGCACTATTAATCATTCCATAAAAATTAGCTCCAAATTTTAGTTTTTTAGTGATATTAGCATCCACTTTTAAACGATAGTTCCATCTGTCATTTGTGGAATGGCCGGCAATTCCTTTATTATGAATATATTGAGTGGAAAATAAGAAGCTCATTTTATCATTTCCTCCTTTGATGCTGATGTCATGAGAATGGCTGATGGCGTAATCATTGATGATATTTCCCATATAATCATAAGTATCATATCCATTGGTGAAATTAGTGATTTGTCTTTCTGTATATAGGTCTTTACCATAATATGCCTGATTCCAATCATTGGCCATACGGGCGAACTCATTTACGGGCATGATGGAAGGTTTGTCGGCTGGTGTTCCGGCAACAACATAACCATTGTAGTCTACTGATAATTTGCCCTCTTTAGGAGACTTTGTTGTAATCAAGATGACACCGTTGGCTCCTCTTGAACCATATATTGCTGTTGATGAGGCATCTTTTAGTACTTCAATAGATTTTATATCAGCGGGATTTATGGCACTGAGGTTACCACCAGGAAAACCATCGATAACGACTAGTGGGCCACCGTCTGCTTTTATGGAGTTTACACCGCGGACACGTAGCGTAGGGGCAGCACCTGCTGCTCCGGATGAGTTTACAATACTAAGCCCGGCAATGCGTCCTTGGAGCAAATCGGCTACTTGGGCCGCAGGCATTTTTTTTAAAGTCTCAGCTGCATTAATGGAAGATATAGCTCCGGTTAAGTCGGACTTTCGTTGTACCCCATAGCCAACCACTACGACTTCATCTAAATTACTAGTTTCTTCATTCATCTTTACATTGATGACATTTCGACCTTGTATTTTAATTAGTTGTTCTTCATAGCCAATATATGAGAATCTTAGTGTTGCATTTGTGGAACTTATATTGAGAGAGTAGGTACCATTCATATCTGTGATGGTCCCATTTGATGTTCCGGTTTCCAAGATACTAACTCCAATAAGAGGGTTTCCCTGAACATCTTGTACGCTTCCTGTTATTTGCTTTCTACTCTGGGAATAAACAAAGGGAGTAAAAAGGAAAAAGAACATAAAGATGCATATCGGTAAAGATTTTATTCGTGATGCATCTCGCAGAATTTTGCTTTTCAATAGTTTCATTTTCATTTTGTATTAAATTTGGTATTGCAGTTTATTGATTGGATATCCTAATAGTGCAAATATAGCCTGATATATCAAGGTATCGATTTGATTTTACGCAGACTAGTCCTCAAAAAACGTAAGTTTAATCTACTGTATTCTTCATTTCTTTTATGAATTTTAAACTTTCTTGCCATATTGCTGTATTCGTGTCAGGTAGATTGTTGTTTATATCATGTATTATTATACCGTTACACCATTGTTGGGCGGTTTTCAATGCAGTTTTCCATTCCGTTGCTTTTATTGTATAATTGTTATTAAGCGAGGTGGTTGGCAAATATACATATATTGGTTTTCCTTCAGATTTGAATTGTGCTTCTTTTATAGTAATGTATAATTCTTTCTTCCAAGTGATTGTGTCATTATCAACGATAGGGGCATTTATGATAATGGCATCTGTGAATTTTTCCGGCTCTTGCGGAGAATTCATTGTATTTATTGCCCAACTTCCCATGTTGACATGCATATTTGAATTATGAAGCCTTAGTTTACCTAAACTTGTGGAGGATATTTGCCATATTTGATTACCATTGTCTTTTTTTAACAATTTGTAAATTTCTTGATAATCTAATGTATCACTCTTTTTATTAATCGGTGCAATACATATAGGCGTATTGGAGGATTTTGGAGTTTGTATGGCAAATTGTTTCACTTTGTCTACATCAAGAACAAAAGTTTCATTGGTACAGTTTCCCAAATCTTTTTCATTAATCATTTGTATCGTCTGAACTCCATATTGGGCTAATTGGGGGTGATTTGTGTTTAAATATATATTGAATTCTTGTGGAGTAGAAGTCAATATGGACAAGTTTTCTTTTTCAGGAAACACAATCTGTCTTTTGTGGGAATGGATAAAATGTTTTGTTACTTCCCAGATTTGTTGAACCCGAAGATCCTCCCAGAATACTGATTGATCATTTTCATCTGTTCTACTTGACCATATGATACTTCCATCACAATATGTATAAGTAGCCTCTAGCATTTGTTTCCAAATGTGGGGGGGAATGAATTGTTTATAATATGGACTATCTTTTTTATCATAGTATTGGGGCCAAATATATGCTATAATTTTTTTATTGGGGTAGTGCTTTTTTATTTCTTTTACTGTTATTTGTAGATCTTTTATCCAAGATTCGATATTAGGCTCGGCAATGTAAAGAGAGGGTTGAGCTACATCTGCATATTTGAGTGCAGCCCAACGTTTTTTATTGCTTTTTCGCCAAGTCATCAATATACTATCTTCTGACATTTTGGGATGGTAGTATCGGTGTACACATAAGGCTGTAGGAGCGGCTCCATAGTTGCCGATTGTTATGTTTGGTGAAATATTTTGTCTAAAGTAACTAAATAATGTGTCGAATCTTTGTTCTATTTCCTGGTCTGTAAGTGAAGGCTCGTAATACCATTGTTCTATATCCGTTGAAATCATAGTTCTCGGAAATAAGGATGCAAGTTTGGCTTGTTTCTCGATTTTGTTGAAGTCAAGTATGACTTTTGAAGGATGATCGGAGTGTTTTTTTGTCAAGGTTACTTCATACATTAGATAAACAGGCTGAAGACCATAGTAACTTAAGTCTGGTTTGCCGATGTATGACATAGCATCATAAATGAGAAATTGTTTTATTTCCTGTTCCTTATTACTACAATATGCTGTGGAAATATAGCATAAAGTGAGAGAGAGCAAAATGAATCGATTGATAGTGGCTCTGCAATTAATTTTTGAGTTTTTCATAAGATATTTTTTATTATGTAATGTTTTTTGTCAACTAGTGGAACATAAATACCACTCGAAGAAATTGTAAAGGATTTCATTTGATTCGGGATCAGGATCATGTTTCGCTCTATTGGTCATCGCTACTCTGTTTTCATACCCTAGAATTCGATTAATGAGTATTGTATGATTTAGAGGTATCCATCTTTCAGGTCCGTCAGAGAAGCCTCCGGAAACAAGAAAAGGGCGGGGAGCCATAAGTGCATGAATTTCATGTAAATCATGCCCATTTTTACGTAACTGCGAATAAATTCCTTTTGCTTTAGTATATCCGTTTTTGTTCCAGGTATCTTTCCAGGGCGGAGGGTAATAGCCAAGATACCAAGGTTCCCAATAGTTGATGTATCCCCTTTTGGTTTCATCAAAAACAATACCCGGATCACTCCATGCAGCGCATGCAAATTTGTCATAGAGGCAAGATGCAAACATTGCCCATTTCCCTCCATATGAATGTCCGACAATGCCAATTTTAGTAGAGTCTACATCAGGAACTTTGGCTAATGCTTCCCATGCATTGGCAGCTGCATAGGCTAATGCTGATAGAGGTTGTAGAGAAGCATTATTGATCGTCGGATAATATATGGAGTATGTTTTTTCTTTCGTTGTTTGGGTTGTTCCTAATGACAGGGTGATAAATCCTCTTTTAGTAAGTTGATAAGCGAAGTCACGATTAGGTTTTCCACCGATTCCAATGGCAGTTTCAGGTTCATAAAAAACAGAAATAATAGCAGGCTTCTTCCCTCTCTTATCAGGGATTAGTAAATACCCTTCTGTTTGTTCATTAGGAACCCAATAGAAGCGGACACGATATTGATAGAAGTTCTCACGTTTAAGCGTATCTAATATTTCAAATTTTTGATTTTTAATTATAGGAGGCCATTTCCCCATTAAATTCATCCATGTATCTTTTATTTTTTTTCGTTTTTTATTCCAATCATTTACATTCTTGATAGTGTCTCCATTATTCAGTAACAGAGGGGAACGATAATTTCCATAATTATCTTTATATATCACTGGCGGATTGAAATAATCTTTTATTTTATTCCATGCTTTTGTATTATATTGCAGTGAATTAGTTTGTTTATTCTCTATACAACTAGCTGTGCAGAACCCTATGCAGATAATTATATAGTATATAAAAAACTGTTTGGAAAATCCGAACTTTATTGTTAGCTGCGCTTTCCTTTTGCTGTGTTTTTGAATGGTATTTGACATTTTAGAATATATTTATTTAAGGATATAACAAAGATTGGGTATAGCTAATACATTCTTCGTTAAATTGAGAGAGTATTAACTTTTATGACAAAAGTAGGTTGTTTCTATAATAGTTTTTATAGTAAAAACGAAAAGTACTATTCAAAAAACGAAGATTAAATATGACTAGTCTTCTTTTGGCGATATTCAAGAGGTGAACAACCTTTATATTTTTTAAAGACGCGCGAGATATTATTATAATCTTTGAACCCTACCTCTATTGCCAAATCAGCTAAAGACCGATCTGTCGTGAGCAATAAATCCGCCAGATGGTTACAACGGCAATTCAGAATATATTGATATATAGAGGTATTCATCGCATTCTTGAATTTCACCTCAAAGTTTCTGCGCGATAACGGAATGTTGGCAAGCAAAGATTCTATCGTCAGGTCGGAGCTGTAATGTGAATCTATATATTTCACCACTTCGAGAATATAAGGGTCTTTGATATTGTGTTTCTCCGTCGATTGGCGTAGTTCGATGCGGATGGGGTTGATAACAATATTGAAAGTGCCTTCATGTTCTTTCTTTATTTGTTGGTGGATGAGTCTGCCGATAGAATAGCCTCCTCTTTCTACTTCCAGCTCTATGGATGAAATGGGTGGGTCGGAAATATTACACATCAGTTCGTCGTTATCTACACCCAATAGAGCGATTTCTTCGGGGATATGAATGTTGTTCATCCGGCAAGTTTCAGAAATGAACAGGGCGTGCGCATCATCACAACAAAATAGAGCGACTGGCTTGGGGAGTTGCTGTAACCATTGGCTGACTTCCATCCTTATCTCATCTTCCTGTTTATCAGATTCGAAACTGAAAAATTCGCCTCCGATACGTTTCACTTCCTGCCGATACCCTTCGCAGCGTTCGTCAGACCAAACCACCCCTTTAACGCCGAAATAAGCAAAATTGCGAAACATTCTTTTGGCAAAAAACTGGGCTGCCATTCTTCCCGTTCCTTTATAATCACCTGTCAGATTAGAGTAAGTGACGCTCCGGTGATGGTAGTTTTGTAGTACTACTGGAATATTCAGCTCCTTCTGCAAATCGATCGTATCGTTATTCCACTGACCGATAATGGCGTCGGCTTTCCATTCTTTCGCCCATTTCAGAATGCCTTGTTCGCCATGCATTGTGCTATAATAAGAAGGTAGTCGGTAAAAGAGCCAGGGGCCGTTTTCTTTGGAGTATTGGACAAGTCCCCGTAGCAGTTTCCTGTCAAATTCGCTTGAATAGTCTATCAATAGAAGAATCTTAATCATAGTTCTATGTTTTTCTTTAGTATAATGTAGGGATGCACAAATATAGAAGAATTCTTTTGTTCTCTCGCAATAAAGACTTAATTTTGTTGCAGCCAACACTTATCTGACACCCGGGTCTCATGAGCACTGACACCCGGGTGTTGGTATGCTTGACACCCGGGTCTCAATGGTGTTGACACCCGGGTGTCAGATAGAACGCGAGTATAAACGAAAAAAGAAAGGAGCGTAAGATTATGTCTATCCCTTATGTAGTGAGAAAGAAAGCGGATTTATCATCCGGAGAATGGAAAGAGTTATGGTATGGTGTACCTAGTAAAATGCAGCGAAGAGGAGGAGTGAAAAATAAAGAACTTGCAGTACGGATGGCAAAGACAACAGGCTTTCATCGTGGGCAGATAGAAGGAATCCTGTCGGAGTTGGTTGAAAGTATTCAAGACCTGCTTTCCTCCGGTCATTCGGTGACCATTGAGGGATTGGGAACCTTTCAAACGGCACTGACCAGTCAGGGATGTGTGCTGCCCGAACAGGTAACGCCGGGGAAAGTTGCTATTTCACGCGTATATTTTGTGGCAAACTCAAAATTCAGTAGGGAACTGAAGAAGACAAAGTGTACCCGCATACCTTTTAAATATTATATGCCCGAAAGTATGCTAACGAAAAATATGAAGAAAGCAGACCGGGAACTGGAACAAACAGAATACGACATAGAAGAGCCGGAAATCGACGAATAGTTGAATAAAAAGCAATATTGTCTTGTTAATTGAACAGAATTAGATTATATTTGTTCAGTGGTTAGAACAATATCTTGAAATATGATTAGAAGAGAAATACTAAAAGAAGTTCTATTAGATAATAGAAATGAGGTGGTCAAACATCAAGTTATACCTCGTAGCTTTCAGTTTGAAGAGTTTGGAAATTATGTATTTGTAGGTATCCGGCGAGCAGGAAAATCATTTTTACTTTATCAACGGATACAGGAACTTTTGCATAATGGGCATACTTGGAATGAAATGCTATATGTGAACTTTGAAGATGAACGTTTGATTGGAATGACGGCGGCAGATTTAAATCTCATACTGGAAGTACATGCCGAGATGTCAACAGACAGGCCGATGCTTTTCTTGGATGAAATTCAGAATATTGATGGTTGGGACAAGTTTGTTCGGCGATTGGCTGATAATAAATATAGGGCTTATGTGACAGGAAGCAATGCTAAAATGCTTAGTCAGGATGTAGCTACCACTTTGGGGGGACGATACATTACAGTACATGTATACCCTTATGATTTTAAAGAGTTTCTTTATGCTAATGGGGTTGAAGTTACAGAGAATTCTTTGTTTGCAACAGAGAGCCGGGCAGAAATAAAGCGTATATTCAATGATTATTTTCGTTCCGGTGGTTTTCCGGAAGGGGCATCGCTTGCCGCAAAACGGGATTATCTGACAAGTGTTTACCAAAAGATATATTTAGGAGATATTGCTGCAAGACATTCCATCGAAAATACTTTTGCTTTACGCATCCTTTTTCGCAAATTGGCCGAAAGTATAAAGCAACCGGTTTCGTTTACTCGTATAACTAATATTGTAGCTTCAACCGGAGTGAAAATATCGAAGAATACTGTCATTAACTACATGGAATATGCCAAAGATGCTTGCTTGCTGATTCCTATACAAAATATTGCGGATAAATTGGTGGAGCGTGAAACTAATCCGAAATATTATTTTGCGGATAATGGCATTCTCAATTTGCTTCTTTTGGATGCTGATACCTCGTTGCTTGAGAATTTGGTTGCTGTGACACTATTGCGGCGTTATGGGACGGACGATGCTGTATTCTTTTATAATAGAAATGTAGAGGTTGATTTTTATTTGCCTGATACAGGAGTGGCTATACAGGTCTGTTATACCATGAATCTCTCTGATGAGACTTTCCAACGGGAAGTTCAGGCATTAGTAAAATTGAATAAGGTATTTGAATGTCGGCAGTTATTGATAATAACGTATGACGATGAAGAACGGATTGAGTTGGAAAAATGTGCGATTGAGGTAATACCGGTTTGGAAGTGGTTGTTGGGTAAATAAGATAAATTAATACCCTCCCTGTCTTATTTATGAGATAAATCCCTATCTTTGTGGCACTTTTTACGAAAAAAGCAAATTCAAATTAATAGATATAGAAAAGAAAATGGCACAAGAAGACGTTTTTAAGAAGCTTGTATCGCATTGCAAAGAGTATGGTTTCGTATTCCCTTCGAGCGATATCTACGACGGACTAGGCGCTGTGTATGACTACGGTCAGATGGGCGTTGAATTGAAAAATAACATCAAGAAATACTGGTGGGACAGCATGGTGCTGTTGCACGAGAACATTGTCGGTATCGACTCTGCCATCTTTATGCATCCTACTATCTGGAAGGCTTCCGGACACGTAGACGCATTCAATGACCCTTTGATTGACAATAAAGACTCTAAGAAACGTTATCGTGCTGACGTGTTGATCGAAGATCAGCTGGCTAAGTATGACGATAAAATCAATAAAGAAGTAGCGAAAGCTGCCAAGAGATTCGGCGAATCTTTTGATGAGGCTCAATTCCGTTCTACCAACGGACGTGTATTGGAGCATCAGGCAAAACGCGACGCACTTCACACTCGCTTTGCTAAAGCTCTGAACGACGGTAATCTGGAAGAATTGCGTCAGATCATTATTGATGAAGAAATCGTATGCCCGATCTCCGGTACAAAGAACTGGACAGAAGTTCGTCAGTTCAATCTGATGTTCTCTACTGAAATGGGTTCTACTTCCGAAGGAGCAATGAAGATTTATCTTCGTCCGGAAACTGCACAAGGTATTTTTGTAAACTACCTCAATGTACAGAAGACGGGTCGTATGAAAGTTCCTTTCGGTATCGCACAGATTGGTAAGGCTTTCCGTAACGAGATCGTTGCCCGTCAGTTCATCTTCCGTATGCGTGAGTTCGAACAGATGGAAATGCAGTTCTTTGTAAAACCGGGAACTGAACTTGACTGGTTCAAGAAATGGAAAGAAATCCGTCTGAAATGGCATAAAGCTCTTGGATTCGGCGATGCAAGCTATCGTTATCACGATCACGATAAACTGGCTCACTACGCAAATGCCGCTACTGATATCGAATTCCTGATGCCGTTCGGATTCAAAGAAGTGGAAGGTATTCACTCTCGTACTAACTTCGACTTGTCTCAACATGAGAAGTTCTCCGGCAAGAGCATCAAATACTTCGATCCGGAACTGAACGAGTCTTATACTCCGTACGTAATCGAAACTTCTATCGGTGTTGACCGTATGTTCCTTAGCATCATGAGCGCATCTTATTGCGAAGAGCAATTGGAAAATGGTGAAAGCCGTGTGGTTCTGAAATTACCTGCTGCTTTGGCTCCGGTGAAACTGGCGGTTATGCCGTTGGTAAAGAAAGACGGTCTGCCTGAAAAAGCCCGCGAGGTTATTGACAGCCTGAAGTTCCACTTCCATTGCCAATATGACGAAAAGGATAGTATCGGTAAGCGTTATCGCCGTCAGGATGCTATTGGTACTCCGTACTGTGTAACAGTCGATCATCAGACATTAGAAGATAACTGCGTGACATTGCGTAACCGCGATACCATGCAACAAGAGCGTGTAGCTATCTCTGAACTGAATAACATCATCGCAGACAGAGTAAGCATCACTTCTCTATTGAAAACTTTACAATAAACCTTTAACGAATGAGTAAAAAGATCTATTTATTCTCCTTAGTATTGTTGGCTCTTGCATTCACTGCTTGCAGTGAGACGGAAGAGACTAGCCGTTACGATAATTGGCAGGCACGTGGTGTAGCTTTTATTGATTCAATAGCTAATGTTTATAACAGCCCAGAAAATCAGGCTTTGGCTAATGATGATCCGGAGAAACTTCATGCTTTTCCAGATCCGACGAATAATCAGACTATATATGTAAAGAAGATAAAAAAGGGGGAGGGTACAGAATCTCCTAAATATACTTCTACAGTAAGTGCACATTACCGTATGTTTTATTTCAATGGAGATGTAGTTCAGCAGACTTATACAGGAACAGAACCGACAGAGTTTGATTCTCCGGCTATCTTTGTCCTAAGTTCTCCTGACCCTAATGTTGGGAAGGTAATTTCGGGATGGGCTTACACGCTGATTCATATGGTGGCTGGTGATTTTTGGACTTTGTATATTCCTTATCAAAGTGGGTACGGTTCTGGTACTGGTAACGATGGCTCTTTGCAGCCTTATTCTGCATTAGTATATAATGTTAGATTGGAAAAGATCGTAGAGAAGTAATTCTATAACAATATAATAAATGTAAATATAGGTGTTGCGTCTAAACGATACAACACCTATATTCTTTGTAAAAAAATGGTAGTCTAGGTTTTATTTCTTTTTACCAAAGAGTATGTGCTATATTTAGAATATTTTTATATTATAAATAGTGTTTCTATCAACTATCATTGCTCCTCTATAATTTTCACCTGTATTTAGTTTGCGACTAGTTGTTGTACCTGTTGGAGGTAGTCCTCCTGTATTTTTTTTTAGCTCGATGCATCCATAGGGTTGCAGTATTCGCATTTTTTCCGTTTTCATCATCAATAAATAATTGATGAGGTAGCACGGGACCTTGCTCTGGTTTGCTTAATACTCCGAAGCCAGTTAAGGTATATGTTGGATTATTGCTAAATCTCCAATAAAATTCAGTGTTTTTATCGAATCTAGAGATTCCAGTAGACGTTAATCCACCATTGTTTACTATGTGATTTTTATTGTTATGATCTTCATTATCATGGTGTCTTAATACAACGTCTACATCCCCTTCTTCTGGAGTCCATGTGTAATTATGTAAAAGTAAAGCCCCACCTTCATAATTTCCTACTGGTACTAAGCAGAAATGAAATGTTACATTGCCATTTCCATCAACATATGTTGCTCCAATATCACCTATAGATTTAGTGTCACCGCCATCTTCACAATCCATGTGGTATACAAATTCACGGTAACTACCACATGAATTAATTTTAAAGACTCCGGCGATTTTTGCTATACTAGTGTAAGCTTTAGCTTCGCTTCTAACTTTACCAAAATTAGAAGTTTTTGTTTCTTCTGATGCTTTTTCTAAAGCATCAATTAGCCATGGTTCTGCATCTGTTTCTTCTTGTGTTGTCGGAGTCGATTCATTTTTTTCTTTTTTCAATTCATCAAGAGAATAGCCTTTTAAGACAAGTTCATAGTCGTTGATCATGTTTGCCAACTCTTCGTTATTTGTACTTATATCTTGCAATTCTTCATCTGAAGAGCAAGACGCTAATAAAGCACAGAAACATAAAAAGATAATTTTTTTCATAATACATTTTTTTAGTGAGTAATGTTATTTTAAAAGTTCTTCATCAATTAGATGACAGATTTCTTCTTTTGAGTTAGAATTAACAATTAATCGTCCATTGATGATTATAGTTGGGGTTGCGTATATGCCTAGAAGTACTAATTGGTTAATCGTTTTCTCGATAGATTTTTTCCCTTCATTATTAGTAATATCATTTTGGAATTTGTTAATATCCATAGACATATTCTGTGCTATATTAAATGCGGCTATAGAATCTATGTATCCCTTATGTGTATATAATGAATCATGAAATTCCCAAAATTTGTTTTGTTTGTTAGCGGCATCACTTGCTATTTGAGCAAACGTTGGCATTGTAGAGTAATGGATATATCCAAATTTCACTTTGTCTTTGTACTCTTGATGTATTGAGTCGTATAAAGAATGTGCATTAATACAGGCGTCACAATCAAAATCTGATATAATAATCATGGAAACTTTTGATTGGAGATTTCCTCTATAATAAGTATGCAAACTATTTAAATCAATAGAAGGACTTTTAGGAGGATAGAGATATTGGAGTATCTTTTTGTTCCTTTTTAAAGAATCAAGTAACTCATTGACAATAGCTCCCTTTAAATGAAACAATCGTGTCACTTTCCCAGTAGGAGAGCCTATTGGTACACTGTATGCACTCTTCCCACGAAATTCCGTGATTGAATTTATATTATATCGTTTTAAAAGAGAGTCTGTACCTGTTTTCTTAATTTTTGTATCTGTATATTCATCTATATATTGTTGATAAGTGAGCTGTTTTTTATTTGCCTCTTTCTGTAATAGCTTAACATTGATTAGTTGCTCCAATGCTTCCTTTTTAATATTATGAATTCTGCAAAGTTCGTCGTAAAGCTCTTGTTTTATAATTGTGTTTATCTCACTGGCATATATTGCTTCTCCGTCAAATTCAGCTATAATATCTTTCTCGGTACCTTTGGAACTTTGATGGGAGTTGCAAGATGCATAGAATAACACCATCAGCATGGCTGATATGTAGTATGGAATAAGTCTCATAGTGTACTTCAATCTATTGTAAATACTCCTGTTGCGGACCACGAAGACGATGATATCTCAAGAGTATATTCAGCACTTTTATCTTCTCCAAATAAATCAATGAGTCTGTACTTTTCTAAAGATGTACTTTTCTCCTGATAGATTGTTTGTCCTGTTTCTGAATTAATTATTGTGATTGTTACGTCTTTGGATGGATTCTCAAATTCAATCTCTAATAATGAATTACTGACATAAACTCGTGCCGGATCAAGGTGATTAGTAGAGCGATGCTCTATCGGTTGTCTAACTTTCATCTTTATTTGTCTTCTTGTGTCTGATGGCATTGAAAAGATAAAGCTAGAGCAAAGAACCATGAATGTGAATAAAAGTAGATTTCGTTTCATAATAGTTTTATTGTTATTGATTTTTAGCAAAAGTAGGATGATTTGCTATATGTTACAATAACAAATAATAACAATATGATTATATATAGCTATTGGTAATCAGTGTGTTATAAAATATATATAACAAAAAACTAATTGTGATAACAGGGCATTGTGTTTATTTACTTGCTTTCTCCTTTAGCATCGAAAATTATAGAGAAACTAAGGTCAGATAATTGTTTTTTTATACGATATTTCCTTTGAGTCAGTGCAGACTGGCTTCCGGCTTTCATACAAACTTTGATTGTATTATTGGATAATTGGAGGTAGTTAAGTATGCAGTAATAGAGATCGTCTTGTGTTAGACTAGGGTATTGTTCTAATAACTCTTGCATCGCTTCAATGAAGGCTTCGTTTATTTCTTGATAAATCAGTGATAACTCTTCTTGAGTTATCTCTTTCTCTTTTTTGTTTTTAGATGTTTCTATCGATTGAATTTTTTTATAAGATGTAGTCGTTTTGAATAGACGTACGCATATCTGAAGACTTTGATGCCATAACTTTATTCTTTGATTTAATATATCTGCATATCTGTGTTCATTGATTTCATTGGCATGAGATAGTGCTCTGATTTCTTCTTTTAATGTGGCTTTTTCTGTCTGATTCTTCATTAGTAGCTGCTGCCAGTGTATATGTGTCTTTTTATTGCGATTGCTTATATACATTACAGTATAGATAAACAGAAACATTGTAACTAATCCACCAATAATGAATATTACTTTTGTTTGTTGTGATTGTTTTTTTATTTTTTCTTTATATATATATATTGAGTGTTTTTTGATGAGATTGTTAATTTCAGTATGGTGAATAATTTTCTGGATAGAGTCATAGCAGGTTAAAGCTGTATCGTTATATAGAATTGCCTGTTCATAATTTTTGTTTTCTTTGTTTATTTCATACAAAGTCTGATAAATAGAAGCTTTAGTATAAATATTGGCCTTAGTACTAGCTCGGGATAAATAGTGAATAGCAGAATCAGTTTCTTCGAGATTATACAATATACTTCCTTTCCAAAAGTAAGTAGGAGATAAATTAATGTTAGAAGGAGCATATCTCAAGGCTAAATCTATTTGCTTTTTAGCTTCTATATATAACCCTTGGTCGTCATATACCTTTGCTATATCACAAAAAATTGCATTTTCCCACAATGAATCTTTGATAGATTGTGCTATTGATAATGCTTTTTGATAATAAGATAATGCTTTTTCTTCCTCATCTTGTATTGCATAAACATTGCCTAATCCTCGGGTTGCGTGTAAAATTCCATATTTGTCTTGCATTTTTTCTGCAGTTGCGTATGATTCTTTATATGTTTTGATAGCTGGAAGATAAAACTCTTGACTCTCGTAACATAAAGCCAGGTTATTGTATATTTGTAATATTGGAGCTTGGTTTGGGGATGCTGTTTTTAAAGCTGTTAGATAAGCTTCTGTTGCTTTTATATATTCTTTATTGTCTTGATACACTCTTCCGAGATAATAATAAGCTTTTGTTTTTAGCTTATTATTACTGTTATCTTTATAGTAGTCAACTGCTATTAGAATTAGAGAGTCATTGCGGTGAGATTTGAAATTCTTATCTAAAGCTTCTGTTAATAATAGTGCATACATGGCTTTTGCTGATTTATTAGATATTTCTTCAATAGATAGCTTTTCCAATATGCATAATGCGCTGTCAGCACGTTTGTCTATTAATGAATCTGCTAATTGTAATTGAGGGGCAGTGTTTGAATTATGACACGCATTAAAGAAAATGCATAGTGTTGTAATTAGAATAGTTAGGTAGTTCGGTTTCATAGAGTTTTATCTGTTTCTGCAAAAGTAAGTATTTATAAATAAAAAGTAGAATCGTTTGCCTATAAAACTTCTTTTAATAAGACGTTTCCCTTATTTTTTTATACTACTCTCCCTAATCTGCAAATGTGTTGGAATCGTCACCTGCTTGATAGTCTTATCTCCTTTTATCTGATCGATAAGTAGTTGGCAGGCAGTTTCTCCCATTTTATAGGTCTGATGTGATACTGCTGATAATTTCGGTTCCACATAATTAGCATGCTGCTCGTCTGTATACCCGATGATTGCCACATCATCCGGTATGCGGAGGCCATGGTTTTTGATAACTTCCATTGCTGCGAAAGCCAATGTGTCATTCATGGCAAGAATCGCATCCGGAGGCTGTGGAAGTGACAGTAAAGTTTCTGTGGCAATCTTGCCTTCCTCATAATCAATCTTCCGGCAGACTACCAGCTCTTTTTCGATCGGAATACGATTCTCACGCAAGGCTTCCAGATAGCCATGTTTTCTTCTCTTTACAATATCCAGATGATTAGCTCCTCCGATAAAAGCTACCCGCTTACTTCCATTATCCAGAAGATGTTGTGTAGCCATCTGTGCGGATTGGGCTCCATCTGCTATCACCGATGAAAATTGGTCGGTCAGGCAAACACGGTCGAACAGGATAAGTGGCATATTGATGTCTTTCAAGGCGGAGATGTGGGAGAAATCGGTTGTTTCTTGAGACAGACAGGCGATGATGCCTTCCACACGCATATTGACCAGATTCTCAATATTTCTTTTTTCGTGCTCGTAAGACTCATGCGAGGTCGTGATAATCACGAAATATCCGTTGGCAATAGCCATATTCTCTATTCCATTCAGAATTGATGCAAAGAAATGAGTGACAATATCCGGAACGATCACTCCGATGATACGTGGTGCATTTTTCCGCAGGCTCATGGCAAAAGGATTGGGGCGGTAGTTCATCTCTTTAGCCAGTGCCTTTGCTTTGGCACAAAGTTCACGGCTGATTTCCGGACTATCTTTTAGTGCCCTGGATACAGTAGGAATCGACACCCCCAATGCTTGGGCGAGATCTTTGAGTGAAGTATGTTTCCGGTTTTCCATTTGAAAGTCTGCAACTTAGATTCTTTTTACAAAGAAAGCACATTCCCGGAAAATTAAAAGCATCTGAAGCAATATTTTTTACGTAAACCGTTACGTTGGTTTTTCGACCGCTCTCTGCTGCACTGAAACTATTACTGACCTATTTTTGTCGCATACAAAATGATTTAAAACCTTAAAGTATGCAATACCATGAAATCGGAAAGACAGGGATGAAAGTATCATCTCTTAGTTTTGGAGCTTCTTCTTTAGGAGGAGTTTTCCATGATTTGAAAGAAAAAGAAGGCATTCTGGCTGTGTTTACCGCTGTTGAGGCAGGAATGAACTTTATCGATGTGTCTCCTTATTACGGACATTATAAAGCGGAAACTGTTTTAGGAAAGGCACTTAAAGATCTTCCTCGCGACCGTTATTACCTTTCTACCAAAGTGGGACGTTATGGAAAAGATGGAGTGAACCTGTGGGATTACTCTGCAAAACGTGCGACAGAAAGTGTGTATGAGAGCATGGAACGTCTGAATATAGATTTTATCGATCTGATAAATGTACACGATGTGGAGTTTGCCGATTTGAATCAGGTAGTTAATGAAACTCTGCCTGCTTTGGTTGAGTTGCGTGAAAAAGGAGTGGTAGGACACGTTGGAATTACCGACTTGCAACTCGAAAACCTGAAATGGGTAATTGACCATTCACCAAGCGGTACGATTGAATCTGTGCTTAGCTTCTGCCATTATTGCCTGTGTGATGATAAATTAGCAGACTTCCTGGACTACTTCGAATCCAAAGAAATCGGCGTGATTAATGCTTCTCCGCTTTCAATGGGACTGTTGAGTGAACGTGGCGTGCCTGCTTGGCATCCGGCTCCCAAACCCTTGGTAGAGGCTTGCCGTAAAGCAATGGAACATTGCAAAGCTAAGAATTATCCGATTGAGAAACTGGCTATGCAGTTCTCCGTCAGCAATCCCCGTATAGCAACGACTTTATTTAGTACAACTAATCCGGAGAATGTGAAAAAGAACATCGCTTTCATCGAAGAACCTATTGACTGGGAACTCGTTCGGGAAGTGCAGGAGATTATCGGAGAGCAGAAACGTGTAAGTTGGGCAAACTCATAAAACAGCGTCATTCGTATGGACTATACAATTATTGATGCGCATGCCCATTTGTGGTTACGACAGGATACTGTTGTGGACGGATTGCCTATTCGGACTTTGGAAAATGGCCGTTCGGAATTTATGGGAGAAATCCGGCAAATGGTTCCGCCCTTTATGGTAGACGGTGTGAATAGCGCGGAAGTTTTTCTTTCGAATATGGACTATGCGCAAGTGGCTGCGGCTGTCATTACCCAAGAGTTTATTGACGGTATTCAGAATGATTATTTGTCGGAAGTCGTTTCCCATTATCCCAACCGTTTCTTTGTTTGCGGAATGTGTGAGTTTCGTAAACCTGGATTTTTGGAGCAGGCGAAAGAGCTTATAGCCAAAGGTTTTAAGGCTATAAAAATCCCTGCCCAGCGCTTGTTGTTAAAAGAGGGACGGGTAATGCTGAATAATGAGGAAATGATGCAGATGTTTCATTCTATGGAAGAACAGAATGTCATGCTTTCCATCGATTTGGCTGACGGAGCAACACAGGTTCCCGAAATGGAAGAGATTATTCAGGAATGTCCCCGCCTAAAAATAGCTGTCGGGCACTTCGGAATGGTGACACGTCCGGACTGGAAAGAACAAATCCGCCTGGCACGTCATCCCAATGTGATGATTGAATCCGGTGGAATCACCTGGCTTTTCAATGACGAGTTTTATCCTTTTAAAGGAGCCATAAAAGCCATTCGTGAAGCGGCTGATTGGGTGGGCATGGAAAAACTGATGTGGGGCTCGGATTATCCGCGTACCATCACAGCGATCACCTACAAAATGTCTTATGATTTTGTGGTGAAGTCTTCTGAATTGACGGAAGAGGACAAAAGACTCTTTTTAGGAGAGAATGCCCGGAATTTCTATGGATTTACAGATCTCCCCGTGCTTCCTTACATCAAGAACATGTCCGAATGATTGAGAAAACAATCTTATCGTGAAACTATATTTATACCATGAAAAAGAATACATATACAATACCCTTAGCTTTGGTTTTCAGCCTTTTCTTCTTGTGGGCGATAAGCAGCAATCTGCTTCCTACGATGATCCGGCAATTAATGAAGACCTGCGAACTGAATACCTTTGAGGCTTCTTTTACAGAGACAGCCTATTGGCTTGCCTACTTCATTTTCCCTATTCCGATAGCTATGTTCATGAAACGATACAGCTATAAAGCGGGAATTATATTCGGACTTATCCTGGCTGCTATCGGAGGTCTGCTCTTTTTTCCTGCTGCCATGCTAAAAGAGTATTGGGCTTACCTTTGCATCTTCTTTATCATTGCTACCGGAATGTGCTTTCTGGAGACGGCTGCCAATCCGTATGTAACAGTGCTGGGTGCCTCTGAAACGGCTCCCCGCCGATTGAACCTGGCGCAGTCTTTCAACGGACTCGGAGCTTTCATTGCTGCCATGTTCTTAAGCAAGCTCATCCTTAGTGGGAATCATTACACACGGGAAACGCTTCCTGTAGATTATCCGGGTGGTTGGCAAGCCTATATCCAACTGGAAACGGATGCCATGAAACTTCCTTATCTGATATTGGCGTTACTGCTCATTGCCATAGCCGTTGTATTTGTCTTTTCAAAGTTACCGAAGATTGGAGATGAAACGACCTCTTCAGATGCAATGGTGACTGATGCTAAAAAAGAAAAACTGATAGACTTCGGAGTATTAAAACACTCGCATCTTCGTTGGGGAGTGATTGCGCAATTCTTCTATAATGGTGGACAAACAGCCATCAACAGCCTTTTTCTGGTCTATTGCTGCACTTATGCGGGATTGCCGGAAGATACGGCTACCACTTTCTTCGGACTCTATATGTTGGCTTTTCTTTTGGGACGTTGGATTGGTACAGGCTTGATGGTGAAATTCCGTCCTCAAGATATGCTGTTGTTCTATGCCCTGATGAATATCCTCCTGTGCGGAGTGGTGATGATATGGGGAGGAATGATCGGACTATATGCGATGCTGGCTATCTCGTTCTTTATGTCTATCATGTATCCTACTCAATTCTCATTGGCTTTAAAAGGACTTGGAAATCAGACGAAGAGCGGTTCGGCCTTTCTTGTAATGGCGATCGTTGGTAATGCCTGTCTCCCGCAGTTGACAGCTTATTTCATGCATGCCCATGAACATATTTATTATGTAGCTTATTGCGTGCCGATGATTTGTTTTGTATTCTGTGCCTACTATGGCTGGAAAGGTTATAAAGTAATCGATTAATAAAATTTTATCAAATACATATCAAATGAAAGCAGTTCAAATTATCAATCCCTCCGAAATGAAGGTGGTTGAACTGGAAAAACCGACCGTTGGAGCCGGTGAAGTATTAGTAAGAATCAAGTATGTTGGTTTTTGTGGTTCCGACTTGAACACATTCCTGGGCAAAAATCCGATGGTGAAATTACCTGTGATACCGGGACACGAAGTAGGAGCAGTCATTGAGGAAATCGGGCCGGATGTTCCGGCAGGTTTTGAGAAAGGCATGAATGTGACCTTGAATCCATATACCAACTGTGGAAAATGTGCTTCTTGTCGCAATGGTCGTGTTAATGCCTGCGAACATAATGAAACATTAGGTGTGCAACGCAATGGAGTGATGTGCGAATATGCTGTATTGCCTTGGACAAAGATTATTCCGGCTGGTAATATCTCTTCTCGTGACTGTGCCTTGATTGAGCCGATGAGTGTCGGTTTTCATGCCGTATCTCGTGCACAAGTGATCGACAATGAATTTGTGATGGTGATTGGCTGCGGTATGATTGGCATCGGTGCCATTGTACGTGCCGCTTTGAGAGGTGCAACGGTAATCGCTGTCGACCTGGATGATGAAAAGCTGGAACTGGCGAAAAAGGTAGGCGCCTCTTATGTAATTAACTCCAAGACAGAAAATGTGCACGAACGGATGCAGGAGATCACAGAGAGATTGGGTGCTGATGTTGTGATTGAAGCTGTTGGTAGTCCGGTGACTTATGTAATGGCAGTAGATGAAGTCGGTTTCACAGGACGGGTGGTTTGTATCGGCTACGCTAAAAGTGAAGTTGCTTTTCAAACGAAACTCTTTGTTCAGAAAGAACTGGATATTCGTGGTTCCAGAAATGCCTTGCCGGCAGACTTCCGTGCAGTCATCAATTATATGAAAGAAGGAAATTGTTCGGTAGAAGAGTTGATTTCGAAAGTTGCCAAACCTGAAGGAGCTTTAGAAGCTATGCAGGAATGGGCAGCTAATCCGGGGAAGGTATTCCGTATTCTGGTGGAATTCTAAACTCTCGTCCATATTGATTATAAAAAAGATGAAAGGTTTCATGCTTTTCATCTTTTTTTGTGTCCGAATGTAACGTGAGTGATAGTCTTTGATACGTCGAAATAGGTCTTGTGAGGTAAAATCCGTTAACTTTGCGTTGAAACAAGATAACCTACTAAATATAATAACATGAATACAGGACTAAAATTTGCGCTTGGAGTATGCAGTCTCTCTTTGCTTTTTTCTTGCGCTCAAAAATTGCCTTATCAAGACACTTCTTTAACGGCTGAACAGCGGGCGGAAGATTTATTGCCCCGATTGACTCTGGAAGAGAAAGTTGCACTTATGCAAAATGCCTCACCCGCTATTCCGCGCTTGGGAATCAAAGAGTACGACTGGTGGAATGAAGCATTACACGGAGTTGGTCGCGCAGGGCTGGCCACAGTTTTTCCCCAGTCTATCGGTATGGGAGCTTCTTTTAATGATTCGTTATTATATGAGGTTTTCGACGCTGTATCTGATGAGGCTCGTGTGAAATCCCGTATCTTCAGTGAAAACGGTGTCTTAAAACGCTATCAAGGGCTGACATTCTGGACGCCGAATGTAAATATATTCCGTGATCCTCGTTGGGGACGCGGACAGGAGACTTATGGTGAAGATCCTTATCTGACAGGACAGCTGGGGATGGCTGTCGTTCGTGGTTTGCAGGGACCGGAGAATGGTAAATACGATAAACTGCATGCTTGTGCCAAACACTTCGCTGTCCATTCCGGACCGGAATGGAACCGGCACAGTTTTGATGCGGAGAATATCACTCCCCGGGATTTATGGGAGACTTACCTGCCGGCTTTCAAAGATTTGGTGCAGAAAGCGGATGTAAAAGAGGTGATGTGTGCCTACAATCGTTTTGAGGGAGAGCCTTGTTGTGGAAGCAACCGTCTGTTAATGCAGATTTTACGTGATGAGTGGGGATATAAAGGGATTGTTGTTTCCGATTGCGGTGCAATCTCCGATTTTTACAGGCCGGGAACACATGGAACTCATCCGGACAAGGAACACGCTTCTGCCGGAGCTGTATTGTCGGGAACAGACTTGGAATGTGGTGGTGAATATGGATCGTTGGCAGATGCAGTGAAAGCCGGATTGATTGATGAAAAGCAGATTGATGTTTCGCTGAAACGTTTGTTGACTGCACGTTTCGAGTTGGGAGAGATGGACGAACAACCTGCCTGGGCGGAGATTCCTGCTTCTACTCTTAATAGTAAGAAACATCAGGATTTAGCTCTGCGTATGGCACGTGAGTCTTTGGTGCTTTTGCAGAATAAAAACGATATTCTTCCTTTAAATACCGATCTGAAAGTGGCTGTTATGGGACCAAATGCCAACGATTCTGTGATGCAGTGGGGAAACTATAATGGTATACCGGGACATACGGTTACTTTACTGGAAGCTGTCCGTTCCAAATTGCCCGAAGGACAAGTGATGTATGAGCCCGGTTGTGACCGCACGAGTAGAGAAGCACTGCAAAGTCTGTTTAGTGAATGTAGTATAAATGGTAAACCCGGCTTCTCGGCAGAATACTGGAATAATCGGATTTGTGAAGGAGAAGTGGTTGCCACTGACCAGATCTCTACTCCATTCCATTTTGCAACAACAGGGGCTACTACATTTGCTCCCGGTGTAGAAATTACTAATTTCTCGGCTCGTTATGAATCTGTTTTTCGTCCGTTACAGTCCGGTGATGTTGCTTTCCGTTTCCAGTTGGATGGTGAAGTAACTCTGATGGTTGATGGGGAACAAGTAGCCCAAAAAGTATATGTCAAGAATCCGACGAATCTCTATACGTTACAAGCGAAAGCTGGAAAAGAGTATCATATTGAGATTCTGTTTAAACAACGGAATGAGAGAGCTACATTAGACTTTGATTTGGGTAAACAAGTCGAAATTAATTTGAATTTGGCAGTAGAGAAAGTGAAGGATGCTGATGTCGTTCTTTTTGCCGGCGGAATTTCTCCCAGTCTGGAGGGTGAGGAAATGCCGGTGGAAGTGTCGGGATTTAAAGGGGGCGACCGTACGGATATTGAACTTCCTGCTGTTCAGCGCGATTTGTTGAAGGCTTTGAAGAAAGCAGGAAAGAAAGTCGTTTTTATCAATTATTCCGGTTCAGCCATCGGATTAGTGCCGGAATCAAATACTTGTGAGGCAATTTTGCAGGCGTGGTATCCGGGTCAGGCAGGTGGTACGGCTATTGTAGATGTACTGTTTGGAGATTATAACCCGGCAGGACGTTTACCGGTCACTTTCTATAAAGATGCCGGTCAGTTGCCTGATTTTGAAGACTACTCCATGAAAGGACGTACCTATCGCTATATGCAACAGCAACCGCTTTTCCCATTTGGACATGGCTTGAGCTATACGACGTTTACTTATGGCGAAGCTAATCTAAGTAAGAATACAATAGGAGACGGAGGAGCTGTAACATTGACCATTCCGGTAAGTAATGCCGGACAGCGGGACGGGGATGAAGTGGTACAGGTTTATCTGCGATGTATGGCAGATAAAGAAGGTCCTCACTATACTTTGCGTGCTTTCAAACGGGTTCATATTCCTGCCGGTGAAACTAAACAGGTAACAATCTCCCTTACATATGAAAGTTTTGAATGGTTTGATACGGCGACTAATACGGTGCATCCGCTGAAGGGTACTTATGAACTGTTGTATGGAGGATCTTCTGATAAGAATAAGTTGAAAACGATTGTAATGAACGTGCAGTAATACTACTTTTATATTTTGTTTATTTTTACAAATGGACAACCCGGCTTTATTTATTGAATGAATAAAGAAAGAACGACCTTGTTCCTTTAAAAGGAACGAAATAGGGCTTCGTGTGCCCCTTAGGGCATATGGAGCCTTTGTTGTACGTT